>Ga0073934_10003330_pt1 | contig 29976 bp, 30 predicted proteins | sample LarsenN4metaG_FD_76834 | JGI IMG/M metagenome (GOLD analysis project Ga0073934, IMG submission 76834) | Hot spring sediment bacterial and archeal communities from British Columbia, Canada, to study Microbial Dark Matter (Phase II) - Larsen... ... | reverse complement strand
GGGGGCATCTCACACCTCGATGAAGGGCCGTAGATTGATGCGATGTTGGCGGAGGAACGCTTCCATCCTGCTCACCCAGAAGATAGGCCGGGGGTGGGGAGCTTTGACCCGACGAGTCCCACCCCTGAGGCGATTGATGGCTTGACAGGTCGGGTCCTCCTCCTTATTCTCTAAGAAAGTCTTCAGATCATCTGAAGACCCGTGCAGTCGCTTGGAGCCTCTCGGCGGCGAGACATCTCTTGCTTCGCCTCTCGTCTAGTCGGCTATCGGACGAAGTCGCGCAGCGCCTCATCGAGCGTATCCGCGGCGGGACGTTTGCGTCTAACGGGCGCCTGCCGTCGGCCAGCCGCCTGGCGAGCCTCTTTGGTGTCAGCCAAGCTACCGTTCGAGAAGCTCTCAGGACGCTCGAGGCAATGGGACTCGTTTCCATCCGGCACGGTAGCGGCATCTACCTCTCTCGGGGCGACCCGATCAACGGCGTGTGGTCCACGCGTTGGATGCAATGGGTTCTCCAGCACGCGCCTTCCCTTTTGGAGATGTTCGAGGTGCGTGAGGCCATCGAGGCGAAAGCGGCAAGCCTCGCGGCGCGCCAGGCGAGCGCCGCTGAGATGCGCCGGTTGGAGCGGATCTTGACCGAGGCGGACGCCCTCCTGGCGCGGGGACGCGCTCACCTGGATGAAGAGTTCCTCAGGTCGTACGTGCGCCTTGACGCTGCTTTCCACGAGACGGTAGCCGAGATCACGCACAACGGGTTCCTGCGAAGCCTGCTCGCGGCACTCGGCTCTGCTCTCGCGGAGAGCCGCGAGGCCACGCTCGCGATGCCGGGACGTATCGAGCGGTCCTTGCGCGAGCACTGGCGGGTGCTAGAGGCGGTCCGCCGGCGCGATGCGGAAGGGGCGCGGCGGGCGATGGAAGACCACATGCGCCGAGTCATTCAAGAGGTGCGCTCGGTGAAGGTTTTGCACCGGCCTAACCGGCAGCCGGGGACGGAGCGCGGACGCTAGAGCAGTCGATGTCGGAATCAAGGAGAATGCCATGCCCGTGGTGATCGTGGAGATGTGGGAAGGCCGCACTGTGGAGCAGAAGCGGACGCTGATCCAGGCGATAACGGCAGCGATGGTTGAGCACGCCAAGACTGATCCGGAACACTTGCACGTCGTCATCCACGACGTTCCGCGTCACAACTGGGGCCGGGCGGGAAGACTCTCGGCCGATCGGGACGACAAGGAGCGAGCCCGGTGAATCGGTCATTGGTCCCCCTCGCCGCATCGAGCGCATCGAAGAGGCCGGGTGGCTGCTGAGATGGCCACACGGGTCTCTTCCCCCAGCGCCGCCGTCACCGCCCTGGACCCAATCACCTTTGAGATCTTGCGGCATCGGCTCTGGGCCATTAATGAGGAAGCCGCCACCACGATCAAGCTCGTCTCCGGGTCCTCAGTCGCCACTGAGGCGAACGACATGAACACTTCCCTGATGAACGCCCAAGGTGAGGTGTTCGTCGTCGGGCGGTACTCTCTGGCGAAGGCCACCACCTTGTCCGTCGTCGTGCAAGACATTCTGGCGAATTACTCGGAGACCCCCGGGTTCTCTCCGGGAGACGGGTTCCTCTGCAACGACCCCTACCTCGGCGTCCAGCACCAGAATGATGTGGCATTCGTCATGCCGCTGTTTCACGAGGATCGGCTCATGGGCTGGGCCGGGGCCGAGCTTCATCAAGTCGACGTGGGAGGGCCGGTCCCCGGACAGATCCAGGTGGGTGCAAAGGATATCTACGGAGAGGCGCCTCTGATCCCGCCTATCAAGATCGTCGAACGGGGGACCCTCCGCCGGGACCTGGAGCGGGAATACCTCCGGCGGTCGCGGACACCCGATCTCCTCGCGCTGGACCTCCGTGCGAAGTGGGCCGCCTGCAATGTGGCCCGCGAGCGTTTGAACCAGCTCATCGCCGAGTACGGGGTCGAGACGGTCACGCAGGCGATGGCGGACATGCTGAGCTACGCGGAGACCAAGTTTCGGGCTCGGCTCGCCGAGCTCCCCGACGGGACCTGGCGCCACGTCACCTATCTCGACTTCGATGGCCAGATCTACCCGATTCGCATGGCCATGACCAAGGTGGGAGACACCCTGAAGGTCGACTTCACGGGGACGGCGCGCCAGGCTCCTGCGACCATCAACTGCGCCTACAAAGCGCTCGTAGCCGTCCTGCGCGGCTACCTGTGCATCGCGCTGTGCTGGGACATTCCGTGGAGCCCCTCAGCCGTTGGACGGGCTGTCGAGGTCATCACGGAGCCTGGCACGATTGTTGACGCGCAATGGCCCGCCGGAGTGTCCAAGTCGACCACGAGCGTTTCCTGGTCGGTCGGCAAGGCCGCGGGATTGCTCGTCGGGAAGATGCTGGCCTGCAGCGACCGCTTCCGGCAGAAGGCCATGGCCAGCTGGCAGGGCGCCATGCCCCTGGAGGAGATCTACGGAGTCGATCCGGAGGGACGGCGGTACGGCGGCACACTGCTTGACTCGATGTCTGGCGGCGGGGGGGCGCGCACATTTGCGGACGGGATCGACACCGGCGGCTACCTGGGCTCGATGGGCATGAGCATCGCGAACGTGGAGAGTTACGAGCTCGAATACCCAATCCTCTACCTCTTCCGGCGCCAGCAGCCTGACACCGGGGGACCGGGGAAGTACCGGGGCGGGGCAGGAATGAGCAAGGCCATCGTCGTGGACGGGGTGGACGAGATTCCGGTGCTGGTCATGCACTGCGTCGGCGTGGAGATGCCTCTGTCTCCAGGCATCTACGGCGGCTACCCGTCCGGGACCAACCAGCTGCTCATCAAACGCCAGGCGCGCGTACTGGATCTGTCGTCGCACGCGACCATCCCGCAGAGCCTCGGTGATCTCGAGGGGGAGCTGGAGACTCACCAGGCGATCTCTCGCAGTTCCCTGCGCAAAGGTGACGTCTACTGCTCTGTGGCCATGGGTGGCGGAGGCTACGGCGACCCCTTGCTGCGGCTGCCCCACCTCGTCGTCCAAGATGTTCGAGCGCGCCTGGTCTCGGAGATGGCTGCTCGAACGATTTATGGCGTCGTCCTCGTCGGCGGGGTGGTGGATGACGCAGCAACCGCCGAGGAACGCAATGGGATGCGGGCGCGCCGGCTGGCCAACGCGCGGCCAGCCCGGCCCGCCCCGACGGCGGGAGGAGACTGGGCACCCCTCTACTCGATCGGCGACCAACTCGTGTTCGGTCGGTCGGGAAAGGACTTCTTCTATGCCTGCAGGTGCGGCAAGCTGCTGGCGCCCGGGACAGAGAACTACAAGGTGTGGGTGGCCGAGGCGCGACGGCCACTGTCGGTCGCGGGTCCCGAATGCGATCCCTTCAACCTCGGCCGCGGGCGCTTCGAGCTGCGCGAGTACTACTGTCCCTCCTGCGCGGCCCTCCTGGACGTAGACATGCTGGCGGTCGATGAGCCCGTGCTGTGGGACGTTCAGTTCGCGATTGAGCGGGTCTCATTCACATGAGGTACGTCGTTGCTGTCGACTCCGGGGGGACGTTTTCGGACTGCATCGCCATATCGAGTGACGGCTTCGTAGCTCGCGCCAAGGCTCCTTCCACGCCTCCGGACTACTCGGTCGGGGCCCTCGAGTCGGTGCGCCGTGTCGCGGATGAACTGGGTATGTCCCTGCGGGATCTGCTCGCGTCCACCGTCCTGTTCGGGCACGGGACGACGGTCGCGACGAACACGCTCCTGACGCGCACGGGGAGCAAGACGGGCCTCCTGACCACGCTTGGTCATGAGGACGCGCTGATCATCGGGCGGACCTTCCAGAAGGTCGCGGGGCTGAGCGAGGCCGAGCTGACCGACGTGGCTGGTCTGAACAAGGCCGTTCCCCTCGTGCCCAGATGGCGGATTCACGGGATCGCGGAACGCATCAACGCCCGGGGAGAGGTGAGGCTTCCGTTGGACCCAGATTCCGTCCGTCGGGCGATGGCGGCGCTGGTGGCGGAGGGAGTCGAAGCCGTGGGCGTGTGTCTACTGTGGTCCTTCCTGAACCCTGCTCACGAGCACGCGGTACGCCAATTGATCGAGGCCGAGTACCCGGAATTGGACATCTCCGTCTCACACGAACTGGTGCCGGTGATCCGGGAGTACGAACGGGCTGCGTCGACCGTCGTGAACGCCTACCTGACCCGGCGAACAGCGCGTTACCTGGACGCCCTGCGGGAGCGAGTCAACCTCAACGGATTCCACTCAACCCCGGTCATCATGCAATCCTCAGGCGGTGTGCTCTCCGCGGATCAAGCGAAGAATCGGGCGATCGGGTTGATGACATCCGGGCCGGCGGGAGGAGTCATCGGCGCTCAAGTTCTCGGACGGGTGCTCGGTCATGCCAACATCATCACCACAGACGTTGGGGGCACCAGCTTCGACGTAGGCCTTGTCGTTGACGGGCAGGCCCAATTCTCGAATACAGCCACGTTCGACAAGTATCAGCTTATCCTGCCCGTGATCGACGTCGCGACGATCGGGGCCGGTGGCGGAAGCATCGCCTGGATCGAGCCGGACACCGGGATCCTCCGCGTCGGCCCGCAGAGCGCGGGGGCGCGCCCGGGGCCAGCCTGCTACGGTCAGGGGGGGACCGAGGCCACTGTGACCGATGCCAATGTCGTCCTGGGACGGATCAACCCCGACTATTTCTTGGGTGGGCGCCAACCCCTGGACGCGGATCGGGCGTACGAGGCAGTGGGGCGCCTCTCGCGGACCCTCAATCTGCCGGTTCCGGAAGCGGCGATGGGGATTATTGACATTGCGGATGCGCACATGGCCGACCTCGTGCGGAAAGTCACGATCGAGCGCGGCTACGATCCAAGGCGGTTTGTCCTCTACGCCTTTGGCGGTGCGGGGCCGATGCACGCGTGTGCCTACGGGCCTGCCGCCGGCTGCGGGCGGATTCTCGTCCCCGTGCTGGCCTCGGCATTTTCGGCATTCGGGATCGCCGGCTCGGATGTCATGGTGGTCGAGGAACTCTCCGACCCCATGCTCTTGCCGTTCGATGCCCACCGCTGGAGCGCGAACTACGACCAACTGGACGCGAGAGCCTTGGCCAGTCTGGCTGCAAATGGGATCGAAAGAGAGCAAACGTACCTTCAACGATATGTCCGGCTTCGATACCGGGGTCAAGTTCACGAAATCGACGCTCCCGTCCCCCATGGCGCAATAACCCCCGAGCGCCTGGAGGAGGTGCTTGCCAATTTTGAGCATCTCTATGAATCAAAGTACGGTCGAGGGACAGCTTATAGGCGGGCTGGCATACAGGCGATCACGTTCCGGGTCCACGGCTTTGGCCGCCTGTATCCGCCTGTCCTTACTGCGCACCCCTTGGAGGAAGCGGACGCTGGCGAGGCGGTGAAGACGGAGCGCAAAGTGTACTTCCGGGAGGCGGGAGGGTTCATCACGGTTCCAATCTACGACGCCGATCGCCTGCGGAGCGGCAACCGCGTCCAGGGTCCCGCCGTCGTGGAGGCCGTCGACACCACCGTAGTGATCCACCCCGGCCAGCGCGCCGAGGTGGATCCGTACCTCAACATCGCGATCGCCGCGGCCGAGGTGTAGGCGCGTGGCCCACTCTCGCCTCGTGTTCGAACATCTCGCGCAGACGCGTCAGGCTGCGGTAGCGATCGAAAGCGTCACCAAGACGTATCAGACCCGCGGGGGAGAGATTCACGCGCTCGCAGAGGTGACATTGGATCTCCAGGAGCGAGAATTTCTCTCCGTCGTGGGCCCCAGCGGCTGTGGCAAGAGCACCCTGTTGATGCTCATCTCCGGACTCATCCCTGCGACCTCGGGCGTGATCCGGGTCGCAACGCAGGTCGTGAGGCGCCCGTACACCAACCTGGGGATCGTCTTCCAGCGCGACGTGCTGTTGCCGTGGAGGACGGTGCTGGACAACGTCCTCCTGCAGGTTGAACTCAGGCGTCTCGACCGCCGTCGATTCGAGCAGCATGCGCGCGAACTGCTCGCCCTTGTCGGTCTGCATGGGTTCGAGGCGAAATATCCCAGCGAGCTTTCCGGTGGGATGCGCCAGCGCGTAGCCATCTCCCGCGCCCTGATCCATGATCCGCCGCTCCTCCTTATGGATGAACCGTTCGGAGCCCTGGATGCAATCACGCGTGACCAGATGAACCTCGACCTCCTGAAGATCTGGGATCAGTCCAAGAAGACCGTCTTCTTCATCACCCACTCGATCTCCGAGGCCGTGTTCCTGTCGGACCGGGTCGTCGTAATGTCACCGCGTCCCGGTCGGATCGTGCAGATTGTTGACGTCCAACTCCCACGCCCTCGCCACCTCGCCCTGCGGGAAACACCGGAGTTCGCCGCCCACACCCGACGCATCCGCGAGGCGCTGCAGGCGGAGGGAGTCCTTTCGGAGGACTGAGGGGAGGAGAGGGATGATGAGCGCCGTGGCCAGATCGGGTGTGCTCGGGATAATCCCTGGCCACCGATGGCGGACCCGCTACCTGTATCCGGGGCTGACGTTGTTGCTGGTTCTCCTCGGGTGGGAGGTCGGGATCCGCGTGCTGCGAATTCCCGATTTCATCCTGCCGCCGCCAAGCGAGATTGTGGCAGAGATGGTGGCGCAACGAACCAGCCTCTTGCCCCACACCTTCGTGACCGCTGGGGAGGTGCTGGTCGGGTTTGGCCTCAGCCTGGCGGTCGGCATCCCATTGGGGATCATGATCGTCTACTCGCCATTCTTCGAGCGTACGATCTACCCTTTGCTGGTCTCCTCTCAGACGATTCCGAAGATCGCGATCGCACCGCTGTTCCTGTTTTGGTTCGGGTTCGGGGCAACGTCCAAGATCGTCGTGGCGCTGCTCATCGCGTTCTTCCCGATGGTGATCTCGACGGTGATCGGCCTGCGGAGCATCGAGCGGGAGATGATCCACCTGGCCCGCTCGATGGGTGCCGGCGAACTGCTCACGTTTCTGAAGATCCGCCTCCCCAGCGCGTTGCCCAACATCTTTGGAGGGATGAAGGTCGCCATCACCCTGGCCGTTGTTGGTGCGGTCGTCGGTGAGTTTGTCGGGGCAGATAAGGGGCTCGGGTATGTCGTCGTCCTGGCCAACGGGGCATTGAACACGAAGCTTTTGTTTGCGGCCATCGTCATGCTGTCGCTGCTCGGCATCGTGCTCTTCGCCGCCGTTCACCTGCTGGAACGTGCCCTCCTGCCCCGGCATCTCATACTCACCGGAGAGGAAACAGCGAGCACGATGTGAGGAGGTGGGGCTGTGTCGTTGGTCATCGATCCGCGGGAGACTGTGCTCCTCGTGATCGATATGCAGAATGCCTTTTGCCACCCGGAAGGGACGCTTGGCATGGCCGGGGTGCCGATGGAACCCCTCCGGGCGACGATCCCACGGGTAAGGCGACTCGTCGAACTCTGCCGGGCCCACGGCATCCCGGACATCTGGACGCGCCAGATCCACTATGAGCGTGACCGGGCTCGCGAGGCTCACAAGGTGGTTCCGCACACGCTGCGACGGCCGCGGATCGCGTGCCAGCCGGGTACTTGGGACGCGCAGATTGTCGACGAACTGAGAGACCTCGTGCGGCCGGAAACGGAAGTGCTGGAGAAGCACAAGTTCTCCGCCTTCTACGGCACGCGACTTGAGCCGCTGCTGGGAGTTTACGGGGCGCGCTTGCTTGTGGCCTGTGGGACAACGACCAATCTCTGCATCGATACGACCATTCGCGATGCTTACATGCGGGACTACGACGTCGTCGTGGCCAAGGATGCGGTGGCCGGCGTCGACGCGGAGTGGCACACGGCCGCTCTCGATGTCTGGGCTCGCTACATGGCGGAGGTGCTGACCGTCGATGAAATCGCCCAGTGCATCCAGCCCGTCCCGGGTCGGAGTGCGGAGGGGTTCGCCCAAAGCCGATGATCCTCATCGAGCACGTCGATTTCGCCATCACGGTTGATTCCGACGACCGCGTCATTGAGGACGCGTCACTCGTGATTGACGGAGACCGGATTGCCGCGGTCGGCGGGGCGAGGGAGATCTCCGCACGGTACGGCGGACAGACGTTCGATCGCGTGATCGACGGCCGTGGCGCCCTTGCGATTCCTGGACTTGTCGACGCCCATGTGCACCTCTCGGAACAGTTGAGTCGCAGCCTCTTCCCTGACAACCTCTCGACGCGGGCCTGGGTCTTCAACTGGGGCAAGCCGTTCTATGCGGCCGTCACCGAGGAGGATGAGTACTACAGCGCGCTCCTGGCTGGGATCGAGATGATCAAGACGGGGACGACGTGCTTCCTGGACATGGGGGCCCAGAACGATCCTCGACCTGTTGCCCTCGCCGTGGAACAACTCGGTATCCGCGGGGTTACCGGAAGGCATGCCGCCGATCAGAAGCCAGAGACCATCCCCGCATACTGGACCGCGGAAATGGCGCGTCACCACTTTTTCGACAGCGCCGGGGAGGCGCTGCGGGTCCTCGGCGAGGCGGTGGAACGCTGGCATGGGTTCGCCGGCGGTCGCCTCCGGTGCTGGGTCAACATCGAGGGCAAGGAGCCATGCAGCGCGGAGCTGCACGTTGGCGCCCGCCGGTTGGCCGAAGAGCTAGGGGTGGGCACCACCTACCACATCGCCACCTCGATTGAAGAAGCTCAGGTCAGCCAGCAGAAACACGGCGTCTGGCCCGTGACCCGACTGCACAGACTGGGAGCGTTGGGCCCTAATCTGGTGCTGGCACACGTCGTCGCGCTCACCGAAGAGGAGATCGGGTACCTGGCCGACGCCGCCACAAAGGTGGCGTTCTGCCCCGGCACCTCCCTGAAGGTAGCTAAGGGAGCCACCCGTATCGGCAAGTATCCGGAGATGATGAAGCGAGGCGTGACGGTGGCGCTCGGCTGCGACGGCGTGTCTGCGGCGGGATCGCTCGACCACATGCGCCAGATGTACCTGGTCGCCGGGCTCTTCAAGGACGCCCGGATGAACGCTGAGCTGGTCCCCGCTCGTCAGGCCGTCCGCATGGCCACGATCGAGGGGGCACGGGCGGTCCTGTGGGATGACGAGATCGGATCGCTCGAGGAGGGGAAGAAGGCCGACCTCGTTCTCTTCGACTTGAATCATATCGAGTGGATCCCGTTGCATGATCCCGTGCAGGCGCTCGTCTATTCCGCCACCCCCGCGAGCCTCAAGATGACTATCATCGACGGACGCGTAGTCATGGAGAACGGGCGTGTGCTGACGGTAGACGAGGCGGCGATCTACGCGGAGGTTCGCCAACGCGCACGGGATGTCGTCCGGCGGTCCGGGCTTCGCAGAGACTTCATCCCGGCGACGACGACACTTTATGACTGAGGCAGGCGGTGGAGATGGCGCCGGACAGCCCGGGGTGGGTGCAGGGGCCGTGACGGGCGAGCTAGGCCGGGCTCCCGCCGTCTACGACGATATCTTCCGCGTCCTCAAGAGGGTGGACATCCGCCTCTGTGCGAGCCTGCCCGATGACTGGGTGGCGCCACTCATCGACTTGCTCCACGCCGACGGAGATATCAGGCATGTCCGAGTTGCCCGGGAGTCCGAGATTATCGGTATTTGCAGTGGGGCCTTCTTTGGAGGCGTGCGGGCCGTGGGAATCATGGGCGCGACAGGGTTCCTGACGTGCATCAGCGAGATTTGCACCCTCAATCTCCGCCATCAGATCCCCATCCTGCTCATCGTCAGCCTGCGCGGGCGGCTTGGCGACTTGCAGGTCTTCCAGGAGGTCCAGGGGCGCGTCGTGCTGCCTCTGCTCGAGACGCTCGGCCTCCCTCACCTGATCCTGGACGACCCGCGCAAGATAGCGCTTCTGGCGGACGCGTACGACCATGCGCGGTTCCAGAAGCGGCCGTACGTAGTTGGCCTGTCCAAGGCACTCTTGAGAGGCGTGGCCAGCGAGTTCTGACACGAGAGGCGCCGTCGTGACACACGAGGAGTACTTTAGAACGCTGAAGCAGCAGTGGCAGGGGGAACTCGTAGTCTGCAGCCTGGGGACCAACGCCAACGAATGGTGGAAGGCCACAGGGAGCACCGCCGCCTTTTATATGCACGCGGCCATGGGGTTTGCTTCCTCATTCGCCCTGGGGTTGGCGCTTTGCATTCCGCAACACCCCGTCTGGGTTCTCGACAGCGATGGAGGGTTGGCCATGAATATGGGGGGGCTCCTGACTGAGGCTTCGGTGCAGCCCGGGAACCTCACGCACTTCGTGCTCTCCAACCGCTGCTATCAGAGCCTGAAGGCGGCGCCGCTCGTGAACGCTGAGCAGACCGACTATGTCGCAATGGCCAGAGGAGCTGGAATTGCGCAGACCTGGACGGTGGACGATGCAGGACAGTTGGCCGACCTTGTGGACCGGCTCGGGCGCGAGCATCGGTACGCGCTGGTCGTTGTCGAGGTCGAGCCGGATAGGCTGACCGAGGGCACGCAGGTGCCGCCGCTTCCCTATGAGGGAGCGGAACTGAAGTACCGGTTCGGACGGTACATCGAGGAGACGCTGAGCATCGAGGTCTTTGGCCCGCGAGGGTACTGAACGGGCGTCGAGCTCGCTGGGTTTTGGCGCGGAACAGCGTAGCAGGGGTGCGTGGGGGATCTCGAGGAGGTTGCGGTAGACGCGGCCTCCTCGCCAAAGGGGGGTGGGTAGCGTGAGCCACGGAATTCGCCGGTCCATTGCCCAGGTCATTATCACGGGGTTTCTGGTCGTTCTGCTCGCGGCCGGAGGGTTGGGCGCGGCGCCGGCGGACAGAGTGACCCTTCGGCTCGGATGGGTGATGAAGGGAGAGTACGCGTTCCTCTTCCTGGGGAAGGAGCGGGGGATCTTCGAGAAGCACGGGATCAACGTCGAGATTCTCGAAGGCAAGGGGTCGGTCGCGGCGATGCAGGCGGTGGCGACGAAGAACGACACATTCGGCTACACCGGCGGGCCCTCGTTCCTCCTCTCGCGCAGCAGGGGGATGCCGATCAAGATGGTCGCGCTGGTGCTGCAGCAGGGGCCACAGGTGCTGCTCTCTTGGCCTGAGAACCCGGTCCGGACGCCCAAGGAGCTCGAGGGCAAGTCGATCATCCTCTCCCCGGGCGACGCTTTCCACTCGCTATGGCCGGCATTCGCGGCGGGCAACAACATTGACCGCAGCAAGGTGAAGGAAATCGTTGTCGGCCCAGACGTCCGCGGCCAGACCTTCCTGCTGAAGCGCGCAGACGTCACCCCCGAATTCGTCACCTCCGCCGTTTATCCGCTGGAAGAGAAGGCCGGGGTTGAGTTCGTGAAGATCTGGCTGGGCGAGATCGGCTGGGACACGATCAGCAACGGGATCTTCGCGCACGAGGACACGATCCGGGAGAACCCTGACCTAGTGCGCCGGTTTGTGGCCGCGACCCTTGAATCCTTTGACTTCGCGGCCAAGAACATCGACCTCGCGACCGATGTCATGGTGCCGAAACTCGGGGGCCAGTCGCGCGCCGTGGTCCGGAAGCAGATCGAGGCGACGGTGCGCCTCGCGCAGACGAAGCGAACAAAGGGCAAGCCGCTGGGCTGGAGCGCCCCAGAGGACTGGAAGGACTCCCTTAGCCTGATGGCCAAGGGCGGGCAAATGCAGACGACGGAGGCCCGGGGCGTTTACTTCTACTTCACCAATGAGTTCATCCCTACCAAGTAGACGGATTCAGCCATCGGCGTGACGGGTCAATGGCGCGCTTGGCCGTCGCAGGCGGGTATCTCGTGGATCCAGGCTTGCCCTTAGAACGTCTGGACGTGCTGATTGAAGAAGGCCGGATCCGCGACATTGGTCCGGGGATGGCCCGGTTCGCCGACCGGGTCATCCCCGCCGAAGGCTCGTTCGTGATGCCGGGATTGGTCAACGCCCACACGCATTCCGCGCACACACTGGCGCGCGGCCTCGTGGACGCGCTTCCGCTCGACCAGTGGATGCTCTACATGAGCTACCGGAGCAGTCCGTTGACTCCCCGAGAGTCTTATGTGGCGGCCGCCGTTACCGCTGTGGAGTCTCTGCAAACAGGGACAACCACCCTCCTTGACCATGGCCCCCGGGTGACGCTTGAGGGCTTCGACGAGCATGTGGAGGCCGTCATTCAAGCCTACCGCGACGTGGGAGTTAGAGCGGCGGTCGCGCCACTCTACAGCGACATTGACTACCCCCAAACGCTTCCCCTGCACCTGCTTCCCGGTGGCCATGTCCTCCCCAAAGGGCCGGCGCCGTCCGCGAATGAGCTTCTCGCGACCGCCCGTCGCTTTCTCGAACGCTGGCACGGCCGGCAGGATGGCTTGACGTGTCTGTTGGGGCCGACAGCTCCCGAACGCTGCACAGAGGAACTGCTACGGGGAAGCGCAGAGCTCGCGCGCGAACTTGGTGTTGGGGTCCACAGCCATCTGCTTGAGGCGCGGTACCAGCGCGTGGTCCTTGAGGCCACGGGTCGTCCGGTGATCGAATCCCTTGAACGATTGAGCGTCGTGGGACCCGGGACGTCATTTGCCCATGGCGTCTGGCTTACGCGAGAGGACGTCGTGCGCCTTGCAGATGCGGGCGCCGTGCTCGTGCACAATCCGGTCAGCAACCTCAAGCTCGGATCGGGGGTCGCGCCGCTGCGCGAGATGCTGCAGGCTGGTTTGAACGTTGCCCTGGGCACTGATGGAGCGGCGGCCAACGACAGCCACAGCATGTTCGAGGTGATGAAGCACGCGGCCCTGATCCACAGGCTCTCCGGGCCCCAGCACGAGTGGCCGACCGCGGAGGACGCTCTCCGCCTTTGCCTGCAGGGGGGCGCAAGGGTGCTGGGCCTGCCTCTCGGCTCTTTGCGCCCAGGCGCCTTGGCCGATCTCGTCGTCCTTCGCCCAGAGAGGCTGCTGAGGACCACGAAAACGCAACTCATCAATGAGCTGATCTTCGGGGATCTTGGGGCGTCAGTGGAGATGGTTGTGGTCGGCGGTGAAGTGGTTGTTCAGGCCGGGCGAGTGACAACGGTTGACGGGGATGCGCTCTATCGCGAGGCCAAGATATTGGCGCAAGAGCGCGCAGATGATCTGGAGAGGCGCCGGCCTCTGGTTGAAGATATGGTGGCAACTCTCGCCGGCCTGGACGAGGCCGTGCGGCGCACCCCCGTAGCCTTGGAAGAAAGCAGACTCTGGCGATGACAGAGTGATGGAGCATCACGAGGCTTCCGGAACGGGGGATGATCGCGGTGGTAGTCGGGCTGACTCACCTGCTGCTTCAGGTTGAGGATTTGAAGGCCGCGGAGGCCTTCTATGTGGGGATGCTGGGCTTCACCGTCTTGAACCGTAGCGCCCTCCGGGATGGCCGCCCGCTACTTGTCACAGGAGAGGGCCTTGGCCTGACCGTAGTCACGACACGCGGATCTCCCGCCAGGAGTACCGTCGACCACATTGCCTTCTTTGTCCCCGACGTCGCGTCGGTCAGGAGCCGCCTGGCGGAACTCGGTCTTGAATGCGAAGGGCCTGTGGCCACGGAGCGGTATGGGATGTCGATCTATGTCCGAGACCCCGACGGGAATCGGATTGAGCTGCACGATCGGCGGCCTGCGAGAGACGGCCAATGACGTTGGGAGGTGATGCCGCCGGGCTTGGCTTGGTGGGACGCGTGGTCGCCATTCTCGGAGGCGACGGTCGCGAAGCGGAGATCGCCCGCGCACTCGTGGAGGCGGGGGCGGAGGTCCGGGTCTGCGGCGTTCCGCTGGGTGAGGAGATCGCCGGCGTAACGTCATTTCCCACGGTAGCGGAGACAACGCGAGGCGCCGAGATCGTCATCTGTCCAGTGCCGTTGCCTCGTGCCGACGGGAGCCTCTACGCCCCTTCGGCGGATCGGCCCGTGGTCGTGGATACGGAGTCTCTGGCGGGCATGCACCGCGGCGGTCTGCTGATCACCGGCAAGGCAAGCGCGCAAATGCGCCAGGCCGCCTCCGAACTGCAATTGCGGCTCCGCGAGTACGAGAGCGAAGAAGACCTCATGTTGCTTCGCGCACCGGCGATCGCTGAGGGCGCCATCCGGACGGCGATCGAGCACACCGACGTGACCCTGCATAGCAACCAGTGCTTGGTGGTGGGATTCGGGAAGATCGGTCCGGTCCTCGCGGTCATGCTGACGGGCCTGGGGGCGCGCGTCACCGTCGCCGCCCGCAGCCCGGTTCAACGGGCCCGAGCTTACGCGCTGGGCTGTGCTCCTGCTTCCATCGATGACCTTCCGTCGATCGTCTCCGGCATGGTCGTGATCTTCAACACCGTCCCGGCCCAGCTGTTTACCCGCCGTCTCCTTGAGCACGTCGGGCGGCAGGCGGTCCTGATCGATCTCAGCCCGCCCCCAGGCGGAGTGGATCTTGACGCGGCGCGGGAACTGGGAGTGCGGACGGTCTGGGCGCGAGGGCTGGGCGGCCGAGCCCCTCGAACGGTCGGCCGAAGCCAGTGGATGGGAATTCGCCAGATCATCGCAGAGGAGCTCGGTCAGGAGCGAACTGGAGGGCCTCGGTAATGGCAGGACGGGTCGACGTCGCGATCCTCGGCGCCGGGAATGGCGGCATCGCCGCCGCGGCCGACCTGGGCCTACGGGGATTCACCTGTGCACTGTGCAACCGGTCGCCGGAGCGACTCGAACCATTCATCCAGCTGGGTGGCGTGGAGACCACCGGGGCGACAGGGGACGCCTTCGTACCTGCTGCCCGCATCACCCCAGACTTGAGTGAGGCCGTCGCGGGCGCCGAGATTGTCATGCTGACGGTGCCGGCGTCCGGCCAGGAATTCTACGCGCGGGCGCTCGCGCCGATGGTGAAGCCCGAGCAGCTGATCGTCCTCAACGCCAGCAACACCGGCAGCGCCCTGCACGTGGCGCGCCTACTCGTCGAAGGGGGTGCCCCCCCGGTGGCGATCGTCGAGTTGAACTCCCTTACGTACATCTGCCGGATGGTCTCCCCCACGAAGATCAACATCAGCGGGCGTGCCAAGACCACGCGGGCTGCGGTGCTGCCGACCGCGGCGCGGGAGGACGCATTTGCGCGTTTCCGGCGTTTGTATCCGCAGGCCGAACTGATGGAGAACGTGCTCGCCACGTCCCTCACCAACCTTAACGCCGTGCTGCACCCTCCGGGAATGTTGATGAACGCCGGATGGATCGAGCACACCGCCGGCAACTTCTTCTACTACTACGAGGGTACGACGCCAGCGGTCGCCCGGGCCATTGAGGCGGTGGACGCGGAACGAATGAGCGTCGCTACGGCCTACGGCATTGCGTCGCCGAGCTTCCTCGATTTCTTCTATCGGGCCGGGTACACATCGGAACGCGCGTGGGCAGCCCGATCCATCTTCGAGGCAGTGAAGGACAGCACCCCGAACCGCTACATCAAGGCCCAGGCCAACCTGGAAGGCCGGTACATCAAAGAAGACGTCGCCTTCGGCCTGGTCCCGATGCGCGCCTTCGCGGAGCCGGCAGAGGTAGCGACGCCCAGCATCAACGCCTTCATCCACCTCGCTTCCATCGCCACCGGCGTCGACTACATGGAAACCGGTCTGACCACCCGGCGCCTGGGGCTCGAGGGCGCGACGCGGACGGACGTGGAGCGCCTTGTCCGGGTCGGTCCTTGGGGCGTCCGCCGATGACGGCGGCGATTCCGACAGCAGCGCGGTTGCGCGATGTAATGCGCCGCCCGGGCTGGATGCCGTCGTGGCGACCTCGCCGGACAACGTCATCTACGCACGTCGTCCTCGGCGGGATGGGATTCCACGTTGAGGATGAGTTGCTCATCACCGACGGCGGCTTCGATCTGCTGAGCGTGGGAACGCCCAACGAGCGGCTGATCGAACTCGGCGAGGGCGGATAGGTGGTGTTCTCGTTCACGCGCGTTCCCGACGGCTCGATCGCGGCCTTCGTGGAGTTCGCGCGGGCGGGCCGCGACCTGGGGTTTGAGCGGTTGTGGATCCCTGACCAAACCTACCACGTTGATCCGTTCGTTCTGCTGGCCCATGTAGCCGCGGAGGTGCCGGGGCTCGAACTCGGGTTGGCCGTCACCAACCCATACACACGCCATCCCGTCCAGATCGCCCGCGCGGCGGCCAGCGTCGCGGAGATCTCCGGGGGCCGGTTCCTACTTGGGCTGGGCGCCGGCAACCGTAAGCACGTCATCGAGCGTCTTGGCCTGGACGGTAGCCGCGCGGCAGAGCGGGTCCGCGAAGCGGCGATCCTCATCCGCCGGCTGCTGCGCGGCGAGACGGTTACCCACACCGGTCACTGGACACTGCAGGCGATCCGGCTCGAACGGGAGGGAGCTGTGGAGGTTCCGATCCTCATCGGCACGCGAAACCCAAGGATGCTGCGGATCGCCGGTCAGGTGGGTGACGGAGTGCTGATGGAGTCGTTGGTCTCCCCCGGCGCGCAGGCGTACGGCTTCGAAGAGGTCCGTGCCGGGGCTGCGGCAGTAGGCCGGACACCGCAGAGGTTTGAAGTGGTGGCGTGGCAGAGCGTCACGATAACTGATGATCGTTCCGCAGGCGTGGACGCTATGCGGCCGTGGGTCGCCTACCTGCTGGGGATGACCACTCCTGCGGTTGCGGCACGCATGGGCGTCGACACAGACGTGACGCGCCGCGTGCACGAGGCGTTCGCCGCGGGCGGCGCTCAAGCCGCCATGCCCTTCGTGGGTGTAGACGAGGTCGACCGTTTCCTCATCGTCGGCAGCCCAGCGGAGGTCGCCAGCCGGTCCGCGGCACTGATCCTCGGGGGGGCCACCGACTTTGCCGTGCAGGTGTGGTCGGCTGTTGCCGGAGGGGGCGATCCAAAGCACGGCCGTGGGGCGCATGATCAGTTGGTGCGGTTTGCGCGGGAGGTCCGGCCGCTGGTCGAGCAAACGCTGAAGGCACAGACGAAATCGGTGCACGCCGACGCCACAGGCCGAAGAGGGGAGTGAGAAGATGAGCGCCTGGAATCGCTTCGCAACGCGGGCAGCTGTCATCGCGCTCGGACTGGCCCTGGCGCTGGTCGCCACGCCGTGGACCCCGGCGCAGGAACGGTTCCCGAGCAGGGAGATCACGCTGATTGTGCCGTGGCCGGCCGGAGGCGGTTCTGACATCAGCATGCGGTTGCTGGCCGACCAGGCGAGCAAGGAGTTCGGCGCCCCGGTCGTGGTGGTGAACAAGCCCGGCGCGGCCGGGTGCTGTCGGCCGTCGAAGTAGCGCTGCTTGAGGGCGAGGAGTCACTGCTCAAAGGCGACGTAGATGTGAGCACCGCCGCCGATCAGTCCAACGGCTAAGGAGGTCTGCGATGGGGGAATTACATGAGATCCTCCGGCGCCAGCGCGAGGCGGTGGTGCGGGAGGACTGGCAGGCCAGTATCGCCATCTCGCCGGAGAACGTCGCCTACACCGCGGGCTTCATGGTTCCATCGCACCCCGTGATCCGCCATCGCCATGCGATGTGCATCGTGACCGGGCGGAACGAGGCTATGATCACCGTGGACATGGAGTTCTCCACGGCCCGCCGGCTGAGTCGGATCGCCGACGTGCGGAAGTGGAAAGAGTTCTCGGACCGACCCATGGCGGTGCTGGCTTCGACTCTGGCCGAGCTGGGCGTCCGGCGCGGACGCGTTGGCATCGAGCTTCGCTACCTGCCGGCCGCGGACTACATGCACCTGACGTCGCTCCTTCCGGACATTGAGTGGGTGGACAACGAGGCGTGGTTCGCCCACCTGCGTATGATCAAGACGGCGGAAGAAATCGCGCTGCTCCGGGAGGTGGGTCGTCTCGCCGACGAGGTGCACGCCGTAGCCTATCAGCAGGTCCATGCCGGGATGACCGAGCGGGATCTGGGGCGCGTGCTGGTGAGCGAACTGTACGCCCGAGGCGTGGACGGCGTGCGCATCCTGGTCGTGGCCTCAGGCGACCGCAGCGGGCTCCCCAACGCCGGGCCGACCGACCGCGTGCTGCAACGCAGCGATCTCATTCGTGTCGACCTCATCGCGCACCGCAGAAACTACTATTCCGACGTCGCGCGCACGGCCGTGGTCGCCGAGCCCACAGCCCGCCAGCGCGATGTCTGGCAGAAGATCGTGGAAACCCATCAAGCGCTGCTGGGGATGATCCGTCCCGGCGTGCGCACGTCAGCGCTGTACGCGGATTTCATCCGGCGCTTCGAATCGCATGGCTTTCCCGTGTCTTCGTTCGTCGGCCACGGACTGGGCCTGCACCTGCACGAGGAACCGCTGATCGGGTTCGTCGGCGATACGCCCCTGGAGGAGCGGATGGTGCTGTGCGTCGAGCCGTTCATCTTTGCCGATGGATACGGATACCAGCTTGAGGACGAACTTGTTGTGACCAAAGATGGCTACGAGCTGTTCACCAACGCCGTGGACACCACGCGGCTGCTGACGACTGCCTAGGAGGCTCCCGTGAAGATTGCTCAGATCGAGACGTTCCGCGTCGGGCTTCCGCGCCGACGCGTGCACCGTTGGGCGTTCAACAACGTCGCCGCCGGCTCCGACTATGTGTTGGTGCGGATCACCTCTGACGTCGGCATCTCGGGCATCGGCGAGGCACCGGTGCTGCCGGACTGGGGCGGCGATTACGGCACGCACTACGGGGAGTACTCGGTCGGCACTGTGGACCTCATTGAGCAGTGGCTGTCGCCGGTTCTTGCCGACCAGGATCCGTTCCAGATTGATGTACTGCATGCCCGCATGGATGCCGTGATCCGCGGCTACCCCTATGCCAAGGCGGCGATCGACGTCGCGCTGCACGATCTGAAGGGACGGGCGCTCGGGGTGCCTGTGTACGAGTTGCTGGGCGGCCTGGTCCGGCGCGAGGTCCCTCTGGCCCACTCCATCGGCCTCATGGAGATTGAACCCGCACTCGCCGAAATTGCCGCCGTGGTGGAAGAAGGCGTGAGTACCATCAAGCTTAAGATCGGCGTCGATCCCGATCGCGACGTGGAGCTCGTCCGGCGCACGCGCGAGCTGGTCGGACCGCAGATCAAGATTCGCGTGGACGCCAACCAGGGCTACGCCAGCCCGAAACTGGCGCTGCGGGTGCTCCGCCGCATGGAAGAGTTCGACATCTGGTTCATGGAGCAGCCCGTGATGGGCGTCGAGAACTTGGCGCGCATCAGCGGCGCCACCGACACGCCGATCATGGCAGATGAGAGCGCCTGGACGACACAGGACATCCTCCGCATTATCCAGCTGCATGCCGCGGACATGGTTTCCCTGTACTACACGAAGCCCGGCGGTCTCTACCCGGCGAAGCAGGTGGCCGCCGTCGCCGAGGCGGGAGGGCTCCCATGCGACGTCAACGGGTCGGCCGAAACCGGCATCGGGAACATGGCCAACCTCCATCTAGCCGCATCGACCCGCAACGTCACCCTGCCAGGATCGATCCCAGTGAGTGCGCCGGCCGGACGTCGCCCGACGAAGATGGCCGGTCACTACTACACCGATGATCTCATTACCGAGCCCTACGAGTTCCGCAATGGATCGTTCATCGTGAGTGACCGACCGGGGCTGGGCGTGGAATTGGACGAGGAGAAACTACGACGGTACAGGGTGGGGTAGGCAAGGACGCAGCCCGGCATCGGTGTACAGGACGAATACTCCCCGGGCGATGGGCGGACCTCGATCGTGTGGGTGGAATCAGCCCTGTTCGACCGAGAAGAGTGTGTCTCCGCGCCTATCCGACAGCCCACTGCACCATGCACCATTGTGAATTGGCCAGCTTGGGAAGGCTGCAACTCTTCGCGCCCGCAGGGTGACAGTGGAAGGAGTTCTTGACAGCCCGGCGAATCGGCTTTCACCAAATCCTTCACTATATTGAAGACCGTTTGGCCCCATGAGCACGGGGGTCTGGTGGAGCCTTGGTCCATGTGGAGACAGACACGCTGCCCGATCGGGGGCCCGGATCGTACGAAGGGAGGCGGAGCAAGCATGAGCGATGATTATGCTGGTAGGCAGGGTGATCGGTTGAAGCGAGGGGAGATGTTTCGGCTCATCGAGACATTCGAACGAGGAGGGATGAGCCGCAGAGAGTTTCTGCGGCGGTCCATGGCCCTGGGATTCTCCATCGCGGCTACGCAGAGCCTGTTCGGCGTCGCGGAGAGGGCCGCAGCCGCGGTGGGTGCGCCCAAGCGTGGCGGCGTTCTGAAGGCGGCGTTTTCCGCCGACCCAGCAGGCTTCGACCCGGTGCGCGGGCCTAGCGGTATGTCGCATGTGGTTATCGAACAGGTCTACTCGACTCTCATGGCTCTCGACCCTGACGCGAAGCCCTATCCGGAGCTCGCCGAGTCGTACACTGTCTCGGACGATGGGCTGGCGTACACCTTCAAGCTGCGTCGGGGAGTTAAGTTCCATCACGGGGACGAGCTTACGGCAGACGACGTCAAGTTCACGTTCGACCGGCTGCGCGCACCCAACTCGGGATACTCTTATGGCGCCCAGGTCGAAACGATCAAGAGCGTTGACGTCGTCGATCGCTACACAGCCCGATTCCGTTTGAGCAAGCGGACGGGCCCCTTCCTCATCTATATGGCGTTTCCCGGCTCGTCCATCGTGCCCAAGAAGCTCGTGGAATCGGGCCACGATCTGAACGCCAAGCCGATCGGAACCGGGCCGTTCAGGTTCGTGAGCTACGAGCCTCGTACCGCCATCAAGTTCGTGCGGAACGCGGACTACTTCGAGAAGGGGAAGCCCTACTTCGACAGCATGGAGTACCGTATCATTTCCGACATCACGGCTCTGACAAACGCCCTGCTGTCGGGTGTCGTTAACTTCTCCAACGAGGTGCCCCCGAAGGACTTCACCAAGGTCAGAGCCCATCCGGACCTCGCCGGGTTGACGCTGGAAGGATCACGTTATCACTGGCTGCTGCTCAACACCAAGCGCGAGCCGTTCAACGACCGCAGGATCCGCCAGGCAGTCTCGTTCGCCCTCGACCGTCAGGCCCTGGTGGAGGGGGCGTTCTTCGGTCTAGGAACGGCCATCCTGGGCGGGGTCATCCCGAAGTGGAACTGGGCCTACGCCGATCTCCGCTTCGTCCCGCCGCGAGGCGATCCCGACCAGGCCAGGAAGCTGCTGTCGGAGGCGGGCTATCCGAACGGCTTCCGCACCACGATGTCCGTGGCCTCGTCGTTTCCTAACCTGATGGCCATGGCGCCGATCATCCAGGCCAACTTGGCCCGAGTGGGCATCAACGCGAAGATCGGGACGATGGAGATCCCGCGGTACTGGGACGAGGTCTGGAGCACCAGCAACTTCGATATCACGTCCATGTACTGGCTAAGCCCGCTCGCCGATCCTGATGATTTTGTGACCAACAACTACAAGTGCGGGATGCCGATCAACGTGCAGAAGTATTGCAGCACAGAGATGGATACCCTGCTCGATCAGGCGAAAAGCGCGGCCACACAGGAGGCCCGGAGGGAACTCTACCGGAAGATGCAGGAGCTGTCGCTGCGCGACATGGCTCAGGTGCCCCTCGTCAACGGCTGGCTCCTGATCGGACATACGAAAAAGCTGAGGAACTATCGCCCGATGCGCACCGGGTTCCTCAAGACGTTGAAGGATGCCTGGCTCGAATGATGGCCAGGTGGACCTCAGTCTAGACTGGCGGCCGGTGTCACGGGGCGCGATCGATGTTGAGGGTGATCCTCATCCGCCTGGCAGTGTTCGTGCCCACGCTCCTGGCGACGTCCCTCGTGCTGTTCATCACCGTGAACGTCGTCCCGGGATCGGCGGCGAGAGCCGCCCTCGGCATCGACGCGACACCGCAGGCCATCGCCCGCTTCGAGGCCGAGCAAGGCCTCGACCGCCCCCTCCATGTTCAGTACCTGGACTGGCTCTGGGGAGCGCTGCGAGGCGATTTCGGGACCTCGTTCCAGAACCACCTGCCGGTCGGCCGCGAACTGCTGGCACGGCTGCCGGTGACACTCGAACTGGCCGCGCTGGCCTTCATCATCGCCAACCTCATCGCCCTGCCGTTTGGCGCGCTGGCCGCCTACCATCATCAACGCCGGGTCGATACCGGGATGTCGTTTCTGGCGACGGTGATGGGATCGGTGCCGAACTTCTGGCTGGCCACCCTGCTGATCCTGATCCTCTCGTTGAAGCTGCGCGTCCTACCGGCCGGCGGATATGTCGCCCTCCGTGAGGATCCGGCGAGGAACCTCTCGCTCATGCTGATGCCGGCGATCTCCCTCGGCGTTGTATCCTCGGCGCTCCTCTTCCGGATCATGCGGGCGAAGATGATCGAGGTCCTCTCCTCCGACTACATCCGCACCGCGCTCGCTAAGGGCGCGGCGACGGGAGTGGTGCTCTGGCGGCATGCGTTGCGGAACGGCCTGATCACCTTCCTTACCGTGGGCGCCGTGGAGTTCGGGTGGCTCTTCGGCGGCGTGGTCATCATCGAGGACATCTTCTTGCTCCCCGGGGTGGGGCAGCTCGTCCTGGTGGGGATCATCAACCGCGATTACCCCGTGCTGCTAGCGAGCGCGCTGACCGTGACCGTGGTCGTCCTCACCGCCAACATGCTGGTCGATCTGCTGGCCGCCCTGCTCGATCCGCGTCACGTGCACGTGAGGGCGCTGCGATGAGCATTCACGCCGCCGCTGGGCCACGGAGCCCCGGGGAGCGCTTGGCGCAGATCCCCTGGAAGCGCTACCGGCTTCTCGTCATCGGCGGGGCCCTCGTGGGTATCGTGGTCCTGGCCGCCGCCTTCGCGGACGTCATCTCCCCCTCATCACCCTACGAGATCGATGTGACGAACAGGCTGCAGCCTCCCAGCCGGACCCACTGGCTGGGAACGGACGAGTTCGGCCGCGACGTGCTATCCCGCGCGGTGCACGCCGCGAGAATCTCGGTCAAGGTCGCCGTCGTCGCCGTCTCGGTCGGGCTGACCGGCGGCACGCTGATAGGTATCACCGCCGGCTACTTCGGCGGGGTGGTGGATCTGGTCCTGATGCGGTCGATGGAGCTGTTGTTCTCCTTCCCCGCCATTCTGCTCGCGATCGTGTTGATGGCGGTGCTGGGCACGAGTGTCCTCAACGCGATGGTGGCCATCGGCATCATCTTCATCCCTGGATTCTCCCGACTGGCGCGGGCCGCGACGCAGGAGGTCCTGCGCCAGCAGTACATTGAGGCGGCCCACACCATCGGCATGTCCGATCGGCGCATCCTGCTGGGCGAGATTCTGCCGAATGTGATCACCCCGCTGCTGGTCGAGGCGATGGCGGCGTTCGCTTACGCCGTGCTGCTGGAATCGTCCCTGAGCTTCCTCGGGCTCGGTGCCCAGCCGCCGGAGCCCTCCTGGGGGAACATGCTGAATACGGGTCGCGGATTCATGGATCAGGCGCCGTGGCTCGGCGTCGTCCCCGGACTGGCGATGTTCATCGCCGTGCTCGGATTCAACCTCCTGGGGGATGGGCTTCGGGATTTCCTGGATCCTCACTTGAGGGATGGGGCATGAGCACGGCGGAGTCCGATCGCCGGTCCGGCCAGCGTGCTGTCCTCGAGATCGACCATCTGACGGTTGAGCTCGCCGGAGGGCGCAGGGCCGCGCGCGTCGTCGATGACGTGAGCCTCGCAGTATTCCCGCGCGAGATCGTGGGCTTGATCGGAGAGTCGGGTAGCGGCAAGACCATGACCGCGCTCTCCATCCTCCGGCTGTTGCCCCGCGCCGCCTCGATTGCTGGCGGGGAGATCCGGTTAGGAGGCGCCTCACTGACGAGCATGTCCGAGGCGGAGTTGCGGAGGATTCGGGGCCGCCGCATCGCGATGATCCCCCAGAACCCGATGTCGGCGATGAACCCGGTTCTGCGCATCGGGGCCCAGGTGGGGGAGCCGTATGTCCTCCACCGCGGAGTACGGTGGACAGACGCAGTCGCCCAGGCCGTCCGGCTGCTCCGCGACGTCCACCTGCCCCTGCCCGAGGAGCGCGCCGTCGAGTACCCGCATCAGTTCAGCGGTGGGATGCAGCAGCGGGCCATGACAGCGATGGCGATCGCGCTCGAGCCGCAGCTTCTCATCGCCGACGAGCCGACCACCGCGCTGGACGTGACCATCCAGGCTCAGGTGTTGCGCCTGCTGCTGGAGATCCGTGACCGTCACGGGACCGCCACGCTGCTCATCACACACGACCTTGGCGTGATCGCGGAGATGTGCGATTGGGTCTACGTCATGTACGCCGGGCGTATCCTGGAGCAGGGGTCGGTGGAGCGGATCTTTGCCCGGCCCAGCCACCCGTACACGCAGGCGCTAATGCGCGCCACCCCGACGGTGGACGCGACCGACGCTGACCTAGCCTCGATCCCGGGATCGATTCCCTCCCCGTTCGAGCTGCCGGCCGGCTGCCGGTTCGCCGACCGGTGCCCCTCTCGTTTCGAGCGCTGCGAGCGTGAGCCTCTGCTGCTCGATGTCGAAGCCAGCCACAGCGCTCGCTGCTGGTTACTCGAGGACGGCCGTGAGTGACGCGCTGCTGCAGGTCAAAGGTGTCGGCAAGACCTTTGCGCTGGGGGGAACGCTCTGGGGACGACGGCAACTGCGAGCGCTCGATCAGGTGGATCTGGAGATTGCCCGAGCGCAGTCGCTGGGGATCGTGGGCGAGTCCGGGTCGGGGAAGTCCACGCTCTGCCGGATCGTCCTCAGGCTCCTGCGGCCCTCCGCCGGACAGGTGCTCTTCGAGGGTCTCGATCTCTGGGCACGGTCCGCCCATGAGATGCGCCAGCTGCGGCGGCAGATGCAGGCGGTCTTCCAGGACACGGCGTCCACATTCAATCCGCGCCACACCGTTCGCTCGGCTCTGCTGGCCCCGCTGGAGGTTCACCGGATCGGGACGGCGCGGACGCGCGCGGCGCTCGTGGAGGAAGCCCTCCATCATGTCGGTCTTGACGCCCGATTCCTGAGCCGGCACCCTCATACACTGAGTGGCGGGCAGCGTCAGCGCGTGGCCATCGCTCGAGCCATCATCCTGCGCCCCTCCCTGGTCGTGGCCGACGAGCCGACGTCGGCGCTCGACGTCTCCGTCCAGGCCATGATCCTCAACCTGTTTAAGACGATCCAGCGCGACTTCGGATTGACGTATCTCTTCGTCAGCCACAATCTCGGGGTAATCCGCTACGTTAGCGACGTCGTAGCGGTGATGTATCTCGGACGGGTCGTCGAGGTCGGCCCTGTGGGGCGGGTGTTCTCCTCGCCCCGCCATCCGTATACTCGCGCTCTCCTTGAGGCCATTCCGCGCGCCGATCCATCGAAGCGACAGCGTGATCTTCCGGTGCTGGGAGAACTGCCGAGCGCATACCGCATGCCGTCGGGATGCCGGTTCCATCCGCGCTGTCCGCTTGCCATGGACATCTGCGCGCAGGAAGATCCACCTCTCTATCCGGTGGGGGATGGCCACAGTGCCGCGTGCCTGTTGCACGATCCGCGCTTCGTTGCGGCGGCTCCCGCGTGGATTTCGGGTGGCGCGAAGCCGGTGAACGTGTAGTGACTGAGTTTGGAGAAAAGATACGGCCTGGTGGGCCGCCACCGGGCCGCTCCGGGGAGGGAACGACTATGCTACACTTGAGTACGTTTTCCATTGCCGCCCGGTGTCGGCGAACCGGCATGTTCGGCGTGGTCGTCTCCACGGCGGTGCCGGGTGTGGGCAGCTTATGTCCCTTCGCCAAGGCTGGCGTCGGGGCCATCGCGACCCAATCGTGGGTCAACCCGTACCTCGGCATCGATGGCCTGCGGCTGCTAGAAGAGGGCCTGTCGGCGGGGCAGGTATTGGAGAGGCTGCTGGCCGACGATCCCGGCCGCAATGTGCGGCAAGTGGGCCTAGTTGATAAGCACGGAGAAAGCGCAGCTTGGTCTGGGCCGGAGTGCGTCCCCTGGTTCGGTCATATCACCGGGGCAGACTTTGCCGCCCAGGGAAACATGCTGGTCAGTGAGGCGACCGTCCGGGCGATGGCGGATGCGTTTCAGCGGGCGGAGAGTCTAGACCTCACCGAACGATTGCTCGTTGCGCTGGAAGCTGGACAAGCAGCGGGCGGGGACAAACGGGGGCGGCAGTCCGCTGCGCTCCGGGTGATGTACACGGAGGAATATCCGTACTGCGAGCTACGGGTTGACGAGCATCCTCATCCTGTGGCTGAACTGCGCCGGGTGTTCGAAGTGGCCCGGCACCAACTCCTTCCCTTTGTGGGCGGATTACCGACACGCCACAACCCGCTGGGAGGCATCGGGCAAGACGTGCAGGATATGCTGCTTACGCCGCCGCCCTTCCGCCCAGGCGGTGGCGGTTCTCACTGAGGGATGGCGATGGCGCATTCGACGTCGTCGTCGACCCCTCAACGGAAGCGAACCTCCGTGACTAGTCCAGGCAGACCAGTACCGGTCGGCCCGGTGCTGTCTGAGCTGGGCGCGCAGATCCAGGGACTGCGGGTGCGACGGGCTCTGACGTTGGAGGAACTTGGTCGCAAAGCGGAGATCAGCCCCGGGCTGCTGAGCCAGTTGGAGCGCGGTCTCGGGAATCCGTCGTTTTCGACCCTCCACAAACTGGCGTACGCCCTGGACGTGCCGATCAGCACCTTCTTTCAAGGATCGGGATCCCAGAATGGCGCCGTGGTCCGGCGCCACGAGCGCAAGCGGCTTATGTTGCCCACCCGGCAGCTCGTCTACGAACTCGTGACCCCGGATCTGAACCGGGCATTTGAAATGGTCTGGGTGGAGTTTAGCCCAGGGGCCTCGACCGAGAAACATCCCTATGTGCATCAAGGGGAAGAATGCGGCCTGGTCCTGGATGGCGAACTCGAGGTGCACGTGGGCGACGAAGTCTTCACACTGCAGCCCGGCGACAGCATTACCTTTCAGTCAACGGTGCCGCACTGGCATCGCAATCCTGGAACAAAACGGACCAAGACGATCTGGACGGTTGTTCCGCCGTCGTTCTAGTTCTTTCAGCACCCTGCTTGGGCTACACAAGGCCTTTCGCAGGCCAGCTGGGCGGAGTCGGCCACGGCCAGCCACAGAGTTTCAATCATGCAGCCACCTGGACCTGTGCGCTAATGGCGGCTCATTCTGAGGAGGGACTCTGCATCTGCCACGGTGGAGATGCACTCTCGACTCCTCGCCCAACAAGGCGGTCTCTTCCACAGTCTGGGCGGATACATGGGGTCCGTTGGCGAGGGAGATCGGTCGAGGTTGATGACGCGCGTGACGCACTACTCCTTTCTTCTCTCGTCCCTAGAGCACTACCTCAAGACGCATCCTCCCTCGGAGCCGGCGGCCACAACGTGCTTGATTTCGGTCCCCGCGCCTGTCCGAAGATCCGGATGACCGCATGCTCCAAGCGCCTAGTCGACAGGGCGGCCACGCGCACGTTCGACCGCCAGCGACCACTCTGGGCTGCGAGGCTTGCGGATGCGTCAGGCAGCCTACACCCGCCGGGCTGAGACGCTACGCAGCCGTCGCGTCGGTCCGGAGGTGCGGCCTTGGAGGCAGTGTCTTGCCGAGGTCTCAGAGCAGTTCGTAGGCGTCTACCACTCTCAGCGCGATCTCCAGCGTCAGCCTGTCGTCGGGGAAGCCGAAGTTCAGGCCGCTGATCTCCTGCACCCTGGCGAGCCGGTATTGTACCGTGTGAGGGTGCACGTGGAGCGCGGTCGCAGCCGCCTTCACGCTGAATCCGCCATTGAGATAGGCGCGGAGCGTAGGGAGCAACTCGGCCTGCCTTCTGCGGTCATACTCGGCCACGGCGGCCAAGACCCTTTCGCAGCCCTGCACGACGTCGACGTGGTTCACAGCCTTGAGAATCAACCGGAACGCGCCCAGCCCGTTCACGCGGAAGACGGGTTCGTGACGGCCGAACCTCCCCCTGATCTCGATGGCAAGTCGTGCTTCGTTGTACGTGTCCGAGATGAGATCGATATGCTCCGCGGGCCCTCCGACGGCGAAGCTGGCACGCCAGTTCGACGTCAGGCGCTCGATCTTTGCGCCGGATGCACGCAGGGCCTGCTCCAGGTGCTCCTCGGACACCCGCGGGCTCGGAACGACGGCCACGACGTGCTCTCCCCGCACCGTAACAATGGCGCCCGGCATGACGCTGTCGATCGCTTCCTGGGTGAGGGCGACAAACGCGCGGAGGGTGGGCACATCGATCCGTCGGCTTGAGGCATCCTGGCTGCGAAGCGCCCCCACGATCATCAGAAGCGGCGGCTGGAAGGCCGGGATCGGCGTGGCCAGCGCGGGCATCCGGCCGGCGAGCAGTTCGTCCAGGAGGTCTGACAACCGGCGGATCTCGCGCTCCTGCACGGCGCGTTCCTTGAGGAATTCGGCAGCCGCCACGAGGGCTGCGGAGTCGACGGCGGCCTCATCCGCTGCATCCAGCATCCGGGCGACGTGCACCAGGAGAAATCCCAGAACTTCCCCACCTCCCGTCACCGGCGAGACGAGGAGCGTATGCCCATCCCCCGATTCCAGGTGTTGCGCCGTTCGCACGGCTGCGGCGCGCTCCAGCCCTCCGGCAAGCCTCTCCCAGTCGATCCCCGGAAGTTCGCGGCCCATCTCGGCCTGAACAGCGGGCTCTGCGGCCCGCACCTGGGTCAGGGTATCGAGGATCACGACCGGCCCGCCGCAAATCCGCGACAACCGAGAGGCCAGGGCCGAGAGTGGGAGCCCCTCGCGCACCACCTCGGCCAGTGCGCCGTGGACAGCGATGCGGCGTTCCAGCGAGTCCCGCTCGGTTCGCATCCCCTCATGGAGCGCCTGTAGCCCGATGCGGGCCGTACGCTCGGACTCGTACAGTCTGGCGTTCACGATGGCGGTGGCGGCGGCCTGGGCCAACGCGTCCAGCAGCCTGATGTCGAAGGCGTTGAACGCGCGGGCTACGTACAGGTTCTCCACGACCAGAGCGCCTAGCGCCTCGCCCTTATACACCAGCGCGGCGCTCAGCGCGCTCTTAATGATGTTTTCAAAATAGAGTGACATTCTGGTGAGAAGGTGATACCATGGAGGCATGGCGACCACCCTTCTCCCACAACGACGCAACTTCCCCGCCCTGGAGGCCCGTCGGCTGCGCGCGGCGCGGTTGTTTGCCAAGGGCGCTCGTCAAGCCGACGTGGTGCACCGCCTGCGCGTCTCCCGCCAGACGGCCAGTCGTTGGTATCAGGCCTGGCGGCGGGACGGCGAGGCGGGCCTGCGGGGCGCGGGCCGGGCCGGCCGTAAACCCCGGTTGGACGCCGCCGCCCTGCAGCGCCTCGAAGCGGCCCTCCTGCAAGGCCCCACCGCGTGGGGCTACGCGACGCACCTGTGGACCCTGCAGCGAATTGCGCTCGTGATCGGGAAGCTCTTCCATGTGCGCTACTCGGTGCCACAGACCTGGCGACTCTTGCACCAGTTGGGCTGGAGCCGCCAGCGCCCCGCGCGCCGCGCCCGCGAGCGGGATGAGCCGGCGATCGCCCGGTGGGTCCGCTCGACCTGGCCGCGCATAAAAAAAGGGCGCAGCGGCTGAAGGCCGCGCTGGGCTTCCTCGACGAGAGCGGCTTCACCCAGCGGCCCCCTATTCGGGCGACCTGGGCCCCCAAAGGGCGCACGCCCCTCGTCCGGGAGCCCTTCACCTGGCAGCACCTCTCGGGGATTGGCGCCGTGCTGACGACGCCCACTGGCCGGCGGCCGCGGTGGTTTCTGGCGTTCCACCCCGGGGCCATTCGCGGCCCGCAGGTCGTACGGTTCCTCACCGCCTGGCGTCGGCATGTGCGGGGTCGGGTGATTCTGCTGTGGGATCGCTTGCCCGCCCATCGGAGCCAGCTGGTGGCCCAGGCGCTGGTACGCCATCGGCGCTGGCTGCGCGTCGAGTGCGCGTTTCGGAGCATCGTGATCGCCTGTTTCGGCCGATCGTGATCGCCTGTTTCGGCCGATCGTGATCGCCCGTTTCGGGCATCATGATCACCCCGAATGGGTGTCGGGTCGCCT
>Ga0073934_10003329_pt1 | contig 29997 bp, 27 predicted proteins | sample LarsenN4metaG_FD_76834 | JGI IMG/M metagenome (GOLD analysis project Ga0073934, IMG submission 76834) | Hot spring sediment bacterial and archeal communities from British Columbia, Canada, to study Microbial Dark Matter (Phase II) - Larsen... ... | reverse complement strand
CGAGGGCGCCAATCTCACAGCCGAGGACAACGCCTCAAGGGCGGCACGGCGACCCTCTCCCGGATCCCGTCTCTGTCTCTTCCCACGGTGACTACCCGATGAGTCGAGATCGTACAAGGGCGTCGCTCGTCGTCGCGGCGCGCGCGAGCGGCCGCCGCGCGCCGGCCGCGCTCCTGGCCCTCGCCGCCCTCGTGGCCGCCGCCTGCGCGAGCGGCGGCGACGCCGCCCGGGAGAGCGTCCGCCGCGTCACCATCGTGGCGATCAGCGACTGGCACGGCCAGGTGGAGCCGGTGACGGTGACGGCCGGCGGGCGGCCGCGCCCGGTGGGCGGCGCCGCCGCGCTGAAGGCGTACTTCGACCGCGAGCGCGCCCGGAACCCGGGACGCACGCTGGTCGTGACCGCCGGCGACGCCTTCGGCGCGACGCCGCCGGTCTCGTCGTTCCTCGACGACGTGCCGGCCGTCGAGGCGATGAACCTCATGGGCCTGGACGCCGACACGCTGGGCAACCACAACTTCGACCACGGCCTCGACCGCCTGCTGAAGCTCGTCGGCCTGGCCCGCTTCCCCTACGTCGCCGCCAACGTCGTGGGGCCCGACGGCGCGACGCTCGTGCCGCCGACCCACGTCTTCGACCTCCGCGGCGTCCGGGTCGGCGTGATCGGCATCGCGAATCCCGAGACCCCCGACCTCGTCGCCGCCGGCCGCACCGGCGACCTGCGCTTCCTGCCGCCGGCGCCCGTGATCCACGCTCACGCCTCCCGCCTGAGACGCGAGGGCGCCGACGTCGTCGTCGTGCTCGCCCACGTGGGCGCCACCGGCGTCGGCGCCGACGGCGCGCCGCTCGGCCGCCTGGGCGTCCTCGCCCGCCTGGTTCGCGGCGTGGACGTGCTTTTCGGCGACCACACCGACGTGACGGTGAACGCGCGGGTCGGCGACACGCTGGTCGTGGAGAGCCGGTCGCGGGGGCTCGAGTACGCGGTGGTCGAGGTCGAGCACGACGCGCGCCTCGGGCGCGTCGTCGGCGCGCGGGCGACCCACCGCGTCCCGTACGCCGACGAGATCGCCCCGGACCCCGCGCTGGCGGCCATGGTCGACGGCTGGCGCGCCCGGGTCCGCCCGCTCTTCGACCGCCCGATCGGCGCCACCGACGCGCCGCTCCGTCGCTCGCGCCGCGGCGAGTCGGCGCTCGGCAACCTCGTCGCCGACGCGCTCCGCGCGGCGTACGGCGTCCAGATCGCGCTGGTCAACTCCGGCGGGCTCCGGGACGACCTGCCCTCGGCCTACCAGCCGGCCGTGACGGCGCTGAGGCGCCCGGCCCCCGGCTACGCGACGGGGCCGCCGTGGGACCTCGTCCACGGCGATCTCGTCACGGTGTTCCCGTTCGGCAACGTCGCGGTGACGTTCACGATCACCGGGCGCACGCTCTGGGCGGCGCTGGAGCACTCGGTCGCCGCCGGCGCCCTCGTGGGCGACGACTTCGTCAACGCCTCGGGCCGCTTCCTGCAGGTCTCCGGGGTCACGTACCGCTTCGACGCCTCGCGCCCGCCCGGACGGCGGATCGTCGAGGTGCGTCTCGAGGACGGCGCGCCCGTCGCCCCCGACGAGACCGAGTACAGCGCCGCCACCGTCGACTTCGTCTACGGCGGCGGCGACGGGTTCACGATGCTCCACAACGGCACCGCCGCGACCCGCGAGCCGCTGAGCGACGTCGTGGCGCGCGCCGTCGCGGCCGGCGCCGCGGGCCGCGCGCGCGTCGAGGGGCGGGTGAAGCTCGCCCGGGAGGGGACGCCGTGAGCGCACCGCACCGCGACGCGTATCGCCCCGTGGTGATGGGCCGGCGGGGAGTCGTCACCTCGGCCCACCCGCTGGCCTCGATGGCCGGCGCCGAGATCCTGCTCGAGGGGGGCAACGCCGTCGACGCTGCGGTCGCCGTCGCCGCCTGCCTGAACGTCGTCGAGCCGTTCATGTCCGGGATCGGCGGCATCGGGCTGATGGTGGTCTCGATCGGCCGGACGCGGGAGCGCCACGTCCTCGACTTCATCGGCCGCACGCCCGCCGCCGCCGACGCGGGCGCCGTCACGGTGAAGGACCTCGAGGGCGGCCCGAAGGCCTGCGTGACGCCGGGCAACTGCGGCGGCTGGCTGGCGGCGCTCGAGCGCTTCGGCACGATGCCGCGCGAGCGCGTGCTCGCGCCCGCGATCCGCCTGGCCGAGGACGGCGCGCCGCTGACGTTCAAGGGCGTCGAGTTCTTCGAGGCGGCCCGCGCGACCCTGGCCCGCTCCGCGGAGGCCGAGCGCATCTACCTCGGCCCGGGCGGACCGCGCCCGGGCAAGCTGCTCGTCCAGAAGGAGCTGGCGGCGACGTACCGGCAGGTGGCCGAGGGCGGCGCCGAGGCGTTCTACCGCGGCCCCGTCGGGCGCGCGATCTGTCGCGCGGTGCGCGAGGGCGGCGGCTGGCTCTCGGAGGAGGACCTCGCGGCGTTCGCCCCGGAGTGGCGGCGGCCGGTCGGGACGACCTTCCGGGGCGCCGAGGTGTGCTCGGTGCCGCCGCCGTTCTCGGCGTTCCAGCACCTCGAGACGCTGAACGTCCTCGAGGGCTACGATCTCGCGGCCTGGGGCCACAATTCTGCGGACTACCTGCACCACCTCGTCGAGGCGGTGAAGCTCGCGTCGGCCGACCGGCTCGCGTACGCGTACGGCCCCGACGTCCCCATCCGCGGCCTGCTCTCGAAGGCGTACGCTGCCTCGCAGCGCGTGCGCATCGACGCGGGTCGCGCCGGCGCCAGCGAGGGGGAGCGCCACGACCCGCGGCGGCTGCCCGAGCAGATCCTGCCGGGGCATCCCGCGCGCTTCGCCGACGAGGCGACGACGCACTTCGCGTGCGCGGACGCCTCGGGCGTCGTCGTCACGGTCACGCAGACCCTCGGCGCGCCGTTCGGGTCGGGCTTCGCCGTCGCCGGCACCGGCGTGGTGCTGAACAACCTGATGAAGTGGATGGACCTGCATCCGGAGAGCCCGAACGTCGTCCGGCCCGGGCGCAAGGCAGGCACGATGATGTCGCCGACGCAGATCTTCCGCGACGGCGCGTTCTTCATGTCGATCGGCACGCCCGGCTCGTACGGCATCCTCCAGACGACGCCGCAGATGGTGGTGAACGCCCTCGAGTTCGGCATGAACGTGCAGGAGGCGATCGAGGCGCCGCGGGTGCGCGTCTACCGCGACCGGCTCGTGGACGTCGAGGGGCGCATCGCGCCCGGGGTGCGGGAGGAGCTGGGCCGTCGCGGCCACCAGGTGAACGTGATCGGCGACTGGTCCTGGATCGTCGGGGGCGGGCAGGGGATCGTCCGCGATCCGGAGTCGGGGGCGCTCATGGGCGGCGCCGACCCGCGCCGCGACGGCTACGCCGTCGCGATCTGACGGCGTCGCCCGGAGGGAGGGATCGCCGATGGACTTCGTCGCGCTCTTCGCCGCGCGCCAGCCCGACGCCGCCGCGATCGTCGTCGCGCCGCCGCGCGGCGCCCGCGGCGGCGACGCCGCGGGCGCACGGACGGTGTCGTGGGCGGAGCTGCTGGCCCTCAGGAACCGGCTGGCGCGATCGCTGGCGGCGCTCGGCCTGGGCCGGGGCGAGCACGCGGCGATCCACGCCCACAACTCGCTCGAGTACCTGCTGGCCGCGGCGGCCATCCGCGCCGTCGGCGCGCTGCCGGTCCCGATGAACCACCGGCTCACGGCGGACGAGGTGGCCTACATCCTGGAGGACTCCGACGCCGTCGCGGTGTTCGTCGGGGACGCCTTCCTGCCGGTGCTGGAGCGCGCGCGCCAGCGGGCGCCGCGGCTCCGTCACGTCGTGCTCCTGGGGGACGAGCGCCGTCCGTGGGCGACCCCGCTCGGGTCGCTCGTCGCGGCGGGGAGCCCCGAGCCGCTCCCGGCCCCGGGCGGCGGCCTGGGCGGCTCGATGATCTACACGGCGGGCACCACGGGGAAGCCCAAGGGCGCCGTGCGCGCCGCCATCGACCCCGACGGCACCGTGCAGCGCCTGCGCGCCTTCGGCCTCGCCGAGCCGGGACACGTCCACCTGGTCGCCGGGCCGCTCTACCACTCGGCGCCCGGCGGCTTCGCCCTCTACAGCCAGCTCTTCGGCGCCACGCTGGTGGTGATGCCGGCATTCGACGCCGAGCAGGCGCTCGGGCTGATCGAGCGCCACCGCTGCACGAGCACGTTCATGGCGCCGACGCTCCTCAAGCGCATCGTCGACCTGCCCGCCGCCGTGCGGGCGCGGTACGACGTCTCGTCGATGCGGGCGCTGGTCGTGGCCGGCGCCCCGTGCCCGATGCGGGTCAAGGAGGAGGCGCTCGCGTTCTTCGGCCCGGCGCTGTACGAGTTCTACGGCTCCACGGAGCTGGGCATCAACACCGTCCTCCGTCCCGGGGACGTCCTGCGCAAGCCCGGCTCCTGCGGGCGGGCGGCGCCGGGCGTCGAGCTGGCCGTGCTCGACGACGGCGGGACGCCGGTCGCGCCGGGAACGCCGGGCGTGCTCCACGTGCGCCGCTCGCCGGCGGTCTTCGACGGCTACTACAAGCGCCCGGAGGCGACGGCGGAGACCGGCAGCGGCGAGTGGCTCACGGTCGGCGACGTCGCGTGGATGGACGCCGACGGCTTCGTCTACATCTGCGACCGCAAGCGCGACATGATCATCTCGGGCGGCGTGAACGTCTATCCGGCCGAGATCGAGGACGTGCTCCACCGGCATCCCGCCGTCGCCGACGTGGCCGTCTTCGGCGTGCCCGACGACGAGTGGGGCGAGCGCGTCCACGCCGCCGTCCAGCTCCGGCCGGGCCGGTCGGTGAGCGCGGAGGAGGTGATCGCGTTCGCCCGCGAGCGGCTGGCCGGCTTCAAGGTGCCGCGCGAGGTGACGTTCCACGAGGACTTCCCCCGCGACGCCGCGGGCAAGCTGATCAAGCGGCTGCTGCGCGAGCCCTACTGGCGCGGCCGCGCTGCCCGCGTCTGAGCGGGCGCTCGCCGCTCGCGCCGGCGGGAGGGGGCGTCGGCGCGACGGGAGCCCACACCCTGCGCCACGAGGTGGACGAGGGCGTCATGCGGGTCCGGAGCCCCCGATCAGGTCAGCCGGCCGAGAGGGCCGAGGTCGAGGTTGAGGTCGTCGGGAGAGAGGTCGAAGCGGGCCGCCATCTCCCTGATGGTCTCCTCGAGCCGCATCAGCGCGAGCCCCAGCGCCTCCGTCTGCTCCGGCGTGAGCGTCTCCTCCTCCATCCGCCGCAGCGCCTGCTTCTCGAACAGCAGGCGCAGGAACTCCACCAGCGTGAGCACGAGTCGCGCCACCGACCGCTGGACCTCCTCGGGGTCGGCGTTCCAGCGCGGCGTTTCCGCCGCCACCCGACGCTCGAGCTCCGCGCGCAGGGCGTCCAGCTCCCGCACGCGGAGCTCCACCGGACCGCGGCTCACGCGACGGCCTCCGGCGAGTCCGCGATGCGGGGCGCGAACGCGTACGCGGGCCACGGGCCGCTGATCGTCACGCGCGCCGGCTCGAGCGCCGCGCGCGCGGCGTCGACGGCCGACCGGTACTCGTCCGCCGCTCCCCGCGCGACCAGGTGGTACACGCTGGCCACGAGGGGCGGCGTCGCGTGGCGCTCCACGCGCTCGGCCTCGACGCGCGAGGCGAGCGCGCGCCTCAGCGCCGCGAGCCACGCCGGCGAGCGCCGGCGCGCCAGCGCGGCGAGATGGCGGGCGCCCGGCCCGGGCCCGTCCCCGCCGGTCGCCGGCGGCTCCGCTCCGGCCGGGACGCCGTCGGGCTCGGCGAAGACGCGCACCGTCATCTGCTCCCGGCCGGCGACCAGGGCCAGCGCGCCCGCCAGCACGCCGGCGCGCGCGTCGAGCGCCGCGGCGAGCGCGTCGTCGTCCGCCACCACGGTGCCGAAGCGCGCGGGCAGCACGGCGGCGCAGCGCGCGGCGGCCCGCCGCACGACGGCGTCGTGGGCGCGGAGCGCGTCGGCGGCGGCCGCCGGCGGGGCGGCGACCTCGCCGGCGAGGGCGCCGAGCCCCGCGGCCCGCACGAGCCGCAGCGGCTCGCCGGCGAGCCCGACGCCCGGCTCCTCGATCCGCTCGCCCAGCAGCGCGTAGACGTACAGCATTCAGGCTCCCGCCGCGCGGCGCGCCGCCGCGGGCGCCACGCGGTCCGCGGCGCAGAGGATGGCCGAGAGCCGGAGGTAGACCAGGTCCACGCCGGCGAGGCCGAGGATGACCTCGCCCTCGATGACCACGCCCTTGTTCAGGACGTGGTCGACCAGGTCGAGGAGCGAGGCGTCGGCGTCGTCGAGCAGCCGGCTCACGGTGGCGGGCGGCTTCCGCGCCGGCCGGCTCACGCGGGCTCCGCCACGAAGTTGTAGGGCGGCCAGGGGCCGGTGAGCGTGAGCTGGAAGCCGTCGCGCGCCAGCCGTGCGCCGAGCAACCGCACGGCGCCGCGGAACCGCGCGGCCTGGCGCGCGGGCACGAGGAAGGCGGCGTCGAGCAGCACGCGCACGGCGCCCGGCGCCTGCGGCGGCGTGTGGCGCCGCGCGTCGTCGGCGCGACGCGCCAGGTCCTCGAACACGCGCTCGGCCTCCTCGCGCGCGCGCTCGACGAGCCGGCGGACGGCGTCCTGCTCCCCCTTCTTCCTCAGCAGGAACGCCGTCCCCGTCGCGGCCGGCCCCGCGCGCCGCCCCGCGCCCGCCGCGATGCCGCGACGCGCGCGCGCCTCGTCGAGGCTCAGCCGGACGCCCCACTCGTCGCGGTCGGCGACCCGGGCGAGCAGGCGGTCGATCTTCCGTCGGGTGCGACCGACGTGAGCGAGCGCGCGGTCGTCGCCGGCGAAGAGCGTGAAGAGCTTCATGGGCAGCACCGTGCCGGCGCGGGCGGCGTGCTCGACGACCGCCTCGTGGGCGACGGCCCGGGCCGAGACCCACCGCAGGTCGCGGAGGCCGCGCTCGATGGGAGCGGCGCCGTAGCGGTCGAGGGGGGCGTCGGCGACGACCAGCCACAGCCCCTCCCCGGCGTCGAGCAGACGCGGCGGGCCCATGCCGGGCAGCCCCCGCGGCGCCCGCGCGAGCGACGGCGCGCGCCGCGCGTGGACGAGGCAGTAGAGGTAGGTGGCCGTGCCGTCACGCTGTCTCACGATGCAGCTCCCAGTGTCCCCACCAGCGGGCCAGCTCCGCGGCGCCCCGCGGCGGCGGAGCCACCGCCGGGGCCACGATGATAGCGCAGCCCCGCCGCGCGGGCGACGCGCACGCCGCCGCCAGCGCGGCGATGGCGCGCGCCTCGAGGGCGGCCGCCCGGCGGCACCGCGCGCAGCCGGGCGGCGTCACGTCGTTGACGACGACGGCGCCCATGCGCAGGCCGAGGCGCCCGGCGTCGCGCAGGAGCCGGTCCGTCTCGAGCCGCGGCAGCCCGGCCGGGCGGGTCACGGCGACGACGGCGCAGCGCGCCGGGTCGGTGAGCAGCGCCTGCAGCCCGCGCAGGTCGCGGGCGAGCGCCACCAGGTCCCTGGCGGCATCGCCGAGCCCGACGACCTGCCGGTACTTCAGCAGCACCTCCATCAGCGCGTGGACCCACTCGAGCGCGACGCCGGGCAGCGCGAGGAGCCTGAGCGTGTGGCCGGTCGGCGCCGTGTCCAGCACGACGAGGTCCCGCCCGCCGGGGCCGAGCGCCTCGACCACGGCGAGCATCGCGAGGATCTCGTCGATCCCCGGCGGCGCGAGGTCGATCAGGTCGCGCACGACCGAGCGGTCGAAGGCGACGTCGAAGCGCGCGCCGCCCGTGAGCGCGTCGAACAGCTCGTCCACGACGGCCCGGTAGCGGTCGCGCCGGGCGGCGAAGGCCGCGGGCGCGTCCAGTTCCCGCGCGGTGAGCCGCGGGGCGCCGGGGACGGGCCGGGGATCGTCGCCGAGCGGGACGGCGAGCACGTCGGCGAGCGAGTGCGCCGGGTCCGTCGACAGCAGCAGCACGTCGCCGACGCCCGAGGCGGCGAGGGCGAGCGCCGTCGCCGCCGCGCACGACGTCTTGCCGACGCCGCCCTTGCCGGCGAAGAGCAGCGCGCGGATCCCCGGGGGCGCCAGACGATGGAGCCACGACGGCGCGGCGGCGATCGCGCGCGCGGGCCGCGAGGGCGGCCGCCGCTGGGCGGGCGCGGCGGCGATCGGCGGACACGGGGCCTCGAGCCTCCGTCCCACGCGCCGCAGCGCGGCGGGCCCGCGCGGCTCGCTGCCGTCGTCGGCGACCAGGCGCAGCGCCCGGCCGGGGAAGGCGCGGCGCGCCTCCGCGAGCACCCGCCGCTCGGACGCGCGGCGCGGCTCGCACAGGCGGCACGGCGGACCCGGCGGCGTCACGCGGTTCACCACGATCTCCCGGACCCGGATGCCGCCGGCCTCCAGGGTGGCCAGCGCGTCGCGCGTCTCCTCGAGCGCCAGCGTCTCGGGGAGCATCACCCACGTGAAGCGCGCGCGCTCGTCGTCGCGCAGCAGGCGTCCGAGCGACTCCGCCTCGCCGGCGATCTCGGAGACCACCGCGTCGGCGGCGTCGCGGCGGACGGCGCCGGAGAGGCTCTCGGCGAGGAAGCGGTGCTTGGCGGAGATCTCGTCCAGCACGGCGGCGATCCGCGCGAGCGTCTCCGGCATCGCGAGGAGCCGGAGCGTGTGGCCGGTGGGTGCGGTGTCGACGACCACCAGGTCGTACGGGCGGGCCCCGGCCAGGCGCGCCAGCTCGACGAGGCCGATCAGCTCGTCGACCCCGGGCACGGAGAGCCCCAGCACCCGGTCCACGTCGTCGTCGTCGAGGTAGGTGCCGCGGACGAGGATCGCCCGGAGGTGGCGCCGCCGGACCCCGATCCACCGCGCGAGGGCGCGGTCGGCGTCGAGCTCCACGACGTCGACGCGGCCGCCGCCGACGCGCAGCGACGGCCGCGGCCGGCCCGCGCGCCCCGCGGGGACCAGGACGTCGCCCAGGCTGTGGGCGGGATCGGTCGATACCAGGAGCACGCGGCGGCCGGCGGCGGCGGCGGAGACCGCGGCCGCCGCGGCGCAGGTGGTCTTGCCGACGCCGCCCTTGCCCCCGAAGAACCGGAAGCGGGCGGCTACTCGTCGTCCCAGGCGCGCGCCTCCACGCCCGTGACGCGGGCCGTCCCTGGCGCGGCGGCGGAGCCGCGCAGCTCGCGGAGCCGTCCCAGCAGCGCGCGCTCGAGGACGGCGAACTCCTCGGGGCTCATCTCGCCCAGCTCCACCCGCATCTGCGCGGCGAGCAGCTCCTCGCGCAGCCGCTGCTCGTCGTTCAGCTCGGCGTCGACCGCCTGGGCGATCTTGTCGAGGACGAACCGGAGGCCGCCGATGAGCAGCGTGTCGAGGATGATCACGGGCGGCCGCGGGGCGGGGCGCCGGCCCTCACTTGGCCTCCGTCGCCCGCTCGAGCTTCAGGCGGATGTTGACGAAGTTGTACGGGGGCCACGGCCCCGTGTACTTGAACGTCAGCTTGTCGTAACGGGCCCCGATCTTCTTCACGCGGGCGTCGAAGGCCGGCTCCTGGTCGCGGGCGACGAGGAAGGCCGCGTTCATGATCATCTTGTCGCCGATGGGCTTGTTGGCGCGCGACGCGACGCAGACGTCGCGGAGCTGGGAGAAGATGTCCGCCACGTAGCGCTCGGACAGCGCCGACAGCGCCGCGTCCACCAGGCGGCCGTACTGCACCCGCGCGAAGTACGTGGAGCCCTTCTGGGAGGCGATCTCGTTCTTGAGCCGGCGGATGTCCTCGTCCTCGCGCTCGATCTCGCGGATCATCACGTCGCGGTCCCAGAGCACCTTCAGCCCGAACTCGAGCTTGTCCTGCATCTTGGTGAGGACGTCGTGGAAGGCGTCGTAGGCGCCCCGGAGCAGCTCGACGATGTCCTCGCGGGTCTTGAACACCGTCCCGAACGACATCGGGATCACGGTGTGGCTGCGCATGACGAACTCGTTCACCCGCTCGTGGGCGAGGACGTTCTCGCGCGTGGGGTCGTACACCTCGATCGGCGTGTCGGAGACCACGGCGGCGATGTCCTTGTAGTTGACGGTGTGCACCTCGGCGGGCCGGACGCCGATGCCGATGGGGCCGAACCGCAGCGCCGACGAGGCGTTGATGACGCAGTAGACGTACTTGCCGAGCGCGTCGGCGGGGGCGCGGGCGGCGTCGGCCGGCCTGGCGGGCGCCCGTCGCGGGGCCGCGGCCGTCGCGCCGTCGTCCGTGGGGGGGCCGGGGCGGCGGGCCGCCGCCGGGCGAGGCTGGCGCTTCGTCCTGGCTTTCATGGCTCCCTCGAGCGCGTCGATGCGCGCGACCTGGGCTTGCGGGTCTCGAGCAGCACGCCGATCTCGCCCATGAGCTGCTCGGGCAGGCACGGCTTGGTGACGAAGGCGTCGCAGCCCGCCGCCTTCGCCCCGTCGGAGAACCCTTCGAGCGCGTGGCTGGTGAGGGCCAGCACCGGGATGTGCTTCGTGCGCGGGTCGGCCTTGAGCCGCCGGGTGGCCTCCCAGCCGTCGAGCACGGGCAGGGAGAGGTCCATCACCACGAGGTCCGGCATGAGCGCGAAGGCCTGGTCCAGCGCCTCGAAGCCGTTCGCCGCCTCGGCGACGCGGTACCCCGAGTGCTCGAGGAACATCGCGTACATCTCGCGGTTGTCCTGGAAGTCGTCCACGAGGAGGATCAGGGGCCCCTTCTTCTTCATCGGTCTCCGAGCTTCCTGGGCACCACGAGCGTGAAGGTGGAGCCCTTGCCGATCTGGCTCTCCAGCGTGATCCGGCCGCCGAGCATCGTCGCCAGGCGGCGGCAGATCGCCAGCCCCAGCCCGGCGCCGCCGTACGCGCGCGTGGGAGAGTTGTCGGCCTGGCTGAAGTCGTCGAAGACGCGGGCCTGGTCGCGCTCGGCGATGCCGATGCCGCTGTCGGCGACGGCGATGGCCACCCGCTCGCCGCCGTCCACGGTGGAGGCCCGCACCTTCACCCAGCCGTCGGGCGTGAACTTGAGAGCGTTCGTGAGGAAGTTCAGGACGACCTGCTTCACCTTCTGCCGGTCGGTCAGGATCGGCGGCAGGTCGGGCGCCAGCTCCTTCGTGACCTCGAGCTTCGTGCGGCTGATGATCGGCTCCACCTCCGCCATGACCTCGGCGATCAGCTCCGGCAGCGTGAACTCCGACACGTGGACGGGCATCCGGCCCGCCTCGATGCGCGAGATGTCGAGGATGTCGTTGATCAGCGCCAGGAGGTGGCGGCCGCTGGAGTCGACGCGGCTCAGGCTGCGCCGCTGCTGGGGCGTCAGCTCGCCGGACACGCCCTGCAGCAGCAGGCTCGTGTAGCCGAGGATGGCGTTCAGCGGCGTGCGGAACTCGTGGGACATGTTGGCGAGGAACTGCGACTTCAGCGCGGACGCCTGCTCGAGCTGGATGGCCTGCCGCCGCAGCAGCTCGTTCTGCCGCACGAGCTCGGCGGTCGCCTGGCGGACCTTCTCCTCCAGCTCCTCGGAGGCGCGCTTGACCTGCTCGTAGAGGCGCTGCTTCTCCAGCGCCTCGCGCTGGTCGTGCAGGATGGTCACCGCGCCCACGAGCTCGCCGTGCCCCGAGAGGACCTTGCCCGCGATCGCCTCGACCGGCAGGGGATCGCCGGTGGCGGGATCCACGAGGCCGATGGACCCCGCGTAGCGGCGCGTGTCGCCGAGCAGCGTGAGGTTGGAGACGAACGACGTGAAGTGCGCGTCGTTCGACTGCACCCGCAGGGCGACGTCGCCCGCGGCCCCGGGCGGCGCGGTGAAGAGGCGCTCGGCCGGCGCGTTCATCAGCACGATGGCCCCCGACGGGTCCGAGACCAGGATGGGATCGGCGACGGCGTCGATGATGAGGTCGAGGCGGTCGCGCTCGGCGCGGACGTCGGCCTCCGCCACCCGCAGCTTGCGGAGGTTCTCCTCGAGCTCCTCGGTGGCCGTGCGGAGATCGGTGACGTTGCGCAGCACGGACACGACGCGGGGGCCGTGGCGCGGGTCGCTGATCACGGTGCTGAGCAGCTCGAAGAGCAGGTCGGAGCCCTCGGTCGGGTCGACGAGGAGCAGCTCGCGCCGCAGGGGCTCCGCGGAGGCGATGGCGCGGCCGGCCAGCGCCGCGGAGAACAGCATGTTGTTGAGCGCGATGGCGCGGCGCCGCCCCTCGCTCTCGCGCTCGGAGGAGCCGAACAGCGCCTCGGCGCGCGCGTTGGCGACGATCATCCGGCCCTCGAGGTCGGTGAGGATCACGGGGTCGGGCACGGCCCGCATGATGCTGTCGAGCACGCTCCGCTCGCGCTCGAGGATCTCGCGCGCGGCCTGCAGCATCCGGAGCGCGCCGATCCGCGACAGCTTCGGCCCGAGGACGCCGGCGAGCCAGCGGCCCTCGGCGAGCAGGGCCGGGGTGATCGGGCTGGCCAGGAGCAGGGCCGACGGCATGGTGCCGGCGTGGGCGCCGGCGGCGGGCAGGGGGATGGCCAGGCACGGCGCCCCGGAGAGCAGCGGCATCGCGCCATCGAGCGAGAGCTCGCGGGGCTGGCCCTCGCGCAGGACGGCGATCAGGGGGTGGTCGTGCAGGTCGAGGTCGATGGCGAGGCGCGCGGCGCGCGCGTTCGACACGCCGAGCGCGGCCAGGGCGACGAGCCGCGGCGGGTCGCCAGACGGCGCCAGGCAGAGCGCCTGGCGGATCCGCGCGTGCGCCGCGAGCCACTCCAGGGCCGACTGCGCGCACTCGCCCGCGTCGTCGGAGACGAAGAGCACCTCGGCCAGCGCCAGCCGCGCCTCGGCCGACGATGGCCCGGGCGCGCGGGCGCCGGCGCGGGCGTGCGAGGCGGCGCTCACCGGCTAGACGCGGGCGGGGCGGCGGCGGCGCCTCGCCTCGATCCCGTCCGCCCCGGTCGCCGCCAGCTGCGCCCGCAGCACGGCGTTCTCCGCGGCGAGCGCGTCCTGCGTGCGGCCGTCGATGGCCGGGCGCGACGCCGGCGCCACCTGACCGACCGCCTCGGAGTACTTCAGGTACGTGTCGATCGACGCGACGACGACCCGCGCCTCGACGGTGATCAGGTCGATGCCGACGAGGGACACCCGGACCCAGGCGTCGATGACGATGCCCTTGTCAAGGACGCGGTCGAGGACATCGATCAGGCTCGTGCCGCCGGATGCTCGTTCAACCGCCATCGCACGCTCCTCCTACGACCGTTCTCCGTTGCGTTGGTTCCGTGTCCGTCCCCGGCGGCGCGCTGGAGGCGACGCGGTGAGCCGCTCGCCGGACAGCAGGGCGACCTTCCGCTCGAGGGCGCGGAGCTGGCGAGAGATGTCGTCGACGTCCTCGGCCCCGTGCCTGCCGGGCGCCAGATGGCGATCGTACTTCCACCAGTCGAGGCCGATCTCCTGCGCCTTGTCGATGGAGCACACGATGAGGCGGATCCGGATCGTCAGCAGCTCGACCTCGGCCAGCGAGATCTTGATGTCGCCGGCGATCGCGAGCCCCTTGTCGAGCACGCGGTCGAGCACGTCCACGAGGCCGCTGACGCGATGGTTGTTCGTCGGGAGCTCGGCTCTCATGGAGGTGGCGAGAAGTATAGTCAACGCCCGGGGCGCCCGAAAGCGGATTCCGCCCCCGCCTGTGTAAAAGTTTTCCCACCCGCGATGGCAGCCGTGTTGCACCGCGGCTGAGGACGTGCTCGCCGGCGGAAAGCTCCTCGTCGTCCCGGCCGTCGTCCTGCTGATCGTCGCCGCGCTCGCCTGGGGCCGCGCGCTCCTCGTCCCGCTGGCGCTGGCCACGCTGTTCGCGTTCCTGCTGAGCCCCGTTGTCGGCGCCGCCCGGCGGCTGGGGCTGGGCCGGGTCCCGGCCGCCCTGGTCGTCGTCCTCCTGGTCGCCTCGATCCTGGGCGCCGCCGCCTGGGGGCTCAGCCTCCAGCTCGCGGCGCTCCTGGACGACGTCCCGCGCCACACGCAGGCGATCAAGCGCCGGCTCGCCGAGCTGAGGCCGGGCCAGGGGCACTCTCCGCTCGAGCGCGCCCGCGGCGCCCTCGACGAGATGGTGGGCGAGCTGGAGCTGATGGCTCCCGCCCCGCCGCCGCGGCGGGAGCCGCTGCCGGTCGTCGTGAAGGAGGAGCAGCGGGGCCTGATCCGGAGCCTGCCGGGCTACGTCCCGCACGCCGCCTCGGCCGGCCTCGTGCTGATCCTCGTGATCTTCATGCTGGTCGAGCGCCAGGACCTGCGCGACCGCTTCATCCGGCTCGTGGGCTATGGCCGCCTCACGGTCACCACTCGCGCGCTCGACGAGGGGACGCGCCGGATGAGCCGGTACCTCCTGAGCCAGGCCATCGTGAACTCGCTGATGGGCCTGGGCTTCGGCCTGGGGCTCCTCGCGGTCGGCGTCCCGTACGCCCTGCTCTGGGGCGTGGCGCTGACCCTCGGACGCTACGTGCCCTTCGTCGGCGCGTGGCCGGCGGTGGCGCTGCCCGCGGCGCTGGCGGTCGCGGTCTTCGACGGCTGGTGGCGGCCGGCGCTCGTCCTCGGGCTGTACGTCGTGCTCGCGGTCGTCGTCAACGTCGTCGTCGAGCCGGTCGTCTACAGCCAGCGCATCGGCGTGTCCAGGGTCGCGCTGCTCGTCGCCGTCGGCTTCTGGGCGTGGCTCTGGGGGCCGATCGGGCTGATCCTCGCCACGCCGCTGACCGTGTGCCTCGTCGTCCTCGGCCGGCACGTCCCCGCCCTCGACGCCGTCAACCTCCTCATCGGCGACGAGCCGCCGATCGAGCCGGGCGCGGCGTACTACCAGCGGCTGCTCGCGCGCGACCACGACGAGGCGGCCGAGATCGTGGAGCGCCGGATCGCCGAGGGCTCGATCGAGGCCGCCTGGGACGGCGTCGTCATCCCGGCGCTGGCCCAGGCGCGCGCCGACCGCGTCGCGGGGCGGCTCGCCGAGGCCGACGAGCGGGCGATCGTCGCCGCCACGGGCGACCTCGTCGACGACGTCGGCGGGCGCGCGGGCGCGCCGGGCGGGCCGCCCGCTCCCGCGGCGCCGCCGCCCGCGCTCGTGCTCGGCTGTCCGGCGCGCGACGAGGCCGAGGTGGTGGCGCTCGCGATGTTCCGCCAGCTCGTGAGTCCCGCGCTCTGCGCCGTGGAGATCGTGCCGGCGGGGCTGCTGTCCTCGGAGCTGGTCGCGCGGGTCGCCGAGCGCCGGCCCGCGCTGCTGTGCGTCGCCTCGCTGCCGCCGGGCGGCGTGGCCCACACGCGCTACCTGCTCAAGCGACTCGGGGCCTGCTGTCCCGGCGTGAAGATCCTCGTCGGCCGCTGGGGCGCCCGCGACGGCGAGGAGCAGCGCCGGGCGCTGCTCGAGGCCGGCGCGGACGGCGTCGCGACGACGCTCGTCGAGTCGCGGGACCAGCTGCTGGCGCTGGCGCCGGTGCTGTCCTCGGCGCCGGAGACGCCGGGCGGCGGTCCGGTGGCAGTCGGATTGCAGCCTGCGTCGGCGGGCCCCTGAAGATCAGGACGGAGGAGCGCATGCTGAGCGTGGGAGGCGAGCTGCGGGGCGCGACCGTCGCCGCGGCGGACGGCGACGTGGGCGAGGTGGTCGACGTCTTCTTCGACGACCGCACGTGGACGGTGCGCTGGCTCGTCGTCGACACCGGCACCTGGCTGCCGGGACGGCGCGTGCTGATCTCGCCGATCTCCGTCCGCGCGGTCGACGCCGAGCACCGGCGCGTCGCCGTCGAGCTGACGCGCGCGCAGGTGGAGGGGAGTCCCGGCGTCGACGCCGACCAGCCCGTGTCGCGGCAGAAGGAGATCGAGTTCTACCGCTACTACAGCTACCCGTACTACTGGGCGGGACCGCTGCGCTGGGGGCCCGCGCCCGCGCCGGCCGATCTCCCGCTCGCCGCCGGCGCGCCGCCGCCGCAGGAGCCGCCGGGCCCCGCGGCCGCGGACGACGCGCGGCTGCGCTCGGCCGAGGAGGTCGAGGACTACGTGATCGCCGCCCGCGACGGCGACATCGGGCACGTCGACGACTTCCTCGTCGACGAGAGCGCGTGGGCGATCCGCTGGGTGGTCGTCGACACCACCGACTGGTGGCCCGGCGGGACCGTCCTCGTCGCGCCGGAATGGATCGGCGACGTGCGCTGGGAGGACTCGCGCCTGGTCGTCGATCTCTCGCGCGAGGCGATCCGCGGGGCGCCGCCGTACCGCCCCGGCCAGCGAGTGACCCGCGAGTACGAGGCGCGGCTCCTCGAGCACTACCGGCGCCCCAGGTACTGGGAGGAGGCGGCGTGATGCGGCTGGGCTACAAGCTCTCCAGCGAGGAGTTCGGGCCGCGCGAGCTGGTGCGGCTGGCGCGCCGCGCCGAGGCGTGCGGCTTCGAGTTCGCGCTGATCTCCGACCACTACCATCCGTGGATCGATCGCCAGGGCCAGAGCCCGTTCGTCTGGAGCGCGCTCGGCGCGCTGGCCGAGGCGACGGAGCGGCTCGTGATCGGCACCGGCGTCACGTGTCCGACGATCCGGATCCACCCGGCGATCGTCGCCCAGGCCGCCGCCACGACGGCGGCGATGCTTCCCGGCCGCTTCTTCCTCGGCGTCGGCAGCGGCGAGAACCTCAACGAGCACATCCTGGGCGACCGCTGGCCGCCGGTCGACGTGCGTCAGGAGATGCTCGAGGAGGCCGTCGAGCTGATGCGCCAGCTCTGGCAGGGCGGCTACCAGGACTTCCACGGCCTCCACTACACGGTGGAGAGCGCGCGGCTCTACACGCGGCCCGATTCCCCGCCGCCGGTCGTGGTGGCGGCGGCGGGCCCGAAGGCCGCGGCGCTGGCGGGACGCATCGGCGACGGTCTCGTGACCACCGAGCCCGACGCCGAGCTGGTCCAGGCGTTCCGCCGGGCCGGCGGCGAGGGCAAGCCCTGCCACGTCGAGATGACCGTGTGCTGGGCCGAGCGCGAGGCGGACGCCCGCCGCACCGCGCTCGAGGTGTGGCCGCTCGCGGCGCTCTCCGGGCCGCTGAGCACCGAGCTGGCGATCCCCGCGCACTTCGAGCAGGCCGCGAAGATGGTCGACGAGAAGCGGATCGCCGAGGCCGTCGTGTGCGGTCCCGATCCGGCGCGCCACGTCGAGGCGATCCAGAAGCACGTCGAGGCGGGCTACGACCACGTCTGCGTCCACCAGATCGGTCCGGACCAGGAGGGCTTCTTCCGGTTCTACGAGCGCGAGGTGATGCCCGCGCTCGCCGGGCGCGGCCGCCGGGCCGCCTGATTCGCCGCGGGGCGCCGGGCGCCCCCGGCGCTTGCCGTACAATAGGCCGCGATGAGGCTCACCATCGACGGCCGCGCCGTGGACGTCGGCGCCGGCGCGAGCGTTCTCGACGCCGTCAACGCGCTCGGCATCCCGCTCCCGCAGCTGTGCAAGGACCCCGACCGCGCCCCGCTCGGCGCGTGCCGCACGTGCCTCGTGCGCGTCGAGGGGCAGCGGGGGACGCCCGCAGCCTGCCACCTGCCCGCCCGCGACGGGATGGTCGTCAGCACGATCGACCCCGACGTCGTCCGCGTGCGGCGCGCCGTCCTCGACCTCACGCGCTCGATGCTGGCCGCCGGCCCCGGGCGCGACGGCCTCGGCGAGGTCGGCGAGGCGTGCGAGCGCCACGGTCTCGGCGCGCCCTCGTGGGCGCCGCTCCACCGGTTCGACGTCGACGCCACCAAGTCGTTCTTCGCGCTCGACCGCGAGGCGTGCATCCTCTGCGGGCGCTGCACGACCGCGTGCGACGACGTCCAGCAGATCGGCGCCATCGCGATGCTGGGGCGCGGCCACGCGATGAAGGTCGGCGTCGCCGGCGACGGCACGCTGGCCTCGTCGGTGTGCACCTCGTGCGGCCAGTGTGTGGCGACGTGCCCGACGGGGGCGCTGCGTCCGAAGGAGGAGGCCGCGGCGGCGCCCGCGCGCCGCGTGGAGACGACGTGCCCGTACTGCGGCGTCGGCTGCGGCCTCGTGCTCGGCGTGCGGCCGCCCGCCCGGGCGGGGGAGGGCGAGCGGCTCGCGCTGATGGCCGACGACGCGCCCCGCAACCGCTCGAGCCTCGGCACGCTGTGCGTGAAGGGCCGGTTCGGGACGGGGTTCGTCCACGCCCGCGACCGGATCACGACGCCGATGGTCCGCCGCGGCGGGCGGTGGCGCGAGACCACGTGGGACGAGGCCCTCGACGCCGCGGCCGACGGCCTGGCGCGCCACCGCGGGCGGTTCGGGGCGCTCGCCAGCGCGAAGGCGACCAACGAGGACGCCTACGTCGTCCAGAAGTTCGTGCGCGCCGTGATGGGCACGAACAACGTCGACCACTGCACGCGGCTCTGCCACTCGCCGTCGGTGGAGGCGATGCTCGTCTCCATGGGGTCGGGCGCCACGTCGAACTCGTACGTCGACTACGAGGAGGCGGGCTGCATCGTGGTCGTGGGCGCCGACGCCTCGGCGAACCATCCCGTGATCGCCATCCGGTTTCGCCGGGCGATGAGCCGCGGCGCGCGGATCGTCGTCGTCAACCCCCGGCGGATCGAGCTGTGCGATCAGGCCGACCTCTGGATCGCCCCGCGCCCGGGGACGGACGTCGCGCTGTTCAACGCGATGGCCCGGGTGATCCTGGACGAGGGCCTCGCGGCCGGGGAGTTCATCCGGACGCGGACCGAGGGCTTCGACGAGTGGCGGCGCTCGCTCGAGCCGTTCGCGCTCGATCACGCGGCGCGGCTGACCGGCGTGCCCGCCGAGGACATCCGCCGGGCCGCCCGCTGGTACGCGCGGCCGCCGTTCGGCGGCTCGTGCCTGGTGTGGGGGATGGGCATCACCCAGCACACCAACGGCACGCACAACGCGCACGCGCTCCTGAACCTGTCGCTGGTCGCCGGCCAGCTCGGCTTCCCGGGCAGCGGGATCTCGCCGCTGCGCGGCCAGAACAACGTCCAGGGGTGCGGTGACGCCGGCTGCATCCCGACGAACCTCCCCGGCTACCAGGGCTACGACGCCGCGACGCTCGAGAAGTTCGAGCGCGCCTGGGGCGTCCGGCCGCCGGAGCGGCCGGGGCTCGTCGTCACCGAGATGGTGGAGGAGTGCCTGACCGGCGGCATCCGCGCCATGTACGTCGTCGGCGAGAACCCGCTCCTCTCGGAGCCCGACCTCCACCACGCCGAGAAGGCGATCGGCCAGCTGGAGTGCCTGGTGGTCCAGGATCTCTTCCTCCACGAGACGGCCGAGCGCGCCCACGTGTTCCTGCCGGCCGCGGCGTTCGCCGAGAAGGAGGGCACCTTCACGAACTCCGAGCGCCGCGTCCAGCGCGTCCGCAAGGCGCTCGAGCCTCCCGGGCGGGCGCGCCCCGACTGGTGGATCACCGCGGAGCTGGCGCGCCGGACCGCCCGCCGCCTCGGCCGCGACGTCGACGCGCAGTTCGCGTGGACGGGCGCCGCCGCGATCTTCGACGAGATGGCGCACCTGGTGCCGTTCCTCGGCGGCGTCTCGCACGCGCGGCTCGACCGCGAGGGCGGGCTGCAGTGGCCGTGCCCCACGGCCGACCATCCCGGCACGCGCTTCCTCTACGCGGAGTCGTTCCCGCGCGGCAAGGCGCGCTTCGTGCCGGCCGTGCAGACCGTCGAGGCGGCGGAGCTTCCCGATGCCGACTACCCGCTGGTGCTCAACACCGGGCGGCTGCTCTACCACTGGCACGGCGGCACCATCAGCCGGCGCGTCGCCGGCCTCGTGGCGCTCGCGCCGCGGCTCGAGGTCGCGATGCACCCCGCCGACGCGCGGCGCCTCGGCATCGACGACGGCGACACGATCCGCGTGGTCTCGCGGCGCGGGGAGCTGACGGGGCATGCGCGCCTGGACGACGGCCTCCGGCCCGGCGCGATCTTCATCCCGTTCGTGAAGCTCGGCGAGTCGGCCGCCAACTTCCTGACCAACTCCGCGTTCGACCCCGCGTCGCGGATCCCCGAGTACAAGGTGTGCGCCGTGAGGGTGGAGGCAGCCCGGCGCCGGGATGTCGTCGACGCCGTCTGAGCGGCTGGCGTCCGCGATCGCGGCGTTCCCGCGGGAGCGGCGCTGGCTGCTGCCGGCGCTCCGCGCCGCGCAGCACGCGGTGGGCTGGCTTCCCGGCGACGCGCTGGCCGCGATCGCGTCGCACCTGCGCGTCCCGGCAAGCGAGGTCCACGGCGTCGCCACCAGCTACCCGGAGCTGAGGCTCCATCCGCGCGGCCGTCACCACGTGCGTGTCTGCACGGGCGTCTCCTGCGCGCTCGCGGGCGGCGGCGGGCCCCTCCTCGACGCCGTGGCGCGCCACCACGGCGTCGTGCCGGGCGAGACCGGCGCCGACCGCGCGCTCACGCTGGACGCCGCCGACTGCTTCTTCCAGTGCGCGGTGGCGCCGCTGATCGAGGTGGACGGCGAGCTGCTGGGACGCGCGGGGCTCGACGACGTTCCCCGGCTCGCCGAGCGCTTCGCGGTCGGGCGGCGCCACGCGGGCCGGCCAGCCGGGATCGAGCCCGCCGCGCCCGCGGCCGATCGCCCTGCAGCCGCGTCGGCGCGCGACCATCTCGCCGGGCTCGTGGCGGCCGCCCGCGCCCGGCCGCGCCGCCCGCTGCGCCTCGTCGTGCAGATGGGGACGTGCGGCCGTGCCGTCGGCGCCGACGCACTCGCGCGTCCGCTGCGAGACGGCGCCAGGCAGCGCGGGCTCGAGGCGTCCGTGGTCGAGGGCGCCTGCGGCGGCGCGTGCTGGGCGGCGCCGGTGGTGGAGATCCACGGGACCGGCGCGCCGCGGGCCGCGATCGAGCGGCTCGCTCCCGAGCGGGCGCCGGCGCTGCTCGACGCGCTCGCCTCGGGCGGCGACCTCGCCGCCGCGGGCTTCTCCGGCGTCGCGTGGAGCGAGCGGGCCTGGCGCGGCCTTCCACCGGCCGCGTCGCACCCGTTCTGGCGCGGCCAGGAGCGCGTGCTGCTCGCGCGCTGCGGCGCCGTCGACCCGAACAGCCTCGACGACGCCCTGCTCGCGGGCGCCTACGCCGCGCTGGCCGCCGCGCTCGACGGCCCTCCCGACGCGGTGATCGCCGCGGTGAAGGCGGCCGGGCTCCAGGGGCGCGGCGGCGCCTGGTTCCCCACGGCCCTCAAGTGGGAGGCGTGCCGGCGCGCCGCCGGCGAGCCGAAGTACGTCGTGCTCAACGGCGAGGAGGGCGAGCCCGGCATCTTCAAGGACCGCCACCTGATGGAGGGCGATCCCCACCGCGTGCTCGAGGGCGTGCTGCTCGCCGCATACGCCGCCGGGGCGTCGCGCGCGATCCTCTACGTGCACGGCGAGGCCGACCTCGCCGCCGCCAGGCTCGAGCGCGCCGTGATGCAGGCCGAGGCCGCGGGGATCGCCGGCGAGCGTATGATGGGGCGCGACGTCGCGTGCCGCGTCGAGCTGCGCCGGGGCGCGGGAGGCTTCGTGCTCGGCGAGGAGACGGCGCTGCTGGAGTCGATCGAGGGACGGCGCGCCCAGCCGCGGACGCGACCGCCGTTCCCCGTGGAGTCGGGGCTCTGGGGGCGGCCGACCGTGATCAACAACGTCGAGACGCTCGCCGCGGCGCCGGAGATCGTCGCGCGCGGCGGCGCGTGGTTCGCGGCGCTCGGCACGGCCGCCGCTCCCGGCACGAAGGTCTTCGGCCTCTCCGGACCGCTGCGCCGTCCCGGCGTGGTCGAGACGCGCAACGGCGTGACGCTCGCCGATCTGCTCCTCGGCATCGGCGGAGGCGCCGCCGACGGCCGGCCGCTCGCCGGCGCCGTCGTCGGCGGACCGTCGGGCAGCGTCGTGCCCGCGGCGCTGTTCGACGTCGCGATGGAGCCGCGGGGGCGGGTGTCGCCGGGCACCGGCGGCGTCGTGGCCGTGCCGGCGGGCGCGCCGGTGCGCGAGATCGTCCGGACGCTGCTCGACTTCAACGCCCGCGAGTCCTGCGGGAAGTGCACGCCGTGCCGCGAGGGACTGCCGCGGTTGCTGGCCGCGATGGACGCCCTCGGCTCGGCGGACGGCGAGGCGCGCGCGCTCGCGCTGGCGGAGACGATCCAGCTCGCCTCGCTCTGCGGGCTCGGGCAGGCGGCCCCGCTCGCCCTCGTGCGCGGCCTCGAGGCCTTCGGCCCGGAGATCAGGGGCCGGTGAGTCCCCGGCGACCGGTCCCCCGGCAAGAATGATCGCGCGGTGGGCCATCGGCGTGGTCTCGGCCCTGGTCGTTGCCGGGGTGGGCGCGCTCCTGCTCGGCGGTCGCGAGGGCGCCGGCGGCCTCGACGTCTCCGCGCTGCCCGCGCTGAACGCGACGCTCAACGCGACGGCCGCCGCGCTGCTCGCCGCCGGCTTCGCGTTCATCCGCGCGCGGCGCGTCGCCGCCCACGTCGCGTGCATGCTGGGCGCCCTCGCGGTCTCGACGCTGTTCCTCGCGTCCTACCTCGTCTACCACTACCACGCCGGCTCCAGGCCCTTCACCGGCCAGGGCTGGATCCGCCCCGTCTACTTCCTCGTGCTCGTCACCCACGTCGTGCTGGCCGCCGGCATCGTGCCGCTCGCGCTCGCGACGGTCTGGCGCGCGGCGACCGGCCGCTTCGACCGCCACGTCCGCCTGGCCCGCTGGACGCTCCCGATCTGGCTCTACGTGTCGGTCACCGGCGTGCTCATCTACTGGATGCTCTACCGGCTCTGACGCCTCGGAAGGGGTCCCGGAGGACACGATGAGTCCAGCGCTCGCAGCCGAGAACGTGATCCTTCTCGCCGCCGTCGGGGCGGCCCTGATCTGGCTGGCGTCGGCCTGCTTCGTCGTCGCCTACGTCGCCGAGCAGAAGGCCAGGAGCGGCGCCGCCTGGTTCTTCGTCGCGCTGCTCTTCACCCCGGTCTTCGCGACGCTGTGCCTCGCCGCGCTGCCGGCGGGCGACCATTTCCAAGAGGCGGACGAGGAGGACCGGCTCCCGGCCGGTCCGCCGCGACGCGGGCTGCTCTGAGCGGGGAGTCGCTGGCATCGGCGTTGCGGCACTAGTTCCCGGAGGCGCCATGCCGCGATCACTCGCGATCACTGTGGAAGGGCGCGATCAGCTTCGGCCTCGTCACGGTCCCGGTGGGGCTCTACCCCGCCACCGAGAGCCGCGGAGAGCTGCGCTTCCGCCTGCTGCACGAGAAGGACGGCAGCCCCATCGACGACCGGCGCTTCTGCGAGCGGGAGGACGTCGAGGTCGAGTGGAAGGAGATCGTCAAGGGCTACGAGCTGTCGAAGGGCGAGTACGTCGTCCTGACGGACGCCGACTTCGAGAAGGCCCGGACGCCGGCCACCCAGCTGTTCGAGATCCGCGACTTCGTCCCCGCCGACGCGGTGGGCGACGTCTCCTTCGACCACCCGTACTACGCGGCGCCCTCAGGCTGGTGGAGCGCCTCGAGGCCGACTGGGAGCCCGGCAAGTACCGGGACACGTACCGCGAGGTGCTGCTCGACATCGTCCAGAGGAAGGCGCGCGGCGAGACGATCGTCGCGCCCGAGCGGCCGCGGCCGGCGAGGGTGGTGGACCTGGTGAAGGCGCTGGAGGAGAGCCTGCGCGCCGGCCGCACGGGCCCGGGGCCGGCCGCCCGTCGCCGGCGGGCCGCGGCCCGCCGCGGGAGGAAGGCCGAGAAACGCGCTGCGTGAGCTACGCACCCTCCTGCAGCATCGTGTTCCGCTCGGTGTTCCACAGGGTGTAGCACGCGGCGTGGAAGGTGTACTCGGTCAGGACCTCGGGATCCTCGAAGAACTTCACCTCCACGGCGATCTCCGCCGGATCGATCGCGAGGTTGCACACGCAGCAGTAGGCGGCGACGCCTCGCCGCTCGGTCAGGCTCACGCCCTCCTCGCGCGGCAGGCGCCGCTCCCGCAACAGCTTCTGGAGCCGCCGGCGCAGATCTCCCGAGGCCACCGCATGGCGCGGGGAGCAAGCATCGTGCCGCGCCCGACGCTCAGGCGCCGCGGCGAAGCCTGAGGAGGACGAGCGAGCGCGACTCCATCTCGTAGCCGGCGCCGCCCTTGAGCGGGGCGTGGCGCACGCGGCCCGCCGGCGCCCGCGTGTCGAGGACGACGTCCCACCGCTGGCCGGGACGGTGGGCGGGAAGCACGAACGTCACGGGCTCCCAGAACGCGTTGATCAGCATCAGCAGCGTGTCGTCGCGCACCGGGCGGCCCATCCGGTCCACCTCGCCGATGGCGTCGCCGGCCAGCCGGAGGCCGAAGCAGCGGGTGTGCGGGTTGGTCCAGTCGTCCTCAGTCATCTCCTTGCCGTCGGGACGGAACCACGCCAGGTCCTTCACCGCGGCGCCGCGGATCCGGCGGCCGTGGAAGAACTTGCTCCGCCGGAACGACGGGTGCCGCCGCCGCAGGCGGATGACCTCGCGGGTGAACGCGAGCAGCTCCTTGCGGCGGCCGTCGAGCTGCCAGTCGACCCAGGACAGCGGGCCGTCCTGGCAGTACGCGTTGTTGTTGCCCTCCTGCGTCCGCCCCAGCTCGTCGCCGTGGGACAGCATCGGCACGCCGAGCGACAGCAGCAGCGTGGCGAGGAAGTTGCGCTTCTGGCGCTCGCGCAGCGCCACGATCGCCGGGTCGTCGGTCGGGCCCTCCACGCCGTGGTTCCAGGAGAGGTTGTGGTCGTGGCCGTCCCGGTTGCCCTCGCCGTTGGCCTCGTTGTGCTTGTCGTTGTAGGAGACCAGGTCGTGCAGCGTGAAGCCGTCGTGCGCGGTCACGAAGTTCACGCTGGCGTAGGGGCGCCGGCCGCCGCGGCCGTAGATGTCGCTGCTGCCGGTGAGCCGCGACGCCATGCCGCCCGCCTGCCCCTCGTCGCCCTTCCAGAAGGCGCGCACGGTGTCGCGGTAGATCCCGTTCCACTCGGCCCACAGCACGGGGAAGTTGCCGACCTGGTAGCCGCCCTCGCCGAGGTCCCACGGCTCGGCGATCAGCTTGACCTGGGAGAGCACCGGATCCTGGTGGATGATGTCGAAGAACGCGCCCAGCCGGTCGACCTCGTGGAGCTCGCGCGCCAGCGCCGAGGCGAGGTCGAAGCGGAACCCGTCGACGTGCATCTCCTGCACCCAGTACCGCAGGCTGTCCATGATGAGCTGCAGCGTGCGGGGATGGAGCATGTTCAGCGTGTTGCCGCAGCCCGTGTAGTCCATGTAGTGGCGGCGGTCCTCGGCGAGGCGGTAGTAGGAGGCGTTGTCGATGCCGCGGAAGGACAGCGTCGGGCCCAGGTGGTTGCCCTCGGCGGTGTGGTTGTAGACGACGTCGAGGATCACCTCGATGCCCGCCTGGTGGAGCGTCTTCACCATCGTCTTGAACTCGGCCACCTGGCGCCCGGGCGGGCCGCTGGCGGCGTAGGAGCCCTCCGGCGTGAAGAAGCCGACGGAGCTGTAGCCCCAGTAGTTGGCGAGGCCCCGCTGCGCGAGGTGCTGGTCCTGGACGAAGGCGTGCACCGGCATCAGCTCGACGGCCGTGACGCCGAGCGACTGGAGATACTCGACGACCGGCGGCGACGTCAGCCCGGCGTACGTGCCGCGCAGCGCCTCGGGCACCTCGGGATGGCGCTTCGTCAGCCCCTTGACGTGGGCCTCGTAGATCACCGTGTCCGACCACGGCACGCGGGGCGGCCGGTCGTCGCCCCAGGTGAACGCCGTGTCGACGACGACGGCCTTCGGCATGAACGGCGCGCTGTCGCGGTCGTCGCGCGCCGGGTCGGCCGCCGGGTCGCCGATCCGGTAGCCGAAGACCTCGTCGCTCCACCGGATCTCGCCCTCGATGGCGCGCGCGTACGGGTCGAAGAGGAGCTTGGCCGGATTGAAGCGGTGGCCCGCCGCCGGATCCCACGGCCCGTGGACGCGGTAGCCGTAGCGCAGCCCGGGGCGCGCCTCCGGGAGGTACACGTGCCAGACCTGGTCGGTCTGCTCGCGGACGGGGATCTGCGTCTCGCGCCCGTCGTCGAAGAGGCACAGCTCGACGCCGGTGGCGTTCTCCGAGAACAGCGCGAAGTTGACGCCGGAGCCGTCCCACGTGGCGCCGAGCGGATGGGGGCTTCCGGGTCTCGTCCTCATGGCGACCTCCGTGGCGCCCGGCGCGCGGCGAGCGCGGCCGCGACGGCGAGCGCGAGCGGCGCCCGCTCGATGGCCTCGAGCGGCTGCGGCAGGGCGAGGGACCAGTTCGGCCACTCGTCGACGGTGCCCGGCATGTTGGGGCGCTCGGCGACGGCGAGCGCGTCCTCCAGCGTCGCGGTGACGACCGTGGAGCCCGCGGTGGCGAGCAGGGCGTGGGTGCGGGCGATGACGTCCTCGACGGCGGCGCCGTCCGCCGCGCCGACGAGGCGCCCGAGCCGCCGGCGGATGCTCTCGGTGGCCGCGACGTTGGGCCGGAGCCCGAGCTTCTGCTGGGCGGCGAGGTCGGCGCCCGACCAGAGTCCCGCGATCGTCGGCAGGTCGTGGGTCGTGACCGACCCGAGCGACAACCGCGGGTAGCGCGCGGGCGGCTCCTCCTCGAACCAGAGGCACCGGTAGGAGAGCACGCAGTGCCGCGCCAGCATGTCCCGCACGCCGGCCTCCACGGTGCCCAGGTCCTCGCCCACCGCGAAGGCGCCGGCGCGGGTGCTCTCGAGCGCGACGATCGCGAGCAGCTCGTCGGCCGGGTAGCGGACGTAGGCGCCCTCGGCGGCCGTCATGCCGCGGGGGATCCAGAACAGCCTGAAGAGTCCCATCACGTGGTCGATGCGCAGCCCGCCGGCGTGGCGGAGCGTGGCGCGGATCGTCTCGATGAACGGCCGGAAGCCGGCGGCGCGGAGCCGGTCGGGGACGAACGGCGGCAACCCCCAGTCCTGCCCCGCGGCGTTGAAGCGGTCCGGCGGCGCGCCGACGCTCGCGTCGAGGGCGAGCACGTCCTGCCAGGCCCAGGCGTCGGCGCCGTCGGGGTCGAAGCCGATGGGGAGGTCCTGCATCACCGGGCAGGCGGCGGCCGCGCGGGCGAACTGCTCGTCGATCAGCCACTGCAGCCACTGGTGGAACCTCACGCGGCCGCGCCGGGCCGCGCGGAACTCCGCGACGCCGGGCGCGTCGGGGCGGCGGTGCTCGGCCGGCCAGCGCGACCAGCCGGAGCCGTGGTGCTCGGCCAGCGCGTTGAACGTCGCGAAGCCCTCGAGCCCCGCGCCGTGCTCGCGGCAGTACGCGTCGAAGCGCTCGCCGCCGCCGAAGCGCTCCCACAGCCGCTCCAGCGCGCGCATCTTCAGCCTGTGGACCGCGTCGCGGTCGATGCGCCGCTCGGCGTCGAGCGCGCGCGCCTCGCGCGCCGCGGCCGCGACCTCGGGGCCCGCGTCGCCGGCGCCGGGGACGGCGTCGACCGCGATGTAGAGAGGGCTGCGGAAGCGCCGGCTGCTCGGGAAGTACGGGCTCGGCTGCTGCGGCACGAGCGGCAGCGGCGCGTGCAGCGGGTTGATCAGCAGGAGCGACGCCCCGAGGCCCGCCGACCACCGGCCCAGCCGCTCCAGGTCCGCGAGGTCGCCGATGCCCCAGCTCGCGGCGCTCCGGACGCCATAGAGCTGAGCCGCCCAGCCCCAGGCGTCGGCCGGCGGCAGCGGGCAGGCGCCCGGCGTCGCGATCACGAGCGTCGTCGCGTCGGAGCCGTCGTGGCGGAGCGTGTGGTAGCCGGGCGGCAGGCCTTCCGGCAGCGGGCCGTCGACCCTGACGATCGCGCCGTCCTCGAGCGTCAGCTCGCCCCGTCCGGGCGACGGCGCCGGGCGGCCGGCGGCGACCACGACGGAGGGGGGCGGAGAGGAGCGAGGCGGCCGCGCGGGGTCGGCGCCCATCGCCTCGAGGATCGCGCGTCGCGTGCGGGGCGGCGTGAGGCGCCAGACGCCGCGGGTGTCCTCGTAGCCGGACGTGATCCCCCACGCGTCGGTCTGCATCCGCGACTCTCCCAGCAACCGGAGTGCCATCGGCTATGATAGCGAGGTCGAGGAGGCCTCATGGACGAGACGGAGTGGATCCTGCTGAACCCCGGTCCCGCGAACACGACGGCGTCGGTGCGCCGGGCGCTCGTGATGCCCGACCTCTGCCACCGGGAGCCCGAGTTCTTCCGCATCATGCGCAGCTGCCGCGAGCGCCTCGTCCGCGTCTCGGGCGCCGGCGACGGCTGGACGGCGGTGCTGTTCGCGGGCTCCGGCACCGCGGCCGTCGAGGCGGCGATCTGCTCGGCGGTGCCGCGCGACGGCGCGCTGCTCGTCGTCGACAACGGCGTGTACGGGGACCGCATGCTGCGGATCGCCCGGGCCCACGGCATCCCCGCCGAGGCGCTCACCTGCGACATCGTGACGCCCGTGGCGCCGGCCGACGTCGAGGCGGCCCTCCGGCGCCGGCCCGACGTGACCCACGTCGCCGTCGTCCATCACGAGACGACGACGGGGCTGCTGAACCCGGTCGCCGACATCGCCCGCGTCGCCGCGCGGCACGGCCGCCGGGTGATCGTCGACGCGATGTCCTCGCTCTTCGGCGAGCCGCTCGACCTCCGCGGCGACGGGATCGATTTCGTCACCGCGAGCGCCAACAAGTGCCTGCAGGGGATCCCGGGCGTGTCCTTCGTGCTGGCGCGGCGTTCCGCCGTGGAGGCGCTCGCCGGCCGGCCGCCGCGCAGCGTCTACCTCGATCTGCACGCGCACTGGCTCCAGCAGGAGGCCGACAACACGCCGTTCACGCCGGCCGTGCAGGTGCTCCACGCCATGGAACAGGCGCTGGTCGAGCTGGAGCAGGAGGGCGTGGCCGCGCGCATCGCCCGCTACGCCGAGAACGCGCGCGTCCTGCGCGAGGGCATGGCGCGGCTGGGCTTCGAGATCCTGGTGCCCGAGGGCGCGCGCTCGAACATCCTCACGACCTTCCGGCTCCTCCCCGGCCTCGCCTACGACCCGCTCCACGACGCCATGAAGCGACGCGGATACGTGATCTATGCCGGGCAGGGCGACATCCGGACGTACGCGTTCCGCGTCTCCAACATGGGCACGCTGACGCCCGACCGGATGCGGGACGCCGTGGAGGCGTTCGCCGCGAGCCTCGAGGAGCTCGGCGTCGCCCCGGCCGCCCGGCGCTGATGGGGCGCGCGCGCAGCCACAAGAAGAACATCGCGTGCCTGGAGTCGCTCTGGGACGGCAACATCGAGAGCCGTCTGAGCGTCGTGCCGCTGCTCGAGCTGGCCTCCCGGGTCGACGACGTCCGCTTCAGCTACCTGACCTGCAACACCGAGGAGGAGCTGAAGTACAACCTCGACAAGCTCAAGCGCAAGCGCGGCTACGGCATCCTCTACCTCTCGTGCCACGGCCGGCCCGGCGAGCTGGTCCTCGACCAGACCTCGGTGGAGATCGAGAAGCTCGGCACGTACATGGGCGACGGCTTCGCCAACTGGGTGGTCCACTTCGGCTCGTGCGCGACCATCAACATCCCGCCCTCCCGGATCTCGCGCTTCATCGAGACGACGCGGGTGTCGATGGTCGTCGGCTACAAGAAGGACGTCGACTGGATCGACAGCGCGGCCATCGACCTCGTCCTCTTCGATCGGCTCCAGGAGTATCGCCACATGCACGCCTTCTGGGAGACCTTCAAGAGCCGCTACCGCGACCTGGTCGCGGTCACCGGGCTCCGCGCCTTCCTGCGGTAGAGCCCCGAGGTGGGCCCGGCGGTCCCCGTCGCCGGCGCGGCGTCGACGTCGCGTGAGCTCGGGGGACGGTGTCGCACCCCGCGTGAACGGGGAGGTGTGGAGGGGGACGGTGTCGCACCCCGCGTGAACGGGGAGGTGTGGAGGGGGACGGTGTCGCACCCCGCGTGAGCGGGGAGGTGTGGAGGGGGACGGTGTCGCACCCCGCGTGAACGGGGAGGTGTGGAGGGGGACGGTGTCGCACCCCGCGTGAACGGGGAGGTGTGGAGGGGGACGGTGTCGCACCCCGCGTG
>Ga0073934_10003325_pt1 | contig 30014 bp, 32 predicted proteins | sample LarsenN4metaG_FD_76834 | JGI IMG/M metagenome (GOLD analysis project Ga0073934, IMG submission 76834) | Hot spring sediment bacterial and archeal communities from British Columbia, Canada, to study Microbial Dark Matter (Phase II) - Larsen... ... | reverse complement strand
TGAATTTCATTGCTCATAGCGCAAGCCGGCTAAAGCCGCCTCGTTAAAAATCATCAATTCCATCACGAGTCCGCTTTAGCGGACTTAGGCTGTGAGGCATGAATTTTAATTCATGCCGAAATCCCAAATCATCACATTCATTCCAATCCTGGGAGGCTATATGGCATTATGGCGATTGTTTTATCACGTGGTGTGGTCCACCAAAGAACGGCAGCCGCTGCTCACACCGGAAATCGAGCCGGAATTGTATGGTTACATCATCGGCAAAGCCGACGCGTTGGAATGCATCACCCATGCCATCGGCGGCATCGAAGATCATGTTCACGTCGTCGCCTCCATTCCGCCGAAATTATCGGTTGCGGAATTTGTCCAAAAAATCAAAGGCAGCAGCGCATTTCACATCAACCATCGCAAGCCGAATTACCCCGGCGAATTGCATTGGCAGCGCGGCTACGGCGTTTTTTCGCTGGGTGAGAAAAACCTCGACCGCGCGGTGGATTATGTCCGCAACCAAAAACAACATCATCACCAGGCGTAAACCATTGCCGTTTTGGAACGCGACATGGACGAGGACGACGGCCCGGCCCCGTGGAATCACGGCGAGGCCATTGCGGAGATTAAAATGATTCGGGAATTAACGTCATAACGCCATGAGATGAATTTCATCGCCATATCGCCATGAAATAAATTTCATGGCTCATAGCTCTCATAGCTCAAGTCGGCTAAAGCCGACTAAAAAAAATTTGATGTCAATGAGTCCGCTTTAGCGGACTTAAGTTCTGAGGCATGAATTTTAATTCATGCCAGCCAGAATTTTAATTCATGCCGGTGTAGAGGAAACCAATCATGTTCACCGCCTATTACCATTGCCTCAACGACTGCCCCGGCGCCTACAGCCTCGACACCATCATCTACCATTGCCCGGCCTGCGGCGACCTCCTCGAAGTGCGCCACGATCTCGCGGCGCTGCGCAAAAAATCCGCCGCCGAATGGAAGGAAATTTTTGATCGCCGTTACCGGAGCGTCGAATGGCCGTACAGCTCCGGCATTTGGGGCAAAAAAGAATGGGTGAATCCGCACGTTGCGGATGAAAATATCGTCTCGCTGGGCGAGGGCGGCACGCCTTTGTTGCGCGCCGAGCGCTTGGGCGCCTCAATCGGCCTGCAAAATCTGTGGGTGAAACAATGCGGCAACAGCCACAGCGGCTCGTTCAAAGACTTGGGCATGACGGTGCTGGTTTCGCAGGTGAAGCAAATGATCGCCAACGGCACGACAATTCGCGCCGTGGTGTGCGCGTCAACCGGCGACACCTCGGCGTCGCTCGCGGCCTATTGCGCCGCCGGGATTCCGGCGGTGGTTTTATTGCCCAAAGACAAAATCAGCGCCGCGCAGCTCATCCAGCCGATTGCCAACGGCGCGCTGACGCTGGCGCTCGACACGGATTTCGACGGCTGCATGGCGATCGTGAAAGAGCTGGCGAAACGCCCGGACATTTATCTCGCCAACTCGATGAACTCGCTGCGGCTCGAAGGGCAGAAAACCATCTCAATCGAAATCACGCAACAACTCGGCTGGCAAGCGCCGGATTGGGTGATCGTGCCCGGCGGCAATCTCGGCAACGTCTCCGCGATTGGGCGCGGCTTTCTGCTGCTGCGCGATCTCGGTTTGATCGACCGCTTGCCGCGGCTGGTTTGCGCGCAGGCGGAAAAAGCCAATCCGCTTTATGAAAGCTACAAAACCGGCTTTCGCGAATTTCATCCCAAACGCGCCGAGCCGACCGCTGCCAGCGCGATTCAAATCGGCAATCCGGTGAGCGTGAAAAAGGCCATCGCGATGCTCAAAGAATTTGACGGCATCGTCGAGCAGGCGAGTGAAAACGAGCTGGCAAATGCCGCCGCGCTCGGCGACAAGGCCGGACTGTTCACTTGCCCACATACCGGCGTCGCGCTCGCGGCGCTCATCAAGCTCGCCGCTCGCGGCGAGATCAAAAAATCCGAGCGCGTCGTGGTGATTTCGACCGCCAACGGCTTGAAATTTCCGGAGTTCAAAATTCGCTATCATCAATCGCAGCTGGCCGAAGTCACTTCGAAACATGCCAACGCGCCGATGGAGATTCCGGCGAGCATCGAAGAAGTGATGAAGGCGATTCAACGGCGGATACAATTCGAGTTTGCAGAAAGGACGCTGGGCATGTGGGCTGATACCCCTGAGATTGACAAAGCCTTCGAAGAATTAGAAGAGAGGTAAAAGTTTAGCGATCTGAACCGGAGTGCAATGCTTTAGCATTGCAAAACTAAAGTTTTGCACGCCGAGTTCACTTGGCTAAATTCATTCGAAGAGAGTTGGCAGCAATGGCACGACGAGTTATTTGAGCAAACTCGTCCATAACGCCGCAATAAAACGAAAGAGCAAAATCTTAGAATTCTTTGCCGCCCTCCCGCCATCCCATCACCAAATCAATCACGTCCGAATAATTCTCCATCCCGCCTTCGACTTGATTGGCGCGCAGGTAAAAATCATAGCTTTTTTGAGCAAACTCCGCGAGCGGGCCGAGGTATTTTTCCATCCGGCGCCACACCATTTCGAAGTCGGCGTCAATTTCCGGGCGAACGCGTTGTTGCAGGGAATCGTAATCGGCGTATTGGCGGTAGCGCGCGCGAAAACGGCCGAGCAGGGAAAAATACGCCGCGTATCGAATGCCGGTGTTTTTGCTGCGCAGACAAACCAGCAGCGCGATGAAGCTGGCCTCGGATTCGCGCGCGAAGCCGCGGCCATGGGCTTTTTCGTGCGCCAAAACAAACGGCATTTCCACCGGCAAGAGATGTGAATTGAGATGCACTTCGTGAAAAAGTGGCCCGAAGATGCCGGAAGCCAAAGTGTAATCCAAAAGCTGCGGCATCAACAAAAACTTGGGCGGCCAGTTTCCCGCAATCTGCGGCAAGTTCAATTCGGCAAAAACTTCGGCATAGCCGCGTTCGATTTCCCGATCAAGATGCTGCAAGCTCCACGGCGCGACCGGCTGCCAGGCCGCATTCGTTTGCTCGATACACCACAGAAAATTCTCCCGTAGCGCCAGACTGTCCGGCTCGATGGCGGCCAATCGAAGCTGTTGCTCGATTTTGGGGCGGAGATAATTGAAGCCCCAGGCGAGATAAAACCACAGCGCCAGAAGCGCCGCGCCGGCGAATAATTCCAGCGCGGTTCGGGCAAAGCGGCGGCGCCAAATTCCTCGAAATCCCCACAACGCGGCGCCGAGGATGCCCAGGTAAAGAGAAATTTCCGAAAGCGAGAACGGGATCGCTGCGGAGAGCGGAGAAAGAGTTTTCGCGACCAGCGCATAGAGGCGCCGAACATAAATCCACTCCACAAGCTGCGGGAAGCGCGAAAGGGTGGCGAGTGAAAAAAGCAAAAAAGGCAAGGATAAAATTGCCAAAGCCATGACGAGATGATTTCCTACAAAACTCCGGATTCGAGGTGACCACTTGGCAAATCGCATAAAATTGATTGGGGCAGTGGGGCCGGACTGCATGGCGGGCCGGTTGCCCAAGCCATTTATGTTGTAAAAAAGAAAAATCTTTTCATTTCGCCTTGATTTCCCACGTTATCGTTTCTCCCTAAAATCTAAAAAACAGCGTTAACGCCCCGACCGTATTGGAATTTCTGCCGTCCTGTTGATAACTTTCGATCTTGATATTGGGAATGAGATTGACATTTTTTTCGGGAGCGAAATCAACCCCGGCAATAATAAACGTGCTGCCGTCATCATCCAGATCCGTGTTGGGATCATAAATATCGAAGCGTCCGAGCAGCTTGATTTTTTCCGACGTCTTCACCGCGCCAAAAATGGAAAGGCCGAATTCGGTGCGATCCGCATTATTGGGAAGCGCCTCGTTGTTGATTTTTTGAAAAATTTCCACGCCGCCGTGAAAATTCGGTTTCTGCATACCGGCAAACAACGCCAGCAAATTTTTGTCTCTGCCATCATTGCCGCCTTCGTAATCGACATAGGGCACGACCAAATAAGCTTTTTGCATTTTGATCGGCACGCTGAGATAGAGGCGTTTATTTGTATCCGTTTCGCCTCTTGTGCCGGCGCCATTCGCCAATAAAAGATGATAATTCAGCACGCCGGAGGAGGTGAATTTCCCTTCGAGAGCCACGCCGAAATCGGCCGAGCTCGCAATACCGCGCAAATCCATGATGGTTTTTTCCACTGAACGATAACCCCAGATTTCATCCGACAACAGAAACGTCGGCGTGTTTGACAGGCCGAAATATAATTTGCCCTCCGGAATAAGATTCTTCCAACTCAGATAAGCGTGCTTGACGTAAGGCACGAGCTGATCGTTGCGACCGAAATTCGGGCTGTTGATTTCCAGGCGAAAACGAACCGCAAAACTTTCCGAGAGTTCACGGTCATACGTGAAATAGATCCGGCGGAACTGAAAGCCGTTGCGATTCATCGTGTCGATGGCCGGATCGGGGTGTGAAAACTCGTAGAAGTAATCGCCGAACATGTATCCGCTGATTTTTCCCTCTTGCGCGGTTAGATTTGAGAATGCCAAAAACAAAATTGACAGGCAGGCCAACGGCATTGACGTTGTTTTCATTGCGCCTCCGTGGTTAGTTCAATAGACCTCGAGTTAATCAAGTTTATTGGAAAAAATTTACATCTCCGGAAATAATCGCGTGAGCAGGTCATGGTGGAGCCGCGTGACTTGGCGATTTTTGCGTCCAAAGACCGGCTCCGCTTCTTCGAGGGCATGATATAACGCCGCGCGGCAACAAGCACCAGCAGCTCCAAAAACACTGTTCAATCGTTTCGGCGACGGCAGCCTTTGCTTGAAAAGCTGAAAGCGCTCCGCAAATGCGCCATCAATGGTATTGCTGGTTGAAAAGGCCAAAGCCAATTGTTGCGTGCCATCATCGAAATGTACAACGCTATCGAGACCGCGCAGCGCCGCTTCGGCGAGCTGGCGCAGTTGTTCCGGCAGCATTGGAACATCGGTGGCGACAATCGCGATCAGGCTCGGCACAAGCGAAACAGCTTGCCGTGAATTTTCTGCCAACGCTTGCGCGCCGGCATTCGCGGCGATCAACACGCCGAGGACATATTCTTGTTCGCCGATTTTAACGACACGGGAAGCATCGCCGACGCCGCCTTTTGCATTGAGCGCGCACAGTCCGCGACCAATGCCGACGCTTCCACAAGCGACAGCGCCATCACTCGCTTGTTTGATCGTGTGCAACACGTCATCGTGGGTGACGTGACGCTGCCGCAGATCGTTCAAATAGCCGTCGTCGAGGCCGATCACGATGGGCGGCCAGGCGTTGTCAATCGGCAAATCCGCCTCGCGTTCGTGGCCGAATGAGATGAGCGCGTCGTAAGCAATGCCGATGGTGGTCGCGTTGCACAAAACAATCGGCGAGGAGAACGTGCCGAAATCTTGCGCCACATGCAAGCCGGTCCATTCGTTCCAATTGCCACTCGCGAAACTGCCGATGGACAATTTGCGATGGCGCACGGAAAGCGGATAGGGCAAAATGACGGTCACACCGGTTTGAACTTCGCCGTCGGCGAGGGTGAAGTGACCGGCATGAACACCAGCAACGTCGGTGATGGAGTTTTTCATAAAATGGTTTTTCGTAGTAGTGCCTTTAGGCACCACGCACTTAGAAATCCAAAAGTCGTTTTAACACTCAGTATCGGCCCCTGAAGAGGGGCTACTACGAAACTTATCTTCGTCCATATTTTTTCATAATCTCCGGCAGCCGTTCGATCGGCAGCGCATAAGCCGTGTTGGCGTTGATGCCGACGGTCGTTTCCGCCATGCACAGCGCATTGAGAATCGCTTCTTCCGCCGCTTCCATCGCGGCTTGATGCGCGCGGGTAATCCACTCGTCGTTGAAGATTTCAATCTCGGTCACGCTTGCATCTCGTCTCACTTTGACGCCGGTTGAAAAAAACAGCAGCAAATCACCGGAGCCGTGTGAGGAAATCGCGCCGGTGCGGGCCAGGCCGAAGGCCATGCGCTTGCAAAGCCGCTGCAACTGGCTGGGAATCATCGGCGCATTGGTGGCGCCAATGAGCAAAATAGATTTCGATTTTTTCCCTTCGACAAGCTGCAAATCGGAAATTTCCTTGCCGGCAGGCACGCCGTTGATCATTAACTGCTCGCGATCGCCGTGATTGGCTTGCACGAGCACGCCAATGGTATAACCGCCGTGCCTTTCCGGCAAAACGCGCGAGGCGGTGCCGATGCCGCCTTTGAAATCGTAACACACCATGCCCACGCCGCCGCCAACCGCGCCTTCTTGCACCGGTCCGCTTTTCGCATCGTTGATGGCGGCGAGAACATGCTCGTCGTTGAGATGGCGTCCGCCCACGTCGTGGAGAAAACCCGCCCACGTTTCGGCAACGAGGGGAACAGGTACCGGCAATGAATCGCCAATTTTCGGATATGTTTGCAGAAACCACGTCATCGCGCCGTTCATGACGCGGCCGATATTCGAGGTATCGGTGAGAAAAATCGGCGATTGCAGCAAGCCGCGCTGATCGATGCTGCCCAAGCCGGTCATCTCGCCGTTGCCGTTCATGACAAATCTGCCGGCGGTGAGATTCTCATGATAAATGTCGTCGTTGGGAAGAATAACAGTGATGCCCGTGCGGATCGGCCCTTTGCCAACAGCCAATGCGCCCTCGCCCTCGATGCGTGTACAATGGCCGACTTTGACGCCGGGCACATCGGTAATGGCGTTCCATTTGCCGGTGGGAAATTTGCCGATAATAATGCCCAATTCGCGCAAGCGGCGGCGTGTCGTTGTTGACGAGTTGAGTGGCGAAATTTTATTGGCTAAATTTGCAACCGATCCAGTCAAGGCGGCGGTTGCCGTTTGGGCAAGAAATTTTCGGCGGGAGATGGGATGGCCAATCAATTCGTTTCGTCCTCACACGTTGAAGTCATACGCCCTGCACGGCGCCTACCCAGTAAATCGGCATCGTCGGCGTTGGGCTGCCGCCTTTTGGCTCGCGGGTGATGGCAAAGGCGGAAATGCCGGCCAGCGTTTCAGGCAAATGTTGCACCTCGCCAATAAATTCGCCTTTCTCATCCACCGCAAACACGCCGGCGTCAAACGGTTTGCCATCTTTTAAAAACCAAAGCTGATAATCGTGCTCGCCGGCAAGCGGCGGCAAATCGTACGCGATAAAACTTCCGCCGGCAGTTTGCGGATCGAGCAGGACTTTGATGCTGCCCGAGGGATTGACCTCCGTTCCTTTGAGTTCCACCAACAGCAGGCGTGTGGCGCTGCTCTTTTTAATGCGCTCGATAACCGTTTTTTGCCGTTCCAATTCAAATTGCAGCAGCTTCGTCTCGGCGTTGCGTTCCGCCAATTCCGTTTGTAACTGGCGGATTAAAGCACGTTGCAAAAAATAACTATAACCGACGGCGAAGAGCAAAAAAACGGCGGCCCAGGCCAATGTGCCCCGCACGCGTTGAAAAAAAGTTCGCTGCGGCATCGACCGAATCGTCGCCGGGCCCGTTGCCGGCGCTTCATTCTTTCCGGCAATCGGTTGCATGGTCAAAATTTTTGATTCCTTGGCAATAGCCTCGAGTAAGCGCTGTTTCAATTCCGGCGGCGGCTCATTCTGCGGCGCCGTATAAGGCAACAGGCTGGCCACCTGTTTGGCGTTTTGGACGGCAAGCCGGCATTCCTGGCACCCCGTTGCCAGGTGTTGGGCAAATTGCCGGGTCTCTGTTTCATCCAATATGCCCAAAACAAAAGACTCGGCAAGCTCGGTGAATTTATCTGCCATGCTCAGTTGGTTTGTTAGACGTTTCAAAGTGCATTGTCGACTCCGGCTGGTTTCAAGTTCTGCTAAGGAATATACGAATCAAACGCCGAAACAGTTTTTTTAAAAGAGCCGTAAATTTAGGAACGCCTTTTAAAAGAAAGGTCCCCACATGAAACGAGTGCGACGCAGCTTCGGCCACACTTTAAGCCTCGACAATTTCATCGTGCAGCGAGGAGACAATCAACAACAAGCATCCTGCTTCGGTATATTGAACGTCGTGAATCGAATCACTGCCGGCGCATTGATAATCACCGGCGCGAAAGACGCGATCGCCGAGACGCAAATCGCCTTCGAGAACGTAGCACTGTTCGGCGCCGGCATGACGATGCCGCGGGTAGGAAGCGCCGGCGGGCATGCGAACGAGCATCGTGGCGCGATCATTCGCCTTGTCGACAAACAAACGTTTGACCACAATGCCGTTGACGCCAATATCTTCCCAAACACCTTCATGCGCATGCACGGTTAATAAACCGCCCGGTGAGGATGAGACTTTTCTCGATCCATCCGGCCACGCCTTCCAAACCTGCGGGCTGTGCCCGAGACGCGCCGGCAGCGCCTCGCTATTTTTAATGCTATTCAGCAGACGTTGTTTCAAAGCGGCAGGCGGAGCGGCGAGTTCTGACGGCGAAAGCCAAGCCCACGGCAGCGCCTGCATGACGCGCGCGGTTTCGGCCATCGCCTGCGTACATTCAACGCAACCGGAGACCAAATGCGCCCGCAATTGTTTTTCTTCGTGATGCTCCAGCGCGCCCAATAAATACATTTCAATTTGGTTTAAATAAGCGTCTTGCATCGGCTTTTCCGAAAGCTATGATTTTTCTTTCGAACGTTTTCATCCTTGTCGTCCACACTCCTGAATTTTTTTAACATCATCTTCAGCTCTCGGCAGCGCGGGGCGAAATTTAACCCAACGCGCCGCGAAGCGTGAGCAGCGCTTGCCGGGTGCGGGTTTTGACCGTGCCCAGGGGTGTTTGTGTCGCGGCGGCGATTTCCGTTTGCGTCATACCTTGAAAATACGCCATCTCGATGACTTGCTTTTGTTCCGGCGCCAACTTCACCAGCGCTTCGCGAAGGCGCCGAACATCATCGGCGGCGACAGCCGTCACCGCCGGATCGTCTTCCATCGACAGCAAATGCTCCACTGCCGTTTCAAGCTCCACCTTGCGGCTGACCAGACGCATTTTGACGCGGTATTGATCAATCGCCAGGTTCCGGCAGAGCACGATCAGCCAGGTGGCGACCTTGCCGCGGTTTTGTTGATACTGAGCAGCCTTGTGCCATGCCGTTAAAAAAGCTTCGTGCACGACATCCTGCGCCGGCGCACTCTCGCCAAGAATTTTCAACGCCAAACCGTAAAGCATGTTGGCGTAACGATCATAAAGTGCAGCGAGCGCCCAATCCTGCTTTTGCGCCATCGCCGTCAACAGCTCCGCGTCGGTTGGCGTCGCTGCTCGTGCTGTCGAGTTCGTCACAGTAGCCGTAAATTCCCTTTATGAAATTAATAGTTTCAGAACCCGCCTTGCGTTCACAGTTTTTCCTCAAACTCATTCAATCTGGCTTTGGCTTCGTTATAAATCCGGGCTTTCTCGTCAAACGGAATGAACAGGCTCTTGAAGCCGTTGAGAATCACCTTTTTCACCTGCGCGAAATCCAAATCCCAGGTTTGCACCGCCAGCCAAAGCTCGTCGGTCATCGTCGTGTCGGAGATCAGCCGATTGTCCGTGTTCAGCGTCACGCGCAGTTGGCGGTCGAGATATTTTTTGAAGGGATGATGCTCGATGCGCAGAACGGTTTTGGTTTGGACGTTGCTCTTCAAACAAATTTCGAGCGGAATGCGGTGGTCGCAAACATAGTTGAGCAAATCTTCGTCTTCGATCAAGCGCGTGCCGTGGCCGATGCGATGCGCGCCGAGGGCGTGAATCGCCTGATGGATGCTGTCCGGGCCGTAGGCTTCGCCGGCGTGAACGGTGCAATTGATGCAATTTTTTCTGACGACGTAAAACGCCTTGGCATGATCTTTAGCCGGATTATCGTATTCGCCGCCGGCCAGGTCGAATCCGACGACACCCTTGCGTTTGTATGGCACGGTCAACTCGGCCAATCGGACGGACGTCGCCGGATCGAATGAACGGATGCCGCAGATAATGACGCCGCAACGAATGGGAAATTTTCGCTCGGCTTCGCGCAAGCCTTCGAGCACGGCATCAACAATTTGTTCGAGGCTCAAGCCTTTTTGCTGATGCAGGATCGGCGCATAGCGGACTTCCATGTAGGTGATATTTTCACGTGAAGCATCTTCCGCCAGTTCATAAGCTATGCGCCGGATCGAATCATAATCCTGCATTAATTTCAGCGTAAAATCGAACTTTTCGAGATAGGTTTTGAGATTTTCAACCTGCCCTTTGACCGACAAATAATTCCGCACATCGTCTTCCTTGTCGCTCGGCAAGGGAATATCGTTCGCTTTGGCCAATTCGATCGCGGTTTTCACCCGCAACGAACCGTCGAGATGAACGTGCAGGTCGGTCTTGGGCAATTTGAATAACAAGTCGCGCGTGATTTTCATGGCGCTCTCCCTGGTAGTAAGTCCTAAGTTGCCAGTCCGAGGTCACATCTTCTTTCGTATTTTATACGATGATTCGTCGATTAAAAAAATTCAGACGTTTGCCGCAGCCGGCCGCCGCGCCGAAGTTGTTTTGGCCGGCGCCGTTTTGCGCCGGCGTTCACCGGCGTCCGGCAGCAGTGTAATGATCGTGCCGATGGTCAACACCATCCCGCCAATCCATACCCACATCACCAGCGGATTCAAATAAATGTGAAAGGTGGCGGCGTTGGTTTCGGGCTGATGCTCGCCGAGCACGACGTACAAATCTTCCCGCAGATTGGAAAAGAGCGCCACCTCGGTGGTCGGCTGCTGTTGAACGACGTAAAAATGCTTTTGCGGATAAATCGTCTCGAGTTCCTTGCCATCGCGTTTCACGATCATGCTGGACTCGATCACCGCTTTGTTGGAATCATCAAACCGCTTGGTATCCTGGTAAACCAGCTCATAATTTCGAATTTTTATGGACTCGCCCGGCTTGAGCTGTTTTTCAGTTTCCTCGGTGAAGGCCTTGCCGGTGACGCCGATAAAAATCAGCACCATGCCGAAATGAACGACGTAACCGCCATAACGCCGCTTGTTTTTCATCAGCAAGTACCACAGCGCAATGGGATAAGATTCGCCATTGGTGTGCCCGCGGGCAATAGCGCCGCGATGATATTCAGTGAGGATCGTGATCGTGACGAACACGCAAAGCGCAAACGACATCAGCGCGTAGAAGTGGCGCACACCGGCCACCAGAAGTATGATGAGCGTGGCGAATGCGCCCGCCGTGGGAAGCATAAACATCTTTTTCAAATGTTCCGCCGAGCTTTTGCGCCACGCCACCAACGGCCCGATGCCGGTGAGCAACAGCAAGAGCAGAGAAATCGGCACTAGCACGGCGTCGAACCACGGTGCGCCGACGGTGATTTTGACGCCCCGCACCGCTTCGGAGATCACCGGGAACAGCGTGCCCCAAAACACCGCAAAACATGCGCCGAGAAAGACGACGTTGTTGAGCAAAAACACTGATTCGCGCGAAACCACCGAATCCATGCGCACGTCGCTTTTGAGCAGATGCAGGCGAAGGCCCATCAAGGTAAATGAGGAGGTTGCAATCAAGCCGACAAATCCTAAAAACAACGGGCCGAGGCTCGATTGGGTAAAGCTATGCACCGATGAAATCACGCCGCTGCGGGTAAGAAAGGTGCCGAATATGCACAAGGTAAAAGTGAGAATGATCAGCACCATGTTCCACACGCGGAGCATGTTCTTTTTCTCTTGAATAATGACCGAGTGCAGAAACGCCGTGCCGCACAGCCACGGCATCAAGGCCGCGTTTTCGACCGGATCCCACGCCCAGTAACCGCCCCAGCCAAGCTCCATGTACGCCCATTTGCCGCCGAGCATAATGCCGATGCCGAGAAAGAACCACGGAATCAGCGTCCACCGCCGCGTGATTTTCATCCACTCATTGCCGACTTGTCCGCTGAGCATGGCCGCGATGGCGAATGCAAACGGCACGGTAAAACCGACATAGCCCAGGTACAAAATCGGTGGGTGAATCACCATCGCCCAATGCTGCAGCAACGGATTGAGGCCACGGCCGTCGGCGGGAGGGTTGGCAAGCGTTTCAAACGGGTTGGTGACGAAAACGATCATGCAGATAAAAAACGTGGCAACCGCCATCAACACGGCGGTCACATACGGCATCAATAGAGTTTGTTGGCGGCGATAGGAGACGATGCAAATATAGCTGAAAGCCGCGAGTAGCCAGACCCAAAACAGCAGCGAGCCTTCCATTCCCGCCCACAGGGATGAGAATTTATAAAAAGTCGGCAGCGCGCGGTTGCTGGTGCTGGCGATATATTTTAAATGGAAGTTGTCGGTTACCAGCGCTTCGATCAAGCTGATCGCCGCCAATGTCAAAAAGACCATCACCGCAATGGCGGCGTTATGGCCGGTGTCAACAATCTCCTGCTGGCGGCGCCGCGCGCCGATGATCGTCGCAATCATCGCGTACACCGCGCAGCCGAGCGCGAGGAGAAGAAAAATGGGGCCGAATTGAGTCATGATGAGAATTTTTAGTTAATATGAGTATCTTTGTTCATGGTGAATAGAGCGCAAAGCGTATAGCATCCTGTTTTACGGCATGCGCTTTGCTCTTAGCGTGATAAACTTAAATTCACAGCATTTGGTTAAACAATTGTCAAAAATTCACGGAATAAAAATCCGCCCCGTTCCCATATAATTTTCCAAATACGTTACAATCTCAACGAGCCGTGCAACACATTGTTCACGATACTCCGTCTCAACCAATCTGTACATATTGCCGACGGTTAAAACAGGCAGAGATGTCATTGCGCTTTCTTCACGAATAGTCTGCTCTAAACTATCTTCGCCTTTCATCTGTCGATTGGCGGTCAATAAAACCATTCCATTTTTTTGAGCGAAACGCCAAACGACTCTGTCGCTGCTATCATCCGACAAACCAACTTCTGCAAATGTTACCATTCGTATCGAAAGCAGTTCAGGCCATCCCTCTGTACCGAGCGTTCCCCACAGCATAATGGCTTGGCCTGCAATATTATGATCGATTAGAAGCGTTATCATGCTGTCTCAGCTTGGCCTTCAAAGCTTGCAATTTGGCGTGGATTTTTTCTTGCCCAGGCTTTGGAGGCAAAGAGGCAATTTGAGAGAACCGTTCCCGATTGCGATTTTCCCAATACTGTCGGATCTCTTCGGTCTGTTGCAAAACAAGCTGATATTCCGTTTCGACCTCGGCCCGATTTTTATCTATATAGTCCATGACATCCGCAATCTGTTGATCCGTCAGGTTCAACCAATGCTGGATCAATTTCGGCGGCCACTCAGCTTTCAGATAGTCCATCACATCGTAGAGAGTAATTCTTGTACCGACAATGGACAAACCTCGGCTGGTTCTGGCGACGGCATTTTGAAGAGAATGTATTTCAGTCATAGTTCTCCGCTAGTTTTTTTTCAAAACTCACGACGTTTTCTGCTCAGTCTGCATCTGCCCTTCACCCTCGTATTTACTGGCGCATTTCGTCATGATATTGGTCGCCTCGAAGCGGCCATTGGCATATTTGCCCTCGAGCAGCACGCCGGCGCCTTCTTTGAAGGTGTCGGGAATAATGCCGTGGTAAATAACCGGCATGGTGTTGCCAAGCTCGTCGATGGTAAAGGTCATCGACAAGCCGTCTTCAGCGCGGACGACCGAGCCGGCGACAACCTGGCCGCTGACGCGATAACTTTTGCCATCGGCGCTGACGCCGAGCGTTTTCAATTCGTCGACGGTCTGATAATAAGCGACCGTGGTGTCATCAAAGCCGCTCAGAATCAGATAACCGATAATGCCGATAACCGCGGCAAAAACGATAAAAATGGTTACTCTTTTATTGGACATGATTCTACCTCGCGAAAATTCGTTGACGTTGTACTTCAAGATTCATGTTGAGTTTAAAGAGGACTTTTTCCTTAACTTCGGCGCTGATTAGTAAACGATCAAAAAAATTAAGCAAGATGCCAAACAGGAACTCACGCATACGACATCGCCCGGCTCTCGCGAATCACCGTGACTTTGATCTGGCCGGGGTATTCCAATTCCTGCTGAATTTTTTTGGCAATGTCCGAGGCCAGCAAATCCGCCTGGGCGTCGCTGATTTTTTCCGGCTGCACCATGACGCGAATTTCACGGCCGGCGGAGATGGCGTACGCTTTGGAGACCGCTTCAAAACTGTCCGCGACTTTTTCCAGCTTGTCGATGCGCTTGACGTAGCCATCGAGGGTATCGCGCCGCGCGCCCGGACGCGAGCCGGAGATCGCATCCGCCGCGCTGACCAGCAGCGAAATCAAATTGTCCGCCGCAATGTCTTCGTGATGCGAGCCGATGGCGTTGATGACCACCGGATCCTCGTTGTATTTCTTCGCCAGCTCCATGCCGAGCTGCGTGTGCGTGCCTTCTTGATTTTGACTCAGCGCCTTGCCGATATCGTGCAACAGGGCGGCGCGTTTCGCCAATTTGACATCGAGCTTCAATTCCGCCGCCATCATGCCGCAGATGTGCGCGACTTCCTGTGAATGCGACAAGACGTTTTGCCCGTAACTCGTCCGATAATAGAGCCGGCCCAAAGTCCGTGTAATCTCCGGATGCACCTTGCCGATACCGACATTGGCGACGGCTTCGTTGCCGGCGCGCCAAATATTTTTTTCCACCTCTTGCTCGGCTTGCGTCACGACTTCATCGACGCGCTGCGGATGAATCTTGCCGTTGTTGATCAACTTTTCGAGCGCGATCCGCGCCACTTCGCGGCGCACCGGATCGAACGCCGAGAGCACCACCGCTTCCGGCGTATCGTCGACGATGACCTTGACGCCGGTTGCCTGCTCGAAGGCTTTGATGTTGCGGCCTTCGCGTCCGATGATGCGGCCTTTGACTTCTTCCGAAGGCAGCGGCACGACGGAGACCGAAGTTTCCGAAGCGTGTTCCGAAGCGATGCTTTCAATCGTCATGGTGAGAATGCGCTTGGCCTCGCGGAGGGCGTTGGCCTTGGTTTCATCGACAATGGTTTTGTAAATGTCGGCCGCTTCTTTGTTGAAGTCGAGGCGGAGATTTTCAAAGAGCTGGAGCTTGGCCTCTTCGGACGAAAGCTGGGTGATCTTGGAAAGCTCGACGTTCTGCTGTTTGATCAGGCGAGTCAATTCTTCATCTTTGGCGCGCAACGCCTCGCGTTGGGCGGAGACTTCGTTTTCCTTGTGCGTGACCGTGCTTTCGCGTTGCCTTAACGTATCTTCGCGGCGGCCCAGCTTTTTGTCGCGCTCGTCAAGCTTTGCTTCGCTTTCCTCAATTTTGCGCTGGCGCTGTTTGAGCTGATTTTCCTGCTCGTCGCGGCGGCGAAACCACTCTTCTTTGGCTTGAACGATGATTTGATTCTTTTGGCGTTCGGCTTCCTTTTTGGCATTATGCAAAATATCTTCGGCGGCGCCTCGGGCTTTGCGCAAGCGCGCTTGAATGCTGAACTGCGCCAGCATCCAAGCCGCTGCGAACGCCACAACGCCCACAACGATGGTTATCCATAAATTCGGCATATATGTCCTCATCGGAGAAAACCCCGGCTTCCCGGCGAGAGGAAGCGAGGGTAAAATTCAAAACAGCGTTTTTCAATCGAAGCTTCATAGTGTGACGTAATTTTCGTGAGGTGCTGGCGTTGGTGAAACCCCGGTGAGAAAACTGCGAATGTGCGCGGCCATCACTTCCATATTCATTTTAACTTTGTTGCCGGCGCAAACTGGATTCGACCAAATACACTCCACCCCCTTGCAATAATCCAGCCGCAGATCGCAATTTTGCTGCCGCTGGTATTTGGCCGAGGGCATCATTTTTTTCGTCACCTCTTCGCGGCGAAATTCCCGATGTTGCGTCTTAACGTGAAATTCCACCATTTTGTCCCAGAGAAAGTTATGCGCTTGCACCAATTGCGGCGGCGACAGCTTGTCCAGAATCGGCTGCAAGGATTGATTCTTAAAAATGCTCACAATGATTTCCAGACGCTGGCTGAAAGTGAGCTCTTCCGAGGCGCTGCGTCCATTCGGCTTGCGGTTCATCTTCGTCTCGTCATAATCGCAATATTTAGCGCCAAACCCCATTTTGGCGTCAACGACTCGAACTGAGCTTGTGCCCTGACCCATTCGCATTGCAATTTCACGATGGACAGGCCTCGCGCCAGGCATCATGCTGTTCCACTAAGATTTATTTAATATAGACTCTTGCAAGAAAAAAAGCAAGCCATAAATCACACCGGAATTCCCGTGAACAAATAGAGATATTTGGCAAACGCTTCCCCGACTAAAATCATGACAATCGTCGCATAAAGAATGCCGGTGGCCGATTGCGTATTCCGAACTTTAACGGAACTCCAGATCATCCAGCCGAAAACCAGCGGGATCGCCAAACCGAAGCCAACACGCGCCCAAAACAAAATGCCGGGCATGGAAAAATCGAGCAGACTTTTCGCGGTTTCCGCCAAAGCGGTTTGCGATGAACCCGCCAACCCGGCAACGGTGGCGATCACAAAAATTGTACGCAAAGCCGCAATACCAATGAAAACCCACGTGGCCATTCGCAGCGGCCGCATCGTTAGCTTACGGTTCACCAAATACCAATGCCCCGTGATCATCGTGCCGAGAACGGAACCGAGCAGCAGCGCCGCGCTCATGAAACTGCCGGCCGCCATCCAGATCGGAACCGCGGTGGCATTGGAAAAAGCCAAGGGCAATTTTGCCATCGCCGCCAAGCCCGCCAAAATCGCCAGCGTGACAAAAATGCTTCCGCCGCGATTGAGCAAAAAAATCGTCAAGACGAGAAAAAAAATGCTCGTCGCCAATAATGTTACGACTTGACCTTCATGTGGACTCGCGGCGACGAACGGTATCGCGAAAGTAATTTCCATAAAAGGATGCGCCCAGAAAGCGCAAGCGAGCAGAATGATGGAGAGAATGCTGATGAGTCGAAAAAACATCGTGCCCATTTCTTCAACTGAAATCAACAACAACGGCACCAGCGCGCCGATGGCGAAATGAGTGAGAAGAGAAAAGAAAATGAGTTTTAGAGCGTCCATGACAGGTGTTTTTCTGAACCGGTCCGTGAGTCAAAAAAGTAAATTCCCCCGCTGCGGCTTACGCGAATGACTTTCCCCATGCGATTTTTAGAGGTTTTAAATTCGGAAAGGCGAATTAATCCTCGAAACAAATCAGGAATTTCATCTTGTTTTATTAAAGGAACATCGAAATAGATTAGACAATATTGTTTATCACAGTACTCCCGTTTGTAAAAGTGATCGTCAATCGTTACTAACGTTCGGCGCTTTAGCTGAGGCAAAATAGTTCTGATATTCTCATCAGTGAGTGATTTGTGCCCAAGCTCGTAACCGATTTGTTTGGCTGTAATCCAACGGGCAATAACTCGTGTCACCTTCCAATAATTAAGATGCTCATCAACCACAATCTGTGGACTCAAGTTGTGTGCCCCTTTTAGTTTTTAGAAGTTTTTTCCATTGCATCTTGAAGGTATGCCAGCCAAAGTCTTTTCCCACCCGTAAAATCGAAAACAAGGCGGTGAACGGCAAGCATTTGAGCCTCTTGAACAGCCTCCCAGGTTAGCCGTGGCCAAGAGCGCAAAATGCTTTTTTTGTTTCGGCCTTCTGCTAAAGCCGCCAAAACCGGCCCCACCATGATCCGTGTGCCTTTAAACGTCAGATATCCATGACAAATCTTCGGATCTGAAACCACATGTTTTCCGAGTTCAACAACTTTTCCGTTGTTGCTTGATTTCACCCTGCGCCGATAAATCTTTTTCACCTTGTAGTCTACGTTTGAAAAAGTCTTATGATTTTTTTCGGATAGTTTCATATTCTCACCTCTTATCATCTCAATTCAACGACAGCGCCATCGAATAAATTTCCGGGTGCTCGATCTGCCGGCGGTGCTTGAAATTTTCCCAAACTTTGTGCGTGTGCGAAATCTCGTCTTCGCCGTACGTCCAGCAGAGCAGCGTGTCCGGCAAAAAACTTTTGAAATCCGCTGTGAAAAAACCTTTCGGATACGCACCGCATTGAATGATTTCCGTCGACCAGCGCTCCAGCGTCAAGGCAACCTGAATATCATAACTCTGCTGGGCGTCGGCTTCATTGAACAATTGTTCCGATTCCATGCGAACCCGCGCCTCCCGCAAATCTTCCAACGCCTGCTCCGTCGCGGCAATAATTTTCGGCAAAACACTGTTAGCCTGTTCCAACGTGAAACAAGGCATGGCGTCATTTTTGTATGGATTGTTAAAAGCCACTCTATCCTCCGTGTTGGTTGCTTGGCGCCGGCTGCCCGTTGCTGATAAAAAAGCAACAAGCAACCAGAAACCAGCAACGAGTATTATTCAAACGCCGAGATTCCCGTCACCGCTTGCCCGAGAATCAACGTATGAATCTCGTGCGTGCCTTCGTAGGTTTTGACGCTTTCGAGATTGGCGGCGTGGCGCATGCTCACGTAATCATCGATAATGCCGTTGGCGCCGAGAATCTCGCGGCAGGCGCGCGCGATCTCCAAAGCGTGATAGCAATTGTTGCGCTTGGCAAGACTCACCTGCGCCGGATGAACTTTGCCCCGGTCTTTCATGCGTCCAAGCTGTAAACACAACAATTGCATTTTGGTCATTTCGGTTACCATGTAAGCAAATTTTTCTTGCGTCAATTGGAAACCGGCAATCGGCTTGCCGAATTGAATGCGGCCTTGTGCGTAACGCAATGCTTCTTCATAACAAGCCGTCGCCGCACCGAGCGCGCCCCACGCGATGCCATAGCGCGCTTGCGTCAAGCAGCTCAACGGCGATTTGAGGCCGCCGGATTTCGGCAAAAGCGCCGATTCCGGAACGTGACAATCATCCAGCAGCAGCTCAGCCGTATCCGAAGCGCGCAGCGAGAGCTTGCCGTGCATCGCTTTCGCCGAAAACCCCTTCGCGCCCTTCTCGACGATAAAACCGCGAATGTTGCCGTCGAGTTTTGCCCACACCACAGCGACATCCGCCATCGTGCCGTTGGTGATCCACATCTTTCTGCCGCTGAGCGTGTAACCGTTCGCCGTCTTTTGCGCGCGTGTCGTCATGCCGGCCGGATTCGAGCCGAAATCCGGCTCGGTGAGGCCGAAGCAGCCGATCAATTCGGCTTTCGCCAATTTCGGCAAATATTTGTTCTTCTGTTCTTCAGAGCCAAACGCCCAAATCGGATACATCACCAAACTGCCTTGCACCGAGCCAAAGCTGCGCAGCGCCGAGTCGCACCATTCGAGCTCCTGCAGAATCAAACCATACGCGACATTATTCAAACCGGGGCAGCCGTAGCCTTGCAAATTTGCGCCCAGCAGGCCCATCTCGCCAATCGGTTTGATCAACGCTTTCGGAAACGTTCCGGCGCGAAAATGATCGCGAATGGTCGGCGCCGCATCCTTGCGGACAAACTCTCGAACTTGATCCCGAACCGCTTTTTCTTCGGCTGAAAACTGCGCGTCGAGATTGTAAAAATCAATCGGATTGAGATTGGCCATGATCGGTCTCGATTAAGTGAGACAATTTCCGTGCGCAGCTTTCTCGCGGCGCCGAGCAATGACAAAGAATAAGAAATTTTTCGATAAAAAGCAACTACCGTTTCAGGAGTTTTAATCCGCGGCTTCGGCGTAATCCGTTGTTGACATTGAGCGGCAAATTCATTATTTTGATTCTCAATTATCATATCACGATTTTATTTAACCACGAGAACAGCCATGAAAATCCGCTTCTGTGGCGCGGCGCAAGAGGTGACGGGATCACAGCATCTCCTCACCGCCAACGGCAAAAAAATTTTGTTGGACTGCGGCATGTTTCAAGGCCGGCGCGCTGAGACCCGTCGCAAAAACGAAAATTTTGAATTCACCCCTACCGAGATTGACAAACTCATTCTTTCACATGCGCACATCGACCACTCCGGCAATATTCCCACGCTGGTGAAACGCGGCTTTGACGGGGATATTTTTTCGACGCGCGCCACCGTCGATCTTTGCAACATCATGCTGCGCGACTCGGCGCACATTCAAGAGAAAGACGCCGAATGGCTGGCAAAAAAGCGCGGCGAAAAAATCGAGCCGTTCTATCGCCTCGAAGACGTCGAACAAGCCATGCAGCAATTTGTCGGCTTGCAATATCTGCGGCCTTTTGCCGTCACCTCCGACGTGCAAGTCACGTTTCAAGATGCCGGGCACATTCTCGGCTCGGCGGGCGTGTTGCTGGAGATCGAAGAAAAAGGGAAAACACGGCGCTTCGGTTTTTCCGGCGACATCGGCCGGAACGACATGCCCATCATCCGCGATCCGGATTATTTAAACGACCTCGACGTCTTGATCATGGAGAGCACTTATGGCAATCGGGAGCATCCCGACGTCAACAATCTCGCCGAAGAGCTGGCGAAAGTCGTGCGCGCCGCTCACAGCCGCGGCGGCAAGATCATCGTGCCGGCTTTCTCCATCGGACGAACCCAGGCGCTGGTTTATTATCTGCACAAGCTGTGGGATCAAAACCGCATTCCCGACCTGCCGATTTACGTGGACAGCCCGCTTTCCGTCGAAACCACTGGCGTCTATCGCATGCATCCGGAATGTTTTGACAGCGAGACGCAGCGCTTGTTCCTCGAAGACGGGCAAGATCCGTTCGGCTTCAAACGCTTAAAATATATTCGTGACGTTGAAGACTCAAAGAAGCTCAACGATCTCAAAGAATCGTGCATGATCATTTCCGCTTCCGGCATGGCGGAAACCGGAAGGATTTTGCATCATCTCAAAAACAACATCGAAGATCACCGCAATTGCGTGCTGCTCATCGGCTTCATGGCCGAGCACACGCTGGGCCGCCGCCTAGCCGACGGCGCGGAAGAAGTAAAAATATTCGGCGAAATTTACAAACGCCGTTGTGAGGTGAGAAAATTAGATGGCATGAGCGCCCACGCTGACCGCAGCGACCTGCTGGATTTCGTGTGCCGACAAAATCCTGACAAGCTCCAACACATTTTTCTCGTCCACGGCGAATTGGAGCCGATGACGGCTTTGGCCGAAGGGATTCGTGGCTTGGGATTTCAGCATGTGCACACGCCGAAGGAGGGGGAGGCGTTTGAGGTTTGATCGTGGCGAAAAAACCACACCGTGAAACGCCTTTCAAAAAAATTCATTCCGGCCGGGTTAATGTTATCCATTTTCTGGCTTGCCGCCTGTGAGAAAAATCCGACCGAGTCCAAAAGCCCCAAGCCCGATCTGCCGCCGCAAAGCTCAATGACCATCGATTTGCAGATGTTTAGCAGCAACGCCGGCTTGTCGAAAACCGGCGCCGATCAAACGGCCATTGGCAAAAATTTCGTTGCGGCGCGGCTGACCGTCGGCGCGATCAACCTAGCGGTGCTCGCGCACATGAGCGTGCCGGTCTTGACGTTTGGCGCCGCGCTTTCTCAGCAACCGGCGTTGAAAGACGACGGCAAGTGGCATTGGGTTTATTCCGTCTCCAACAATGCCGGCCAGCAATTCCAAGCTGATCTGGCCGGCTGGATTGATGTGTCTGCCCAAGTCTCGCGTTGGGAAATGCGAATCACCACGAGCGGCTTAGGCGCGGCGCTGAACAATTTTCTGTGGTACACTGGAAGCGCTGCGCTAAAAAATGGCTCGGGTCAGTGGGACATTTATGATTCCGCGCAACCAAACAGTTCCATCAAAGTCGTGCATATTGATTGGGATCATCCGAGCGCCGATAAAGCGACGTTGAAGTTCACCGTAGTCAAGCCCCAGGTCCCGGAAAATGGTGATATGCTGACTTACAAGGCAGACGGCAATAACCGCATGGTCACTTACTTCGATCAATCGGCGAACAGCACGTTGGAAATATCCTGGGATGCCGCGACGCACGCCGGCTACATCATCGCGCCGAATTACAACAACGGGCAAAAGTCCTGTTGGGATAATCAACTGAATGATACGAGTTGTCCGTGAGCATCCTTGCAAACTGATCAAGCTTATCACCCACTGAAATAAAAATCCCACCGAAAGTTTTAATTTCAGTGGGATTTTTATTTCAGTGGGCGAAATTTACTTTTTATAAAAGCCGGTTGCCATTCGCCACCAGACTAAATTCGCAACTGAGAAAATTCGCGGCGCGGCGGCAGAAGAGCATGCGCGAGAGAAAGATTTCAAAATATTCCGCCACCGGCGAAATTTTGGTGTCGAGCGTCAAATCCAAAGTGATCGCCCTTTTTTCAGGGTCAACGCGCAGCTTGCTGTTTTCCACCGCGTAATTGACGCGGTCGTGAATGTCGAACTTGATCATCTCAGGATTGCGCACGCGCGACCGGTGCACGTCGGATTTGTCCGCAATAATGAGGCCTGCCGAAATGTTGCTCACCGGTTCGCAGCTTGCTTCGTCGTGGCTGCCGATGGCCGCGACGATTTGGGTGATTTCGTCCGGCGCCATTTCCATACCGAGCAACAGCGTATGCGCCAACACCGCGCCGGTGAACGAGTGATTGACGCGATTAAAGACGTTGCCGATATCATGCAAATAACCCGCAATGGCCGACAGCTCGGCTTCGCGCGCCGGCAAGCCGAGATCGAGCAATATACCGCGCGCCGACTTTGCCACGATACCGCAGTGGCGGCGGCCATGCTCGGTATAGCCGATCACTTCCAAATACTGATCCGCGCGCGCGATGTACGCGTCAACGAGGGGATTTTTCTTGACCTCTTCAAGTGTAAGCATGTGCTTCTTTCGCAAGTTTCCAAGTTTTACTTACCAATTGATTTCATGCCGTCAAACTTCGCTTCGGTTTTTCTCGTGGCTTCAATTTCGGAAAGATTGACACCAAAGCGCGAAGCGCAGAATTAACACTATCTGAGTCTGGGAAAAATTTGACCAAGTCCGGATCAATCATAACGATATTAACGCCTTCAGCATATTTTTTGACATATTTGTTAGGGCGGACATTGGAAAAATCGTACTCTTTACGGATTTCCCAAGTTTCAGTCTTGGTAGCGGTGTTTCTCTTCATAACAAAACTTATTTCATATTTTTTAAGATTGGTTTCAGCCTTTTTAGGATCCCATTCGAACCGTAAACCCATTGAAAACCTCTTGTATATACGGATACCCTATTTCTCTTAAATTTGCAGAAACGGATTGCTCAGTCGCTCGATGCCAATCGTCGTCTCCTCACCGTGCCCCGGCAAAACGCGAACGTGATCGGGAAACGTCATGAGTTTCCGGTGAATCGAATTCATCAGCGTTTCGTATGAACCCATCGGCAGATCCGTGCGTCCGATGGAACCTTGAAAAAGAACATCGCCCACAACGGCGGTGTCGTCCCCGTAAAGAACGATGCTTCCCGGTGAATGGCCTGGCGCGTGCAGAATTTTCATCGTGACGTCGCCAAAACTCACTTCATCGCCTTCGTCGAGATAGCCGTCCACGCGCGGCGGTTCGGGACTGGGCAAGCCAAACATTTGCGCTTGATAGGGCAAGCGTTCCAATAACGGCACATCGTCGCGGTGCATGAACAGCGGCAGTTTTAAATGTTCCTGCACGGCCTTCGCCTGCCAGACATGATCGAGATGCGCATGCGTCAGCACGATGCGTTCGGGCTTGACTTTCGTCGCTGCGACGGTTTGCAGGATGAGATCGACCTCGTCTCCCGGATCGATCAGAACGCCGGCAAGCGTGCGGCTGCACCAGAGAATGTAGGCGTTCATCGCAAACGGCCCGACCGTCAACTTTTTCCACTTTAATACCATTTTAATTTACTCGTTTCAAATTTTACGCTTTACGTCTTACGTTTTACGTCTCACGTTTTAATCTTCCGCGCTTTCATTTTTTCCACCTTTTCGTACTCAATGACATACTCCCCCAACTTCTCATCGTCTTTGCGGCCGCCGTGAAAATCCGAGCCGCCGGTTTCGAGCAGATGATAAGTCTTCGCGAGCTGGCGATAAAGCTCGCGCTGCGAAAACGTATGCTTGGGATGCACTACTTCAATTCCATCCACACCGGCCTTAATCACGTCGAGAATGATCGGCTCGGTCAAATTCTGTCCGGGATGCGCCAGGCAAGCCAATCCGCCAGCCTCGTCAATCATCGAAACGGCTTGCGCCACGGAGATGCGAACTTTGGGGACAAACGCCGGCTTGCCATCGGCAATGAACCGGTTAAAAGCCTCGTAATAAGAAGGCACGTGCCCTTCTTCAACCATGGCATCGGCAACGTGTGGCCGCCCGATGCTGCCGGCGCCAGCTTTGCGCAAAACTTTTTCCAAAGGCACCGGAAAACCCAACGTCGCCAGTTTTTCGAGAATGCGGTGAACGCGGCGAACGCGCTCACTTTGAAAATAGTTGAGAAATTCCAAAAGGGGCGGATGATGAAAATCGATGAAATAGCCGAGAATATGAATATCGTACCCATTGTGAGCAACACTCAGCTCAACGCCAGAAATGACTTCAACGCCGAGTTGATTGCCAACTGCAACGGCGGCGTCGAGCGCGCCGACCTCATCATGATCGGTAATTGCAACAGCCTGCAATCCGGCTTCCGCAGCCAATTGCATCACCTGCTCCGGCGGCAGCAAGCCATCGGATTGACTCGTATGCGTGTGAAGATCGGCCTTGCCGTTGGCTGTCATGTGGTGTGCTCTCTCTCATTGATATAGCGTTCATCGTGGCCCCCTGCGGGCGTAGCTTACAGCCGTAGGCCTTCAGGGGAAAATCGTGCGGGATTCAATTTTAGTGTGTTCAACGCGGGCAAGCCGCAACCAAAAGGTACCACACGGATCAAAAACTCACGCTGATAATTCCGTGTGCGTTTTTGATCCGCGTGTAATTTCTTTGCTTTTTTGCAAAAATTTCATTCGTACTAGACTACTACAAAAAACTACACCTTTGGCAGTGTCACGCCTTGCTGCGACTGATACTTTCCTTTTTTATCGGCATACGAAATCATACATTCTTCGTCGCTTTCAAAAAAGAGAATTTGCGCGATGCCTTCGTTGGCGTAAATTTTGGCTGGCAGCGGCGTGGTGTTGGAGATTTCCAGCGTGACGTGGCCTTCCCAGCCCGGCTCTAATGGGGTAACATTCGTTATTATGCCGCAACGTGCATACGTCGATTTCCCGACGCAAATCGTCATGACATTGCGCGGGATGCGAAAATATTCGACGGTCCGCCCCAAGGCAAAACTGTTCGGCGGAATGATGCACACCTCGCCTTTGAAATCGACAAAGGATTTGGGGTCGAATCCTTTCGGATCGACGACGGCGCCGAACACGTTCGTAAAAATTTTAAATTCGTCGGCGATGCGAACGTCATAGCCGTAGGAAGACAAGCCAAACGAGATGACGCCTTGCCGGACTTGTTTTTCCTCAAACGGCGAAATCATTCTCTCTTCGAGCGCCATTTTTTTAATCCACCGGTCGGCTTTTATGCTCATGAAAACTCCTGTTCTTGTTGCTGGATGCTCGATGCTCGATCCTGGATCCTAAATTAAACAAACAGCATCAAGCAACCAGCATCGAGCATCCAGCACCTAATTCGTCGCCACTTCACCTATGGCGTCCTTCATTTCTTTCGGCAGCGCGACTCGCGACACCCAGATGCTGATTTCATACAAGAGCAGCAACGGCCCGGCCAGCAGCATTTGCGTAAACGCATCGGTCGAAGGCGTCAAAACGGCGGCGGCGACAAAAATCGTCACGATGCCGTAGCGCCTTTTTTGGCGCATGAACTCCGGCGTCAGCAGGCCGATTTTCGTCAAGAAAAACGCCACCACCGGCATTTCAAACACCAGGCCAAAGACGACGATGAGGATCGTGACAAATCCCAAATACTCGTCGATCGAGATCATCGGCGTCAACACTTCCGATTGAAACGATAATAAAAAGCCCAAGCCAAATTTCAACACGACATAATAACAAAACAACGCGCCGAGCAAAAAGCACAACGTCGTGAAGAAAACCACCCCCACGGCGACCCGCCGCTCGCGCCTCAGCAAACCCGGCGCGATAAACTGCCAGAGTTGATAGATAATCACCGGGAGGGAGAACAAGATGCCGACGGTGATCGCCAGTTTCAGGAAAATCATAAAACCGCCGGTGGGGTTCAGATAAATCAAATGCAGCGCCTGCATCGCCGCCGGGTCTTGCAGTTTCGTTTTGGCCAGCTCGACGGCTTGTTTGTAGGGCGCCACCAGGAAATCGAAAATACGGTCGATGAAAAACCAGCTCAAGGCGGCAAAAAAAAACACGGACAGCAGCGCCTTGATCAGGCGCGTCCGCAATTCGCCGAGGTGATCGAGAAACGGCATCTCTTTCTCATCACTTTTGCCGGCGGCATTTTCAGTTTTGGGTTGATCCGCATTCATCAGCGCCTCTCAGCCAGTCCTTTTAATTCTTCGAGAAATTCTTCTTTGGCCTGAAATTTACGGTACACCGAGGCGAAGCGCACGTAGGCAACTTCATCGACTTCACGCAAATGTGTCATGATGAGCTGGCCGATTTGCCGGGAGCTGACTTCGTCGCGATTGTTGTCGCGCAGGCCGCTTTCCACTTTTTCAACAATGCGGTTGATGGTCTCCATCGAAATCGGGCGTTTGCTGCACGCGACTTGCACGCCGCGCAAAATTTTTTCGCGGTCAAAGGTCTCGCGCCGGCCATCGTTTTTGACGACCATCAGCGGCGTTTCTTCAACGTACTCTTTGGTGGTGAAACGCCGCCCGCAACCCAGGCATTCGCGCCGGCGCCGCACGACGCGGCCTTCGTTGCTGGAACGCGAATCGATCACTTTGCTGTCATCAAACTCACAGTACGGACAACGCATGTTTGGGTAGCTCCTAATTCACAAGATCGTTGTAGAGCGGAAATCTCCGGCAGAGATCAAGAACCTGCGCGCGCACCCGTTCCAAAGTTGCTTCGTTATTGATGTCCGAGAGAATTTTGTCAATTAAAAACGCGACTTCGCGCATTTCATTTTCTTTCATGCCGCGCGTCGTCAGCGCCGGCGTGCCGAGGCGAACGCCGCTGGTAACCATCGGCGACTGCGGATCGTTGGGCACCATGTTTTTGTTCACCGTGATGCCGGCGGCTTCCAGCGCCGCTTCGGCTTCTTTGCCGGTGATTTTGCGGTGGCGCAAATCCAGCAGCATCAAATGCGTGTCCGTTCCGCCGGAAACGATGTCGTATCCCAAATCAATCAGCTTTTGCGCCATCGCCTGCGCATTGCGAATGACCTGGCGCGAGTATTCGACAAAATCCGGTTGCAAAGCCTCTTTAAACGAAACGGCTTTGGCGGCGATCACGTGCATCAACGGGCCGCCTTGAAAACCGGGGAATACGTTGGAGTCGACGATCTCCGACCAGTTTTTCGGGCGACCTTTCGAAGTGGTGATGCCGAGATCGTTCTCTTCATCCTTGCCGATGAGAATCATGCCGCCGCGCGGACCGCGCAAGGTTTTATGCGTGGTGGTGGTGACGACGTGACAATGCGGCAGCGGGCTGTCGAGCAGTTTGGCGGCGATCAAGCCGGCGGGATGCGCGATATCCGCAACGAGCTTGGCGCCGGCGGCGTCGGCAATTTCACGAAACGTTTTGTAATCAAATTGCCGCGAATAAGCGCTCGCGCCGACGATGATCATTTTCGGCTTCTCGCGCTGCGCCATGTCGCGCACGTTGTCCATATCGACGCGGCCGGTTTCGGGATTGACGCCGTAAGCCACCACGCGAAACAGGCGTCCGGAAAAATTCACCGGACTGCCGTGCGTCAAATGGCCGCCGTGCGCGAGATTCATGCCGAGCACGGTGTCGCCGGGCTTGATGAACGCAAAATACGCGGCGATGTTCGCCTGGCTACCGGAATGCGGCTGCACGTTGGCGTGATCGGCGTCAAAAAGTTTGCAAGCCCGTTCGCGCGCCAAATCTTCGGCTTGATCAACGTATTCGCAGCCGCCGTAGTAACGCTTGCCGGGATAACCTTCGGCGTACTTGTTGGTCATCGGCTGTCCCATCGCTTCCAGAACGGCGCGGCTGACGTGGTTTTCCGACGCAATCAATTCCAGCTTCTCATTCTGCCGCTCGATTTCTCGCACGATCGAGCGATAAACCTCCGGGTCAACTTGCGCCAAACGGCTCATGACTCGCCTCCTTTGTTGTAAATTTTAAATTGAAAAATTTTCAATTTAAAATTTCAAATTCAGTAAATCCATTGATAGCAGGGGCCGGCGGCTTTGTCCTTCCCCTTGTTCATAAAGCGATCTTCTTTTTGCGGAAGCGAGGCGGCGAGAAAGTTCAACTGCTGCCGCGCCTCGGCTCGCGTTTCGGCGTCCTGCAAGGCTTTCTCATATTGAAAATACGCCAGCTCGTAAACCAGTTTGTCGTCAAATTCGGTTTTGCCTTTTTTCGCCGTGCATTGATCCGCGCAGTCTTGGTAAATCCGGCCAAGCGTCAGATAAGCCGCGCCATAGTTGTGGTGAACGGCCAAAGCCTTGTTGGCAAAACGCCGCGCCACCGCATAATCGCCGAGCGCGCGATAAGAATCCGAAATTTTCACCAAAACTTTTTTCTCCTGCGGCCTGGCGGCGATGATTTGTCCAAAAGTTTGCAGGGCTTCCGAATGGCGATTCAACCGGCTTTGCGCCTCGCCCAACAACTCCAAGGCCACAAGATCGTCAGGGACAAGCGCATGAAAACGCGACAACAGCGCCACCACCTTTTCATACTCTTGAAGATTGAATCGCGCCCGCCCCAGCTCGAACAGCAAGCGGGAATCATTGGGATTTTGCGCCAGCGCTTTCTCCATATTTTCAATGGCGGCGTCGGCTTTGCCGGTGGCTTTGTAAAGCGCCGCCAAAGTTTTGCGCGTTTCCGCCTCATCCGGCGACAGCGCCAATATTTTTTCATACGCCGCAATCGCCTTATCGTATTGATTGAGGCGGACGTACAAATTGGCCATGCGCCGAAAGTCATCTTCCGTTGCCGCGCCCAACTCGCGAATCTGCTGATACTCAACCACAGCGCGATCGAGTTGCTCGCCGGCAGTTAGCAGATAGGCCAGATTGCGCCGCAGATTCGTCTCCTCGGGCAAGGCCGCAATGCCCAGCTCGTAAACCAGTTTCGCGCTGTCCGGTTCATTGAGTTGAAAATAACTGTGCCCGAGAAAGTCGAAAACTTGCGGATATTTTCGGTGCGGCGCTGCCGTCGTTTCATGATTATTCGCGGCGGCTTGCTGCGACATCGTATCGATCGCCACCACTTTCCAAAAATATCGCGTCGCGGCGGCAAATTGCTTGTTGCGATAATGCTGAAAACCAAGACTCCAATGGCGAATCAGCTCAAGCTCGTGCGCCGCAGCCGCCACCGAATCCGGCGAGACTTGCGCTTTTTTATTTTTTTTCGAATTGTCCTGGCTCAGCGCCACCTCGTCATGCCAAAAGGCCGCGATTAAAATCAGCCCGATGACAGCAAGGCGCGGCATTGATTTTCGCGTGAAAAAAAACATCAGCTATCTTCTTTTGGGACGTTGAAACCACCGCTCGCTGCCGATAATGGCGGCATGAATGAGCACGATATTTTCCTCGGCGCCGTTATCCGTCAAATTTCCGCGCTTGCCAAACTCAACAGCAAAATCGATGCGATTATAGCCGCGGCCGAATGGCAAGCCGAAACCCATACTCATTGTCCATTGGCTCACTTTCGTTCCGCCAGTTTCTTCATACGGCAACTGCTTATAGTTCGCGCCAAAACGATAATTCATGCGCTTGAAATATCCGTCAAGCGCATCAAAGCTCGGAATAAATTCCGCGCCAAAACTGAGATCGTGGCTATTGACGCCGTGAGCGCCCAGCAGCTCTTCCGCCTTGACCGAGCTCCAGCGCTGCGTGCGATAATCAGCGCCCAACAACCAGTGACGGCTCGGCGCGTAGCCAATGCCGGCGCCCCACCACATCGGCAGCTTCAATTTGCCTTCTTGCCTT
>Ga0073934_10003324_pt1 | contig 30017 bp, 28 predicted proteins | sample LarsenN4metaG_FD_76834 | JGI IMG/M metagenome (GOLD analysis project Ga0073934, IMG submission 76834) | Hot spring sediment bacterial and archeal communities from British Columbia, Canada, to study Microbial Dark Matter (Phase II) - Larsen... ... | reverse complement strand
TCTTTTCCCAAGGCGATGGATTTATCCAGATTCACCTGGGAGGATCGCGTTATCGGAGGGCGCGCCCGTCCCTTCTTCAGTTGCTCTCGAAATAGAAGAGCCCCTTCGGTTTTGAAGGATAAGATGGGCGTTTCTACCCCCGGCGGAAGTGTTACAGCCCGGGCTTTCCTGCCGAGGAACTTGGTCGCTTCCATGAGGACCGTTCCAAAGCTGGTATAATGATCCACAAACCCGATAAAGAAATTCTGCTCCTCGGCGGCAACGTCCAGGAGCTGCTTAACCTGAGGGTTTCCCGCCGGCTTCCGCTCCTCCCACTCCAGAACGTAAAGTAAAAAGCCGTTAATCCCTGCGGCTTTGGCACATCGGATGTGCCAGCGCATCACTTCCCGGTCCAGGCTGTTATAAGGTCCGATGAAGGGATAATCTCCCGGAGCCCCCACCCAAATATTACGTCTCCAAGGTTCCGCGCCAGGTAGCTGCTTGGCATCCTTTTCCTGATTGCCTAAACCCAGATAATTTGCCGGAAGCACCCACTGTCCAAACCCCTGGTTTTCTCCTTTGAAGTAGTCAAAATAAGCGGCAAAGATTTGCATTCTCGCCTCCTTGGGATTAACGGTTTTTACTCCGTCTTGCCGGGCAGCTCCTGGACGGTTTTAAGGCCCTCTAGATTTTTTTCATCCTGTAGAAATCGTCTAAACTGTTCTCGGGCTTCTTCACTTTCAAGAAACTTTGAGAACATCACCTTCTTGTAGCTAATATTCTGTAACTCCCGATCTAACATTTTATCCCGCTCTTCCTTCATCTGCTGGTTAACCTGGTAGAGCCTTTCCTCAAGAAGCTGGTTTTCCAACATAAGATCGGCCAGAAGTTGAGCTTTCTTACCGCTGCCGAAACCCATAAGGTTTAAACTCCCGCCCACTTTTTCCTGGAACCTTTTAAGGTTCTTCTCCATCACCTCTAATTTGTGTTTGAGTTCCTCATTTTCTTTGTAGACATCTCCGGCCTTATTATCAAAAAATTCAGACAAGGCCTTTTTGAAAAGGGCAATCTCCCCCATGGTCTCGCGGAGCCTGGAATCAAACTCTTTGGAGCTCGCTTCCAATTTGGCTTCAAGCTCTCTTTCTTTGGACTTTTTACCGATCCGGCTCCCGAGCCGAAAAGCCAGAACGAAGCTGAAGATCAGTAAACCGAGGAATAAAAGGGCTCCGATCAGCAGCAAGAGAAAAATCACATTGGGATCGGCACTTCTCAAAAACTCAGTTAAATTCGTTTGTAGGCCGATTAAATCGGCCAGCAGAGTTAATTTCATGGTAATTAAAAACCTCCCTATGGCTTCCTAAATGCAGATGGGGTTCAATAAATTCACACCTTAAGTTGAAAAAACCCTATCAGCAAAATGGCATCCTGTCAAGCTATTTTATGGATCTTTCAACGCGTTTTTCCTTCCCCTAAAAAGGGCCGGAAGGGCTCTCCCTTACTCCAGGAGGTCGATGAGCCGCCGGATAATCTGGACCGTAAGGCCCCAAATGATATGGGTTTGGTAGGTATAGGCCGGGGTTAGCAGAGTATATCCTGCCGATTCGACCGTTTGTTCTTGAAGGTGGAGGGGGTTTAACAGGAAGGACCAGGGAACCGAGAGGACCTCCGCCACCTCGGAGGGGTTGGGATGAACCTTGGGGGACTTCTCCAAAACCCCCACAAAGGGGGTCACTAAAAAGCCACTGTTTCTGGTCTGGATGGCCTCCAGGGGCCCCAGGATTTTCACCTCTTCCGGGGAGATACGAAGTTCTTCGTGCGTTTCCCGCAGCGCTGTGACCGACAAGGGCTCCCCATCTTTTTGGGAACCCCCCGGAAAACAAACTTGCCCTTTATGATGCGGGAGGGTTTGCGTCCTTTTGGTTAAAAGCAAATACGGTTCCCGATCTTTTTCATAGAAGGGGATGAGCACGGCGGCGGGTCTTCCTTGCGAGGGGGGATGGGAAGGCTTCCTTTCCTGGAGCTTAAGGGCCAATCGCTGTATAAAGGTTTCAAACGTCTCCATCGGCTTTACAGTTTAAATCCAAAGGCACCGGGCAAAAGTTGAGACCCGACTACAGCTCAAAATCCCATTTTTTAAGGTCCTCCAGCAGGTCATAATCGGTTAAATCGTACTGGAGGGGGGTTACGGCAATTTTATGCTGGCGTAGAACCAGATGGTCGATTTCTTCCTCTTCGCCGTTGGGCTCCACTTCGATTTTCTCCCCTGTAAGCCAATAATAGAGGCGGTTACGCGGATCGGTCCTCATCTGAAAGGTATCTGTAAATTTTAAGCTCCCCTGACGCGTGACGGCTACGCCTTGGATCTGGTGTTCCGGCAGGGCGGGAATATTGACATTGAGGAGGGTCCCCCGGGGGAGCCCTTCTTTGGCTACTTTTAAGGCCAGTTTAGCTGTAAACCTGGCCGCATAGCTGAAATCGGGATTCTCCGCATGGGAAGCATCCAGAGAGACCGCAATGGACGGGATTCCCAGGACGGTTCCTTCCGTGGCCGCCGAGACCGTGCCCGAGTAGATGACATTGGTGCCCGTGTTAGGGCCGTGGTTGATGCCGGAGACCACCAAATCCGGCTTTGCTTCCAACAACGCGTTAACGGCCAGCTTAACACAATCTGCAGGGGTTCCGTTCACGGCATATCCGAAAAATTTCCCCCCCCGTTCCACTTGCCATACCCGGAGGGGATCGGAGATGGTGATAGCATGGCCGACCGCGCTGCGCTCCCGATCCGGAGCTACGACGGTCACTTCCCCCAGATTCTTTAACTCCTGGTATAAAGCGAGGATCCCTTTGGCATAAATGCCATCATCGTTTGTAATCAAGATATGCATCACCCTCCACTATAATCCCAGGGGCCCGGAGTGTCAAGTAGGATTTGGTCCGTTCGCTGAAGTTCCAGGCTTCCCGCGATAGTTTTTCCTTGACAAGGCCCCTTCTTCTTGTGTACTTTCTAGCCATACGTACCCATTTCTGGGCAGATGGACAGCTCTGCCCCTACCGAGGTTCCAGGTTCCCACTTGAAGGGGTAGTCCTGAGGTGATAGGCCTTGCGACTCCCCTCGGCGATGTTCTAAAGATGGATATCAAAACAGAGATTACTCAACTGGCCCAGCAAGCCAAACGGGCCGCTAAAAGGCTGGCTCACCTATCTACCTCCGTCAAAAACAGCGCGCTTTCTTACATGGCCGATGGCCTCGAAGCCCAAAAGGAAAAAATCAAGCAGGAAAATGAAAAAGACCTGGCTTATGCTCGAAGCAAGGGGCTTTCTTCGGCGATGATCGATCGGCTGCTCCTGAACGATAAGCGCATCCAAGGGATGGCCAAAGGGCTTCGGGAAGTAGCCCTGCTTCCCGATCCGGTAGGAGAAGTGATCCGGATGTGGAGGCGCCCGAACGGTTTGGAGATCGGTAAGGTTCGGGTCCCCTTGGGAGTCATCGGAATCATTTATGAATCGAGGCCCAACGTCACTGCAGATACGGCGGGGCTTTGCCTCAAATCGGGAAATGCGGTCATCTTAAGAGGGGGCTCCGAGGCGATTCACTCCAACGTTTGTATTGCCAAGATCCTGGCGGAGTCCGCACAAAAAGCGGGGATCCCGGAATATGCCATTCAGCTGATTAAAACCACGGATCGTCAGGCCATCTACGAGATGCTTAAGCTGGATAAGTATATTGACGTGATCATCCCGCGCGGTGGGGAAGAATTGATCCGTACTGTGACGGAGAATTCGACTATCCCTGTGATTAAGCACGATAAAGGGTTATGCCATGTGTATGTAGACAACGAGGCAAATTTAAAGATGGCCGAGGAGATCGCCTACAACGCCAAGGTGCAACGCCCCGGGGTTTGTAACGCTATGGAGACTTTGCTGGTCCATCAGGAGGTTGCGCCCAAGTTTCTCCCGCCCCTGATCCAGAGGTATCGACAGGCGGGGGTGGAGGTCCGCGGCTGCGAGCAAACCCGGGCGATGGTTCCGGAGGTTAAACCGGCTACCGAAGCGGACTGGGATACCGAATACCTGGATCTGATCCTGTCCATTAAAATAGTCACCGGCCTAGACGAAGCCCTCGAGCATATCGCCCGGCATGGGTCCATGCTCTCTGAGGCGATCGTTACGGAAAATTACACGAAAGCGCGGAGGTTCCTTCAGGAGGTGGATGCTGCTTCGGTCTACGTCAACGCCTCAACCCGATTTACGGACGGAAATGAGTTCGGTTTAGGGGCAGAAATCGGAATAAGCACACAGAAGTTGCATGCCAGAGGACCTGTGGGGCTCGAGGAGTTAACCTCTACGAAATATATCATCTATGGGAGCGGGCAAGTGCGGGAGTAAAAGCTGAGACCCGAGACCGGGGATGGGAGGCTTGGGGAGCGCACTTTTAAAGCCTCAACCCCCGATCTCCCCCTTCACGCCTCATCTATGAGTCGCAAAGCGTACTTTGAACATGCCAAGCGCGTGGTCATCAAAGCCGGTACAAATATCCTGGTGGATGGCCAAGGGAATTTGTATGAGGATTTTTTGAATACCCTGGCCGGGGATCTGAGCGAGCTAAAAAAAGAGGGGAAAGACGTGGTCCTGGTCACCTCCGGAGCAGTTCGGACGGGAGTTTTCAAGTTGGGTTATGATCCCCTGGCTTCAGCGCAGCATACTCAGATGAAACAGGCGGCGGCAGCGGTCGGCCAGGTTCTGCTGATGCAGAAGTACCAAGAGGTCTTTAATCGGTTCGGGCTCTGGGTCGCCCAGATTATGGTCACCCGGTCCGATTTCCGGATCTGGGAAAAATATCTGAACATCTTGAACACGTTCAACTATCTGTTAAAAAATCAGCAAGTGGTTCCCGTGGTCAACGAAAATGATACGATCTCCACCGAAGGGGTTGAATTCGGAGAAAATGATAGGCTGGCCGCTTTTATCGCAAACAAAATTGAGGCCGATGTGATGATTTTTCTCTCAAACATCGAAGGGGTTTATACCAAGGACCCTAAGGATCTCCGCCAACGGGACGCCCTTAAAATTATCCCCCTCATCGAAGAGATTACCCCGGAAATGGAGCGGGCTGCCCAAGCCACCAAGATGACCAAGGGGAGCCGTGGGGGGATGTATACCAAACTTCAAGCCTGCAAAATGGCCATGAACTTCGGTATTTTTACGGTGATCGCCTATGGCCATGAGAAGAACGTGGTGCGGCGTATTCTCCATGGCGAAGAGCTGGGTACTCTCTTTCTTCCGAGCAAGCGTCAGGTTCAGCGCCGGAGGAATCGGAAAAACTGGCTGGCCCATGCCCTTTTCCCTAAAGGAAAGCTCGTGGTGGACGAAGGAGCTAAAATGGCTATTTGTAACCAGGGAGCCAGTTTACTGCCTTCTGGCATCAAAGAGGTTCAGGGAAGCTTTGTCCCGGGAGACCTGATCAGTATCATGGACCTGGAGGATCACGAGATTGCCAGGGGACTGGTCAGCTATTCTTCGGAGGAAGTCCTCAAAATCAAAGGAGCCCAGTCGGCAGAGATTAAAACCCGGCTGGGATATGAACGCAGTGAGAACGAAGTCGTTCACCGGGATAATTTGGTTCTCGTATAGGTATGTCGGTAAAATCTTCCACCAAGCTTTATAAAATTTATGAGCTCCTCGGCACGGGCCTATACGTAGGATATGCCCCCGTAGCCCCGGGCACTGTGGCTTCCCTGGCGACCATCCCCCTCTACTTAATTCTCCATCGATTTCACTGGGCGGTGTACCTGGGAGTTATGGTGCTTCTTTTCTCGATAGGCATTAAAGCCGCCGGCGAGATCGAGAAAGTGGTGGAGCAACAAGACCCAGGCATTATGGTCATGGATGAGATCGTCGGCTATCTCCTCACCCTGTTCCTTCTTCCCGGGACGATCTGGTTCATCGTAGGTGGATTCTTCCTTTTCAGGCTGTTCGATATTTTTAAGCCGCTTGGCATCCGAAGGATCGATCAGAGTCGGAATCTCGGTGGATTTGGAGCCATGGCGGATGATGCGCTGGCCGGTATTTATTCCAATCTTATCTTGCAGGGAATTTACTTTTTCTTAAAATAAGAGGCCGTCTGCGGTCCGTCGTCCCCTCCAGTGGAGGCGGTCTGTAGGAATCTGCGGCCTCTAAGGGGAGACGACGGACCGCGGACCGTAGTGAGTGGTCGAGATTATTAGTGTAGGCCAGGACCTCCTTTCGGGACAGACCCCAAGTCTGGGAGCCGCCGTCATTGCCCGAGGGCTCCTACAAGCCGGCGTTGAGGTGGATTATACTACTTTCGTGGGAAATCAAGAAGACTATTTAGAGGAGGCCCTTCGCCAGGCTTTAGTTCGCTCCAACTTGATTTTTGTCCTCAGTGGCTCGGGCTCCGCACGCTATGACTATATAAAAAAAGTTTTATCTCGGGTCCTCAATAAGCGACTGGTTCTAGATTATAAGGTCCTGGATAAGATTAAAGAACGATTTCACAAACGCGGGGAAGCGATGCCCCGTGCAGAAGAAAAGCAGGCGTTGGTGTTATCGGAGACCGAGATTCTGGAAAACCGTCTGGGTTTGTCTCCCGGGTTTCTGTTCAAGCAGGACGAGGTGGTGGTGATAGCCCTGCCCGGCGATCCGGGGGAAATTAAAGCCATCTGGGCCGAGGAGATTTCGCCCAGGTTGGATCTGGAAGCGTTTAAAAAAAGACCCTCCCGTATCTTGACTTTAAAAACTTGTGGGCTTGCGGAATCCACGCTGGACGACTGGCTTAGAAACCTTGTGCGGAATCAGGGAAACTATACTTTAAATTTAATCCCTTACGGGGAGGAAATAGAGATCCTGGTGGAGGTGAGAGGGGAGAGCCTGGAGGAGGTGGAAGCCCTCCAAAAGGATCTAGAATACAAGCTAAGACGGAAACTGGGGGGTTATCTTTATGGCGTGGATGATCAGACTTTGGAAGGGGCGGTCGGGGCGCTTTTGACCATGCACCGAAAAACCCTGGCCGTGGCAGAATCCTGTACAGGTGGCCTTGTCTGCCACAAGCTAACCAACGTGGGGGGAAGTTCCCAATATTTTGACCGAGGGGTCGTCTCCTACAGCAACGAAGCGAAAATAAGCCTGCTCGACGTCTCTCTGGAGGTTATCCGGGAAAAGGGTCCCGTCAGCGCTGAGGCGGCGGTCGCTATGGCAGAGGGGGTTCGATGGATCTCCCAAACCTCCCTGGGGCTGGCGATCACCGGGATCGCGGGGCCGGAGGGTGGAACCCCTGAGAAGCCTGTGGGTCTGGTTTACGTTGCCCTGGCCGCAGAGGGCAAAGAGACCCGATTTGAGCGGTTTTACTTCCATGGAGATCGAAGCTCCATTAAACTACGAGCTGCACAAATGGCCTTGGACATGGTGCGCAGACACCTGACCGGCTTATAGAAGGGGAGAAGGGGAGGGCGGAGGAGTTTGGGCTGTCGCCCCTTTCCCCCTTCCTTCGTTCTCCCAAGCTGTCTTCTTATGATACGGGCCTTCATCGCTATAAAGATCCCCCAAGACCTTATTCAACAACTTGTCGAGGTTCAGGATATCCTAAAGGGATCAGGGGCCTCTGTAAAATGGGTGGAGCCGGAAAATATTCACCTCACCTTAAAGTTTCTGGGGAATATCCCTGAGGCCCAAGTTACGGAGATCGTCCGGGTTATGCGGGAAAGTACAGAGGGAGTGGGCTCTTTTCAAATTTCCATATCCCAGGTAGGGGCCTTTCCGAATCTACGATACCCGCGGGTCGTCTGGGTAGGGGTCCAGGATATCCAGGAGGCGCTTCAAAAAATTCAACACCGGCTAGAACAGGGCCTTAAGGCTCTGGGGTTTGAGGTCGAAGAAGGAATTTTTAAGCCCCATATCACGCTGGGACGGGTTAAGTCCCAAAAGAACAGGGGCAATCTGTTAAGGGCCGTCGAGCCGTTAGTAAACAGGGAGCTGGGGATCGCCCACGTTCGCGATATCCATCTCCTTCGAAGCGATTTGAAACGGACGGGACCGGAGTATACGGTGCTTCAGACGGTTAATCTGGGTAGCTAGAGAAACAGAGGGAGAAGGGGGGAAGCCTCCCTTCTCCCCCCTTTCTTTCATCACTTCCGGCAGATGATTTCAATGACCTCTCGCTTGGCCAGGGATTTGGTCACGGCGTCGGTCGGGTCGTTATCGATATCGGTATTTCCGGCTGGCCTGCTATAATTGATCTTCATGTGAACGCTATCATCCGAGGTGAACAGACCACAGCCGCAGCTTCCCGTGGCGACCATGACGGAGGGTCGAGCGGAAGCATGAAAAAATCCCACCGCATGGCCCAGCTCGTGGGAGGTTAACTCGTCAAACGGAAAACTCGGGTTCAATACCAGGCGCGTGACGGCGGCATCGATCCTGCTTCCGATAGTTTGAATCCGGGTGACCCCAAAGGCCCCCGCCTGGAGGAGGGTATGATCAAACCGGATCACAATGCTCCCGGAGGACAGATCCGGGGGAGGGTTGTTAGTGACGGTGATTTTAGAGCCTGTTATAAAGCCGTTGCTGAATACCGGCATACTTTGCCGAATGACATTTCTCACTGTATCGATCGTGCTTGAGGGGATGGGAGCTCCCGTGCCTATTTCCGGACGGGTATCGATAAAGAAGGTCGGCTCAGAACCTTCCCATCGGTTGGTGGGGCGTAGGAAAAAACTTTCCTCAGCATCGCGAACGAGCTGCCTATAAAACTGCAGGCTGAATGCGTTAATCCTCTCGATGGCATCTATGTTGGCCACGTTGCTGCGGCTCAGATCCTTGGTGACCTGTCTGGGAAATTGGGAGGGACCGTCCACGTTTATCACCGTAACCCCACTGAAATTCCCAGCCAGTGCGTAATCTCCGTTGCTGTTCGTTACTGCCGTCGCCCCCCCGATCCGTACCGTAGAGCCTGGGATGGGGGCTTTATTAATCGTCCCTGTGACCTTCCCGCAGACCCCGCCTGAGACACAATCGGAAGGTCCGGAAGGACTTCCACCGTTGTCGTTACAACCTGCCGTGTAGAGAATGGATAGGAAAACAACGACCTGCAGAACGCGCTTAAGATAGCTTCGCTTCATCAATTTCTACTCCTTAATTTAAGGGCCTTAGTCTGGAAAAGCACCTCGCTTGTAGAAAAAGATTGACTTTCTAAAAAATTTTTTGTAAAGAGTTAAAGATTTAAAAATTGAAGTACAGAATTTCAGCTCGGCAAAATCTACGTAATTTTCGTTAACCCATCTTTTACTCTTGTTTAAAGGGGGAAGAAACCTTGGGGTAAACGAGGGTTTTGACTACCGTGACTTCCAGAGGGCACCTCCGCCCACGGGGCGCTCCAGCCCAGGGCGTTGGGTGACGTGCTTATCTGAGAGATTTAGGAAGTTTTCTTGGAAAATGTGGGCCCGTCCAAAATGGCATCGACGGACTTTGTCGTGCCGTATTTTCGGATCAATTTCTTTCTGGCCTTTCCCATTTTCGTTTTCTTATGTTTTCGGATGTTGGTAACGCGGGCTGTAGGTGATGCCATAATCGTCATACCTCCTCTAGAGCGGATACAAGGTCCGCCCGTTCGTTTAACTCATTTAAACGGATCGTTTAAACTTTAAAACTATTAAAAGCTAACTTAAAACAAGTTACAACTTTATATAATATTTGACGTCTATCTAAATGTCAAGATCTTTCTTAACTCACGTACCGGTATCGAGGCCGGCAGGTAAGGTTAAACGTCCTTCGATCCTCCTTCAGGGGGGACTTGAGCAGGCCTCGCTCCTTAAGTGTTCTCCCCGTGAGGGGAAATGGGGGATGTTCGATCTAGAGGGGGAGTATCGATGAGATCGTTACAGGTACTTAACTCCCTTCATATACGATCCAGGCCCGTTCATGGAGGGAAGCCGGTGGGAGTGACAGGTCCTTGAGGTAGGGGCGGAGCGTGGGCTCGCCGGCTGAGGTCTACGCCCAGGAAGGCGTATACTACGCCCCTATACGAACTGCTTTAAGGTATTGGTAAGGTGGAAAAGATTTTAATCGTTGATGATAATCCTGGAATTCGAGAGGTCGTATGTGCCGGATTTAAACATGTGGGTTACGAGTGCATTTTGGCTGAGGATGGGGAAGAAGCTCTGGAGAAATTAAAAACGCACACCCCAGATCTTGTCATACTGGATGTGATGATGCCTAAGATAGATGGGTTCCAGATCTGCCGGATGATTAAGAAGAACATTTTTCTGTCGAAAATTCCGGTCATTATGCTGACGGCTAAGAACAGCATCGAGGATCGTATCTATGGATTGGACGAAGGGGCGGATGATTATATAGGGAAGCCCTTTGATTTAAAGGAATTATTGGCAAGGGCCAGATCTTTAATTCGCAGAACGAAGTTGGTGATGGATCGAGATCCTTCTACAAATCTTCCGGGGGCGGCGGCCGTAGAACGGGAGATCCAGGCTCGTATTGAGGGTAAAACGAACTATGCGGTTTGCTATATGGATTTGGATAACTTCAAAGCTTATGCCGATAACTACGGATTTAACATGGCCAATAAGGTCATTCAGATGACCGCGCGGGTGATTGCGGGTACAGTTATGCTGGAAGGCAACGAAGATGACTTTGTGGGTCATATCGGGGGAGACGATTTTATCGTCGTATCCACTCCTGAGAAGTTTGAGGCGATTTGTCAGCGCGCTATCAAAGAATTCGATGAAAAGATCCTCTCTTATTATTCCCCAGAACATCTGAGAAAGGGAACCTTCCGCGGGGTCGACCGAGAAGGTGTGGAGCGAGAGTTTCCTATTACCACCATCTCCATTGCCGTAGTTCTGGGCGATTATAAGGAGTTCACTTCTCCTAGTGAAATCGGGCAGGTTATCGCCGAAGTTAAGAAAATAGCCAAAAGAATCAAAGGGAGCAATTATCAGGTCCTTAAAACATAGGACGACTCACAGATAACGCAGATGGATAGAAGTGTAGATAAGGGAAGGAAGAAGAGGGGAAAGGTAGAAGGGAAGTGCGGGGAAGATTTCCCATTCTCCCGTTCTTGGTCATAGACGTGGGGTCTTCTGTGTCATCTATGGGTCGTTTTACGCGGTCATTATGGCTATCATCACGATCTCCAGACAGTTAGGGAGTGGAGGCAATGCCATCGCCAGTAAATTGGCGAAGAGCCTGGGTTATAACTTGGTTGAGAAGGCCAGGATCCATGAAATGGTTACCGATTATGGGCAGTTCAGGACCGAACTGGAAAAGGTCATCAATGAAGAGAAGCCCAGGTTCCTGGATAGATTTTTCCGGAGCCAGGAGATATACCTGGACCTCCTCCAGTGCCTCATCTATGATATTGCGAGTATCGGAGACGTCATTATTATGGGGCGAGGCGGGCACATGATCTTAAAAGACGTGCCGGGGATCCTACGGGTTAAGGTGATCAGCCCCCACGAGCTGCGCGTCAAGAGGGTTATGGAGGATCAGGGGGTCAGCCGCGAAACGGCGGAGGAGCTCGTTTATCAAAATGATCGCGAGCGAACAGGTTTTATGCGGTATCTCTTTGACATCGACGAGGCGGATCCTAATTTTTATGATCTCGTTATCAACACGGGGCATTTAAGTATCCAGACCGCCGTAGACCTTATCATGGAGGCCGTTAAAGCTCCGGAGCTACAATCTGTGGTCTCCGAGTCCATGGATATCCTTAAAAAGTTTGCTTTGGCCAAAAAAGTAGAGATTATCGTCTCTGAGGAGGCCTCGAGCTCTTCCTATATGACGGTCCAGGCGAACGCTCACGGAGTGGTTACGTTAGAGGGGATGGTCCGGAGCGAAGAAGAAAGGCAAAAAGTAGAGGAAAAGGCGCTCTCTGTCCGTGGGGTTACGGAAGTCATCAACAAGCTGAGCGTGGTGGAAATTCCCCCTGGAGCCGAGTGGCCACAAGGATGGTAACCCTAAAGTCGCTGGCCTTTGTTCCTCCATGAGGGTTCGTGAACCCGCCATTGCAGCCGGGGGGAGAGGATAAGGTATGCCTGATGGCTGGGTCCGCGTCCCGTTCCTAGACGTCAGCCTGGGAGCGAGGAAAACAGGGTGACGGGTCCAAGTGGAAGGCTTAGAGTAATAAGTAGCTTACGGATAAGGTCTTAGAGAAAAGAGATTGACTTTAGTTGGGCTGTCTTGTATATTAACTTAGATCAACGGAGCCCCTCGTAAGGGAACATAGGGATTTCGATGAATATTTACGATTAGGAGGCAACCTCACTTATGATATCTGCAACACAGTTGCGCCGTGGTATGACGATCGTCCACAACGGAGATCTTTACAAAGTAGTTAGTTTTCAGCACGTAACGCCCGGTAACTGGCGGGGTATGGTTCAAACCAAGCTAAAGAGTTTAAAAAATGGTTCGTTGATCGATTACCGATTCCGTTCTGAAGACCGCGTGGAGCGCGCGATCCTGGAGGAAACGGAAATGGAGTACCTGTATAACGATACGACGGACTATTTCTTTATGAACACAGAAACTTACGAGCAGGTGAGCATTCCCGCAGATTTACTGGGAGATAGCATCCTGTACCTGACCCCGAATACCAAGATTAAGGTGGAGTTTTACGATGGAAAACCTGTGGGGATTGAACTGCCCTTGGTCGTTGAGCTGAAGGTCGTCTCCACAGAGCCGACGCTGAAGGGTGCAACGGTGGACCGGGGAAACAAACCGGCTACTCTGGAGACGGGCTTGGTGGTCCAAGTCCCCCCCTTCATTCAAGAAGGAGATGTGATTAAGGTAGATACCGCGGAAGGGAAATATCTAAGTAGAGCCTAAAGCTGTTGGATTATTTAGCTGTGAATCTTCTTCATCTGAGTTAACCTGGAGCTTCTCATCTACGCTAGCTGATAAGGTGTAACTGGTAAGGATCGAAGGGCAGATCCTAAGATCTGCCCCGGCGGGTTGGCCGTACCCCTCTTATTGAGGCTTATTATCAGCTACTTCCAGCAGTTCCCCTGAATGAGTTAACTTTCCCTGGAGGAGTTCGGCCAGTTCCCTCGGCATAAATTTCAAAGGTTTTTTTAATTTTTCTTTGACAGGATTCCAAATGACCTGTACAATTTGCAGTACAATTGCGTGATAATAAGGTTTTTCTTTACGTGGGTCCTGGTTTTTTGTTGGAATATCACTGACAGAAGGGATAAATTATGAAGGGAAAGTTGGTTTTAGTAGCAGATGATGATCCCCATTTTCGGCGACTGGTGAGCTATTGGATTGAGAAGTGGGAATGTCAAATCCTGCAGGCAAAAAATGGTGAAGAGTGCCTGGAGCTGTTGAGCCAAAAACCTGATGTAATCTTACTGGATGTCATGATGCCTGACCTGGAAGGACATATCGTTTTAAAGGAGATTAAAAGACGCAATGAACAACTTCCGGTTATCATGCTGACCGCGGATCGTACCGTAGAGAAAGCGGTGGAAGCCATGAAGCTTGGCGCCTATGATTATTTATTAAAGCCCATCTCGGAAGATAAGCTGAGGATTTTGATTCAGAATGCCCTGGAAAAGTACGCACTGACCCAGGAACTTCACCGATTGAAGACCCAGTTGCAGGAGAAGCACGTTTTTAATAATATTGTGCGCTCCAGCGCCAAGATGAAAGAGATCATCGCTCAAATTGAGAGCGTTCTGGATACCGATGTGTCGATTCTGATCCATGGGGAGAGCGGGACCGGTAAAGAGCTCGTCGCAAAAGCCATTCATTATAACAGCCACCGTCGTAACGGACCCTTTGTGGATATCAATTGCGCTGCGATTCCGGACACTCTTCTGGAAAGTGAGCTCTTCGGACATGAAAAGGGAGCTTTTACGGGGGCTACTGAAAAAAGACAGGGAAAATTTGAGCAGGCGGACGGAGGAACCCTGTTCCTTGACGAAGTGGGTGAAATGAGTTTGGTTACCCAGGCTAAGATTTTGCGCGTGATTCAGGAGAAGTCCTTTGACCCGGTCGGCGGGAGAAGGAGGGTCCAGGTCGATGTGCGTATCATTGCCGCCACCAACAAAGATCTGGAAGCGGAGGTCAAAGCTAAAAATTTCCGGGAAGATCTCTATTATCGAATCGCTGTGTTTCCCATTTACCTACCTCCCTTAAGGGAGCGCCGAGAAGATATCCCTCTGTTGATCTTCCACTTTCTGAGTAAATACGCCCAGGAATTTGGAAAAAAAATTTCTAGCGTCTCCCCCAAGGCGATGGACGCTCTGATGGCTCACCCCTGGAAGGGCAATATCCGGGAACTGGAAAATGTCATCCAACGTGCCCTGATCTTATCCAGGAATAGTGATAGACTCGAATTGGAAGTTCTCCCCCGGGACATTCAGGAACTGGTGCCAGGGTCGAGTCGCTCTGCGGCCTCCGAAGAGGATGCGGCGATTTTAGTCCCTCCCCCCTCCTCCCACCAGGAAGCCCCGTTAGCCGAGTTGGAACCGGACCGGATCTTACCCTTTGATGAGGTCGAAAAGAGGGTTTTGCAGCACGCCCTTAAGCTTACCAAAGGAAACGTTTCTCAAGCCGCCAAGGAGTTAGGGATCGGCCGAACGACCCTTTATAGGAAGTTAGAAAAATACCAGCTTATCACCCAAGAATAAAAAGCCAGAGGTAATGGAACCTAAGATCTTACTTGTAGAAGACGATGAAACCCTTAGGTCTTTAATAACGGATTTGCTGACAAAAGAGCAATTTCAAGTTATCACCGCCCGAACCGGCGTAGAGGCCTTAAAACTTTTAAAAGAGGGTTTCAGGCCGGATTTAATCATTTCAGATATTATAATGCCTGAAATGGACGGGTATGAGCTGCATAAAAAGATTCACGAATACGAAGGCCTTATCTCCATCCCCTTTATTTTTCTAACGGCCAAGGCCCACGAAGAAGAAATACGCCGGGGAAAATCCCTGGGCGTCGATGAGTACATCACAAAACCCTTTAAAATAGAGGATCTTTTGGTTGCCATTCGCGCCCGGCTGAAGAGAACCGAAGAACTCCGGAAAGAATTTCAATACCCTGTCTTAGAAAAACTCGAAGACCAGCATAATTTCTGGCGTATTATGGCCCATGAACTCAAAACCCCCATCGCTTCCATCGAGAGTATCAGCCGTTTGCTTGCCACAGAGACCATGAACGAGGCAGATCGGCAGCAATTTTTAAATATACTCAGGGATCGAACCGTGGGGCTTAAGGAACTGGTGACGGATCTCCTGAATTTAAACCACCTGGAAACCGATACCGGCCGAAAACACCTGGAAAAAGAGAAAATCTTTCTGCTGGACCTCATTAACTCGGGGATAGATGGGGGCCTTGAATTGAAAAAATCTACCCATCAGATCAAAATAGAAATCTGTAACCCGGACCTCTGGGTTTATGGAAATAAGGCGCAGTTAAAATTGGTTTTGACGAACCTCTTGAGCAATGCCATTAAATATTCTCCAAATGGAGGGGATATTATCATTCGTGCGGAGATCTCTAAGAAATGTAACCAGGTTAAGATCAGCGTCATAGACTCTGGAATCGGCATCCCTCCGGGGGATTTGCCTCGGGTCTTCGATAAGTTTTATCGCGTCAAGACCAGAGAAACTGAAAGTATTCCTGGTACGGGGCTTGGGTTGGCCATCGTCAAGTACTCTCTAGAGCTTCATGGGACAAAGCCTGAAATCCAAAGCGCCCCCGGAAAAGGGACGACCGTCTCCTTTACCCTTCCTATCTGCCAGGATTAAGCCGCCTTCTTCCTGTTTCAAGGTGGAACAGCCCCTTCCCCCCGCAGAAGCTACGTCCCCAGAGGATCCAACCCTGGAGGTCGTCCCAATTCCAGAAAACTCGCTTAGGCTCGTTGAAATTTTTTAGTTTTTGGTTGTAAATTTGAAATCTCTATGAAATTTGACTACGGGATAGGTCTGGGTTCTGTGCTGAAGTGGTACAGGAGACTTGGTATGGCTATTGCTCTAATAGACCCTGATGCCTAAGTCGTGTGAATATTCTGAGGTTTTGAGATCGTAACCTTATATCATGGATAATCCCGGAATAGTCCCTAAAGAGTTCTATAAAGAGTTCTATCCTGTAGAGGTTGGTGACTCCGTCCGAAAGTCCTGAATTTATGAAGACAATCAAACTCAAAATTCCGAGCATGCTTGAATCTCTGGAGTCTATTGAAAAAGCGCTGGATTACCTCAAAGAAGAGTACGAGAAAAGTTTAGGGAGAAAGGGCTTTCCTTTCACTCAAGTTAGAGTCGCTCTGTTTGAAGCCTTTTCTAATGCCGTAAAACATGCCCACCTGAATCGTCCGGAGTTAGAAGTCGTGATTCAGTTGATCCTTGAGGCCAAGAAAATCGAAGTTCAAGTCTTAGATTGTGGAAAGGGATTTGACTTTGAAAAAGTAAAGGCCCTCTCGCAGAGAAAAGGTTTTCTCCTGAAGCAGGCAGCGCGTATCGCTCAGATCCCTGAGATGGGGCTTGGAATCTTTGTGATCACCACGCTGATGGATGAGGTTTTGTATATCCCTGCAACTGATGGCACCGTCTATAATCAGCTCGTTATGGTGAAGTATCTTTAGGTAACGCTCCCTTTTCCGTTCCCACTTTGTGCGATGATCCCTCAAAGGGCATCGCACTTCTTTTCTTTAGCCCCCCTATAACTCTGACAAATTTTTATTGACAACGAGACAGGCTCCTGGTTAGTATTCCAGCTAGTAGAATTTCTCAACTTTTGAGAAGTTCTACCTAAAGCTCTCGAAAAACCAGAAATTGCCTGTGGGTGTTCTTTTCCAGAGCGACCTGAAAGAGATTTTAATAAAATTTACCAGAGAGTCCGGCGGTTGCTCTCTGTAGAGAATTTTAAAATCCTTCGGTTTAGCTGCATCCTCAGGATCTTTAAACCCAGGGAGGGATTGTTATGGAATTTGATTTCATGAATCATTTTCGCAATGTAAAGCTTGAAGAGACCCAGGGGTTCGAGCTTAAGACCCACTATGAGCAAGGGGCTGCCTTTTTTAGTTCTGGAAGTTTGGGAGATCGCGTAAGGGGAATTATCGATGAGTATGCCAACAAACGGCGGGTTAACCGGAGAACCTTCCTAAAATCGGCAAGCGGTTTTGCAGCCGCTATGCTCGCAGTTAATAAAATTACCGGGATGAACTTTTTTGAGGTCTCCGAAGCCGAAGCTGTGGACGAAGCCGCCGCCGCAGAGTATACCAAGGGGGACGAATTTATTATCGATATGCACACCCATGTAGGTTGGCGGAAGGCGGGCTTTACCAAGGAAAATACCACAGAAAGGGGGATGTGGTTCGTCCAGTTGTTAGATAACCTGGGGAAATCCATGGGACTGCCCAACGGGTTAAGGGACATGGACGTAGAGGGGTTCGGGAGGCTGCTTTACAAGGAAAGCGATACCGCCATGGCCATTGTCAATATGTTTGGCTTCAAAGAGGATTACGGCGGAATGGATATGAACCCCATCGAAGAAGTGGCCGTAGCCCGGGATCGTTGGCCGGAGAGAACCATCCTTTTAGGCGGTGGATTGACGCCCAATCAGGGTGTAACCGAAACCCTGGAGAGGCTGGATCACTTTGTCAAGGATCTGAAAATTTCCGGGTTGAAGCTTTATACCTTCGACAGTACCCCTAAGAAGGGGTGGTGGTTCGATGATGAAAAGCTCGCTTACCCCATCTGGGAACAGTGCCGAAAGCAGGGGATTAAGATCGTCGGGTGCCATAAAGGAATCCCCTTCGGCCAGTTTATGGCCCGCTACTCCCACGCCGAGGATCTCGACCGTGTCGCCGACGATTTCCTGGATATTAACTGGGTTGCTTTCCACTCTGGGTGGCCCTATCATCATGAATTGGCCGCCCTTAAAGCCTTTAAACCTCAAAGGACTAACCTCTGGTGTGAATTAGGTTCGACCTTTGCGGCCACGGTGACCAATCGTCCTATTGAGTGCGCCCACGTCCTGGGGACCTTGATTCGAGATCTGGGCGCCGACCGAGTGCTGTGGGGCACAGACAGCCCCCTCTGGGGAAAAGCCCAGTGGCAGATCGAAGCCTTCCGGAAATTCCAGATCCCCGATCAACTGGTAGAGGGCTACGGTTATCCCAAACTGACCGACGAAATTAAACGGAAGATCCTGGGAGAGAACCATGCTGCGCTCTTCGGGATTAACATCGAGGAGAAGAGAAAGCAGATCAAAGGGGCCTAATTAAAGCAGCGCAGATGGAATTAGTTCTGTTTTTACAAGATGCAAGGTCCCTCTTCCCTCCCTTGCTCCTCCTCCCCGAAAAGGGGAGGAGGAGTTCTGGGAGAGGTCCAGAAAGGAAGGATCCCTATGCCCATTTATGAGTATAAATGTTCCCAATGCGGCCATCGTTTTGAGGCCCGACAAGGTATGAAAGACGACCCTCTTTCTGCCTGTCCTCAGTGCGGAGGATCCGTACAAAGATTAATTTCCGCTCCCGGTGTCAATACGAAAAGTTTTAGTAGCCCAACGGCTGCTAAGTTTGCGCGGTATTCGAACAAGGATATGAGAAACCTGGATCTTGAACCGGTTAAACGCTCTCCGGATCCTCTGGCCCCCCCACCCCTGGTTCCTAAAAGGCCGGAGAGTTAAACTTTACCCTGCTCCTGGGTCTTGTTGCGCGGCGTCGGCTTGGAAAGAAATCCCCCTCGATCCCTTTTAGAACATCGGTCCGCCGCGCCCCTCGTAAGGACGGCGGGCCCTCAGGTAAACCCTGCCGGGTCAGGGGAGATGTTAGACCGGCTATCCGCTTCCTTGAATGGAACTTTGGGCTATCCTCTTGGTCGTCGGCTCCTGTTTTATCCACGCCTTCTGGAACCTGCTTACCAAAAAAGTCGAAGAAGGCATTCCTTTCCTGTGGTGGGCCTTCGGAGTGTCCCTGATTGTGTACGCGCCTCTGTTTGGAATCTTTCTTTTTAAAACCGGATTCTCTCCGCAGGCCGGCCCATTTGTTCTTCTGGGGGGGCTCTTTGAAGTCGCCTATTTTCTGGGCCTTAGCAAGGCCTACGCCCGGGGAGATCTCTCCCTGGTCTATCCCCTGGCCCGATCGGCCCCCATCTTTGTTCCCATCTGGGCGACCCTTTTTTTGAAGGAGCAGATCTCCCTGCAGGGGCTTACTGGAATTTTGATGGTGATCCTGGGCGTTTTCGTCGTCTCCATCAAATGGGGAACCCCTCTCCTCTCCCCGGAGTGGAAGAATCAACCCTATGGCCTCGCCCTTTTTACGGCCCTGGCCTCCTCTGGCTATTCCATTGTGGATAAGGTAGGGGTCCGCTATGCCCATCCCATTCCTTATATATATCTGGAGTTTATAATTACCTGGCTCGGGCTGGGGCTCTACCTTCTCTGGTTCCACCGACGGTCTCCCTCCCCGTCTCAATCCGTAACGCCCGCGACAGGCGAGATTGGAGGAGAGATCGGGTCGACCGGAAATCTCCTTTCAAAAACCTGGCAGCAAAATAAAAAATCTATCCTCCTCGTAGGCATTTTTATAACGCTGAGCTACCTGCTGATCCTCTTCGCGCTCCAGATCGGAAAAGTCAGTTACGTGGTCGCGCTGCGGCAGATCAGTATCGTCTTTGGGGTTCTACTTGGAAGCTTCAGCCTGAAAGAAAAGCATGGAAAAACCCGGCTCCTCGGCGCTCTGATTATCTGGGCGGGCGCCGCCCTGATAAGCCTGGCGCGGTGAACCGCACGCCCCTCCAAATCAGGGCCTCGGCTTAACGATAATGATTCCGTTCATGGCCGGGTGGACGGCACAGACGTATTCGTAGACCCCCGGTTTATTAAACTGGGTGATATAGGTGTTGTTGGGCATCAGTTGCCCTGAGACAAATACAGAGACCCCCTCCCCGGTTTTAGCCTCGCTTTTGACGTTGTGCTCGATCCCATGGTTATTGGTCCACCGCACGCTATCTCCTACGTAAATGGTGAGAACCTGGGGAAGAAAAACGTGAAGGATGGATACATCGTGGACCACGGGACCACTTGGGGTCGCAGTATTTTCCTTCGTCTGGGTCTGCTCTGCCTTATTCCCGGTTTGCTGGGCCGGTCCCTCGCCCGGATTTATTAAGAATAGTCCTATAACTAGAAAAAACGGTATACGCTTCATAGGAAAATTTACAGGAAATCGTCTCATAATCCACTAAAAAGGTATAAGGGATCCAAAGCGGCTTGAGCGGCCCCCTGGAGACCCCGGTTCAAATTTTAAACGAAGAGTTCTTGACCTAATTCCTCTATTAATATATCCGCACCGAGAAAAAAACTTCTAATAGATTTTTTCTTAAAAGAGAAGAAGGTTGAGATGCGGGAGTTACGCGAGAGGAATAATCCTTGACTTTTAGAATTTTAGCATTAACTATATTAAAGCTGGTCCACTCTGAGGATAGCATCAACAATAGATCTTTCCTTGTTCAGGGTTTTGAGCGTCAACAACAGATCTTTCCTTGTTCAGGGTTTCGAAGGAGAGGTAGAGAAGAGAGAAACGGAATTAAACTCACCTTCGTGAGCAGTTTTTAAGTGACAGAAAATGGAACAGAAGGATTTTAGAACTATCGCCCAAAAGCGCTGGGAGTTAAGTAAAAAGTACGGGGATAAGTGTATCAACGGGGCTGCGGGTATGCCCGATCAGGAGCTCACGCGGGCCCTTTCCCTGGATTTATTTAAAACGCTTAGACAGGAAATTACCCAGGAAGAGTGGCTGAAGGCCATCAATCTGAACTACCACTATGAAACAGGTTTAGAGACTTCCATCCAGGACTATTTAACCTCCATCTTAGGCCCCCGGGTGGTTAAAAGTTACGGACTTTATATCTCCGACAGGGGTTCCCAACAGATTCTTGATGAGACCGTGACCCTGGCCTGGCAGGAGGATGGGCTTGTCGGCATTTTCGAGCCCTATTATTATGGCGAGAGTCAAATTCTCAACCAGAAGCATTTGAAACCGAGCGTGAGATCGGTTCTGGGAAAGAATAAAGGTTTAGAGACCATTATCCAAGAAGTATCTGAAATGGCGGGGAGGAAGAAAGTCCTGCTGGTGGTCAATGAAAACCCGGTCTCCATTCCGGTTAAGACCAGAATCCGGGAGATTCTAGCTGCCCTGGAGGCCCATAAAAATGTGACGTTGCTCTTGGACGATGCGTATCCGTTTAATCCCGAAGGATTGAGGCTGGTAGCGATCCATGGGGCGGATAGAGGGCTTCTGGAGCAAATTATTTATGCAGGCACTTTCTCCAAAACGGCGTCGGCTCCGGGACTTGGAATTGGGTTTGCGCTGGCTCCCGGGAATTATTTAAAGGGCTATTTCAACAGATCCGAAGCGGGCGGCCTCTGCGCAAGAAACCCCGGACATGGGATCTTCGGTCTGTACCTCTCCAAAAGATCGTTGGCGGAGCTTATAGAGAGAAGTACCCGGTTGTATCTGGCTAAACACAAACTACTGATGGAAAGCCTGGAACCCCTCCGGGCCTATCGGGTCAAATGGGATGAGCACCATGCGTTCTATGCCTGGATGGAGTTTCCGGAAGAGGTCGATACCTCTTTTGAGACGGAGTTTTGTAAAAGGATGTGGGATCCGGAAGTCGGGGGCTATTCCCTTCATTACATCCCGGGTATCTACTTCGCCTTCCATTTTGAGGCGGAGCTCCGCAACTATATCCGAATTTCGATCAGCGCTGTGCCTGAAAAGCTGATCCCCCAGATAGGACCTAAAATTAAAGCGGTCCTGGAGGATATGGGATTGAGGGTGTAAATTTTATCTTCGTATCGGTAAACAAGCTTGACAAACTATCCGAGGACGATATATTTTATAGTAGCATCACGCGGGGTGGAGCAGTCTGGTAGCTCGTTGGGCTCAATGGGCAAGATGAACTCAGGCATTGAAGGGGTTTAATTCTCTTCGACGCCGACAGGCGACGGTAGAAACGTTGTTCCGCCGATCACGGGAGCGCCGAGGAGTTGATCTTGTCGTGGGCTGCACGCGAGGAAACTTGCGTGTGATCACCTGTCAAATTCGGGGAAACCGTTGGCGGGGTAACCCCGAGCCAAGCTCTACCAACTCTCCAGGGGGTAGAGAAGGTGTAGAGACTGTTTACGGCAGGCACCCTACCGGTTAGGCCGAGGGTGAAGAGAAAGTCCAGACCACAAACTGGGAGATCCAGGCAGCGAAAGCTGTAGTGGTACGCATAACCCAAAGGTCGTCGGTTCAAATCCGACCCCCGCAACCAAATTTTCTTCTTAAAATACCCAGGATAGGTTTAAACTGTCCTGGGTTTTCCTTTTTCGGATTTCGAAAAATACTGCTGAAGGAGATACGTATGCGTGCTATTGACGTTCACGTTCATGTCCCTGATCCGCCGGGCCATCCGGCGGCCCTGCAGAAGGAACGGATGGCGCAATATTTCAGGGCCGGGTCGATGCCCCGTTCCCCGGAAGAGATGTACGAGACCTACAAGGCGTTAGACCTCTTCGGGGTCATCTTCTCCATCGACGAGGAGACGGCCCGCGGAATTCCCTACGTTGGCAACGACTGGGTGGCGAACGTGGTGCAGAAGTATCCTGACCGGTTCCTTGGCTTCGCCTCCGTAGATCCCTGGAAAGGGGCTATGGCGGTGCGAGAGCTAGAGAGGGCCGTGAAAGTATTGGGGCTTCGAGGACTCAAGTTGATGCCCATCACGCAGGCCTTTTTCCCCAACGATGCGCGTTTCTATCCCTTGTGGGAGAAGTGCGTGGAGCTGGGTATTCCGGTCCTCTTCCATACGGGACAGACCGGCGTTGGGGCTGGAACTCCGGGCGGCGGCGGCCTCAAACTCAAATATGCCCGGCCGATCCCTTACATTGATGACGTCGCGGCGGATTTTCCGGACCTGACCATCATTATGGCGCACCCCGGGGTCCCGTGGCAGGAAGAGCAACTCTCGGTGGCGTTACACAAGGCCAACGTGTACATGGATCTATCTGGGTGGTCGCCCAAGTACTTCCGGCCCGTGCTGCTCCAGTATGCGACCAGCCTCTTGCAAGACAAAGTCCTCTTCGGATCTGACTATCCCCTGATTCAGCCGGAGCGCTGGCTCAGGGACTTTGAGGCCCTGGAGATCAAGGAAGAGGTGCGTCAGAAAATTCTGCTCGACAACGCCCGAAAGCTGCTTAAGCTCTAGGGTCTGAACTATGATTTGAATGATCTCGTGAACGCTGGGATTGAGTGCGAGAAGGTCATAAAAATCATAGTTCAGACCTCCTTGTAAGCTGCCGGGAAACCATGATATTCCGCAGCCCCTATCCAGACGTTACGATTCCGGAGACCCCCCTGACTCCATTTGTTTTGCGGCAGGCAGATTCCCTGGCGACGAAACCGGCTCTCATCGATGGAATGACCGGTCGGGCGCTCTCCTATAAACAACTGGCCGACGATATCCGTCGTGCGGCCGGGGGTCTCTCTCGATACGGCCTCCGCAAGGGCGACGTCCTTGCCATCTACAGCCCCAACCTCCCCGAGTACGCCGTCGCCTTCCACGCCGTTACGGTACTAGGCGGCATCACGACGACCGTCAGCCCGCTCCACACAGCCGAGGAGTTGGCTCAGCAACTCCGTGATTCCGGCGCAACTTACCTTATCACCGCTCCTCCACTGGCCGAGAGCGCGCTGGCAGCAGCAGCGAAGGCGAAGTTGAGAGAAGTGTTTACTTTCGGCGAGGCTGCCGGCCTGGTCCCCTTTGTGGGTCTGCTCCAGGATAACGAACAACCTCCAGAAGTGGCCATCGATCCCCGCAAAGATTTGGTAACGCTCCTGTACTCGAGCGGCACCTCGGGTCTACCGAAAGGGGTGATGCATACGCACTATGGCACGGTTGCCGGGGTCCGTCTGTTATTGGCCGCCGATCCTTACCAGGAGGAGGATACGCTGATCGGCGTCGCGCCGTTCTCGCACATCCTCGGCTTATGGGCGGTCTTGAATGCGGGCCTGGCCAGTGGAGCGACCATCGTAACGATGCCGCGCTTCGACCTGGAGCAGTTCCTCCGGCTGGTTCAACAATACCGAGTTACGCGGGCAGGGATCGCTCCTCCCATCGTGCAGGCCCTCGCCAAACAATCGCTCGTGGATCGCTATGACCTATCCTCCCTTAAGGCGCTCCTTTCAGGCGGGGCGCCCCTGGGCGAAGAGACCCTGCGGGCCTGCGCTAAGCGGCTGGGCTGCGCGGTCAGGAAGGGCTACGGATTGACCGAGGTAGCCCCCGTGTCCCATCTTACGCCCACCTATGGGAGCCACCTTAGCTCAGTCGGTCCGTGTATGCCGAACACGGAATGTAGGGTGGTCGATCCAGCGACCGGTCGAGAACAGGGCCCGAATGAGCTAGGCGAGATCTGGGTGCGTGGCCCCCAGATGATGAAAGGTTACCTGAACCAGCCCGCTGCAACGGCTCAGGCCATGGACGGTCAAGGCTGGCTCCATACCGGGGATATCGGTTACGTTGACCCGGAGGGTTATTTGTATATCGTGGATCGGTTGAAGGAAATGATCAAGTACAAGGGGTATCAGGTCGCGCCCGCTGAGTTGGAGGCCGTCCTCCTATCCCATCCGAGGATCGTAGATGCCGCTGTGATCCCAAGCCCCGACGAGGAAGCCGGGGAGGTACCAAAGGCCTTTGTCGTCCTCAAAGGTGAGGAAACCCCTGAGGAGATCCTGGGATGGGTCAACGCGCGGGTCGCAGCCTACAAACGGATCCGTCGGCTGGAGGTCGTCAAGGAGATCCCGAAATCGCCATCCGGCAAGATCCTTCGCCGAATTCTTATTCAGCGCGAGCGAGAACAGGGCCGGTCACGATCCTCGGTGTCCTGAACTCTGATTTATCTGATTAAATCAAGGCTATGAGAGGGCTTTGCCTCGGCTGGTAATCCCCTTCGGACACTGGATGAACCGAAAGCAAAATTCAGATCCTTCCAACTAGCCTTCTATCTAGACCTTCTATTCTTGTGGCCCTTCAGCCTATCCAAACCTTCCATACGAAAACACCAGATGAATCCCGGCCTCCTTGACCATTTGCTGCACTTCGGGTCGAGCCCGGTAACAAAAACATACCGGGAATACCTCTCCCGTTAGATGTTGCCGCGCCCGTTCCACTCGCCGTACAAACCGCTTGACATCTGCTATCGTTAGATTATGCTTGGCTTCCCCAACGATCCAGATCGCCTTTCCCGGCTGTTTCGGATCGCTCGCTTGACCAAAGACGTCGATCTCCTCCAGCTCTTTCCCCCACATCTGCCACGACCGCCTCAGCACGCCAACTTGCCAGCCAAACTCCCGTTTCAGTACATCATACAGGACAATATAAGCGATGTCTTCGATGTCTCCGCCAACGGTGTCACTCAGGCCCCCAACTTGCTGACTTAACTTTTCAATAGCCCTTTCTGTACGCGTCTGTGCTTCCGTCAACCGCTCTATAGCTGCTTCCAATCGACCCACTCGTTCTTCCGTGTGAGCTTGGGCCTCGACTAACTTCCTGACCTGTTCATCGGTGCGCGCTTGTGCCTCCGTCAGCCGTTCTATAGCCCCCTCTACCCGGCTAAGACGCTCCTCCGAGCGGGTCTGGGCTTCCGTCAACCGTTCTACAGCCCCCTCCACCCGGCTAAGACGCTCCTCCGAGCGGGTCTGGGCTTCCGTCAATACAGCCAACGCTCGCCCTAATTCGCTCCAGTCTTCGCGACTAATCCCAGCTTGACGAGTTTGTTCGATCACTCTATCTAATACATGTAGCAAAACCTCAGAAGTCCGAGCATCAAACACTTGTTGTAATTCAGCTAATAAGACCTTTCGATCAATCAATAAATAACATCTCCTTTACTTTTTCATTTTGTCTATATCTATAAAATAAATTTTCCACCATTCCAGCAAACCCACTTTCCGCATTAGTTCAAGAAACCGCGGATCTAAGTGGAAGTGCTCGTTCCCTGGACCAACTTTCAGATAAACTAGCATCTCATCCGTGCGTTCTTCATAAACCTTTTCTAGCAATTCGAGCATTTGATCCTTTTCACCAAGACCTCCATCTCCTCTCCTCGAAAAAGCTCAATGTGTTGAATCCCTGCCAATTGATATTGGAGAGAAGGTAACCTAGTTCATGATCAACCCTATAAATTTAAATGGGTAACGTTGTAGTTCTACTAAAGAGTTTCAACTCGTTTAATTCACTTTAGCTTATCGGCCAGGAATGTCAACCTATTTTACTAAAATACCGGTACTCAGGTTGCAACGCGGAATGAGTTTAAATCGAGAGTTTAAGGATTACGACGGCGAACATGATAAGTTGGGAAGGTGCCATATCCTTTCGCCAACGGCGTTTGTCCGACATAGTCACAGCGGAATTCCCGGATCTGTTCAGTGGCTGCCAATGCTGAAAAGACTTGGCTGGCATAGACTTGGCCCGGTGGGGTAATCGGCTCAAGCCGTGCCGTACGAATCACGTGGGTACCGGTACAGGCTGGCAGTTGGGTGATAGGATTTGTGCGCGCATAGACCGGACCCGCATGCAGGGCGATTCGAAGGCTTAATTCTTTAGGTAACCCTCCTAGCTTAGGGGGCCATTATGCCAATTAAAGAATATCCTATTCAGTTGAAGATTGTGGAGAGGATTTCCCATAAGGGAGAAAAGAATGAATCGGGGAAGCGGAGAATCGGAGAAGGGGAGTACCCGGGAACCTGGAATTTAAAGATCCCCGGTTCTCCGATTCCCCGATTCATTCTTTATCCGAGGAGGGATTCCCATGAAACCGTCACGCTGGTAGGGGCGTACGGCCGTACGCCCCTACCAGCGTAACGGCACATGGGGTATCTTGATGGCTTTTGAACCTCTGAGGGGTCCGCGTTTTGTCCAAGTCCGTGAGCAACGGACCAAGAAAGATTACCCCGTTTTTATGAAAGAACTGGCTGCAATTCATTCCCCGGAAGCGGAAAAGATCTCGGGGATTCAGGATAACTTCAACCCCCACCCCCCGGGTTCATTCTATTTCGTTCTAGGAGGGGTTTGCCGCCGGGCAGGCTCTTAGCTTAGCCCAACGTTTTGAGATGCGGTATACGTCTAAGAAAGCCCGTTGGTTGAACAGGGTGGAGATAGAACGGTCGGTTCTTTCCAAGCAGTGTTTAGGTCGTCGCATCGGGGAGATGGAAACCCTGGAGCGAGAGGTTCAAGCTGGGGTGGCGGAGAGGAATCGTCAAAAAGCAACCGTTCCAGGGAGATTTTCAAAGAACGAGGCAAGGATCAAATTAAAAAAGTTTTATCCTGTTAGTCAAATGTACGTCATCACCGAGGTTCGAGCGATGACCTCTAAGTCGCTAATTTTCGAGAGCTGGGAGATCATCTCTTCCGTCATCCCATCGGCAAAGTATTCATTTTCTAGATCCGCACTTCAGAGTTGATTATAATATCAATTCTCTAAATTGATATTATTGAGGGCTATAAAATACTCCGGAAGATAACTCGAATACCTGATTCGTCACACAGTCGCTTGGCTCTTTGGTCGATGCTAGCGCAAATAAGTACGGGGATCAACGCTTTCTGTAGTTTAGTTCGTGCATACTCCACTTTTCTCTTCAGATTAAAAATATCATCTGTTCGAGCGTGGGACTTAACTTCTACAACAAAAGTATCCGTGTCTTCCAGGTAAGCGTCAAACTCGATTTGTGTAGGAGCTCCAAAGACCTCTCCCTGTTCATCTTCTAACACGAGCCGCTTAATCTCGGTGAAACGTTGGCCTGAAAATTCTTGGAGGATCTGTCGGATGACTTCTTCCAGGCCCCTTCCCAGTCGCCCACTCAAAGCAGTCAGTTCACGGTGTATACGCAGTGTATACTCATCCAGCCGGTCAAACCGGCGGTTTACTTCTTCAAACCGGCGGTTGGTATCTTCTCGTAAAGCCGCGATCTGCTGATTAGTTTCTTCAAACCGGCGGTTGGTATCTTCTCGCGAGGTACGGATCTCTTCTAAAACGGCCTGAAGTTCATCCTTCGAGGAAAAGGTCTCGGCCAGCAATCCCTTGATCTCGTACCTGAAATGTTCATCCTCTCTTAATAACCGAGGGAGATTTTCTTTAATCATTTGAAGAAACGTTGTCTTGTTCATCATCTTCTATGACTCCGTAAGTCGGAACCCAGATACCGAATTCCTGACCCAGCTCGTAAGCTCTCCGGTCGAGGCTCAATTCCCTTGATATGGCCTGGTCTACCTACCATCTTCAAGACTCCCTGGAATTTCTCCGTTGAAGGAAAAATCTCGGTCAACAAACCCTTCGCTCTCCACCTAACACGTTCATTTTCCTTGAATTGGGAAGGGGGTTCCTTCAGGGTCTGGAGGAATGTAACGTTTCCACACTATCAGGATAAAAGAAAGTAGACCCAAAAGCAAGGACAAAGTTCTTCAGTCTTTGTATTTTACAGAAGAGAGGATGATTCAACCGGGGAATCCAGGGAGGTGCCGAAAGCCTCCGTTGTCCTCATGGTTTTAAAGTTTGCTCAATCGGCAGATTGGATATACTTTAATCTTGTCAACCTGAATATTTCCATTTACCAAGTTATAAACTATAGCTATGAAGAAGAATCCATTAACCCGGCTTTTCACTTTTGCGGTCTCCATCTTTTTTTTGCTCGTTTTTCTCCCTTCCACGGATGCGGCGGAAGAGAAGGTCATTTTTGGCCTTGTCTCGCCCCTCTCAGGACCCTTTCAGGACATAGGAGAGCGCGACGTTCATGCCGTAAAGTCTGCGGTCGAGCAAATTAATGCAGAGGGCGGGCTTTTAGGTAAAAAGGTGGAGCTCCTTGTGGAAGACGATGAGTTTAACCCTGCGGTCGCTACCAGGAAAGCGAGAAAGTTAATCCTGGAGGATGGAGCCAAATTTATCATTAACAACACGGGAAGCCATATTACCCTGGCCCTGGCCCCGATCGCCGAAAAATATAAGGTGATCAACCTCACCGCTGCGACGGAGGCAGCGAAGATCACAGGCTCGGAATTTACACCTTATACCTTTAGGGCCTGCCTGAACACGGATCAGCATTCGGGGGCCATCGTGGCGTACTTTGCCAAGAAATATCCCCAATACAAAAAGTACTACCTCCTCAACCAAGACTATGCTTTCGGACGCGAGGCCGCCGAAAGTTTTAAGAAAAAGTTCAAGCAGGTTATGCCCCCGGATGCAGAGATTATCGGGGAGGTCTTTCACCCGCTGGGTCTCAGGGATTTCGCCCCTTACGTTAGCACCATCATGGCATCGGGCGCTGAGGTGGTGTTGACGGGAGATTTTGGTACCGACCTTCGGTTATTGCTTAAGCAGGGTGCAGCCCTGGGATGGAAGATCAAGCTGGGCAGTTACTTTTTGGACGATCCTCTGATCACCCAGGATGTAGGACAGGCTGCCGTCGGCCATGTGACGGCGGATGTCTACGCGCCTACGATAGACTCCCCACCAAATAAAGCCTTTCTTGAAAAATGGCGGGCCAGGGATAAAGACGCTCCGCTGGTCTTTAAGTACCCTAATGCCATCATGGGAAAGATTTACTGGGCTATACGGTTTATGGCCGAGGCCATCAAGAAGGCCGATTCTACCGATGCCGAGGCCGTCATCAAAGCCTGGGAGGGTATGAGCTTTGAAGTTCCCTGGGGCACGGTGACCATGAGGGCCTGCGATCATCAACTCATTACCCCCGCTGTAGTGGCGGAGGTAGAGGCCCTTAGCGATATCTATGATTTCCCTTATATGGGGAGGCCCGCTATTATCCCTGCGGAGGAAATCACAGTACCCCCGGAGCTGACAGGGAACTCCCGATGTAAGTAGTCCCGGTTATCGCCCCCGAACCCTATAAAGAGCTTTACAAAGGCCTTTGCTAAGATTCCTCTCCCGTCCTTGCCGGTACTTTTACACCACCAGCAAGGCAAAAAAGCCAAAATTAAGACTCCCAACATCATGGAGATGCGACGCCACC
>Ga0073934_10003322_pt1 | contig 30033 bp, 25 predicted proteins | sample LarsenN4metaG_FD_76834 | JGI IMG/M metagenome (GOLD analysis project Ga0073934, IMG submission 76834) | Hot spring sediment bacterial and archeal communities from British Columbia, Canada, to study Microbial Dark Matter (Phase II) - Larsen... ... | reverse complement strand
TTTTTCCGATTTAGAGCTGGACGCCGACGGACTATACCGGGCGGGTCCCGGGGCGCAACCTTGGGTGGCCTCTGTGACCCTTTTGGGGCTGGCCCCGGACTTGTAAGTGTAAAATGAGGCGGCTCGGGACTTTCGCCGGACCGCCGGGTGCGAGAGGAAACTATGGCTGATCAGCCTTTATGGACGCCCGGCCGCGAGCGCGCGGCGGCGGCACAGGTCAATACATTCATCGCGCGGGTGAATGCCCGCCACGGCGCCGCGCTGAAAAGCTATCGCGACCTGCATGCCTGGTCGGTCGAAAACCGTGCCGAATTCTGGGACGAGATCTGGGACTATTGCGATGTCATCGGCGAGAAGGGCGCGCGCAAGCTGATCGACGGCGACAAGATGCCGGGCGCGAAATTCTTTCCCGACGGCCGGCTGAATTTCGCCGAGAACCTCCTGCGCAAGTCCGGCTCCGGCGCCGCCATGGTGTTCCGCGGCGAGGACAAGGTCTCCTACAGGCTCACCTGGGACGAACTCCGAGCCCTTGTCTCGCGTGCGCAGCAGGCGCTGAAGGACGCGGGCGTCGCGCCGGGCGATCGCGTCGCCGCCATGTTGCCGAACCTGCCCGAGTCGGTCGCGCTGATGCTGGCGGTGACCTCCATCGGCGCCATCTGGTCGTCCTGCTCGCCGGATTTCGGCGAGCGCGGCGTGCTTGACCGCTTCGGCCAGATCGAGCCGAAGATCTTCTTCGCTGTGGACGGCTATTGGTACAATGGCAAGTCCATCGACCTTACAGAACGCCTCGCAGCCATCGCGTCGCAATTGCCGACCGTGCAGCAAGTGGTGATCGTTCCCTATCTGAAGACGGCGGACAAGGTCGCCGCCTCCGTCCCGCGCGCCGCCACGCTTGAGAAGTTCATCGCGCCGTTCGCAGCGAAGCCGCTGACCTTCGAACGCATGCCGTTCAATCATCCGGTCTATATCCTGTTCTCCTCTGGGACCACGGGCGTCCCCAAATGCATCGTGCATGGCGCCGGTGGCACGCTGCTGCAGCACCTGAAAGAGCACCGGCTGCATTGCGACCTGCGCGAGGGCGACAGGCTTTTCTACTTCACCACGCTTGGCTGGATGATGTGGAACTGGCTGGTCTCGGGACTGGGCTGCGGCGCGACGCTGATCCTCTGGGACGGCTCGCCCTTTGCGCCGAAGCCGGAAGTGCTGTTCGACTACGCGCAGGATGAAGGCATTACCGTCTTCGGCACCTCGGCGAAATATATCGACGCCTGCAAGAAGGCGGGGCTGAAGCCCGCGCAGACGCACGATCTCTCCGCCATGAAAGTGATGACCTCGACCGGCTCGCCGCTCGCCGCCGAAAGCTTCGATTACGTCTACGGCGACATCAAGCAGGACCTGCACCTCGCCTCGATCTCCGGCGGCACCGATATCGTCTCCTGCTTTGTGCTCGGCGATCCGACCTCGCCCGTCTATCGCGGCGAAATCCAGGCGCCGGGGCTCGGGCTTGCGATGGATGTCTGGTCGGACGACGGCAGGCATATCGTGGAGGAAAAGGGCGAATTGGTCTGCACCAAAGCCTTCCCGTCGATGCCGGTGATGTTCTGGAACGACCCAGAGGGCAAGAAATATCGCGCCGCCTATTTCGAGCGTTTCGACAATGTGTGGTGCCACGGCGATTTCGCCGAGTGGACGAAGCATGGCGGCGTGATCATCCATGGCCGCTCCGACGCCACCCTCAATCCCGGCGGCGTGCGCATCGGCACCGCGGAAATCTACGCGCAGGTCGAGCAGATTCCGGAGGTGCTGGAGGCCATCGCCATCGGCCAGGAATGGGACAACGATGTGCGCGTCGTTCTGTTCGTGCGGCTGAAGGAGGGCGTCGCGCTCGACGACGCGCTCATCGCCAAGATCAAGACGAAAATCCGCACCGGCGCCTCGCCGCGTCACGTGCCAGCGAAGGTGATCCAGGTCGCCGACATCCCGCGCACCAAGTCGGGCAAGATCACCGAGCTCGCCGTGCGCGACGTGGTGTCGGGCCGCGCGGTGAAGAACACCGAAGCGCTGGCCAATCCGGAGGCGCTGGCGCTGTACAAGGACTTGCCGGAGTTAAGGACATAAGTGTTTCCATCGTCATCACCTCAAGCCCGGCAATGACAACTGAAAGTCAGAGGAAAAAACATCATGGCAAAAGCCTACTGGGTCTCGGTCTACCGTTCGATCACCGATCAGGACAAGCTCGCCGCCTATGCCAAGCTCGCCGGCCCCACGCTGACCGCGGCAGGCGGCCGGTTTCTCGCGCGCGGCATGCCGGCGCAGGTCTACGAGAAGGGCCAGCAGCAGCGCACCGTGCTGATCGAATTCGACTCGGTCGCCGCCGCCATCGCCGCGCATGACAGCCCCGGCTATCAGGAAGCGCTGCGCGCGCTCGGTGACGGCGCGGAGCGGGATATAAGGATTATCGAAGGTCTCTGACGCCAGGCGCCTAGTGCCCGCCCAGGACCAGCACCCTCACGGGCAGCAGCAGCGCCTGCGCACGCAGGATCAGGGCATGAACCAGCGCGACGGCATCGACCCCGTGCAGGAAGAGGCCCTGCAGGACACCGACGTCGCCCTTCGCCAGACGCTCGTGATTGCTCGTGTAGACATTGGCGATGCAGGAACTGCCGGGCGTGACGCCGTCGAGCCCTCCCTTGTAGAGCGGCGTCAGGTAGACCAGGATCGTCCCCGGCTGCCGCACGGACTGGGCGTCGATCAACTGCTCGCCGGCGCGCACCTGGCCGGCGGCGATGAATTCCTGAACGTCGGTCACAACCATCGGGATGATGGTTAGCGGCTTGGAAATGCAGGTGGCCTCGGCCGCAAGACCCACCTTGATGACTTGCGACTCGATCTGTCCGAAGCCGGCCAGCAATGCTTGCCGTCCGCCCTCCGCCGGGATCAGGACACCGGCGGGCCGCATCAGCGGATTGACGATGTCGCCCACGCGCAGTGCGAACTGCTCCACATGGCCGGAGACGCCGGCATAGACGGTGGTTTTTCTCAGGTCGTTCTCCGCCTGCGCAAGAGTTGCCTGCGCGGTGGCTTTCTGCGCCGGCAATAGCGTGGTGAGTCGTGTCTCCGCCGCCTGCCTTCCGGCCTCGGCCGCGGACACCTGCGCCCTGCGGCCATCCGCAACCACCTGCAGTTGCTCGATGTCGCGCGGCGCGACGATCCCCGGACTGCGCCGCTGCAGCTCCTGCTTGGTCCGCAATTCGTCGAGCGCCTGCTGCTCGGAGCTCTTGGCCTGCTGGATCTGGGCCTCGGCGGCGGCGAGGTCGGCCTGTGAGACGAGCAGGTTCGCCTCCACTTCCGCGATCCGCCGCCGCGCCACCTCAACGGCCGCTTCCTGCGCGCTGCTGTCGAGCTTGAAGATGGGTTGCCCCTGTTTGACCCTGTCGGTCACATTCACAAAAATCTCGCTCACGCGCCCGTTGGTCTCGGGCAGGATCGGGATGGCGCGGAAGAACGCGGTCACCGACTTCGTGGACGGGTGATAGTAGAAGATGATGGTGATCAGCAGCACGGTGAGCATGAGGCATCCCGTGAGGCCGTAGCGAAGCTCATACCAGACCGAATAGATCGTGATCTCCTTGCCGATGCGCTTTCCTTGCACATAGCGGCGGAAAAGATAGTCCGGAAGGATGGTGACGAGCGAACACAGCATAATTTCGAGCATGGCTTAACCGGCCTGTCCGGATTTTTTGGCTGTTTTCGCCTCTTCCTGTTCGTCCGCCGGCGGCGGCGTCCCCGCCAGCTTTTCGAGTGCGCCTGCCATGCGCCGCCAGGGCGTCATGAAATCGGGCAGTTCGATCAGCGCCAGCAACAGGCCGATCACCCAGAACAGGTGATTATGCGTGAACAGGGAGAGCAAGCCGAGCACCGCCACGATCTCGAATTGCAGCTTCTTGTGCCCGAGCCGCTCGGGCAGCGAATGCAGCCAGAAGAACAGCACGCCCAGCAGCGCCACGGTGCCCACAACCAGGATCGTTGTGATGACGTACAGGATGTCGGTTTGCCCGGGCGCGGTGATGAACCAGGGAAGATGCTGTGCCGCCGCCGTCGCTTGTTCAGATGCCGCCATTCCAAGCGCTCTCCCGGCCACTTTTGCGTAAGGATATCAATACGGGAGGCATTGGCAATGCATTAGCCGGTCGCCGTGGCCAATCCCGACGGGTGTGTGCCCCTTACCGAAGGTATGACGCGGAATGCAGTGGAGCTATCGCCCCGGCGAACTCGCCACCGGCGCCGGCGCGATGTCGGAAAAGCGCGTCAGATAGATCACAGGCAGGATACCGGCCGCCACGATGAGGAGGGCCGCCAGCGCGCCTTCTTCGAAATTGCCGCGGGTCGCGAATTGGTAGATGTAAGTCGACAGCGTTTCGACATTGAGCGGACGCAGCAAGAGCGTCGCCGGCAATTCCTTCAGGCAGTCGACGAAGACGAGCAGGGCCGCGCCGCCGAGCGCCGCGCGCGAGAGCGGCAGGTGGATCAGCCAGGCGATGCGGGACGGCCTGGTGCCGAGCGTGCGCGCCACGTCGTCGATCTCGTGCGGGATGCGCGCGAGCCCGGCCTGCGCCGAGCCGGTGGCAATGGCGAGAAAGCGCAGCACATAGGCGATGACGAGCGCCGCGCTCGAGCCCGCGAGAATGAGCCCGACATGTCCGCCGCCGAAAATGCGCGTCAGCGCGTTCAGCCCCTCGTCGATTCGCACCAGTGGCGTCATCAGCCCGAGCGCCAGCACTGTGCCCGGCACCGCATAGCCGAATCCGGCGACGATGAGCGCGACGCTGGCGAGGTGGGTCTTCGCCATGCGCACGCAGATTGCAGCCAGCAGGCCGAGCGCGATCGCGATCGCGGTCGCGGCCGCCGCGAGCGTCACAGTGGTGACAGTATGGCCGACAAGATCGCGGTCGAAGCCAAAGATCAGGCCGCGCTGGATCACTTCCCTGGCCAGCATCAGCGCCGGCAGCGCAAAGCCGAGCAGCACCGGCAACAGGCACAAGGCCAGCGACGTCCAGCCTCCTCGGCCATTCAGCGGAATGCGCGGGGCGATGCGCGCGCGCCGCGCCGAGACGATGAATCGCTTGTGGCGGCGGCCATACCGCTCAAGCGCCATCAGCGCGACGATCACGGTCAGCATCACGCAGGCGATCTGCGCCGCACCGGGCAGGCTCGAGCGGTTGATCCAGGTGGTGAAGACCGACAGCGTCATGGTCTGCACGCCGAGATATTCGGAGGCGCCGATGTCGTTCAGCGTTTCCAGCAGCGCCAGCGACAGCCCGACGGCGAGAGCGGGGCGGGCGAGCGGCAAAGCCACATGCCGCGCCAGCATCCAGCGCGAGGCGCCGAGCGTGCGGCCGACCTCGATCAGCGAGGCGCTCTGGGTCTGGAACATCGCCCGCGCGGCGAGGAACACATAAGGATAGAGCACGATGCCGATGACGAAGATCGCGCCGCCGAGCGAGCGGATCGGCGGAAACCAGTATTGGGCGGCGGTCGTGTAGCCGAACAGCGCGCGGTAGAGCTGCTGCACCGGGCCGATGGCGTCGAAGATATCGACGTAAACATAGGCGACGATATAGGTCGGGAAGGCGAGCGGCAGCGGCAGCAGCCAGCAGAGCGCGTCGCGGCCGGGAAATTGATAGGTCGTCACCATCCACGCCGCGCCGATGCCGATGACGCTGGTCAGCGCCGCAACGCCGGCGAGCAGCAGCGCGGTGTCGACGATCGCCGTCGGCAGCACATAGGACACAAGATGCGGCCAGATCTCGGCGTCGCCGGTGAGCGCGATGGCGGCGAGACTGACCAGCGGCGCCAGCACGGCGGCGGCGAGCAAAACGACAAACAGCGTCGCAAGAACATGCGAGCGCCGCAGGAAGGCCCGCGGCGCTCGTTGTGTTTCGGTGGTGACGGCGGTCGTCACCGTGCCTCTCCGCCGTCATGCCCCGCGCCCGATCTCGGGGTTACCCCAGATCGGAATTTTGACGTGCACAAGCCGGCGATAGCCGGCTTGTGATTGGGGCATCCAGTAATCACTGAGAGCGTTGTGTTTACTGGATCCCCGCTTTCGCGGGGATGACAAAAGAGAGGTGAGCGCATGGCTGGCCTCAATTATCAAACCCGACCTTGTCCACCAGGTTGGCGGCGGCCTTCTTGTTCTGACCGATCTTCACGATCGGCAGCGGATCCGCCTTTAGCGTGCCGAAAGCTGCGATTGCCGGATTGACGGCGACGCCGGCCTTGAGCGGATACTCGTACACGCTATCGGCATACATTTTCTGCGCGGTGTCGCCGAGCAGCCATTCGATCAGCTTCATCGCCTCGGCCTTGTGCGGCGCGTTCTTCGCCAGCACCACGCCGGAAATGTTCACGTGCGTGCCGCCGTCCTTGAAGGTCGGCAGGATCACCTTGGTGGCGTCGGCCCATTCCTTCTGCTGCGGATTGTTCTGCATCAGCGGATAATAATAGGTGTTGCCGATGCCGAGGTCGCACTTGCCGGCCGCGACGTCGCGCGCGGTCTCGCGGTCGCCGCCCGACGGCTTCTGCGCCAGATTGGCCTTCAGGCCCTTGAGCCATTCTTCCGCTTTCGCCTCGCCCTGCTTGGCGATGACAGCACCGATCAGCGCGTTGTTGTAGATGTGCTGGCCGGAGCGGATGCAGATCTTGCCCTTCCATTTCGGATCGGCGAGCTCTTCATAGGTGATCGCGTCCTGCTTCACGCGGTCCTTCGAGGCATAGACGACGCGGGCGCGCATCGACACGCCGACCCAGTGGTCCTCCGGGTCGCGGTATTGCGCCGGCACCGTCTTCTCCACCAGCGCCGACTTGATCGGCTGCGTGATCCCCGCCTCTACCGCATCTTCCAAGCGGCCGATATCGACGGTCAGCAGCACGTCGGCCGGGCTGTTGGCGCCTTCGGTCTTGATGCGCTGCTCAAGGCCGGAGGAGGCCGAGACCACATTCACCTTGATGCCGGTGTCCTTGGTGAAGGCGTCGAACAGCGGCTGGATCAGTTTCTGCTCTCTATATGTGTAGACGTTGACTTCGCCCTGCGCGGCGGCGGTGCCGGTGGTGCCCGCAGCGATCGCGGCGGCAACGGAGACGCGTGCAAGCGTGCGGAATATGGCGGTCATGAGTAGCGCTCCCTCTTTGATCTGCCTGCTCCTATTTGACAGAGCGCGCGCGGGGTCAAGCGAATTTCCTATGACAGATCAATATCTTGGAACGTTTCTAGACTGCGCAGTCTGGAACGAGTCGAAACTTACGGCTTGGTCTCTGAGGCGACACGCAGATTGCCGCAGGGGGAAATCTTGCGCGCACAGCGGCGTCCTTGCAGCAAATTGTCTCAGCGATGTCCTGGCGCGCGATCAGCAAAAGCGGGCGCGGTTTTGTGTTCGGTCGCGCGCAGCTTATTGACGTAGCGCGGCCGTGGAGGCTGGCGCGGGCCGCGCGGCGATCTCGGCGATCAGCTTGTTGATCAGCGCCTGACCGAAGGACTGGAAATTCTCGGCGACGATGACGAAAGCGCCCGGCCCGCCGATCACGTTCTCGCGAAAATAATTCGGCAATCCGCCCGCCGGGTTGGTGTGCTCGGGATTCCAGGCAAGCGGGCGCTCGCTGAGAATGACGAGGCCGTTGATGGTGATGCCCTTGGCCACCGCCTCGTCGCGCGCGGCGATCACCTCGCGGCCGGAATTGTTGGTGCCGTCGCCCGAGACGTCGATGGTGCGCCGCTTGCTCTCGAACGGAGCCCGCTCGAGCTGCGTCATGGAGAATTCGATGCCGCCCGAGATCGAGGTGCGATCGGCGAAGGAGCGCGGCGCCTCCACGATGGCGTCGGCGAATTTGCGCGCCGCCGCCGCGCCGTCGATCATCATCCAGTCGATGACGAGCTTCTGTGCGCCGGCGCCCGACCATTCGACGAAACAGACCGCGATGCGCTGATGCCGCCCGGCGGAGATGGCTTCCAGCACGCGCGGATCGGCAAGCGCAGCCGCGTAGCCGTCGCGCTGCAACTGGAATTTGGCGTGGTCGACCGAGCGCGAGACGTCGGCGGCCAGCACCAGGAGAAGGTCCACCGCCTCTCCGGCGCGCGCCGGGAGCGAGGAAGCCGCGACCGCAACTGACACCAGTAGAGCGAGAGCGAGCTTGCGCATCACCCTCATGCTAGCCGCGAAAGCGGCGAAAGTCAGCCGCCGCGATACGCTGTGGACGGCGGCTATTCCGCGGCGCGCACTGCCGGAAACACGATCTCCACAAGCGTTCCGGCATTGACGGCGCTTTTGATCGAGAAGCGCGCACTATTGGCCTCGACCAACGCCTTGGTCAGAGGCAGGCCGAGCCCGGTGCCGTGCGAATCCGGGCGCGGGGCGGTGGCGAGCTGGCGGAACGGCTCCAGCGCCGTCCGGATATCCTTCTCGCTCATGCCGACGCCGGTGTCGCGCACGCGCAGAACCGCCTCTCCATGATCGGTGCGCGCGGTGGAGAGAATGACCTGCCCGCCGGCGCCGGTGAACTTGATCGAATTGGAGAGCAGGTTGAGCACGATCTGCCGCACCGAGCGCGCATCCGCCACGACGGCGGGCAGTTCCGGTGCCAGCGAGGTGCGGATGATGATGCGCTCGCGGCTCGCCTCCGGCTGCATCAGCGCCACCGTCTGCTGCGTCAGGTCGTTGAGATTGAGCGGCTCGAAGGACAGATCAAGCTTGCCGGCTTCGATCTTGGACAGATCGAGCAGGTCGTTGACCAGCGAAATGAGATGCGTGCCGGAGGTGTGGATGTCCTTCAGGTAGTCCTTGTAGCGCTCGTTGCCGACCGGCCCGAAACGCTCGTTCATCATCACGTCGGAAAAGCCGATAATGGCGTTGAGCGGCGTGCGGATTTCGTGGCTGACCTTGGCGAGGAAATCCGATTTCGCGGAGGAGGCGGCTTCCGCCTGCTTGCGCGCGGCGATGAGTTCGCGCTCGGTCGCTCTCCAGCGCGCGAGATTCTGGAAGGCGGCGCAGAATCTCTCCCCGCTGTCGTCCAGCGGCCCGACGCTCATCTGCAGCGGCAGCGTCTCTCCGCGCCGCGTGCGCGCGGTGACGTCCTGGTTCTTGCCGGAGGCCGGCCGGGTGGCCTGCAGCACGTTGCGCAGCGCGGTTGCGCTGTCACCGGCGAAGAGGTTGGTGACCGGCAGGCCGGCGAGCTGGCCGGCATCGTAGCCGAACAGGCGCTCGGCCCCGGCATTGGCGGTGAGGATGGTGCCGTCTCGGCCGAAAGTCACGACGCCGTCGGCGGCCAGGTCGAGCATCGCCTGCGCATGGGCGGCGAGGCTCGCCGGCGCGGGCGCCGGCGCAGAGGCGCTCGCCTCCAGCGTGACCAGCATCATCGCGGTGGAGTCGTTCCACGGGATGCTGAACAGGTGCCCGGTCACCGCCGGCTTGTGCTCGTCCGGCGCGGCGATGCGCAGCGTGCGTTGTTCGTCCGCCTGCGGTTCGATGAACAAGGTGTCGAGGCCGCCGGCCTCGGCGAAATCCTGCACATTGTCGTGGCCGGCCCAGCGCAGGAAGGCGCGGTTGGCATAGAAGAAATGTTCGTGCCGGTAGATCAGGACACCGACCGGCAAGAGATCGAGCAGCGGGCGATCGTGCTTGACGCTGACCTGCTCGGCCTGCGCGGCAGGCATTGCGGGCCGCACATCGTCCGCGCCGGCTGCCGTCGTCTCCGGCGCGTCTGCCTCTTGAGGCTCGTCGTCGGGCACAGTCTCCCCGCGCGCGACCTGGTCGGCGCCCTTCAGCCGCGCGGTCAGCCGCGAGGCCAGTTCCTGGAAGGCATTCTGCTCGCCCGGGTCGAGCGCGGGCTTGTTGTCGTTCGACAGCGCGCGGAACGGCACGACATTCTCGGAGAGCGGCACCAGCGTCAGCGCCGGCCGCGCCTTGTCCGTCTGCGCCGCCGCGTTGTCCGCAAGCGCGTCTTCGCGCGGGGCATTGTCCTGCTGTTTGCGTGCGGCGAGCAGGGCGGCGATGCGCGCCAGATCGCGGCAGACGCCGAAGCCGCGATAGCCGCGGAAATTGCGGTCGCGGTCATAGACCGGAAGTCCGGCGAGCTCGACCGCGATGCGTTCATCGCTGCCATCCACCGGCCAGTCGATGGTGAGGCCGCTCCAGGTGTCGCGCGAGGCGATGGCGCGGGCGACCTCGCCGTCCGGGTCGATGTCGAGATCGGCGGCGATCGACATCCAGGGCCGGTTCAGCTCGCCGGCGACCTTCGGCCCGATGGCCGTCAGGAAATCGCCCGGCGCGATGCCGAAGCGGTTGTCGGCATCGATGGTCCACACGAAACGCAAGGGATGCCGGCGCTCGACGGAGGCGGGATGCTGCGGCGTGTCGGCGGTCGCCGCCGCGGGCTCGCGCGCCTCCGGCGACCTGTCTTCGTCGTGCGCAGGCGAGGTGCTGGCCCCGGCCGCATTCGCAGCGCGCTCCGCCATCGCCTTCTGCGCTTCGCCGATCGCGTCCGCAATCGGCGTGAGATCGACAACGCCGGAATCCTCTGCCGGTGGCGCGTCGGTCATGTCGGCGACGCTGGCGCTCTGCGGCAATCTGAGGATGCGGATTTCGTCCTCGCCGTCGCCGGCCTTGATCTGGACGGCCTCGCGCCAGGCGTCGCTGTCGGCGAGGCGGTCCGCCGCCGCCGGTGTCGCAAACAGCATGTCGCCGCGCGCGGAATAGACTGCGACCGCGTCGGAGCAATCCGCGAACAGCCGGCGCACGCGCTCGGCCAGCGGCAATCGCGGCCCCGCCGGTTCGATCGCCACAATGAGCACCGCCGCTTCGTTTTCATGGGAGACTTGCGAGCACAGGCAGGTCAGCGCGCGGCCGAAGCCGGCGCCGAAGCCGCGCAGCCGCTGCAGCCGCGGTGCGCCGCTCGCCGGCAGATTCGGGGCGATGGCGGCGATCTGGCTGGCGGCGGAATGGTCGGCCTCGAAGTCGCGGCTGCCGCCGCCGCTCTCGGCGCCGAAAATCGCTGCGCCGGCCGGGTTGGCCAAGATCAGCCGCCGGCCGTCCGCGCTCCATAGCCAGGCGGGGTACGCAGCGGTTGCATGCCGGGCCAGCGCCGGTTCGCTCAGAAGACGCCACGGGAACGCGGTCTCAGGCATGGAGGGTCATTTCAAAGGTCGCCGGGCCTTCACAAGTCTGCTGCATTTTAGCCGATTGTTAATAGTATTGGCAGCAATCGGCGTCCATCGGGGCGCCGGCCGCCGATAACCTTAATTCGCCGGGCTTTTCTTGGGCCTCATGCAACCGCATGAGGACCGTGTCATTGATCTGAAGTGGCGGCAGGCCAAGCAGGGAGAGACCCAATGACCATCGATCCGATGAAGGCATTCGAGATTCCGGCCGATATGCGCAAATTCGCCGAGCAGAGCGTCGAACAGGCGCGCAAGGCCTTCGACGGGTTCATGTCGGCGGCCAACAAGGCCGTCAGCGACATCGAGGGGCGGACAAATGCGGCCCGGACCGGGGCCCGGGACGTCAGCGAGCGAGCCGTCTCCTTCGCGCAGCGCAACATCGCCTCGTCGTTCGATTTCGCTCAGAAACTGGTCCACGCGAAGACCCCCGAGGATGTGCTGAAGCTTCAGCAGGAATACATTCAGGAGCAGATGCGGGTCCTCAACGAGCAGGCCAAGGAACTGGGCGAAGCCGCCACCAAGGCCACCCGCGAGACCGTGAAGCCGCAATAAGCCGCTGCCTATGCGCGGGCAGCAATTCGGCGCCGCATGAAATTTTTGCGACGCACTAATTTTCTATTGCATCGCACAATGAACAGTGATATATGTTTTAATATCCTGCGGATCGAGATGGGACGGGCCGATCCGAGTGAAGCAGCATCGCCAGAACCAAAGGACGAGTGCCATGACCGAGGCCACCACAACCGTGAAGGCAAAGAAACCTGTCTCCAGCTTTGAAACACCGAAGCTCGAGTTCCCGAACTTTGAAATGCCCAAAATGGAAGTCCCCGCCGCTTTCCGCGAATTCGCGGAGAAGGGCGTGTCCCAAGCCAAGGACAACTGGGAAAAGATGAAGGCCGCGACCGAAGAAGCGACCGACGTGCTGGAAACCACCTACTCCACCGCGACCAAGGGTGCCGCCGATTACGGTCTGGCGCTCATCGACGCGACCCGCACCAACATGAATGCGGCCTTCGATTTCGCCAGCGAAATCGTGACCGCCAAGTCGCTGTCGGAAATGGTCGAACTGTCGACCACGCATGCCCGCAAGCAGTTCGAGACCGCGACCGCCCAGGCCAAGGAACTCACCGCCCTGGCCCAGAAGGTTGCCACCGAGACCGCCGAGCCGCTCAAGGCCGGCATGACCTCGGCCTTCAAGAAGGTCGCCTGAGCCTTTCGCTCACGCGTGACCAAGACCGCATCGGGCCCGGATCTTCCGGGCCTTTTGCTTTTCGGGGGATTGCGGCCGCAGCCCACCGGCGGCCGGATTGCTTGCCAAAACGGGTCTTTGCTCCTAGTTTCCGCCCGCTCGCATGCAGGTGTAGCTCAGTTGGTTAGAGCGCCGGTCTGTGGAACCGGAGGTCGGTGGTTCGAGCCCACCCACCTGTACCATTCAGCAGAGCCCAGCAAGAATTTCAGTCGTCATTCCGGGGCGCTCGCATTTGCGCTCTCTCCCCTTGTGGGAGAGAGCGGCGCCAAGCTCTCAACAAGCACCGTTGGGTGAGGGGTCAGCGCCAACCCCTCACCCAGCTTGGTTTGTTGATCTGCTGAGCAGCCCTCTCCCACAAGGGGAGAGGGCGCATTCACAACCGCCGCTCATTGGGCCGCCAAGTCTTCAGCCGCAACGCTCCTATTCGCCCCTGCAATTGTCCTTCCAAAATTTTCCACCCTAAGATGCCTCCGTCTCGGGAGGAAACCGCGCGCAGTCGCGGGGAAGGGGCGGATGTGGATTTCGGAATTTTCGATCATCTCGACCAGAACGGGAGGGGCCTCGGCGTCCTGCTCGAAGAGCGGCTGAAGCTGGTCGAACTCGTCGAGCAGCAGGGCTTCTACGGCTATCACCTCGCCGAGCACCATTCGACGCCGCTCGGCGTCGTACCCTCGCCCAGCGTGTTCCTGGCTTCCGCCATCCAGCGCACGACGCGCATCATGCTCGGCCCGCTGGTCTATGTGCTGCCGCTCTATCATCCGCTGCGGTTGTACGAAGAAGTCTGCATGCTCGACCATCTGAGCAAGGGCCGCCTGATGCTCGGTGTCGGCCGCGGCGGCGCGCTGCTGGAGCATGAGCGTTACGGCATCGAGCCGGCGACCGCCTCATTACGCTATCACGAAGCCTTCGCGGTGCTGATGCGCGCCTTCAAGGAAGATGTGCTGAACTTCGAGGGCGAGTTTTTCAAGTACCAGGATTATCTCGTGCAGGCACAGCCGCTGCAGCGCCCGCATCCGCCGATCTGGTATGGCGCGCCGAGCGCGGAAGCGATCCTGTGGGGCGTCTCGCTCGGCATCAATGTCGTCTCGCTGGGGCCTGCGTCGCGCGCAAAGGAGATCGCCGATCGCTACCGCAAGGAATGGGCCGATCTCGGCCGCAGGCCTGCGAGCCTGCCGCGCATCGGCATCACCCGCCACATCGTTGTCGCGGAGACCGACGCCGCAGCGGAGAAACTGGCGCAGCGTGCCTATGCGCCCTGGCGCGCGGCGATCGAATATCTGTGGAAGCACGCGCGCACCGACTTCACGCTGAAAGCGATCTATCCGCAGACATTCGCGGAGCTGGCGGAGATCGGCCACGGCGTCGCCGGCTCTCCGGCAACGGTGCGCGCCTATCTGGAAAATCTTGAACAGGAGGCGGGCGTCAATTACGTGCTCGGGCAGATGATCTTTGGCGACATGAGCTTTGACGAAGCGGCATCGTCCATTCGCCTGTTCGGCCGCGAGGTGATGCCGGCGTTTGCGGAAAAGCCGGCGCTGGCGACGTGAGTTGAATCGCGAGAATTTGGGTGATCGCGTGCGGCAAACACAGACTGTTCCCCTCCCCGCCATTCGTTGCGCGAATGGGGGGAGGGAGCGGAATAGCTGCAGTTCGTGACAAAAGTGAAGACGCCAAGCAGATTTGACCGATGACCATTCCCAAACAGCCCGCCATCGCTCGACGCCTCGACCAGGCCCTCAAAAACGGCCGCTTCGTCTTCACCGCCGAGATCACGCCGCCGGTGTCCTGCGACCGCAGTGACCTGCTCGCCAAGGCCATGCCGCTGAGGGGGCTGGCCGACGCCGTGAATGTCACCGACGGGGCCGGTGCGCGCCCGCACATGGACTCGGTCACCGCCGCGGCGATTCTCATCGAGAACGGCATCGACCCGGTGCTGCAACTCACCTGCCGCGACCGCAACCGCATCGCATTGCAGAGCGCGCTGCTCGCCGCCGCGACGGTTGGCGTGCGCAACCTGCTCGCCTTGCGCGGCGACAATCCGGAGGCGGGCGACCAGCCCGACGCCAAGCCGGTCTTCGATCTTGATGCCCGCGGCCTGCTGCAGACCGCCGCGCGGCTGCGCGACCGGAGCGAATTGCCGTCAGGCCGGAAGATTTCCGGCAAGGCCGACTTCTTTCTCGGCGCCGCCGACATGCCGATCGATCCGCCGGCGGACTGGAAGCCGGACGCGCTGAACGGCAAGATCGCCGCCGGCGCCCAATTCGCGCAGACGCAGTTCTGCATGGATGCGCAGGTGCTGCGCCGCTACATGGCGCGGCTTGCCGATTTCGGAATTCCGGAAAAACTCAAGATGCTGATCGGCGTGGTGCCGCTGCGCTCGGCGAAGTCGGCGCGCTGGATCAAGGAGCATCTGTTCGGCTCGATCATCCCCGATGCGATGGTCACGCGCATGGAACAGGCCGCGGATCCCGCCCGCGAAGGCAAGGCAATCCTGGTCGAGTATCTGGAAGAGATCGCAACCATCCCCGGCGTCGCCGGCGCACACATCATGGCGCCCAACCACGACGAGGCGGTGCCGGAGGTGATCGCGGAGATCAGAAGAAGGAATGGGTGGTAGGCAAATCAATCTCCGTTCGTCCCCGCGAACCCGGACGTAGGGCGACAGAGGAATATGCAGATGGTCCGGGTTCCCGCTTGCGCGGGAACGAGCGGAGCGTGTTGAGGTAAATGTATTCTGCCGTTCTTCTGAATTCAGAAGCTTCCCGCTTCAGCGCACCCGCCTCTTCGCCGCGCCGCGCTCCGCATACAGCGTCTCCAGGAAGACCGGCCCGGGATAACCGTCCGGCACCTGGCCCGCTTTCGCCTGAATATCCCTGATCGCATCGCGCAATTCGAAATCGATCAGCCCCTCGAAATTGCTGACCTTGTAGCCGAGTTCGGCAATGCGTTTCTGCATTCGCTGCCGCGCCTCCCGCGACAATTGCAGGTCGTCCTGCGGCCAGCGTCCGGCGATCGGCCTGCCGCCGCGCAGGCGGTCGGCGAGATGGCCGATGGCGAGCGCGTAGACATCCGATGTGTTGTAGGTCTTCAGCACGTTGAAATTCTCGGTCACGAGGAAGGCCGGCCCGCGGATGCCGCTCGGAAAGAACAGGATGCCTTCGCCCTGCGCCGGAAACGCGCGGCCGTCGGCGCGGCGCAGGCCGAGCGCGGCCCAATCCGCAAAGCTGGCCCGGCTGCGGCGAAAATCGAATTGGCGTGGGATTGAGACCTCGAAGCCCCAGGGCAGGCCGGATTTCCAGCCATGGCCTTTGAGATAATTGGCGATGGAGCCGAACACGTCCGGCACATTGCTCCAGATGTCGCGCTTGCCGTCGCCGGAAAAATCCACCGCCCATTTCAGATAGCTCGACGGGATGAATTGCGGCTGGCCCATCGCGCCGGCCCAGGAGCCGATCATGCGCTCGCGCGGCACGTCGCCCTGCTGCAAAATCAAAAGCGCGTCGATCAGCTCGCTCTGGAACAGGTCGCCCTTGTAGCGGGCGAAGGACGTGCTCGCGAGCGATCGGATCACTGATTTGCTGCCGGGATTTGCGCCAAAGCCGGTCTCGATGCCCCAGATCGCGACGATAATCTCGCGCTCGACGCCAAAGGCCTTTTCAGCCGCATCCAGCGTTTCACGCCAGTCCGCGAGCCTTCGCACGCCGCCCTGAATGCGCGCCTGCGAGACCATGCCATCGAGATAGCCGCCGACGGCGCGGCCATATTCGGGCTGGCGCCGCGTCAAGGCGATGGATTCGGCGTCCGGCTGCAGGCCGTTCAGCGCAGTGTCGAAAGTGGCGCGTGTCACGCCGCGCGCCTGCGCCTTTGGCCACAGCGATTCGAGGAAAGTGCGGAATTCGGTGTGGCTGGATTGCGCGGCGGCGGAAAACGGCGAGAGGAGCACGCAGATCAGCGCGAATGCCGCGGGCAGGCAGCCCTCAGGTCTTCTTGCCCGTTCCCAGATATGCCGCGACAACCCGTTCATCCTTCAGCACCTGCTCCGCCGGCCCCGAGGCCAGGGTGCGGCCATAGTCGAGGACATGGATCCGGTCGCCGAGGTCCGCCACCATCTGCATATCGTGTTCGATCCAGATCATGGCGATATTCAGTTCATGCTTGATGCGCAGGATGAAGCGGGCAAGGTCTTCACGTTCCTCGCGATTGAGCCCCGCCGAGGGTTCGTCCAGCAGCAGAATGGCCGGTTCCAGCGCCAAGGCGCGCGCAAAACCGATGATTTTCTGGGTGCCGAAGGGCAGGCCCCCGACCGGCGTGTGGCGGTAGCGCTCCAGTTCCACGAAGTCGATGATCCGTTCGACCGCCTCGCGCTGGCGCACCTCTTCGCGCTTCACGCTCGGCAAAAACAGCATCTCGGCCAGCGGGTTGGTGCGGATACGGGCATGGCGGCCGGTGAGCAGGTTCTCGATCACCGTCATATGCGCGAACAATTCGCCATGTTGGAAGGTGCGGGCGACGCCGAGGCGAGCGATCTCATGCGGAGCTTTGCCGCGGATGTCGTCGCCGCGGAAGCGGATCGCGCCGTCGCCGTGATAGATGCCGCTGATGCAGTTGAACACGCTGGTCTTTCCGGCGCCGTTCGGCCCGATCAATGCCAGCAATTCGCCGGCTTCGACCGAGAAGGACACACCGTCCAGCACCACCAGCCCGCCGAAGCGCAGCGTCAGATTGTCGATCGCAAGCTCAGCCATACCACCTCCGGCTGCGGCGATATTGCTTGACGTCGCGATAGCTTCTCCGGTCGCCCGAGGATTGGCCGAGATAGAATTCCTGGATGTCGCCATGCGAGGTCAGGCGCTCGCGGTCGCCGTCGAGCACCACGCGGCCGTTTTCCAGCACATAGCCGTAATCGGCGATGTCCAGCGCCACCGCCGCACTTTGCTCGACAATGACAATGGTGATGCCGAGTTCCTTGCGGATATGCACAAGGCGTTGCATCAGGTCCTCGACCACTACGGGCGCGAGGCCGAGCGACAATTCGTCGATCAGCAGGAGTTCCGGCCTGCAGACCAGCCCGCTCGCAATTGCCAGCATCTGCCGCTCGCCGCCTGAAAGAAGCCCGCCGATACGTGCACGCAGAGCGGCGAGCCGCGGGAAAAACTGGTAGATCAGCTCCTCGCGCTCGCGCCGCTGCGCGTTGCTCATCGCCGGCGCGAAGGGCGCCGCCAGATTCTCCGCAACCGTCAGATTGGGGAAGACTTTCTCGCGCTCCGGCACCAGCACGATGCCGAGCCGTGTCACTTCGTTTGGCGGCCTGTTCTCGATGCGCCTGCCCTTGAACGCGACCGAGCCTTCGGTCACCCGCGCGTCGTCGATGCCGAGGAAGCCGGAAATGGCCCGCAGCGTGGTCGACTTGCCGGCGCCATTGGTGCCGAGAATGGCGACGATCTGGCCCTGCTGCACCGACAGGGTGATGCCCTGCACTGCGGTGATGGCGCGGTGATAGACGACTTCGAGCTTTTCGACCGAGAGCAGCGTCGTCATTTGCGCGCTCCCGCCACCGGCTTGTGCTTGAACGGCCAGAGCAGGAAGTAGCTCTGGATTCGGCGCCAGATGCCGACAAGGCCCTGCGGTTCGAACACCAGGAACAGGATCATCACCACGCCGAACGCGGCATAATTCACCGCGAAAAGAACACCGGCATAGCTTTGCGCGTCGGGCAGTTTCAGCAGAACCGCTTCGATCAGATAGGGAAACAGCGTGACGAACAAAGCCCCAAGCAGAGCACCGAGCAGCGACCCCATGCCGCCGATGATGATCATCGCAACATACTGGATCGACAGAAACAGCGAAAAGGCCTCAACCGACACGAAGCTGCGGTAATAGGCGAACAAGGCTCCCGCAACGGCCGCAATTGCGGAAGAAATCACGAAGGCAAGCAATTTGTAGCCGGCGACGCTGATGCCGAGCGCCTCCGCGACGGTTTCGTGCGCTTGTATGGCGCGCCAGGCGCGGCCGGAGCGGCTGCGCAGGAGGTTGACGCAGATCAGGAGGGTTGCCGCGGCAAAGGCGAGCAGGATGAAATACCAGATCTTCCCGCCGTAAAGCCGGAACCCGAAAATCACCGGCGTGTCGATGGTGATGCCGGTGGAGAAGCCGCGCTTGGTCTCATACTCACCGCCAAGATAAACGACGACGAAATGCAAGGCGAGCGTGGACACTGCAAGATAAAGCCCGCGCAGGCGCAGCGACGGCAATCCGAAGATCACGCCCAGCACCGCGCCGGTGACCGCCGCGGCGGGAATGGTCACATAGATCGGTGCGGCAAGTTCCTTCGAGAGAATTCCTGCCGTGAAAGCACCCGCCGCCAGCAAACCGGCATGTCCCAGCGATACTTGCCCCGCATAACCGGTTAGCAACATCAACGACAATGCGCCGATCGAAGCCAGAAACACCTGACTGGCGAGATCGAGGTAAAACGGCGAGGCGAGATGGGGATAGACGAGCAAGGCAATGACGAAGGCCCCAAGGCTCACGCGTTCGAGCCGTGTCTTGGTCAGCGCCATCTCCTGCGCATAGCCGGTGCGGAAATAGCCGCTGGCGCGGGGCATGCGGTCAGACACGGTCGAGCTCCTCGCGGGTGCCGAACAGACCCCAGGGCCGCACGACCAGCATCGCGATCAGCACCAGGAAGGGGACGACGTCGGATAGCAGGGGATCGATGTATTGAATGGATAGCACTTCCGCAGCGGCAATGATCAATGCGCCCGCGAGCGCGCCGACGAGGCTGTCCAGCCCGCCGACGAGCGCGGCCGGAAACGCCTTGAGGCCGATGATGACCATCGTGTTGGTGAGGCCGGAATCGAGCGCGATCAGCATGCCGGCAATCGAGCCGGTCAGCGTCGAGAGCCCCCAGGCCAGCGCATAGACCGCATGCAGGTTGATCCCGCGTTGCGCGGCGAGCAGCGGGTTCTGACCGGCGGCGCGCATGCGCACGCCCCAGGTGCCGAAGCGCAGGAACACGAACAAGGCGGCATAGGTCAGGGCCGTCATCAGCACCAGGATGGCCGCGAATGTCGAAATGCGCCCGCCGCCGGGCAGCGCGATGGCGGGATTGGAAAATCCCAGCGCCTGGCCGGGATATTGCTGCTGCGCCGACCAGATCAGGACCATGACGCCGCGCAGCAGGATGCCGAGCGCGACGGTGGTGAGCACGGCAGCGAGCACCATCTCGCCGGTCATCTTCCGCATGAGAAAGACATAGACCATCACACCGACGGTCAGACTGAGCGCGACGGCGACAGCGATGGCGACGGCAGGATTGCCGGAGAAGCTGTTGGCCGTCGCAAGTAGCAGATAGGCGCCCAGCATCATCAATTCGCCGTGCGCCAGATTGAGCACGCGACTGACGCGATAGATCAGCACATAGCCGCAGGCGATCAGGGCGTAGATCGAGGCGAGGACGACAATGTTGACGGTGAGCTGCACGTATGATCCCGCAATTTCGGAGTCTTGCGCCCGGTCCGCGGACCGGGCGCGACTTCTTGTTATTGATCGGTCTTACTTCACGTCGTAGCTGTACCAGTCCTTGGCGACGACGATTTTGGACCCGTCCCACTTGTAGACGCGATAGAATTGCTTGGTACGGAAGTGGTTGTCCTTGGTCCATTCGATCGGACCGCCGCGCAGGCCTTTCAGATCGACCTTCAGATTCGACATCGAGGCCTGGATCTTCGCCGGCGTCGCCGGCCAGCCGGCGCCTTTCAGCGCGGCTTCGATCACCATGCCGGCGATCCAGCCCTCGGTCATCTGCTCGGGCGGATATTTGCTGCCCGCCTTCTTGTTGGCTTCGATGATCTCCTTGTGGATCGGCAGGTTGTCCTCAAACAGTGCATTGGCGCCGATGACGAAGAACTTGCCGTCCTTGATGCGCTTGAGCTCGCCCTCGGCCTCCAGATGCGCCCAGGTGATGAAGTCGCCTTTCCAGTCAAGGCGTCGCAGCGCCTCGAAGGTGCGCACCTGCGTCACCCACGGCGCCCACGAGAAAACCCAGTTGGCGCCGCCGTCTTTCAGCTTGGTGGCGAAGGGCGTGTAGTCGGCGGTGGGCGGCGGGATCACTTCGACCGGCAAGGCGACCATGCCGAGCAGGGGCGCCTGCTTGGCCGCGAATTCCATCTCGCCACGCGAGAGCGGGATCGCCATGGCCGAGAATCCGATCTTTACCGTGTCCTTGGCGGTGTCCTTGACGAAGGCGAGCGCCGCACGGCTGTCATAGGTCGAGGCAAAGGCAGTGGTGCAGAACTGCCCCTCGTTCGCCGGAGGATAGACCTCGCGCGGGCAGACGGAGCTGGCGAACAGCAGGGGGACGCCGGCATTCTTCGCTTCCGCCACCACCGGCGCATAGGTCGATGACAGGCTGGCGTTGATCAGCAGCGCGGCGTTGTCCTGGGTGAGCAGCTTCTTGGCATTGGCGGCGGCTTTCGACGGCTCGGCAGAATCGTCGGCAATGACAAGGTTCACTTTCTTGCCGTTGATGCCGCCACGCGCGTTCACCCCATCGATATAGATGCGCAGCGCTTCCATGGCAGGCGCATAGGTCGAGGCCGGCGGGCCGGTCAGCGCGGCGGTGATGCCGACCACATACGCATCCTGCGCATGAGCGGAGCCGGTCAGACCAGCGGCGAGGGCAGCAGCGATAATGATGGATGGGCGCATATTACTTCCTCCCTGAGATTTATCTTTGATCAGGCAACACAATCAGGCACTCAAGGCATCTCCCACTTCTCCGGCCAGCAGCCGGCTTTCGCTGTCGTCGTACATGTCTTCCACGAGCGTCTTGAAGCGCTCGTACATCTGGCCGCGCTTCACCTTTCGGGTCGGAGTCACCGGCTCGCCTTCCTCTTCCGGGTCGAGTGCCTTGGGCAGAATGCGGAACGCCTTGATCTGCTCGACGCGGGCGAGATCGGCATTGGCCTTGTCGATCTCGGCGCGGATGAGCTTCTGCACCTGCGGATTCTCGGCTAGGCTGGTGAAGCCGGTATAGGCGACGTCGCGGCTGCGTGCCCAGTCGGCGACGGTGTCGAAATCGATCTCGATCAGCGCAGTGAGATACTTGCGTGCATGGCCGAACACGATCGCTTCGGCGATATAGGGGCTGGCGCGCAGGGCATTTTCGATCGTGGAGGGAGAGAGCGTCTTGCCGCCGGCGGTGACGATGAAGTCGCGGGCGCGGTCGACCAGTTTCAGTGCGCCGTTCACCCATTGGCCGACGTCGCCGGTATGCCAGAAGCCGCCCTCGGCCTTCAGTTCCTCTGTCGCCTTGGGGTTGTTCCAGTAGCCGTCGAACAGATCGGGACTGCGGACGAGAACTTCTCCATCTTCGCCGAGCTTCACTTCCCAGCCCTCCGGCACGGTGCCGACAGTGCCGGGGGCCGGGAAGGGGCCGCGCTGGCCGGCGACGATGCCGCCCGCACCCTCGGTCTGGCCGTACATTTCCACGACATTGACGCCATACATGTGCCAGAGCGCCATGGTCTCGGCCGGCAGCGGCGCGCCGCCTGACACCACCAGTTCAAGTTGGTCGAAACCGAGCTTGTTCAGGATCGGGCGGAAGATCGCAGTGTGGAACGCGCGGTAGATCGCTTCCTGCGCGGCGGTAACGCTTCCACTCCAGCGCCGCCGCGCATGCGCGCGGGCGAAACGCATGGCAAGGTCGTAACTCACGCGCTTGGCCTTCGATGAGTTCATGATGCCAACGAGAATCTGCGAAGCGAACTTCTGCAGATAGCGCGGCACGGTGAAGATCACCGTCGGTGCGACCTCGAAGAATGTGGTCGGCAGATCTTCCGGATCCTCGCCGAAATGCGGCACGAGGCGCGTGAACAGCGGCAGCGTGCAGGCGATGTCGCGCCCGAGCACATGGCAGAGCGGCAGATAGACCACGGTGCGGTGGTCCCTCTGATAGAGCGTCGGATAGTGGTCCGAGACGGTCGCCGTCGCGGCCAGATGCTTGCCGTGCGACACCAGGGCGCCCTTGGGATGGCCGGTGGTGCCGGACGTATAGACGATGAAGGCGGCGTCTTCGGGCTTGACGCGCGCAGCCTGCGCTTCCAGCCAGTCGAGATCGGCGTCGGACGCGCCGAGGAGTTGGCGGTAGCTCTTCAGCCTGGGGTGATCGTAGGCGTACATGGCCGAATCGTCGATCACGACGATGGCGCGCACCTGCGGCAGACGGTCGATCAGCGGCAGGATCTTGTCTACATATTCCTGGTCTTCGGCGATGAAGATCGCCGCGCCGCCGTCCTGCATCTGGTATTCGACCTCGGGCAGCGAGGCCGTCGGATAAATTCCGTAGACGACGGCCCCCAGCGACTGCGCGGCGAGGTCGCAGATCAGCCATTCCTCGCAGACGTCGCCCATGATGGCGACGCGTTCGCCGGCCCGGAGACCGAGCGATTGAAGTGCCTCGGCGGCGCGGGCGACCAGCAATGCGTAATCGTGCCAGGTGCGTTCGCGATAGATGCCGAGATGCTTGGAGCGGAAGGCGACGCGATCGGGAATGCTGCGCGCGCGGGCGCAAAGCAGCGCGGGCGCCGTCGTGCGGCGCAAGGCGTCCCGAGTGACCGTTATCTGTTCGGCCATCACGCTGCCTGTCTCAAGCGTTTCCCGACCGGCCTTATAACCCGGCTCGGAGATAAATTCTATAGATCAATCGAATTTTTTTGCACGCCCGCGCCGGGAGCGCGCTGGTGTGGCAGAGAGTCCGTTGAGAACCAGCGGTACGAATTCGCTGCCGATGCGCTCAATCGAGGCCTGTTCCTTGCCGTACCAGGTGGGGACCGAATTCGCCATGCCGAGAATGGCCAGAGTCACCAGGCGCGGGTCGATATCGTCGCGGAACTCGCCGGCCTTCATGCCGGCGCGGATCACGTTCTCGAAGATTTCCTCGATCTGGCGGCTCCATTTGCCGATGTGCCGGCGGCTTTCGTTGGGCAGGAACTGCCGCTGAGTCAGGAAGACCTTGACGAAGTCGCCGCGATCCAGAATGGGCGCAATATGTGCGCGAACCAGGCCCGCAAGCTTTTCCGACGCCGAGCCTGGTCCGCTGGCGATCCCCTGCGCCGCTTTGTAGAAGTCCTCCACCCCGCGCGTGCACACGTTTTCCAGCGCCGCTTCCTTGGACGGGAAATAGTAATAGAGGCTCGCCTGCCGCACGCCGAGGACGTCGGCGATGTCCTGGGTGGAAGCGCCGTGATAGCCCTTCCGCGCGAAGATTTGCGCGGCGGCGTCGAGAATCTCGGCCGCACGCCGATGCGTATTGCCTCCTGTCTTAGTGCGCGGCTTCTTGCCCATGCTGCCTCGATGCGCCTTCGTCCTTGCTCTTGTCAAATCGGTCCGATCATGTATCTATAGACCTATAGAAAAATTGAGCCAGCGGCAGAATCCGACCGGTTGCATTTTACTGGCGGCGGTGCCGGGAGAGAACAGGGAGGTGACAGCCATGAGTGCGCAGCAGGCACGGTCTCTGCAGGACCTGTTGAATTCCGTTCCGAACATTGTCGATCACCTCTACGGCAACCGGCCGAAATCCGCGTTGAACGTCTTTACCGTCATGATGCCGAGCGAGGTGGTGCGGCCCGAATTCACCACCTGGCGCGACGAGCAGCGGTCCTGGCGCGAGACCATCGCGCTGCACGACCAGAGTTATCACATGCAGAGCCTGCATGTCCGCGGTCCGGATGCCCTGAAGCTTTTCGAGCGCTTCGGCGTCAACACCTTCAAGACCTTCACGCCGGGCGCAGCCAAGCAGTTCCTCGCCTGTTCGCCCGAAGGCTACGTCATCGCCGACGCCATTCTGTATTATCTGGACAAGGAAAGCCTGCTGTTGGTCGGAAATCCGTCGGCCACCGACTGGATGCAGTTCAACGCCGAGCGCGGCGGCTTCGATGTCACCGTCGAGCTGGACCCGATGTGGGTGCTGAACAAGGCACGCAGGCGCAATTTTTATCGTTACCAGATCGAGGGGCCACTCGCACTGAAGCTTCTGGAGAAGCTGCATGGCGGGGCCCTGCCCGAGATCAAGTTCTTCCGGTCGGGCGAGATCAACATTGCAGGCTGCAAGGTTCGGGCGATGCGGCACAGCATGGGCGGCGTGCCGGGCCTCGAGCTGTCCGGCCCGTGGGAGGATCGCGACAAGGTCAAGTCTGCGCTGGTGGCGAGCGGCCGCGAGTTCGGACTGCGCCAGATCGGCTCGCTTGCCTATTTCAGCACCGTCATCGAATCGGGCTGGTGGGCGGTGCCTTTCTCGGCGATCTATACCAGCCCGGAGCTGCGCCCGTATCGCGAATGGCTGTCGACCAACCACGCGGCAGCGCGCATGTCGCTCGGCGGCAGCTTCTATTCGCCCAATGTCGAAGACTATTATGCGACCCCGTGGGATATCGGCCTCGGGCACCTCGTCAAGTTCGATCATGATTTCATGGGACGGGCGGCTTTGGAGCGCATGGCCGACAAGCCGCATCGCCGGAAGGTTACGCTGATGTGGAATGCGGAGGACGTCCTTCAGGTGTTCCGGCGGCTGCTGCAGGACGGCCCGACGGCGATGCATATCGATCTGCCTCTCTCGGCCACCGCGCGCCTGCACTACGACAAGGTGCTGAGCAAGGACGGCAAGCCGATCGGCTTCGCGCATTATCCCGGCTACACCGTCAACGAGCGGTCGATGATGTCGCTCGGCAGCGTGGAGGAGGCTTATAGCAAGCCGGGAACGGAAGTCGTCCTTGTGTGGGGCGAGGAGGATGGCGGAAGGAAAGGCGCGCCATGGATCGAGCCGCATGTGCAGGTGAAGATCCGCGCGACTGTGGCGCCGTCGCCGATCAGCCACGCCGCCCAGGAATATCGCGACGTCATCGGGGCGCCGCGCCGCACCATGCCCGAGCCGGTGTGACGCCACCAGCCGGGCATCCACCGCTCGCCTTGGGAGACATAACCTTGCCTCTTGCCGCCTCCGGCCGCCCGCCATTCCGCGCCGATCATGTCGGCAGCCTGTTGCGTCCACCCACGTTGCGGCAGGCGTTTCGGGATCACGCGGCCGGGCGCATCGACGACGCGCGCTTTGCGGAAATCCAGGACCGGTGCATCCGCGATGTGGTGAAGCTGCAGGAAGACGTCGGGCTTCAGGTCGTCAATGACGGCGAATTCCGCCGCGGTTCCTACTGGAGCCGCTTTGTCGAAGGTGTCGAAGGGTTCAGCATCAAGCCGGCCGTCTTCAGGTTTCGTGACGACGCGGGGCATGAAGTGGCGTTCACGGCGCCTCATGCGTCCGGCAAGCTGCGTCGCGTCAAGCCGCTGGCGCTCGACGAATTCGATTTCGTCAGGGGCGTGACACGGATGACGCCGAAGGTCACCCTGCCGTCGCCCTCGACCATGCATTTCTACCGTTGCTCGGACTTTGCCGACACAAGCGTCTATCCGGATGCGGAGACCTTCTTCGCCGATCTGGCGCGCGTCTTTCAGGAAGAGATCGCCGATCTGGTGCAGGCCGGCTGCCGCTATATCCAGCTCGACGAAGTGGCGATCGCGCTCTTGTGCGATCCGGCCATTCGCAGCAACGTGGAGGAGGCTGGCGCGAAGCCGGACGATCTGGTCGATCTCTACATTCAAGGCCTGAACGACGCCGTCGCGGGCGCACCGGCGGATGTCGTGTTCGGCGTGCATATGTGCCGCGGCAATTTCAAGGGTCACTATCTCGCCTCCGGCGGTTATGAATCGGTGGCCGAACGTTTCTTTGCGAATACCCGGGTCAATCACTTCCTGCTCGAATACGACACCGCACGCGCCGGCGATTTTGCACCGTTGCGCTTTGTGAAAAACAAGGGTGTGGTGCTGGGCCTTGTGTCGAGCAAGACGCCGGCCTTGGAGACGCTGGACAGGCTCAAGCGCCGCGTTCAGGACGCCACCCGGCATATCGATCTCGATCGTCTGGCAATCAGTCCGCAATGCGGATTTGCATCCACCGTCGCCGGCAACCCGGTCACCGAAGAAATCGAGCGCCAGAAACTGAAACTGTGCGTTGACGCGGCGAAACAAATCTGGGCTTGAAAACGAAAGCGCCCGGCAGCCGGCCGGGCGCTGACGAATTCATGCTGAGAAAGGTTCAGGCCGCTTTCTGCGCCGCGGCGGCTTTGGCGAGAACGAAGTCGTATTTGACTTCGTAGAAAGGCGTATCGACGGTCTCGCCGTTCGGCGCCTTGCCGGCCGGCTTCTTGACGAATTCCACGATCAGCGGCTCCTTCACGCCGAACACGACGTCGGTGTCGATGAACTGGCAGCCTTTCTGAAAAATGTGGGTGGTGAGGCTCTTGTAGCCCGGTGCGGCGATGTGGAAGTGGATATGCGCCGGCCGCATATGGCTGATCTTGGTCTTGCGCATGAGGTCGCCGATCGGGCCATCCATCGGAATCGTGTAACCGATCGGCGCCACCGTCCGCACCGAATAGGTGCCGTCCGGATTCGAGTGATAGATGCCGCGCATATATCCTTCGGCGCCGGCGATCTGCGCTTCGTAGAGGCCTTCGCCGTCGGTTTGCCACATGTCGAGCATGGCGCCGGCAATCGGCTTGCCGTCGAGATCGGTCACTCTGCCGCTGACGAAGCAGGGAATGCCGGGTGCGCCTTCCGCCATGTTCCCGCCATCGGCAATTTCCGGCGAATCCGGAATGTGGAACGGCCCCTCTACCGTCGAGGGGGTGGCCTTGCCGGGCGCACGATTGTTGATCGCGTCCACCAGCATGCTGATGCCCATCACATCGGACATCAGGATGAATTCCTGGCGCTTGGCATCGCAAATCTGTCCGACCCGGGTGAGCCACTGGATCGCCGTGGCCCATTCCTGCTGCGTGGGCTCCACTTCGCGCACGAAGGCATGCAGGTGTTTCACCGCGGCCGTCATGACCTGGCGCAGTCGCGGATCCGGAATATTGCTCCAGCGCTCGATGGCGAGGTCGGTCAGGTTCTCTTCAGTCACATAGGTCATGGCGTTCTCCCTAACTCCTTACGCTCCCGGGGCGTGCAGCGCAGCATCGATGTGTGCTTGCCGCGACTTTAACCGGGCACGACCGTCGCGCGTCAATACCACAGCTTGAAGAGGTGCATAAGACTGCGATTTGCGGGGCGCGGCCCACCATGCGGCAGCAGCGGGGCTGCTTCTGAAGAAAACGGACGCTCGCGCCGACCTCTGCAAGGAGTGTCTGCCAGCACGTTCGAATATCGAACGAAAGAGCGCTGCGCCGCACGTGCAGGCCTCATCGTCGACGCGCGCTGTCGCCACTCCCGATTGCGTTGCAGACCAAAAATGTTGAGACTGCGCCGCGACGGGCATTCGCCCATCGCCGGTTCCCGCAGCGGCGGACGACCGGCGCACGGGAAAGAAACGCCCGCATCAGGGGAGGTTTCCAATGACCGATCGCTTTTCGGCGTCGCGGCTTCTGTTGCTTGCAGGAATCGCCGGCTTTTCGATGCTCACATCGTCCATCAGTCTCGCCCAGCAGCCTCCGGGCATGAGCCCGATCGACAAGTCGAACCCGGCTGCCAGCAAGCAGGACGGCAATCTGAAACCGCACGCGACTCCGCCGGTCGCGACGCCGGTGGAGAAAATCCCGGTCGACAAGCTGAAACTGCCGACGGGCTTCAAGGCCGAAATCTGGTCGCATGGTCATCCCGGCGGCCGCACGATGGTGCAGGGCGACAAGGGCACCGTTTTCATGGGCTCACGCATCATCGGGCGCGTCTATGCGATCACGGAGAAAGACGGCAAGCGCGACGTGAAAATCCTGTTGCAGGGGCTGACGCAGCCGAACGGCCTCGCGTTCAGGAACGGCTCGCTTTACGTCTTCGCCATCAACCGCGTGCTGCGTTACGACAATATCGAAAGCAAGCTGGACAATCCCGGCGATCCGGTCGAACTGACCAAGGAATTCAATCTGCCGCCGGAAATCCATCATAACTGGAAATACGCGGCCTTCGGTCCGGACGGCAAGCTCTACATCCAGGTGGGCGCCAATTGCAATATCTGCGAGATCAATCCCGGCGTGCATGGGCAGATCCGCCGCTACAATGCGGATGGCTCGGGCATGGAGATCGTGGCGCGCGGCGTACGCAATACGGTTGGCTTCGACTGGCATCCGGTGACCAAGGAATTGTGGTTCACCGACAACGGCCGCGACTGGGCAGGCGACGCGGGGCCGCAGGACGAGCTCAACCGCATTGCAAAGGGACAGGAGGGTGCCAATTACGGCTTCCCGTATTGCCACGCCAACGGCATCCCCGATCCGGACATTAAGAAGCCAAACGCCTGCGCGGGCGTCGTGATGCCGGCGGCGCTGACCGGACCGCACACGGCCGGGCTCGGCATCATCTTCTATACCGGCAGCATGTTCCCGAAAACCTATCAGAATGTCGCCTTCATCGCGCGGCGAGGATCCTGGAACAAGTCGCAGAAGACGGGCTACGACGTCATTGTGGCTAGGACAAACGGCGGATCGGCGAAGCTCGAACCGTTCCTGACCGGCCTGCTCGACGACAAGAAAAACGAGTTCTATGGGCGGCCGACCTACATCATGCAGATGAAGGACGGTTCGCTGCTCGTCTCCGATGAGCAGAACGGCGCGACCTACCGCATTTCGTATGCGGGAAAGCAATAGACCTGCGCACGACGTAATGAACTGCGTACGACCGCATTGGCGGCCGCTGGCTCTGGCGCTCGCGGCCGCCCTCTCTTTCGCCGGCTTCGCAGCCGCGCAGAACATGCCGCTGGCGGAGCGGATCGAGCAATGCAAAGGCTGTCATGGCGAAGACGGCAATTCCCGCCTTGAGAAAATCCCCTCGCTTGCCGGCCAGCCGGAATTCTTCGTGATGAACCAGCTCGTCCTGATGCGCGAAGGCGTGCGCCGGGTCGAGCCGATGACGCCGTTCGTCAAGGAGCTGAAAGATCCGGATATTTTCGCGCTTGCCAGGCATTTTGCATCGTTGCCGCCGAAGCGCAGCGACGAACCGGTCGATCCCGTTTTGGCCAGGCGCGGTGCCGAGATCGCCGCCGCGCGGCGCTGCGCCTCATGTCATCTGCCGACGCTGGCCGGGCAGGAGCAGATGCCGCGCCTCGCCGGACAGCGTATCGATTATCTGATCGCCGCGATGAAATCCTATCTCGACGATACGCGAACCGGCGCCGACACGGCGATGACGGCATCGATCGTCGGCCTGTCCGAGGCCGACATCACGGCGCTCGCGCATTATGCCGCCTCGCGCTAGGGGCGGCTTCGACCGAAAATCCCGGCGCTTGACAGTATTCCTATGATTGGATTATATTCCTCCCACCTCGTCCGCCCGAACCCGCCTGAGGCGCGTTCGGCATGCTTGTAAGAAGGCGAAGTCGGAGACATCCGACTTCGCCGAGGGGCGCTTGTCGCGAGGCGTTGCGCAGGCGGGACGAAGGAAGGGGTGCGGCGGAGATGCGCCGCATCGCCTTCCTGGACGGCGCCCGGGAAATCCGGGCCTCGGCCGGTGCGGCGCCCGCGTCCGTGCT
>Ga0073934_10003320_pt1 | contig 30048 bp, 28 predicted proteins | sample LarsenN4metaG_FD_76834 | JGI IMG/M metagenome (GOLD analysis project Ga0073934, IMG submission 76834) | Hot spring sediment bacterial and archeal communities from British Columbia, Canada, to study Microbial Dark Matter (Phase II) - Larsen... ... | reverse complement strand
TGGCAATAATCGGATAACTGGTGTATAAGCGGGAGCGGCTTCAATGCCGCTCTTTTTTTTCGCGAGGACAGGGGGGTCATGCAGAGCAGGCACGAGGAATCATTCTGGGGGGGGATCGTCAAGGCCCTCGGCCTGGTGTTCGGCGACATCGGCACCAGCCCCATCTATACCCTGACCGTGGTCTTCACCCTGACCAGGCCGACCGAATCCAATGTCTACGGCATCCTCTCCCTGGTCTTCTGGACCATGACCATCCTGGTGACCGCCGAGTACGCCTGGCTGGCCATGAGCCTGGGGCGCAAGGGGCAGGGGGGGGAGATCGTCCTGCGGGAGATCATCATCAAGCTCTTCAAGAAGGGCAGGGTACTCGCCTTTGCCGGCTTCCTCTCCTTCCTCGGGGTGTCGCTCCTCCTGGGTGACGGTGTCATCACCCCGGCCATTTCCATCCTCTCCGCGGTGGAGGGTCTCCTGCTGATCCCCTCCCTGGCCGCCACCAAGCAGTCGGTACTGGTCATGGTCGCAGCACTGATCGCCTTCACCCTTTTCTTCTTCCAGTCCCGGGGGACCGACAAGGTCGCCGGCATCTTCGGGCCGATCATGGTCGTCTACTTCGGTGCCCTGCTGGTTTCCGGACTGGTCTCCATCGCCGGCAACCCTGGCATCGTCAAGGCGGTCAACCCGTGGTATGCGCTGGAGTTCTTCCGCCAGAACGGCTTTGCCGGCTACATCGTCCTCTCCGAGGTCATCCTCTGCTCCACCGGCGGCGAGGCGCTCTACGCCGACATGGGGCACCTGGGGAAGAAACCGATCATCCGTGCCTGGTACTTCGTCTTCGCCGCCCTCTACCTCAACTACCTGGGACAGGGAGCCTTCATCCTGGGCAACCCGGAGGCGAAGAACATCCTCTTCGCCATGATCCAGAGCCAGTCGCCGCTGCTCTACATCCCGTTCCTCTGCCTCACCATCATGGCCACCATCATCGCCTCCCAGGCGATCATCAGCGGCGTCTTCTCCATCGTCTACCAGGGGATCACCACCCGCCTGATGCCGCTCTTCAAGGTCGATTACACCTCCAGCCAGATCCAGTCCCAGATCTACATCGGCGCGGTCAACTGGACCCTGATGGTGGCGGTCATCTTCGTCATGTTTTTCTTCCAGAAGTCCGGCAACCTGGCGGCCGCCTACGGCATGGCGGTCACCGGCTCCATGACCATCACCGCTATCATGATGATCATGGTCTTCTCCAGAACCACGAAAAAGTGGAAGGTGCCGATCGTCGTCCTCATCGCCATCCTCGACCTGGTCTACTTCACTTCGACCTTCTCCAAGCTTCCCCACGGCGCCTACTGGTCACTCATCCTGGCATCGGTCCCCTTTGCCACCATCCTGATCTGGATCAACGGCCAGCGTGCCCTCTACCGGGCGCTGCGCCCCCTGGAGATGGACATCTTTCTCCTCTCCTACGAGCAGATCTTCGCCAAGGGGAAGAATATCCCCGGCTCGGCCCTCTTCTTCATCAAGGGGCTGGATGTCATCCCGCCGTACATCGTCCACTGTGTCATCCGCTCCAACATCATCTACGAGCGGAACATCTTCATCTCCATTCTCAGGATCGACGAGCCGTTCGGCGTCTTCTGCCACCACAAGCCCGGGGTAGCCTCCGGTCTGGAGTTCTTCGAGATCAAGGCGGGCTACATGGAGGTGCTGGACATCGAGCGGCTGCTGAAGGAGCACGGCATCTCCGAAAAGGTCATCTTCTACGGCATCGAGGATATCGAGACCAGGAACCCGGTCTGGAAGGTCTTCGCCCTCATCAAGAAGCTCACCCCCAACTTCGTCCAGTTCAACAAACTGCCGGCGACCAAGCTGCAGGGGGTCGTGACGCGGGTGGAGATGTAGGGGGCGCGGCTGCACCGGGATAAATAAAAGAGGGACGGAATTTCTTCCGTCCCTCTTTTCGTATTTTCAAAGCGGTTCGCGTCCATTACTGTTGCTGGCGAAGCATCATAGCGAAGCCATGTGACAAAGAATGTCGCAACTCTTCGGGGCTCCGCCGGAGGAAATTAGTTCATTCGCGCACTTCCAGCCGCAGCCCCTCGATTTTCTCGAAGTCGCGCCGGTTGGCAGACGACGGTATAGTCGAGAGAGATAGCCGTAGCAGCGATAATCAGGTCGTGGGCGCCGACGGTGAATCCCTTCCGGACCAGCGACGCCCAGAGGTGGGCATAGATGCGGGCGACCGCAGTATCGAAGATAAAAACGGGGAAGAGTTCGATCACCTTTTCCACAAAGGCCTGACGTCTGAGTCGGCGGGTCTCGGTGTCGGCTCGCTCAACCCCGTGGAGGAGTTCGGCGATGGTGACTACACTGACACCAAAGGGTTCATCCTCCCGCCCCGCAATCAGTTCGTCGATGGCCGCGCGGTTGCGCTCCACGGCGATGATTTCGGTGGAGTCAAAGATTATTCCCATTCGGTAGACTCCGGCAGTGGGGGTTGGGCGCTGGCGGCGGCCAGCACATCGCCGGCAAAGGCGGTGTCAGTCCGGTCGAGCCGTGGAAGAACCTTCAGGATGCCGCGTAGTTCGGCCAGGGGACGTTCCCGGACGGGCTCCTCTGCTGGAACGATGGAGGCGGCGGGCTTCCCGCCGCGCATGATCGTGTAGTGGTCGCCGCGATATCTGATGTTGTTGAGGATCTCGGAAAAATTCCGGACGGCTTCTGTTGCGCTGATGGTAGCACGCATGGCAGACCTCCATAATATGATAATCATATTTTACACAAATGGATAGCTTGTGCCACTGAAATCCACGAATAGGCGCATAATCAGCAACCGAATGCGGAAGCGTTACCGGCAACACCTTGAAAATCCTCCATGTCAAAGTGGATTTTCAAGGTAGATCACAGCATCTTGCGCAGGAACTGGCCGGTGTAGGAGCGGGTGACCCGGGCAACCTCTTCCGGGGTGCCGACGGCGACGATCTCTCCCCCCCGGTCGCCCCCCTCGGGGCCGAGGTCGATGATCCAGTCGGCGGTCTTGATGACATCCAGGTTGTGCTCGATGATGACGATGGTGTTCCCCCCCTCCACCAGCTTCTGCAGCACCTCCAGCAGCTTGGCGATGTCTGCGAAGTGGAGGCCCGTCGTAGGCTCGTCGAGGATGTAGATGGTCCGGCCGGTGGCCCGTTTGGAGAGCTCCTTGGCCAGCTTGACCCGCTGGGCCTCGCCGCCGGAGAGGGTGGTGGCCGACTGGCCGAGGCGGATGTAGCCGAGCCCCACGTCCTCAAGAGTCTGCAGCTTGTTCCTGATGCGGGGGATGTTCTCCATGAACTGCAGCCCCTGGGAGACGGTCATATCCAGCACCTCGGCGATGGACTTCCCTTTGTAGCGCACCTCCAGGGTCTCCCGGTTGTAGCGCGCCCCCTTGCAGACCTCGCACTGGACGTAGACATCCGGCAGGAAGTGCATCTCGATCTTGATGATGCCGTCCCCGGAACAGGCTTCGCACCTCCCACCCTTGACGTTGAAGGAGTAGCGCCCCGGCTTGTAGCCGCGCAGCTTTGACTCGGGGAGCTGGGCGAAGATGTCGCGGATGTCGGCGAAGACGCCGGTGTAGGTGGCCGGGTTGGAGCGGGGGGTGCGGCCGATGGGAGACTGGTCGATGTTGATGACCTTGTCCAGCAGTTCCAGTCCCCTGATATCCTGCACCGCCCCGGCCTTCTCCCGGCTCCGGTAGAGCCGCTGACCCAGGACCTTGTGGAGGGTGTCGATGATCAGGGTCGACTTGCCCGAGCCCGAGACGCCGGTGACGCAGGTGATCACCCCGAGGGGGATCCTGGCGGTGACGTTCTTCAGGTTGTTCTCGCTGGCGCCGACCACGGTGATGAACTTGTCGCTGGTGCGCCGCTCCTGCGGCACGGGGATCGTCAGTTCGCCGGAGAGGTACTTGCCGGTAAGGGATTCGGGGCACTCCATGATCTGCCGCGGCGTACCCTGGGCCACCACCTCGCCGCCGTGCACCCCGGCACCGGGCCCCATGTCGATGACGTGGTCCGCCTCCAGGATGGTCTCCTCGTCGTGCTCCACCACCAGCACGGTGTTGCCGATGTCCCGCAGGTGCATGAGGGTCATGAGGAGGCGGGCGTTGTCCCGCTGGTGCAGGCCGATGGAAGGCTCGTCCAGGATGTAGAGGACCCCGACCAGGCTGGAGCCGATCTGGGTCGCCAGGCGGATCCGCTGCCCTTCCCCGCCGGAGAGGGTGCCGGCGGTCCGGTCGAGGGAGAGGTAGTCCAGCCCCACGTTGACGAGGAAGCCGAGCCGCTCGCGGATCTCCTTCAGAATGCGGCGGGCGATCTCCGCCTCCTTGTCCGACAGCTCCAGCTCCGTGAAGAACTCCAGGCAGTCGCGGATGGAGAGGGCGGTGACCTGACAGATGTTGCTGCCGCCGACCCGGATGAAGAGGGATTCCTTCTTCAGCCGCGCCCCGTTGCAGGTAGGGCACGGCATGACGTTCATGTACTTCTCCAGCTCCTCCCGCACGCTCTCCGATTCGCTCTCCAGGTAGCGCCGCTCCAGGTTGTTCAGCACCCCCTCGAACTCCTTGTGGTAGGTATGTTTGCGGCCGCCGTCCTCCTCCCACCAGAACTCCACCTTCTCCCCCTTCGAGCCGCGCAGGATGACATCCTTCGCGCTTTCCGGAAGGTCGCGGAAGGGGGTGCGGATATCGAACTTGTAGGCCTTGGCCAGCGCTTCCAGGGTCAGGTGGTACCAGCCGGAGAGCCGCTTCTCCCAGGGGGCGATGGCCCCTTCGCGGATTGAGAGGTCCGGGTTGGGGACCACCAGGTCGGCATCGAAGTACATCCGGGTTCCCAGGCCGGTGCAGTCCGGGCAGGCGCCGTAGGGGTTGTTGAAGGAGAACATGCGCGGGGTCATCTCGGGGTAGGAGATGCCGCAGTCGATGCAGGCGAGCGCTTCGGAGAAGAGGGTGGTCTCGCCGTCGATGATCTGAACCTTGGCGATCCCCTCGGCATGGTGGAGGGCGGTCTCGAAGGAGTCGGCCAGGCGCCGCTCCAGCCCGGGCTTGACGATGAGCCGGTCGACGACGATGTCGATGTCGTGCTTCCTGTTCTTGTCGAGGACGATCTCCTCGGCCAGCTCCTTCGCCTCGCCGTCGATGATGACCCGGGTGAACCCCTCCTTGCGCAGGCCGTTCAGCTCCTTTTTGTATTCACCCTTGCGCCCCCGTATCATGGGGGAGAGGAGCTGCAGCCTGGTCCCCTCCGGCAGCGCCATGACCTGGTCGACCATCTGGGAGACGGTCTGGGAGGCGATCAGCTTGCCGCAGCTGTAGCAGTGGGGCTTGCCGACCCGGGCGAAGAGGAGGCGGAGGTAGTCGTAGATCTCGGTGACCGTGCCGACGGTGGAGCGGGGGTTCTTGCTGGTGGTCTTCTGCTCGATGGAGATGGCCGGGGAGAGCCCCTCGATGGACTCCACGTCCGGCTTCTCCATCTGCTCCAGGAACTGGCGGGCGTAGGCGGAGAGTGACTCCACGTAGCGCCGCTGCCCCTCGGCATAGATGGTGTCGAAGGCGAGAGTGGACTTGCCCGAGCCGGAGAGGCCGGTGATGACCACCAGCTTGTCCCGGGGGATCTCCACGTCGATGCACTTGAGGTTGTGCTCGCAGGCGCCTTTTATGATGATGCTGTCATGTGCCATGTCGTCTTCTCTCGCACCCGTCTTCAACCTAAGCCGGATTTTTCAAACAACCGAAAATCTGAACCGCCCGTTCGCTCCGCTCACTCAAGCCGCAAAGGACGCCAAGGTTACGCAAAGAAAACCTGACATCAAGGTTGTGAGTTTTTCTTTGCGGCCGTTCTTTGCGCCCTTTGCGGCTTTGCGGTGAGAAGGTTTGAACTACACCCCGGCGATAGCCTTCCCAGCGGCGAGAAGCTCCTCCACCTCAGCCGGGGAGCCGGCCTCGCTGTAGAGGCGCAGCACCGGCTCTGTGCCGGAGGGGCGGATCAGCAGCCAGGAGCCCCCTTCGAAGAAGAACTTGAAGCCGTCGCTGAAGTTGGTCGCCGTGACCTTGCGACCGGCAATCTCGCCCATGGTTTCCGTACCCAGCTTGGCGATCAGCTGCTCCTTGGCTGTCTGCTCGATCTGCAGGTCGATGCGGCGGTAGAAGAAGTGGCCGATCTCGTCCATGGTTTCGTTCAGCAGCTGGCGCAGACCCTTGCCGCTGACCGCCATGGCCTCAAGGAGCAGGAGTCCCATGAGGATGCCGTCCCGCTCGGGGATATGTCCCTTCACCCCGAGGCCGCCCGACTCCTCGCCCCCCATGAGGATGTCGTGCTCCAGCATGAGCTCGCAGATGTGCTTGAAACCGATGGGGGTCTCGAACAGCTCCAGGCCGTACTTTGCCGCCAGCAGGTCGATCATGCGGGTGGTGGAGACGGTCTTGACCACCCCGCCCCGCAGCCCCTTGTTTTCGATGAGATGGCGCAGAATGACGGTGTAGATCATGTGGGAGGAGAAGAAGTCGCCGTTCTCGTCCACGGCGCCGATCCGGTCCGCATCGCCGTCCAGGGCCAGTCCGGCGCGGAAGCCGCCGTTTCGCACCGCTGCCGCGAGCTCCTGCAGGTGCTCCTCGGTCGGCTCCGGCGGCTGGCCGCCGAAGGAGGGGTTGTAGTCCCCATGGATCTCGCTGCAGCCGGGGATCAGCAGGGGGAGGGCGCCGCTCCCGGCGCCGTACATGGGGTCGACCACGAAAGGTATTCCCGATGTGCGAATCATTTCCATGTCCACGTAGCTCCGCAGCTGGTCGTAGTATTCAGTGTTGGCATCGAAAATCTCCACCATGCCCCCTGCAACGGCCTCGCTAAACGGGGTGGCGAGGATGGTCCTGCCCTTGGCGCAGTTTGTCGCCACCTGCTCCTCGATAAGTTTTGTTGTGGCAGGGCGGGCGGAGCCGCCGTAGGACTCCTTCACCTTGAAACCGTTGTATGCCGGCGGATTATGACTGGCGGTGATCATGACCCCGCCGCCGGCCCCTCGGGCATGGACCGCCCACGAGACCGCCGGAGTAGGGGTGTAGCCGGATGTGAGCTGGACGCGGATGCCGTTGCCGGCGGCAACTTCCGCCACCCGCTCGGCAAACTCACGAGAGAGGAAACGCCGGTCGTATCCGACCACCAGCCCCTTGCCCGCAAGTCCCTCCCGTTTCAGATAATCCATGGTCGCCTGAGCGACGATGGAAAGATTGTCGAACGTGAACTCGCGGGCAATGACCCCGCGCCAGCCGTCGGTACCGAATTTTATGATCTGAGCCAAGAGAACCTCCGGTCGTAAAATTTCAAAATAGCTCATAATTTTCGCCCCGCCGCCGGGCAATGTCAATCATTTCTTGAATCAAGCCGACTTGACCGGAACCGCAATTTGCCCTACACTCAACCGATAAATCATCCATTGGAGGTCGAACACATGTTCAGACGACTGCTGTACACCACACTGCTTATGCTTCTCCTTGGTAGTTCCGTTGCCTCGGCAGCCGACAAGAATCCCGTTGCGCTGATGGAGACCAGCATGGGGAACATCAAGATCGAACTCTTCGCCAAGGAAGCCCCCATCTCGGTGAAGAATTTCCTCGCCTATGCCAACAGCGGCTTCTACAAAGGGACGACCTTTCACCGCGTCATACCCGGTTTCATGGCCCAGGGGGGCGGACTGACCGCCGAACTGCAGCCGAAACCCGGGGACCTCCCCCCGATCAAGAACGAGGCTGACAACGGCCTGAAAAACGACCGCGGCACCATCGCCATGGCTCGTGGCGGGGCACCGGACAGCGCCACCTCGCAGTTTTTCATCAATGTGGTGAACAATGACAAGCTCAACCGACCGAATCCCGACGGCTTCGGCTATGCCGTCTTCGGCAAGGTGATTGAGGGGATGGACGTGGTGGACAAGATTGTCAACGCTCCCCAGTCCAGGAAGAATGCAGTCTTCCAGAACGTGCCGAACACCCCCATCGTGATCAAGAACGTCAAGGTTCTCAAATAGCAGTACATCAACGATTAGGAGCAGTGCAACCGATGCTTACGACTTCAGATTTCAAAAAAGGGCTGATCATCCAGCTCGACGGCGCACCCTGCGTGCTGGTCGACGTCCAGTTCCAGTCGCCGTCCGCCCGTGGCGCCAACACCATGGTGAAGACCAAGTACCGCAACCTCATCACCGGCCAGGTGCTCGACAAGACCTTCCGCTCCGGGGACAAGGTTGACGAGGCGGATTTCGAGCGGCACAAGGGGCAGTATCTCTATGCAGACGGTGACCGCGGCGTCTTCATGGACCTGGAGACCTATGACCAGTTCGAGATGGAGGCGGACAATTTCGCCCTGATCTCCCCCTACCTTCTGGACGGCCTGGAGGTGCAGCTTGGGCTGTTTCAGGGGAGGATGATCAACGTGGATCTACCCATGACCGTCGAGCTGACCGTCACCGAAACCGCACCGGTGCTGAAAAACGCCACCGCAACGGCCCAGACCAAGGAGGCGGTCCTTGAGACCGGTCTCAAGCTCCAGGTCCCCCCATATCTGGAGGTGGGTGACCGGATCAAGGTGGATACCCGTGACTGCCGCTTCATCTCCCGGGCCTAGCAAAAAACTGTTGACACTGCAGGGAAATACGGCTATATAGAGTGTTCTTTACGCCCAGATAGCTCAGTCGGTAGAGCAGAGGATTGAAAATCCTCGTGTCGGCGGTTCGATTCCGTCTCTGGGCACCAGTTAAACAATAAAAACAGGCACTTACGATACCGACCGTGAGTGCCTGTTTTATTTTGCCGCGCATTTTAAAAAAGTTCTTGTGTCGACCTCAATCCCCCCCCGAACACCACTTATTGGGGGGCGTCTTCTGTTGCCATAGCAGGTATCGCTCCTATGAGCATGAGGAAGTTTAACGCCATTACCAGTATCAGTTTCATTTGCACCCACCGGAAACCTTCCTGAGCAGATAGTGCCCGACGAACCATTCATTGCCGCCGTTGTAGCCAAACAGTTCGGCGCAGGCCATGAAAAAAACCCGCCATCGCCGGAACCAGATTTCTGCTTCCTCACCGTAGACCTCTTCAAGGATCGGCATGATCTGTTCACGCCGGGCGTCCTGCAGCAGGAGCCAGTCCTCGCAGGTCTGCTGGTAATGGCGGCCATTTACGCGCCAGTGCTTCTCCACCAGCAGGTGGTCGTTGAAGTAAAACAGCAGGTGATCGGAAGGCATGATGCCGCCGGTGAAGAAATAGCGCCCCATCCAGTTGTCATCCCCTTCTGCCTCGAAAAAATAGGCCAGTTCGCGATGGCAGAAGATGTGTACGAAAAGTCGCCCGTCCGGTTTCAGCCAGCCGGAGATGCGCCGGAGCAGTTCGGCGTAGTTGCGCATATGTTCGAACATCTCCACCGAGACTACCCGGTCGAAGGTGTCGTCGCTGGAGAAAACGTTCATGTCGGCGGTGATAACCCGCACGTTGGCGAATCCCTTCTCGCGACAGACCGATTGAATATACTCCCGTTGCGGGGCTGAATTGGAGAGTGCCGTGATACGCGCATCCGGGTACTGTTCGGCCATCCAGAGCGTCAGGGAACCCCAGCCGCAGCCGAGTTCCAGGATGTCCATGCCGTCGGCAAGGCCTGCCCGGCGGCAGGTTTCCGCCAGCATGGCTTCTTCAGCGGCGGCAATGCCGCTCACGCCGACCGGGTAGAGGCAGCTGCTGTATTTGCGGCGCGGGCCCAGCACCTGAGCGAAAAATGCCGGGGGGAGTTCGTAGTGCTGGTCATTTGCGGCGTCCGTCTCGATCGCCAGCGGATTGCCCCGCAGGGTGGCAAAGAACTCATTCTGCCGCTGGCGCTCGACCTCAGTATCGCCGTGGTACTCATCCTGCAGGCGCTTGCGCAACAGTCGTCTGATTCCACTCCTTATGACCGCATCAGGCAGCATCCCTTTTTCCATGAGTCCAACCAGCATGTTCACGGTTTTGCCTCCGCCGGGGAGAATTCACGGCGGATATCCTCCATGCGGCCGCGGTTTTTGCCCAGATCCGAATACCCGAGCCGCGACGCGGAGCGGACGTGTATGACCCGCCCAGCCCTGTCCAGCAGGAATTCTCCGTCGTCGACAAACAAGGTCGTACGCAACTCGACCCGCAGATAGCCCGGGCTTTCCTCGATAACGGCAGCGTCCGTGCGCCGTGCCAGAATCTGCTTCAGCCGTGCAAAGGCGGCGTCAGGATCGCCGTTGAATGCCAGCGGTGCGATATGGTGCCGCTCGTCGGCAGCCTGACTCGAAACACAGTTGGGGGACGGCGGACAGGCAGACAACCTGTCTTCCCGCACCCCCAGATTGTTCGGGCGCTCCCCGGCGCAACCTGCAAGCAGACAGGGTAAAATACTCATGATCATGACCCATCGTAACCTTACCATCATTGACTGTCCCGCCTCATAATCGACTATCAGGGTTTCTTGGCAAACTTCTGCCCTGTCGTTCCTGTTATTTATAGCAGATGATGGTATGATTTCAGAAATTATCATTGAGGAGTTCACATGCAGCTGGCGTGCAAAGGTCCGTTGCTTTTCCCCCTTATCCTGCTGGTCACTTTTCTGAGATTCGGTTTGCCCGAAGCGGCTCACGCCCTGACCGTTGAAAACATCCCCTTTGCCGACAGCACGACCATCGGCGGCAAACCGGTGCCTCTGCGCAATGCGGCCCTGCTGCGCTATCTCAAGTTTATAAAGGCCTACGTGGCGGCCCTCTACCTGCCGGAGGGGGTCAAGGCGGACGATGTCCTGGCCGATGTGCCGAAACGCCTTGAACTCAGCTACCTGGTATCGATCAAGGGGCCGGATTTCCATAAGGGTGCCGCGCCGGTCCTGGAACGCAACCAGACACCGGCGGAACTTGCCCGGCTGAGGGGACGCATCGACCGGATCAATGCCGCCTATAAGGACGTCACGCCAGGGGACCGCTACTCCCTGACCTATCTGCCGGGGCGGGGGACGGAACTTGCCCTGAACGGCACGCCGCTGATCGTCATCGAGGGGGCCGATTTCGCCGCCGCCTATTTCGGCATCTGGCTGGGTCGCGAACCGATCGATGAGAAACTGAAGCGTGACCTGCTGAAAGGACTCTGACATGAAGCTATTCCTGACCGGCATCTGCTGTCTTGTCCTGACGGTCATGCTGTATGTCACCATCAGCGCCTCGCTGCACCAGGATATCGTCAGCGCGACCCGCGGGCTCTGGCCCGATCCATGGTTCCGGGCCACCCTGGCCGATGCCTACTGCGGCTTCCTCTTCTTCTGGCTCTGGGTTGCCTGGCGGGAGCAGTCCCTGGCAAAAAGTATCCTCTGGTTCGTCCTGATCATGACCCTGGGCAATATCGCCATGGCCGGTTACCTGCTGGTGCAGCTGCGAAGTTGGCAAGCGGCAGAGGGGATCGACTGTTTGCTGCGGGGCACGCATGCTGGCAACAGGAGCAGCCACATCAATGAACAGCACCGCTGAAAGCAATGATATTCTCCAGGAACTCTGCGCCGGCCAGCCGCTGGCCGTACTGGCCACTGACGCCGGCAGCGGTCCCTATGCCAGCCTGGTGGCGGTAGCCGTCACCCCGGACCTGCGCCAGCTGTTTTTCGCCACGCTCCGGGCAACCCGGAAATGGGCCAATCTGGCCGGGAACCGTCACGTATCCCTCCTGATTGACAACCGCAGCAACCAGGTGACCGATTTCAGCCGGGCGGCAGCCGCCACGGTCATAGGCATTGCCGAGGAACTGAGCGGGGCTGAGTTGGAGAGCGGGCTGGAGATATTCCTCCGTCGTCATCCACACCTGGCCGAGTTCACCGCGTCGCCGAGCTGTGCCCTGTTCCGGGTGCGGATAGGAAGTATCTACCTGGTGACCCGTTTCCAGAACGTCGTGGAATTCCACTTTTCGCCATGAACCATTCGTCCGGACTCGTCATTGACCTGGCGGAACTGACCGCCGCCGACCTGCCCCGCGCCGGCGGCAAGGCGGTTGCCCTCGGTCGGCTGGCCAGTTCGGGCACGCCCGTACCGCCGGGTCTGTGCGTCACGACATCGGCCTATGACCGCTATCTGGATGCCACCGGACTGCGGCAACGCCTGCCGCTGCTGCTGGAGCGCAAGCCGTTCAGCGAGATGCGCTGGGAAGAGTTGTGGGACCTGGGGCTGAGGGTGCGCAGCCTGTTTCTGAACACACCGCTCCCTGCCGGTCTCGCCGCGGATCTGACCGGCCTTCTTGCGCCCCGTTGTGCCGACCGCCCGGTAACGGTCCGCTCGACGGCACCGGTCGAGGATTCGGCCACGGCCTCCTTCGCCGGGCTGCACGACTCTTTTGTCAATGTGCGCGGTCTGCCGGCGATTCTCGACCGGCTGCGGCTGGTCTGGGCCTCGCTCTGGTCCGATCGGGCGCTGCTGTACCGCCAGGAACTGGGACTCGACCCGGCCGCCAGCTCCATGGCGGCCATTGTCCAGGAGCTGGTTATCGGCGACCGTTCCGGAGTTGCCTTCAGCCGCTGTCCGGGCAGGCCGGGGCTGGTTGCCATCGAAGCGGTCTGGGGACTGAATCAGGGACTGGTGGATGGCGATGTAGAGCCGGATCGGCTGCTCCTGGACCCTGCAGATGGCAGGATCGTTGAGCGGCATGCCCCCCGGCGCCTGCAGGCCTGCCGGGCGATGGTCGACGGAGTTGCCCTGCAGCCGCTCCCGGCGGCTGAGCGGGAACAGTCACCCCTGCCTGACGACGTTGCCGGGCTTGTCATCTCCTTGCTGCGGCGAGCAGAGGAACAGTTCGGAGCACCGCAGGACCTGGAGTGGACGCTGCGGGGAAGGGAACTGTTCGCCCTCCAGTCGCGCCCCATCACCACGGGAGACGCCCCTGACGCCGGTGGTGACCGGGCCTGGTATCTCAGCCTGCACAAGAGCCTGGCCGCGCTCCAAAGCCTGCGGCGCACCATAGAAGAGGAATTGCTGCCGGCCATGGAGCGTGACGCCCTTTGCCTGGCGGCTGTCGATCCGGAACAGTTGTCAGATGAAGCACTGGAAGGTGAAATCGAAAAGCGGCAGGGGATTCTGGACAGCTGGGAGGAACGCTACCGGGAGGTGTGCATCCCCATGGCCCACGGTATCCGCCTGTTCGGGCAGCTTTACAATGATCGACTGCGACCGGCTGATCCCTTTGCCTTCCTGGGTCTCCTGGCCGGCGATACCGGGCTGCTGGCAACAGAGCGTAACCGGGCGCTGCAGGAACTGGCCGATCTGGTGCGCAGCGACCCGCAGCTGACGGCACGGCTCCGCGACGGCTGCCCGCCGGATTCGGCGAGCCCTTTTGCCGCAGCGCTTGCCGGTTTCACCTCCCGTTACGGCGATCTGTCCTGGGTCATGGGGGAGACGGCTGAAGGCTGTCGGGGACTTATCTCCCTGATCATGGAACTGGCCAGGACTGCCCCTGCGCAGCAGACAATCCGGAAACAGGCAGGCGAGGCGGAGTATCTGGCCCGCTTTACCATGGAGGAGCAGCCATTCGCCCGTGAGGCGCTGGAAATCGGCCGGGCAAGTTACCGTCTCCGTGACAACGACAACCTCTCCATCGGCCGCCTGACCGCCCGGTTGGCTGAAGCCCGAGATGAGGCGGCCAGGCGACTTGCAGAGCAGGTCATCCCGGAACCGGCAGCCCGTAAGGCAACGGTCCGGGAGCGCATTGCCAGGCGGCTCACTCCTGCCGGTTCCGCCGAAGTGAATGGTGGAACCCTTCCGGGAACACGTCGTCAGGTCCGCCAGATTGTGGGGCAGCCGGCAGGTCCAGGTCTGGTGCGGGGAAGTGCCCGCGTCATTCGCCAGCCGGCTGACCTGCGGGCGTTTCAGGCCGGCGAAATTCTCGTCTGCGATGCGGTCGATCCGAACATGACTTTTGTCGCACCGCTTGCCGGCGGCATTGTCGAACGGCGCGGCGGCATGCTGATCCATGGCGCCATCATTGCCCGTGAATACGGCCTCCCCTGTGTCACCGGCGTACCGGGGGCCACCGAACTGATCGACACCGGCAACCAGGTTACGGTGGATGGTTATCTGGGCATCGTCACCGTGGCAACCGGAGGGACAGCATGACAACAGTTTTCCTGATAGCCGCTGCCTCCATCCTGGTTTACATGACCGGCTGGTTCGTCGCCGCCCGGATTCGCGGCCGCAACGATATTGCCGATGTGGCCTGGGGATTGGGGTTCATCCTGGTTGCGGCGGCTTCCCTGCTGGCGGGCGGAATCTACCCGCTGCGGGGTCTTCTGGTCTCGGGGCTGGTCCTGGTCTGGGGGGGGAGGCTGGCAGTTCACATCCACAGCCGCAACCGCGGCCGCGGCGAAGATCCCCGCTACCGGAAGTGGCGCGAGGAGTGGGGCAGGTGGTTCGTGCTCCGTTCATTCCTGCAGGTATTCATGCTGCAGGGGATGCTGCTGCTGATGGTGGCCATGCCGGTAATCTTTGCCAACCAGGCGCCGCCGGCACCCCTTGGGTGGCTCGATCTCCTCGGCCTGGCGATCTGGCTGACCGGGTTCTGTTTCGAGGCGGTTGGTGACTGGCAACTGCTGACATTTATCCGCAACCCGGCCAACAAGGGGAAACTGATGACCGCCGGTCTGTGGCGCTACACCCGCCACCCCAACTACTTCGGCGAGGTCACCCTCTGGTGGGGGATCTGGCTGATGGTCCTGTCCCTGCCGGGCGGTTGGCTGACGGTTGTCGGCCCGCTGACCATCACGTTCCTGATCCTGAAGGTCTCCGGCATCCCGATGCTGGAAAAACCCTACGAAGATCGTGCCGATTTCCAGGAGTACAAGCGCCGCACCAGTGCCTTTTTCCCGCTGCCCCCCAGGGGAGGAATCTGACATGCCGCACACCGTAAAGATCTACCTCCTCTGCCTGCCGTTCACGCTGCTGCTGGACTACCTCTGGCTGGCCAGGCTGATGCAGGGCTTTTACCTCAAAGAGCTCGGCCCCTACGCACGGGTCCGGGGCACCACCATCATCCCGGTCTACTGGGCCGCCGCCATTGTCTACCTGCTGCTGCCGCTGGGTGTCGTGCTGTTCGCGCTGCCGCGGGTCGATCCGGAACACCTTGCGGTATCTTCCCTGGCGTGGGGTGCCCTGTTCGGCCTGGTCGTCTACGGTGTCTATGACATGACCAACATGTCCACGCTGGAGCGCTGGCCGGTCAGGATGGTCTGGGTCGATATCTGCTGGGGCTGCATCCTCTGCGGGGTAACAACCTGGTTCGCTGCGCTGGTGTCGCAGTGGCTGCAGTAAACGAAAGGGAGATGACATACGATGCTCAAGAGTCTGACGCAGCCAGGTGAAATTACCTGGCATGCATCGTCCGATCAGGAGGTAATGACCCGGCTGGACACACGTCCGGACGGATTAACTGACGGTGAAATCATGGAAAGGTTGCAGCGCTTCGGTGCCAACACTCTTTCCCGGTCCGGCGAGACAAGCCCCTGGGTCATCTTCTGGCGACAGGTCAATAATCCCATCGGCTGGTTGCTGGTTGCGGCCGGCGTTCTGGCCGTTGCCCTTAAAAAGCCCACCGACGCAGCCGTCGTATTCGGCGCCGTCGGCATCAATGCCATAATCGGCTTCATCCAGGAATACCGGGCAGGCAAGGCCATCGAAGCCCTTGCTGCCATGATTCCCGAAGCAGCAACGGCAATCCGGGGGGGGAGTCCGATCGCAGTGCCCGCCGACGGCCTGGTGCCGGGAGATCTCGTAACCCTGCAGAGTGGTGACAAGGTGCCGGCTGATCTGCGCCTGATCCGGGTCAAAAACCTCCTCGTTGAAGAAGCTGCTCTCACCGGCGAATCGCTGCCAACGGCAAAACGGACCGGGAGTGCGCCACCGGATGCGCCACTGGGAGACCGGGTGTGCATGGCCTACAGCGGAACCATGGTGGTGCAGGGAACCGCCACCGGCGTGGTGGTCGCCACGGGGAACAACACCGAACTGGGGCGGATCAACGCACTGTTGAACCAGACCTCGCAACTGGAGACCCCGCTGACGCGGCAACTGGCCAAGGTCAGTACCGGGATCACGGTCGCCGTGGTTTTTGTTGTCGCGGTGCTGATCGCTTTCGGCATCTGGGTGAAAGATGCTCCGGTCGGCGAATCCCTCATGGTTGCCGTTTCTCTTGCCGTGGCGGCAATCCCCGAAGGCCTGCCGGCGGTAATCACCATCTGTCTGGCTGTCGGTGTCCGGCGCATGGCGGAACGGCATGCCGTTGTCCGTCACCTCCCCGCGGTGGAAACTTTGGGTTCCACCAGCGTTATCTGTTCGGACAAGACCGGCACCCTCACCCGAAATGAAATGACGGTGCAGGTGGCATGGCTTGATGGCCACGAATACCGGTTTTCAGGGGTCGGCTACACGCCGGATGGCGACATCGAACACGACGGTGTCCGCCTGACGACCATTCCGACACCACTGCGGGAACTGCTCTCGATCGCCGTCCTCTGTAACGATGCCGTGCTGCGCCCCGAGGGAGAGAACTGGGGCATAACCGGCGATCCGACGGAAGCCGCCCTGGTAGCTGCCGGCCACAAAGCGGGTCTTTTTGCCCGGGAACTTCGCAACAGTCACGAACGTCTGGATGTCATCCCCTTCGAGTCTGACACCAAATTCATGGCCACCCTGAACCGGATCGACGGCGAGTCCCGTATCCTGCTCAAGGGGGCTCCGGAGACCGTGCTTGTCCGCTGCGCGCTCGGCGAAGCAGGGCAGCAGACCATCAATGAAGCCATGGAAACCTACGCCCGCCAGGGAATGCGGGTCATTGCCTGTGCCCAGAGGCGGGACGTTCCGTTAGACCAGATATCTCCCGATGATGTTGCAAAGGACCTGCAATTTGCCGGCCTTCTCTGCATGATTGACCCTCCCCGGACTGAGGCCATGGAAGCCATCCGGGTCTGCCACGGTGCCGGCATTACGGTGAAGATGATCACCGGCGACCACCCGGTGACCGCCGAAGCCATCGGCCGCCAGCTCAGCCTGCTGCAGCAGGGCCAGACCGCCATGCAGGGAAGGGATCTGGATGGCCTTTCCGACGTGCAACTCCAGGATGCCGTCATGAGCACCAATGTTTTTGCCCGTGTTGCCCCGGAGCACAAGATTGCCCTGGTGCAGGCACTCCAGGCGCTACGTCATGTGGTTGCCATGACCGGTGACGGGGTCAACGACGCACCGGCGCTCAAACGCGCCGACATCGGCGTCGCCATGGGGATTACCGGCACGGCCGTATCCAAGGAGGCAGCCAAGGTTGTCCTCATGGACGACAATTTCGCCTCCATCGCCGCCGCGGTTGAGGAAGGCCGCCGCGTCTATGACAACCTCGTCAGGTCCCTGGCCTTCGTGCTCCCCACCAATCTCGGCCTGGCCTGTACCCTCTCCATTGCCATGTTCTTCTTCCCGACGGTTCGGGTCGATGGTGTCAATGAACTGCTCATGGCCATGTCGCCCAGCCAGACCCTCTGGATCAACCTGATTGCGAGCGTTACCCTTTCCATTCCGCTGGCCTTCGAAGTGCTGGAGGCGAACGCGATGAAGCGTATGCCCCGTCCACCCGATGAACCGGTCTTTTCGGGGTTTATTGTCACGCGCCTGGTAGTTGTTGCGCTACTCATGTCCGCAGGAGCCTGCGGCCTGTTTCTCTGGGAATACTTCCGGATAGTCGGCGCCACACCGGTGTCAGCGTCGCGGCATGCATTTGCGCTGGCCGAAGCGCAATCCATCTGCGTAACCAGCATTACTTTCACCCAGATATTTTATCTGCTCAACTGCCGCTCCCTGCGCAACTCACTCCGATCACAGGGGGTCTTCAGCAATCCGTCGGTTTTTGTCGGCATTGGCGTCCTGCTGCTTCTTCAGGCGTGTTTCCTCTATCTTCCTCCATTTCAGGGTATTTTCGGCTCCGCGCCGCTGGATGTCAGGGCATGGTTGCTTGCCATGGTGGTCGGGGCGATAGTGCTGCCGGTGATATCGCTGGATAAATGGCTCAGAAACCGTCGAGGTGGATGACGGACATGGCACCTCGGCTAAGACCGGATAAATAAACCAGTCAGGGGAATCTCAACATGATGTCATTAATTAAACAATTTCAGAAAATAATTGTCATGGTTCTCGTTGCGTTGATGGCTGTGGTTCTGCTTCTCAGTGCCATTGAACTTGCCTGGATAATCGTTAAGGACATCATAACTCCACCAGTATTATTGCTGGAAATCGATGAGTTGCTGGAAATTTTCGGTCTCTTCATGCTTGTGCTGATCGGTATTGAGCTTTTGGATACCATCGCCAAAACCTACATGGGTGAATCGACTGATCACGCGCAGATAGTTATGGCCGTTGCAATTATCGCAATTGCCAGAAAAGTTATCATTCTTGATGTAAAAGATTTGTCAGGCTTGGCCCTGGTGGGAATTGCGGCCATCATTCTGGCTCTCTCCATCGGGTATTATCTGATCAGGAGAAAGGATGTCGCGGTGAAAGATAGTGCGCACGACGGCTTGTAACGGCGCGTTGGCAGCACAACCGGTCTGCGCTTGTGTTACACCGGATTGCTGCTGACGGCATGTGCGTTGCCAATCCTCGAAAAACCATTCACAAGTCAAATTTGTAGGTAACGCTCAAGCCGACTGCGAATTGGTTCTCGCTGCCACGCTGCTTGACAAGCGGTGAATCAGCGACCTCATTTCCCAAGCGGTCATATCCGCCGAATACAGAAACCGAAACCGGGCCATGAAGTGGCGTCGACATGAATCCACCGAGGCCATAGGAGACAAAACCGCCACCGCCATCGTAGCGGTTTAATCCGGAATTCACTGACTGCGTCCGGTCAATGCCGAAATAGGCATTGATGTAATCAGAATCTGCAAATGTTGCCCGCGGGCCGAATGCATAGAAAATCGGCGGCCCGGAACGCTTGATCGTACCCGAATAGTTAATGCCGGCTTCGCCAATCATTCCTTTATGGCCATTTACGCCTTGGCGAAGCTCCACTTTATAGGCGAATGGCTCGTAACTGTACTCAGCAAAACCACCACATTCCAGAGTCGCATCAACATTGCCGAGCCCCTTTAATGCAGTCGATTTATGCCCCCCCACCCGGAAAGGGTTGCTGCCGTCCTCTTTTCGCTCAAATTGGTACTTCACTAATGGACCGACACGCCAGCCATCAGAATGAATGGCGTTGTAGCCAACCCCCTCCTTCACCGACGCAAAAAAAAGGTCTTTGTATTCTACTTTCACAGTGGGGAATACAATAACTTGGTAATCTTTGGAGCCTACGAAGGCAGGGGCATACAGAGCACCGGCTCCGACCTTAAATCTCCATCCCATTGGCGTGTTTTCCGGAGGGTCACCAGCAGGGGCGGCATGGGATCTAGTCTGATTCGCGGCTGTTATGTCCGCGGTTTCAGCCTGCACCATGCTGGCAGAAGATACAAACAGGATGATGATTACGACTGCAGCAATTGATTTACCCATAAATAATGTCACGGCATCTGGCATGGTCATGTTCTTGCTCTCCTGCTTCTCTTTATGTTTAGTGATTCTCTGACCCGAGACATTTTCCGCAGATGGTCGCAATGGTTTGTCAATAATATATTTTTGCTGACATCGCCAGGGTGGAAATTGCGTGATAGAATTAGAAATCATTATAATCGTGGAACACGAATTTGTTGTTCCAACTCCAGACAGAGTCCTTTTTTCCCGGGAGAGCCATGAATCTTTACGAAATTTCCGTCAAAACCATCGATGGACAGACCGAGACAATGGAGACCTACCGAGGTCAGGTATTGCTGATTGTCAATGTCGCCAGCAAGTGCGGTTTCACTTCCCAATACGCGGGACTGGAAGCGCTCTATCGACGTTACCGGCACAAGGGTTTTACTGTTCTCGGCTTTCCCTGTGACCAGTTCGCCCATCAGGAACCGGGCAGCGAGGCAGAGATACAAAGCTTCTGCTCACTTACCTATGATGTCACCTTTCCCCTCTTTGCCAAGATAGAGGTCAACGGCAGCGGGGAGCATGCTCTCTACACGTTCCTCAAAAAGGCGCAACCGGGGCTTTTCGGCAGCGAGGCGATCAAGTGGAATTTTACCAAGTTTCTTGTCGATCGGGACGGGCAGGTGCTGAAACGCTATGCACCTTCCGACACCCCGGAAAAGATCGAGGCGGGTCTGAAGGCAATGACAGAGTTGTCAGCCGGTAACCCATGAAAGGTATCTCCCCGGCGCAGAGAGCAGACTGGACAGGTGCGGCATGAAAATCGCGATCGTCGGCGGCGGCATATCCGGATTGACAACAGCGCACCTTCTATGCGGCGAGCATGAGATCACCCTGTTCGAGGCCAACGACTACCCGGGGGGGCATACCCATACGCTGGATGTGACCCGTGACGGTACCGGCTACGCGGTGGACACCGGCTTCATCGTCTTCAACGAGCGCACCTACCCCAACTTCATCACGCTGCTGGATCGTCTTGGCGTTGCGTCGCAGCCAAGCGTGATGAGCTTCTCGGCGGTCTGCGAAACGACCGGGCTGCAATACTGCGCAACCAGTCTGGATACTCTCTTTGCCCAGCGCAAGAACCTGTTCAGCCTGCCGTTCTGGCGGATGCTGCTGGACATATTCCGCTTCAACCGCTCCTCGGCGGAGTTGTACGGCAGCAGCGATCTTGACCTGACGCTGGGCGGTTATCTCCGCATCCGCGGCTACTCACCCCTGTTCATCGAAAAGTTCCTGATCCCCATGGGGGCGGCGGTCTGGTCGGCCGACCCGGCCCGTTTCCTGGACTTCCCGGCGGCGGCCTTCGTGCGGTTTTTTACCAACCACGGGATGCTCAACGTGGTGGACCAGCCCACCTGGCGGGTGGTGACCGGCGGTTCCCGCCAGTATGTCGCGCCTCTGATACGCCCCTTCTGTGACCGGATACGCCTGTCGACCCCGGTGGAACGGGTGCAAAGGTACAACGACCGGGTGACAGTCACCCCCCGCGGCGGCAAGCCGGAGGCGTTTGACCATCTGGTGTTGGCGTGCCACAGCGACCAGGCCCTTGCGATGCTTGCCGACCCCTCCGATGGGGAGCGGGAACTGCTGGGAGCCATCCCCTACCAGAAAAACGATACGGTGCTGCACACCGACAGCCGGCTGTTGCCGTCGATTCCCAAGGTCCGCGCCAGCTGGAACTGCCTGCTCCCCCGCCGGCAGCAGGGGAGCGTGGTGCTGACCTACTGGATGAACCTGCTGCAGACCATCAGCGCACCTGTGGATTTCTGCGTGACCCTCAACAGCCCGGCAGCCATCGATCCTGACGCGATCATCCGTCGTCTGGTCTACCACCATCCGGTCTACTCATCGGCCGCATTCGCAGCTCAGAAACGGAGGGAAGAGATCAGCGGCGTCAACCGCACCTCCTATTGCGGCGCCTACTGGGGCTGGGGCTTCCATGAGGACGGCGTCAAGAGCGCCCTGGCAGTCTGCCGGCAATTCGGGAAGGGGCTCTAGCCATGGAAAGCTGCCTCTACACCGGACAGGTCGGACATCGGCGCCTGACACCGGTCGGCAACGCGTTCCACTACAGCCTCTTCTTCCTGTATATCGATCTCGCAGAGCTGGAAACCATATTTGCCCGTCGCTGGCTCTGGTCGGTGGAACGGCCAAACTGGGCAAGCTTCCGTCGGTCGGACCACTTTCGCCCCCAATCTCTGCCCCTTGACCGTGCGGTGCGTGACGAGGTGGAGCGACAGCTGGGCAGACGCCCGCACGGGCCGGTCCGGCTCATGACCCATCTGCGCTATCTGGGGTACTGCTTCAACCCGATCAGCATCTATTACTGCTTTGCCGAAGACGGTCGCACCCTGGAAGCGTTCCTGGTGGAGATACACAACACCCCCTGGGGGGAGGAGTACCTGCGCGCCTTTGATGCCCGGACTGGTCAGAGTGAAGGCGAATGGCACCGTTACCGGCTGGACAAGGAGTTCCATGTCTCTCCCTTCATGCCGATGGATATTGTCTATGACTGGCGCTTCACCGCTCCGGCTGAACGTTTGGAGGTCCGCATGACCAACACCCGGCAGGGGACAGAGGTCTTTAACGCCTCGCTGCATCTGCGGCGGCACCCCTTGACGGGTGGCAATCTGGCAGGAGTGCTGTTGCGCTGGCCATTCATGACTGCCAAGGTCATCGCAGCCATCTACTGGCAGGCGCTACGCCTGAAATGGAAAGGTGTGACCTTCTGCCCGCACCCGGAACAGCTTGACATCAGGAAAGGACGCTACAGCAGATGAACCAGAACGAACAGACCTGCAATCCCTGCCCACAGACCGCGTCAACGACGACCGGCATCATTAATAAACTGGCACGGAGCCTGGTGCTCAAAAGTCTGACAGCGATCCGGCATGGTCATCTGGTTCTGGTAGACCGGGACGTACGGCTGGAATTCGGCCATCCCGATTCGGAGCTGACCTCAACGGTGCGGGTACAGCACCCGGACTTTTACCGGCGGGTAGCGTTCGGGGGGTCGATAGCTGCCGGTGAGAGCTATATGGATGGTCTCTGGACCTGCAGCGACCTGACGGCATTGGTACGGATAATGGTGCGCAATCAGGAGGCCCAGCAGCACCTGGAGGGGGGGCTGGCCCGACTGGCCGTCCCGCTCCACCGCCTGCTCCACCGGCTGAACGACAACACCCGTACCGGCAGCCGCAGGAACATCGCCGCCCACTACGACCTGGGCAACGACTTCTATCAGCTGTTCCTCGATCCGACCATGACCTATTCATGCGGTATTTTTGAACGTGATGACAGCACGTTGGAGGAGGCATCGACTGCCAAGTTCGACCGGATATGTCGAAAACTGGGGCTGACCCCCCGCATGACGGTACTGGAAATCGGCACCGGCTGGGGCGGCTTTGCCATCCATGCCGCCCGGAATTATGGCTGTCACGTCACCACCACCACGATCTCAAAGCAACAGCACGAACTGGCGGCGGAAAAAATCGCGGCCTGCGGGCTGAACGATCAGATCACCCTGTTGCAGCAGGACTACCGTGACCTGGTCGGGCAGTTCGACAGGCTGGTTTCCATCGAGATGATCGAAGCGGTCGGCCACCGACACCTGCCGACCTATTTCAGGGTCTGTTCCGAACGGCTGAAACCGGACGGCGCAGCCTTGATACAGGCTATCACCATTCCGGATCACCACTACGGTCGTTACCTGAATGCCCCCGATTTCATCAACCGCTACATCTTTCCCGGCAGCTGCTGCCCGTCACTGCATGCCATTTCAGAGGCCGTGGCCCGTGACACGGACCTGCGCCTGACACATCTGGAGGATATCGCGCCGCATTACGCCCGGACCCTGCGGGAATGGAGACATGCCTTTCGTGCCAATCTGGAGCGGGTCAGGGTGATGGGGTTCGACGAACGGTTTATCAGGATGTGGGAGTTCTATATCTGTTACTGCGAGGGAGGTTTTGCGGAACGCTTTACCGGCGACCTGCAACTGCTGTTCACCAAGCCGTTGTATCGCGGTGAGCCTTTGCTGCATCCAATGACAAGGAGTGCAGAATCATGAAGCATACGTTTCTTACGATTGCCCTTCTGATCATGGCCGGTTGCACCGGCTCCCTGCCGCCGCTCAAGACGGTAGACAGTGTGGACATCAAACGATTCATGGGTCCGTGGTACGTTATCGCCTGCATTCCGACCTTTATCGAGACCGAGGCCTATAACGGTGTAGAGACTTATACGCTCAATCCCGACGGTACGATTGACACCGTCTTCACGTTCCGCAAGGGGGGCTTTGACGGACCACTAACAAGTTACAACCCGCGCGGCTTCATCGTCGACACCGTCAACAACTCTACCTGGGGGATGCAGTTCATCTGGCCGATCAAAGCCGAATATCTCATCACCCACCTGAATGAGGATTACACTCAGACGGTTATCGGCCGTAACAAGCGCGACTATGTCTGGATCATGGCGCGTACCCCGCAGATACCGGAGGGTGATTACCAGAGGCTGGTGAAGGATCTGGCGAATCAGGGGTATGATATCTCCAGACTGCGCCAGGTACCCCAGCGCTGGCCGAAGGATGGAAACCGTCCGTGAACGACCTGTCCCGTAAGGTGATCAATGTGGTGCTGTTCCAGGCGGCCTGGTTTGCGGCAGTGCTGGGAGCGGCACGGGGAATGCTCTGGCTCGGCCCGCTGAGCATGATCCCGGTCCTGGCGGTCCATCTGGTACTTCAGGATGATCGAAGGGGAGAAGTGAAGCTGCTGCTGGCGGCCGGACTACTGGGGTTTCTCTTCGATACGGCCTTCGTTGCGGGCGGTGTTTTCACCCCACTCCAGCATCTGTTTCCCCGCCCGTTCAGCCCCCCCTGGATGATCTGTCTCTGGCTTAATTTCTCCGCCACCCTGAATGTTTCCCTGGCCTGGCTGCGCGGTCGCTACCTCCTGGCGGCGGCCTTTGGCGCGGTCGGCGGGCCTTTGGCCTATTACAGCGGTGCAAAGCTCGGGGCAACCGAGGCTCTGCCGACAACGACCGGGATGCTGTTGCTGGCGATCGGCTGGGGACTTATGACGCCGCTTCTGGTATGGTTGGCAACCCTGTTTAGCGACAGATAAAAACGTCGCATAGCAGCATTGGCGCTAGTATGATGCAGACGACAAATACAGGTGCTTGCCCATCCTTAGAGAGCCTAAGGGAGGGGTCGCAGAAACTCCAAATTCACAGGTGCCGATGAAATTGCATCATCGGCATGAAGGGTACGTGATGCAGTTGGTGCTGGCTGATGATCACCGGATTGTGCTACATTGCCTGGTAAGGTCTACCCATGCTCTTTTTCTGAGCGGCATGATGTGATCAGTCCCCAATTCGCCAGGCTCCCAGGTAATCCATGAAGAACGCTCTCATAATCACGATTCTCGCGATCCTGCTCCCTTCGGCCAGCGCTCTTGGGGCGCACGTTCACAAGGAAAAGGAGTACCAGGCCGCGTGGTGCGCCCGGGTTGACGGTGTCACGGAGTATCGCCTCGAAGACGGCGCCCGGGTCGACTGTCTGACAGACACCCACGCAATCGAATTTGATTTTGCACCGAAGTGGGCCGAGAGTATCGGTCAGTCGCTCTATTATGCCCGAATGACCGGCAAGCAGCCAGGTGTGGTGCTAATCATGGAAAATGAGGGTGACGGGCGGTATCTTGATCGTCTGAACGCCGTGGCAGAAAAATACAGCATCAAGGTCTGGACCATTCGCTGAGCCGATGACAGTTCCCGCGACGCCGCGCCTCAATGTCCATGCGATGCACCGGATTCAGTCGCTATGTCAGACAGTTCATCTAACCGCGAGTCTTCTACGTTGGCAGCAACATAGGTCTTTTTCTGGCGGTGCTCTTCGTTTGTGGCGAGCAATTCAACCTGCAGGGCTTCTTCAGAGAGATTGTCCCCTTCACCTGCAGCCTGCTTGGTTTTCTTGCGCCTATCGGCAGCATAGGCAATACTGCCGACGAGAAGCATGGCAACGGTGAAGGTAAGGATCGGAACATAGCGTTTTTTCATCCGGAATCTCCTGCCAGTCTAATACCTGTTTGAATAATTATACGTTTTCGTTTCCATCATTCAAGAAGAATAGGTTAGATCTATGCGGGTAATGCGACCTACCCCGGGTACGATAAACAAAAGGGCTTCACGCATGCAGCGTAAAGCCCCTATTAAATTGGCGCGCTTGGAGAGATTCGAACTCCCGACCTACGGATTCGTAGAGCCACGATCAGAAGCCTCCGTTTTCCCCTCCAAACATCAAAAACCATCGTTATTCTTGGCAGTTACAGACTGTTGGGTGATGCCTGAATTTTTGCCAGAATACTGCCAAAATCGAGAAAAAGCAAGGAGTTCTGCGCCTTCCTGCCGTTTGAGCGGGCAACCGTGGAAAACCTCATCAAAATCAGCTGATTACGGTTTGTCGCCGTAATCCAGCCCCCGCACATGGCCCGCAGATGGACCGACACCCGGTCCTGAGCAGCTGCACCAGTTGCCCGAAAATGGTCCTCCACCCTGTGATTCGTTTTCGCTGCCGACATCGGAAATGACTTCTGTGACTGCTGCTTCCGTCAGGCGTCAAGGACCGCTGTCTTTCGGTGTTGTTCGCTTAGGATGCTGAGAGATTTTCCCGGTCATCCTGAGTTTCGCGCGCTCGTGCCCCTGTCGAAGGGGGAACTTTTCTCCCTGCGGCGGGTGTTGCGCGGGACCGGAACGTCCAGTTTCGGTCCTCTGACTGCTCACGTACACCACCGGGTTGACGACAGCGCGAACTGACGGCACCCGCACATCCTCACCATCCCCATCACCGGAATTCCAAGAAGCAATCCCCACCGCGAAGACCCCTTCACTTCAACCGGGGAGTCGGGGACGCGGGGACAATCCGCTCTGTTACACCATCGCCCTCACCAACCCCACTCCATGTTAAGCGGAACCACGCACTGGCGCTCAATTCTGTTCTGCACAGATCTCAAAACACGCTAACTAAGTGATTTAACTGAGCTATTCCGCCAAAGGACTGACCGCGCAATGGGGGTCCTTGGGACCTTCCACGTTTCAGACCGTTGCGGTTTCGAAGTCCATGGGTTGCCGGGTTTGGGGTCAAACTCGTAACTATCTGATTTTATTGGGCTGCAAGTTGGCACGGCACTTGGAAAGTAATGTGCGCGGACAATCCGCCATCTGACACAGGAGGTAGTTATGGCCGAAGAAAAACCCGTTGTACCTGAAGGCTTCACGCTCAAGCATGCAGGAGTCTTCAAAATCAAAACCGCCAGTGAGTCGAAGGGCATCGACAAATGCATACTGGAGCAAGTTACGTTGGCGAGATGCTACGTCAGTGACCTTGCTCAAGTGGACAGTGAGGGGGCGACATGGCATCGGAACGTGGTGCTCTGGGACTTTGACGGGAAAAGGAAGGAACTGCTTATTCCGCAACGACTGTTTGTGCAGAAGGGCGGGCCGCTGGTTCAGATGCTTTCTGACGCCGGTCTCGGGGTGATTCCGGGGAAGGAGTCACAGCTTGTGGAGTACCTTGCCAGCTTTCAACCATGCAGCAGGATCATCCTGACGAAGAAGGCCGGTTTGACCAGCGACCTCAGGCACTATGTCTTGTCGTCACGTACGGTCATCGGCCCTGACGACCTGAAAATCAAGTTCATGCCAGAACAGAACTGTCCTGCCGAAACAGCCATCTGTTCAAAGGGAGAGCCCGAAGAGTACGAAAAGCGGGTTCTGCGGCCTGCCATCGGGAATCCGTTCTTGATTCTTGCAATCCTGATTGCCTTGTCAAGCGTGCTGGTGCGGATTCTTAGCATCGACAATGGCGGTGTCCATGTCAGCTCCTTCACCAGCAGGGGGAAGACGACGTGGTTGCAGGTTGCAGCCAGTGTCTTCGGCATCGGGGCGGACCCGAATAGGGCGCGGGAAAGCTACATTCAGCGATGGTCAATGACTCAGGGCGGTGCCGAGGGCTTGGCAGCCGCTTTTTCGGAGAAGCTGCTCATTCTTGACGAACTGGACTCTTTCACCGGTGACCTTGGCGCGCTGCTTTACTTCTTCAGCGGAGGCCGGGGCAAGGCTTCCATGACTGCAACTCGAAACCTGCAAGCGACCCGCTCATGGTTCGTCAGCATGCTGTCTTCCGGTGAAAAAACTCTGCGTGAGATGATCGTGCAGTTGGGGGGCAAACCGATGGCTGGACAGTTCGTCAGGTTCTTCGAGATCCCGGTCGGTGACGACATTTTCCGCGAGACGGGCGGGCTGACCAAAGCTGCCTTCGCGGATCAGATCAAGGCTGCCTGTACCGATTGCTACGGAACTTTGGGACCAGCTTTTATCGAGGCGGTACTCGCAGACCTTGCAGCAGAAGATCCGTATTTTGACGTGGACTATCTGCGGCAAAGCCATGAGGAATTTGTTCAGGAGCTGTTACTTCCGGGCATGCGACCGGAACACCAGCGGGCACTGCGACGGCTGGCAGCAGCCTGGCTGGCAGGTGAGATGGCAATTGTCTTCGGCCTTGTCCCTTTCACTCAAGATGATGTCCGGGAGGCCGTTTTTCTGGCTCGCAATCTCTGGCTGCGTGAGGCTGATGGGCAGGCCTATCTTTCACAAGGCGTCGCCACGCTCCAGGCCTTTATCCGTGATAATGCGGAATCCTTTCCCTTCACCGACGACAGCGAGCACTCCGAAGAGACATGTCCCGGCTTCCGTCACCCGACGAAAGGCACGTTCTTTTTTTACCCGAGCCAGTTGCAGGCAGCGAGTGGCGACTGTTCGCCGGTTGACGTTGCACGTGAACTCCGCAACCTGAGCATGCTCGTAACCCACGAGAGCGGGCGTTTGACCATCAAGCACCCGATGGCTGGCAACGAGGGGAAAAAAGACAACATCTACGCCGTGCGTGCGGCCTTTGTGGATGCCAAATTGGGTCCAAAGCGGGTCGATCTGTCGCTGACCGTTGAGCAGGGCGACGAATCGGATTGGGACGAGTTTGAGACCGTGTAGCCGGGAAGTCCGGGTGTCCGGGTGTCCGGGTGCCCTGGGTCGGCAACAGCCGACCTAGGGGTCCAACCAGCAAAACTGAGGCGTGATCCACGCCGAAACGAAAGGAGAGGCAAAGTGGAAAAGAAACTGAAACAGCGAGTACCGGGGAACAAGCGCCATGCTATCGGGGAATGTCCCGTCTGTGGAGCTACTGTCTACGCCGGAATGAATGTCTACTACTGTGACAACAACCAAGACGACAGCTGCGTTTTTCGGCTCTACGTCAAAAGCTTGTCCCGGTTTGGAAAAGAAAAAATCAGCGTTGATGAGATGAAGCTACTTCTGGCGGGAAAACCTATCCGCCTTGACGGTCTGGTCAAAACAGATGGCGAGGTGTTCAACTGCGACGGTGTCTTGCGGCAGCATCGAGAGTGGGGATGGGTTGTTCGTCTTGTTCCGCCCCGGAGAATCTTGCAAAGCTCACCTAACCTTCCAAAGCGAGTCCGAAAGGTTCCAACGAAGTGAGGATGGCGGTCTGGGGGTACTTCAACAAATCCCACCGCAATACAATCAAACCCTATCACAAAAGGAGTTTCTCTCATGAAACGTAACAGAAAGAAGTTGCAATCCAAGTCAAAGCAGCAAAACAAGGGCGTATCGGGAGTACCAGCACATGACATGATGATCGACAGTGGAATGGAGTTGACTATTCCGTTTTACAATGTGAATGGAAAAGTCTGGATTCCAAGTACACCTTGGGAAGCTGGAGAGTATGAAGGTACGGAGTGGGCAAAAACAGCAAGTCCGACTTCGTTACGTATCGCTGCGGAACGTCTGACAACCAACGAACAGATTGATCAGCACGTTAGTTGGTGCAAACAGTGCGAAAGCAACGGCCAACCGTACAACGGGGATCTGAGAATCACTCCTCCGTCCGAGTTTGATTCAGATGCTGAGGTGAGGGAATTCTACCGTAACTTAGTTATGAGTTTTCCCTGTTACCGGGGGAACGATCCGGACATCAAGGTCGGCAAGTTTGTTGTTACGGGTGTGCTTGGCCACAATCTGCGAAGCTTTGATGACGGCTGGGCAGCCGCTGTACGAAAGCACTGGAACAAGGTAAAGATGGCTGAGCAACCTTAGAACGTGGGGGCTGGTAGTGCCACCGCCAGCTGTTAACCCGATCAAGCCCGTTGGGCAGGGGCTATCAAGGCTCCTGCCCAACAAATGGCCGAGCTTCGTCATGACCAGAATCAGAAGGGGAGAACCGGGGACCGGGGACGATCGGCCCGCTACCCCAGACCCCACCGACCCCAGCGCCACTTAGGTTAGTTCAGGAGTGGCCACAACATTGCAGGGGGGGGGTGCTTTTCGGCACCCCCTTTCTGATATTATCCTAAGAGATCGCGGTTCCCTTTA
>Ga0073934_10003319_pt1 | contig 30051 bp, 25 predicted proteins | sample LarsenN4metaG_FD_76834 | JGI IMG/M metagenome (GOLD analysis project Ga0073934, IMG submission 76834) | Hot spring sediment bacterial and archeal communities from British Columbia, Canada, to study Microbial Dark Matter (Phase II) - Larsen... ... | reverse complement strand
CGTTACTCACCCGTTCGCCACTCGTCGCCAGGTTGCCCCGCGTTACCGTTCGACTTGCATGTGTAAGGCATGCCGCCAGCGTTCAATCTGAGCCAGGATCAAACTCTTCAGTTCGATCTTGAAATTGCTCAAAACGGAATCGAAGTGAACTTTGATTTCACTTACTGCTTCCGTGAGCGTTTGTGGATCCGAGGATCCTTGGCACTCGCCTTCAAACGCCCACGCTTATCGGCTGTATGTTATTAAAGAGCTGCCTTTCGGCGCCGCCGTCTTGCGATCAGCGAAGACAGACATTCTGGCATGCTTTTCAAAGCACTGTCAAGCGCTCAACTTTTCTCGTGAGCCCCGACACCGTTGTGTCCGTCGCGGCGAGTCACTCGCACGCACCCGCAGCGTCAGTTGCCCGGAGAGGCGCCTGTCGCTGCGGAGCCGTAGATCCTACCACAGACAGCCGCGCCCAGGCCTGCCCACCCCGAGCCGGGGACCCGATCGGCCGTTCTCAGGGGCGCGTGATGGCCAGCGCCAACCTCACGGCCTCGCCGGGGGATTCCGCAGCGAGGGCGGCGACGCGCACCGCCTCGAGCTGCCGTGTGTCGGCGCGCAGGATGCGCTGCTTGATCTCTGCGATGCAGGAAGGATGCATCGAGAAGCTCCGCAGCCCGAAGCTGAGGAGCACCTCGGTAAAGGCCGCGTCGCCGGCCATCTCGCCGCACACGCTGACCGGCTTGCCATGCTCCGTCGCCGCCGCGATCACCTGCCGGAGCAACGCCAGCACCGCCGGGTGCCACGGGTCGTAGAGGTGGCTGACCGACTCGTCGGCGCGATCGATCGCCAGCGTGTACTGGATCAGGTCGTTGGTCCCGACGGACACGAAATCGAAGTGGCGCAGGAACCGATCGATCATCACCGCGGCGGCCGGAACCTCGATCATCGCGCCGACGAGAACCGGCCCGTGGGGCTTGCCCGCGTCCTCCAGCTGCTGTCGTGCCCGCGCAAGCGCCTCGCGGATGGCCAGCATCTCGCTGAGGTGCGCCACCATGGGCACGAGGATGCGTACCGGGCCGAGCGCCGCCGCGCGCAGCATCGCGCGCAGTTGCTGCCGGAACATGCCGGGCTCGGCAAGGCTCCATCGGATCGCCCGCAGCCCGAGCGCCGGGTTCAGCCCGTGCTCGTGCCGCCCTTCTGCACTGCCCGGCCGCTCCAGCGGCTTGTCCGCGCCGACATCGACGGTGCGTATCGTCACCGGCAGCCCATGCATCGCCTTCACGACCGCGCGATACGCCTCGAACTGCTCGTCTTCGCCCGGCAGCGACCCGCCGCGGTTCATGAACAGGAACTCGCTGCGGAAGAGACCGACACCAACTGCACCCGCTTCCAGCGCCGCTTCCGTGTCGCCCGGCAGCTCGATGTTCGCCAGCAGTTCCACCACCTGCCCATCCAGCGTGACCGCGGGTGTGTGCCGAAGGCGGCTGAGGCGGGCGCGCTCCAGTTCGCTCTGGCGTTGACGGAACCGGTACTCCTCCAGCACGATTGGCGACGGATTCACCACGACGACGCCGGCGTCGCCGTCGATGACCACCCAGTCGTCCTGGCGGATGAGGCGGCTCGCCTCCCGCGCGCCCACCACGGCGGGGATGTCCATGCTGCGGGCGACGATCGCCGTGTGCGATGTCCGTCCGCCCACGTCGGTCACGAACCCCGTGAACACGCTGCGCTTGAAGTGCAGCATGTCGGCCGGTGCCACATCCGCCGCCACGAGGACCAGCGGATCCTCTCCCGCGAAGTCCCGTGGAGATGTCGACGCCCCCAGCCCCGAGACCGGCGCCAGCGTTGCGCCATCGGCGGCGGGTCGGGATCCCGGCGTGCCGTCAGGTGCGCCGCGGGCCAGCTCCCTCAGCATTCGCTCGACCACCTGCTCCACGTCCGCCTTGCGCTCGCGCAGGTACTCGTCCTCCATGTCGTCGAACTGCCGCGCCAGCACCTCCAGCTGTGCCGACAGCGCCCATTCGGCGTTGTAGTGCCGCTCCTGCACCCAGTGCTTGGTGGCCGCGATCACGGTCTCGTCGTGCAGCAGCATCAGGTGCACGTCCAGCAGGGCCGCCAGCTCGTGCGGCGCCTCCGGTGGCATGTCGGCCTTCAGCGTCTCGAGTTCGAGCGCCACGGCGTTGCGCGCGTCGCGCAGCCGCTCGATCTCCGCCGGAATCCGGTCGGCACCGATGTAGTAGTGCGCGACGTCCACCCGGCTGGAAGCCACCAGCACAGCGCGGCCGATCGCGACCCCGCGCGAGACGCGGATCCCGAAAACCTGGATGCTCAAGCCGCACCTCGCATGGCCCCGCGCGATGCAGCATCGCTCGTACCGCCCACGCGCGACCCGATCACGCTCACTCCGCCTCGCCGAAACGCGTCTCGATCAACTGGCGCAGCGCCTGCATCGCCATGTCCTCGTCCGGGCCGTCCGTCTCGATCTCCACCTCCGACCCCATGCCGGCGGCCAGCATCATCACGCCCATGATGCTCTTGGCATTCACGCGCCGCCCGTTGCGCGTGAGATGCACCTCGCACTTGAAGCCCCCGGCGAGCTTCGTCAGCTTCGCAGAGGCGCGGGCATGCAGACCCAGCTTATTGTTGATCGTGATGTTCGACTTGATCATGACCGGGTCTGGGGCCGGGCTGGTTCTGCCGCGGCGTCGGGTTCGCCTGGATCACACCTTGCACTGCGCCGGCGACCGCACGCTGCGCGAGTTCGTCGAGTGGCAGTTCCGGATTGCCAAGCGTTCGCCACAGCATCGGCACGTTCACACCGGCCACCACGCGGGCCCGCGGCATGCCGGCGGCCGCGCGCTGGCACGCCGTACAGGGGGTCGCCCCGAACGCATCCGTCAACAGCAGCACGTCGTGCCCGGCCAGCGCCTCGAGCACGCGCCTGACGACGGCTTCCGGCTCGACCTGGTCCGGCATCACGTCGATCGCCGTCACCATGCCCGCACGCTCCGGGAACGCATGGGCCGCCACGGCCTGCAGGGCGCTTGCCAGGGGTGCGTGGGCAACGATTAGCAGCCTCGACATCTCGTTCGCCAGGGGCCGGTCACTTCTGGAACGACGACGAAGGCCGGCGCACCACGGCCGGATTATCGGCAACACCCGCGGAGCGGGGCAGGAGCCACAGGTACGCAGCCAGCGAACACAGCGCGAAGGCACCGAAGGCCACTCTGAAGGCGGTCAGCTCGCTCGCCCCGGAAGCGCGCGCGACGTCGATGGCAAGCCCGATCCCCCACTGAATGGCGAAGACGCCGGCAAAGATGACCAGGTTGAATGCCGACAGCGCCCGGCCTGCCAAGGCGGTCGGAAACGCGGCGCCCACCGCGGGCTGGCTCACCGTCACGAAGGTGCAGGCCATGCTCCAGGCGGCCCAGTGCCACGCACCTGCGGCCGGACCGAGCCAGAGGTTCAACGCCAGCAACGCCAGGCACAAAGGCAACCCGCCACGCATGAGGCGCATCGCGTCGATGCCGTGTCGCGCCAGGCGCGGCATCACGCTGCCCCAGGTCATGAAGGTGAACAACATGGCCAGGTTGATCGTGAACAGCCCTCGCGCGGCCGCATCCGCGTCCAACCCCGCGACCCGCGTCAGCCACGGGCCGGCCCAGAGGGCTTGCACGCCGATCATGCCGCCGTAGATGAAGAAGCCGGCGGGCGCCGTGCGCACGAAAAGCGGGTGGCGCACGATCTCGCGATACCCGCCGCGCGCGGCGCCAGTCTCCATGCCTGCCCGAACTGCCCCGTCGCGAGGCACGAACACGGCCACCAGAGCCATCGCCACGGCCAGCAGCCCGGCCAGCCCCCAGAACACGCCACGCCAGCCCAGCACCGGCAACAGCCACTGCACCGGCAGCGTCGATGCCACCATCCCGAGCGACCCCGTCATCAGCATCCACGAGTTCGCCCTCAGTTGCGCCATCGGCGTCATCCAGCGCCGGTAGCTCGTCAGCGGAGCCATCAGGCAGGCCGAGACGCCGACGCCGATCAGCATCCGCGAGAGCACCAGCGAACTCAGCCCGCCGGCGTGAGCGAAGGCGACACATCCGAGCACCGCCATCGTCAGCAGTGCCAGCAGCGTGCGCCGCGGGCCAAGACGGTCAAGAGCCTTGCCGAGCGGCAACTGCATCGCGGCGAAGCCCAGGAAGTAGGCCCCGGCAAGCAGGCCCAGGTCGGCCGCCCTCAGCCCCAGTTCGGCGCTGAACACGGGTGCCAGCGTGGCCGTCACGGCACGCAGCAGCGCCGAAAGGAAGTATGCGCTCGCAAAGGCTCCGAAGAGCGCCGCCACGGCCATCGCGGTCATCGCATGCTCGGCGCCTGGCGCCGCGTGCGGCGGCCTTGTCGTCATGAACCCGCGTGCAGCGAGTCGAAGAAGACCGCTGCGGCCTCCTCGGGCACCCGCTCGCCCATGACGACGGCCTGGAACACCTGGGTTCCGTAGGAGAAGACGACCACCTGCGCGGCGATGGGCGCCCCATCCTGCCGGCGGCCGCGGACCACCACCCGAACCTGCGCTTCATGCGGCGTCGCGCCACGCACCCGGGCCGGGCGCGACTCGACCGTCTCGCCGCCGATGTTGGCCCGGATGCTCTCGGGCAATGCCTTCAACGCCGGCCCGACTCGCGTCGGATCGCCCAGGTCGGCCGTCGCCAGCGACCAGCTGAGCTCGCCGGCCTTGCACGAGAGCATGGACATCCGGGCGGGTTGTCCCGCCAGTTGCACGGAGCGTGTCGCGAGGTTCGGCTTGCACGGCAGCATCACCGCAGCGGCCCCGCCGCCGGCGCGGATTTCGCGCCAGTCCAGCGACGGAGCGCAGGCTCCGAGCACGAGCACCGCCGCACAGGCGCCCCGTGCGCGCGCGTCCAACCGGGCACCTCGCGTTCCAGCGGGCTGCCCGAGGCCCGGCGCGCACAACCCGGCTGGATGCATCGAGCGCATTATCCCGGTGCGGCGCGGCGGCGTCCGCGGCACGCGTCCGGACACCGCCGATCCACAATGCGGCGGTGAACACGCCGCTCTCGACCGCCCCGCTGACCCCCGCCGCCCTGCACGGCATCCGGGTGCTGGACCTCTCCCGCGTCCTCGCCGGCCCGTGGTGCACGCAGACGCTGGCCGACCTCGGTGCCGAGGTGATCAAGGTCGAACGTCCCCGCTCCGGCAGGCATCCTGGCGGCGACGACACGCGCGGGTGGGGCCCACCCTTCCTCAAGGATGCGCAGGGGCACGACACCGCCGAGGCGGCCTACTTCCTCGGCGCCAACCGCAACAAGCGCTCGATCGCGGTCGACATCTCCAAGCCGGCCGGGCAGGCGCTCATCCGCCGCATGGCCGCGGCCTGTGACGTGCTGGTCGAGAACTACAAGGTAGGCGACATGGCCCGCTACGGCCTCGACGCCGCGAGCCTGCTGGCCGACTGCCCGCGGCTCGTCTATTGCTCCATCACCGGTTACGGGCAGACCGGCCCCTACCGCGATCGCGCCGGCTACGACTACGCCGTGCAGGGGGCGGGCGGCCTGATGAGTGTCACCGGAGAACGCGACGACCTGCCCGGAGGCGGCCCGCAGAAGGTCGGGGTCGCAGTCGCCGATCTGTTCACGGGCATGTACGCCACCGTGGCCATCCTGGCTGCGCTGCGGCATCGCGACGCCACCGGCCAAGGGCAGGCCATCGACATGGCGTTGCTGGACACGCAGGTCGCGATGCTCGCCAACCTCGGGGCCAACTACCTCGTCACCCGCCAGGCCCCGCGGCGTGCCGGCAACGCGCACCAGAACATCGTTCCGTACCAGGTGTTCGAGGTTGCCGACGGCCACGTCATCCTCGCCGTGGGCAACGACGGCCAGTTCGAGCGCTACTGCGCCGTGGCCGGCTGCGCCGAACTGGCTCGCGACCCACGCTTTGCGCGCAACGCCGATCGCGTGCGGCATCGCGAGACACTGGTCCCGCTGCTGGCCGAGCGCATGCGCACGCGCACCCGCGCCGACTGGCTTGCGTCGCTCGATGCCGCGGCCGTGCCTTGCGGCCCGATCAACGACCTCGCCGACGTGTTCGCCGACCCGCAGGTACGGGCCCGCGGCATGACGGTCTCGGTGCCCCACCCACTGCAGCCGGCCCTGGAACTCGTCGCCAGCCCGATGAAGCTCTCCGCGACCCCGGTGACGGTGCGCCGCCCACCCCCGCTGCTCGGCGAGCACACCGACGAGGTGCTGGTCGAGTTCGGCCTCACCCAAGAAGAGGTGGGCGACTTGCGCGCGCAAGGGGTCATCGGGTAACTTCCGCCCTCCCGCGCAACTAGGGTGAACCCCGAAGGTACGGGATACGCACGTTCGGTTACATCCCGCACAGTTATCCACAGGAGGGCCACAATGCGGCCACAGCCTGCCCCCCGGCCCTCCTCCGTGTTGCCCACAGGGGCTCGCGCCGAAGGTGACTCCAACGCCGCCATGGACCTTTCTGACGTCAAAGGCAAGCCGAACGGCTCGCGTCGAACGCCGATGATCGCCGCCGATGCTCACGACCTCGTCGCGCAGCTCGGCAGCGAGGTCGCGGCCGTGCTGTCCACCGCCCTGGAGCGCGTGACCGCGCTGTCGACCACCGGCAAGATCGACCGTGCCTCCTTGCGCGCGCTGCGCGAGGAAGTCGATCACGCCCGCCGGGCGGCGATCATGGGGCAGCAGGTCAGCCGCCTGGCCGCCGGGCGCGTGCGCGTGGCGCACGAACGGCTCAACCTGACGAACCTGCTGCGCGAGGCGCTTCGCCAGCGCGGACGCGAAATCGAGTCCCGCGGCATCGAGGTGCGCCAGGTCCTCGCGCCGGCCGAGGTATCGAGCGACACGACGCTGTCCTTCTCCTTCCTGCAGTCCGTCCTCGACTGGAGCTTCGAGCACGCGGTTTCGCGCGTCGACCTCGCCCTGGACGTGCGCAACTGGCCGGCACGAGCCCGCCTGGTGTGCAGCTTCGCGTTCGAGCACCCCGACCGCGTCGACACCAACTTCGCCGCGCTGGAGGCCGAGCGCGGCCACACGGTCGAGACGATGTCCTGGCGCCTGCTGCACCAGACCGCCGCCGTGCTGGGGCTCACCGTCCAGCGCAAGGACGATGGCGGCCGCACGACGCTCACCGTGGAGTTCCCCGAGACGCTGCCGGCACGCATCGACTCGCTCATCGACACCGACGCCGAGGAGCCGCTGACGCTGTTCGCGAACTCGCAGCCGCTCGCCGGGCGGCACGTGCTGGTCGTGGCCCCCCGGCGCGAGGTGCGCAACACGGTGCGCGAGGCGGTCCGCAACATGGGCCTGATGGTCGACTACGTCACCGCCCTCGACGAGGCGGCCCAGTTCTGCCGCGCGAGCATGCCGCACGCCATCGTCTACGAGAGCACGCTGCGCGGCGAGCGGCTGGAGCGGTTGCGTGCAGAGTGGCTGGAGGCGGTGCCTAACCTCGCGTTCGTGCAGATTGCCGAGCAGGGCAAGGCCTTCGAGCTGCTGCACGAGGCGGGGCGGCAGTTCGCCAGCGTCGGCCGCGACGCGATCGTGCAGCAGCTGCCCGCGGCGCTCAGCTTCGAACTGTCGCGCCTGGTCGGCGACGGCGCCTGACCCGGCCGCCGCGGCGGCGTGCGCGGCACGTCCGCCGACCCCGCGCAGCGAGGCGTCGGCCGGCGCCGGGGGCGAACCCTAGAATCCGCCGCTTCCGGCCGCCGCGGCGGCCGCCCATCGAGACCCATGTCGCCGCTCGTGGATCGTCGTCGTTTCGGCCGCCTGCTGGGCTGCGCAGGCCCGCTGGTGCTGGGCGCGCTGGGTGCCGGCTGCGGCCGTCGCGGGGCCGAGCTCGCCATCGCGCCGGACGTCGGATACACGCTGCTCGACGGACGCCCGGCCCGCCTTTCCGACCTGCGCAACCGTGTCGTGCTGGTCAACTTCTGGGCCACCAGCTGTGCCACCTGTGTGGCCGAGATGCCCGCGCTGGTCGACACCTGGCGCCGCTTCCGCGGCCGTGGCTTCGAGACCCTCGCCGTGGCGATGCAGTACGACCCGCCCGCCCTTGTCGCCCGCTTCGCCGAGACGCGCGGCCTCCCCTTCGGCGTGGTCATCGACAACACGGGTGCGGTGGCGCGAGCCTTCGGCAATGTGCAGGCCACGCCGACCACGTTCGTGATCGACCGGCGCGGCAGCGTCGCCGCCCGCTACGAAGGCGCGCCCGACTTCCCGAAGCTTCACCGCCTGCTCGATGGACTGCTCGCCGCGCCGGCCTGAGCCGGTGGCCGCCGGCGCCCTCGGGAGCCGTGCGCCATGATCGGCCGCCTCTCGGGCACGCTGGCGGCGAAGACGCCGCCGCAGGTGCTCGTCGACGTGCACGGCGTCGGCTATGAAGTCGACGTGCCGATGAGCACCTTCTACAACCTCCCAGCGGTCGGCGAACCGGTGGTGCTGCTGACGCAGTTCGTGGTGCGCGAGGATGCGCAACTGCTCTTCGGCTTCCTGACCGCCGCCGAGCGCGCGACCTTCCGCGAGCTCACGCGCATCAGCGGCGTCGGGCCGCGCACGGCGCTGGCCATCCTCTCGGGCCTGTCGGTCGCCGAGCTCGCGCAGGCGGTCACCCTGCAGGACGGTGGCCGCCTCGTGAAGGTGCCGGGCATCGGCAAGAAGACGGCCGAGCGACTGCTGCTGGAGCTCAAGGGCCGCCTCGGGCCGGACCTCACACCCTCGACGAGTGCGCCGCTCGACGACGCGCAGGCCGACATCGCGCAGGCGCTGCTGGCCCTAGGCTACAGCGAGCGCGAAGCGCAGGCCGCGCTGAAGGCGCTGCCGCCGGGCGTCGGCGTCAGCGAAGGCATCAAGCTCGCGCTGAAGGCGCTGACGCGCTGACGGGCCGCTGCGGCCGCCGGCCGCGCGTGCTGACGAGCCAGATCCCCCCGCAAACCGCCACCAGCGCCACCAGCAGCCGGGCCGTCAGCGGCTCGGCCAGCAGCCAGACGCCGGCCAGGAGCCCGAAGATCGGCGTCAGCAGCGTGAAGACCGAGATCTGCGTCGCCGGGTAGTGGCGCACGAGCCAGAACCAGATGAGGTAGGTCACGAACGTGATCACCACCGTCTGGAAGGCCAGCAGGCCCCAGGTCGCCGCCTGCGGCGCGACCGGCCATCGCTCGCCGATGCCCCAACCGGCCAGCCCGAGCAGCACCGCCGAGACGACCAACTGGTACAGCAGCGACATCTCCGCGCTGGTGCGCGCCAACGCGCTGCCGCGCATCACCAGCGTGGTCGCGCCCCACAACACGGCCGCGGCAATGCCCAGCGCGTCGCCCAGCCACTGGCGGGGCCCGGTGGTGGCCGCCGAGAAGCCCTCGGCGAAGGCCCACACGACGCCGCCGAAGGCACCCGCCAGCCCCACCGCCTGCCACGGCGTCAGCCGCTCGCTGCGCGCGATGAAGGGCATGCCGAGCGCAACGACGAAGGGCGCCGTGTAAAGGAACACCACCATCCGCGAGGCGCTCGTGAACTGCAGGCCGCTGAACATGCAGGCGAACTCGGCCGCGAACAGCACGCCGGCCAGCACCCCCCCGCGCCAGGTTGCGCGCTCGGGCACGATCGGCAGGCCGCGCCAGCGCATCCAGGCCAGCAGCAGCATGGCCGCGCCGGCCGAGCGCGCGGCCGACTGCAGCAGCGGCGGGATCTCGGCCAGCGTCAGCTTGATCGCCACCTGCCCCAGCCCCCAGATGGCGCAGCAGCCCAGCAGCAGCGCGACCGCCCGCGCGTCGAGCTGGGCGCGGCGATCGTCGCTCATCGGCGCCCTCGCGGGCGCCCGCGGACGAACCACCGCGCCACGGTCAAGCCGCCTGCCGCGGCAGCACGCTCGGGAACTCCCGCCGAAGCGCGCGCCATACCGCTTCGGGCGTGAGCGGCATCTGCACGCGCTCGGCATCGCGCCCGAGTCCGTGCGCGGCGAGCGCGTCGACCACCGCATTGACCACTGCCGGCGTCGCGCCGATCGTGCCGAGCTCGCCCACGCCCTTGGCCCCGAGCACGTTGGTCAGGCACGGCACCGACTCGTCGAACTCGGTCTTGAAGGCGCGGAAGCCGTCCACGCGAGGCATCGCGTAGTCCATGAAGCTCGCCGAGAGCAGCTGGCCCGTGTCGGCCGCATAGCTCACCTTCTCGCACAGCGCCTGGCCGATGCCCTGCACCGCGCCGCCCTCCACCTGCCCGCGCACGATGGCCGGGCTGATGACGCGGCCGATGTCGTTCACCGACGCGTAGGCGACCACCTCGACGGCGCCGGTCTCGGGGTCGATCTCCACCTCGCAGACGTGGCAGCCGTTCGGCCAGCTCGGCCCGCCGGCCTTGGCCGTGCCGCTGACGACGATGCGCGCGCCCGCCTGCCGCGCCGCCAGCTCGAACAGGCCGATGCCGAGGTCCGTGCCGACGACGCCGAAGCGGCCGGCGCGGTACTCGATGTCGTTGGCCGACGCTTCCAGCGCCTCGCCCGCGAGCTTCTTCGCTTCCTCCACGGTGCGCACGCTGGCCACGTGCACCGCGCCGCCGCCGGTGAAGAGCGAGCGGCTGCCGGCACTGCCGAAGCCGTTGGCGCGGTCGGTGTCGCCCTGCATCACGCGGATGCGCTCCAGCGGCACGCCGAACACGTCGTGCGCCAGCTGCACGTAGCTGGTGGCGATGCCCTGGCCCATCGCCATCGTCGCCGACGAGAGCTCGATGAAGCCGTCGGCCGTGACGTCCACGCGCACGTTCTCCTCGAGCGCGTTGCCGCCGGTCCACTCCAGGAAGGTGGCGATGCCGCGCCCGCGCAGCCGGCCGCGCCGGCGCGCCTCCGCACGGCGGGCCTCGAAACCCGACCAGTCCGCCAGCGCGAGGCCGCGGTCCAGCACCTGCTCGAAGCGCCCGCTGTCGTACACCTGCGCCATCGCGTTGGTGTACGGCATCTGCTCGGGCCGGATCATGTTGCGGCGGCGCAGCTCGGCCGGGTCGAGCCTCATCTCGCGCGCCGCCGCGTCCATCAGCCGCTCGATGATGTAGACCGACTCCGGCCGGCCGGCGCCGCGGTAGGCGCCGGTGGCCATCTGGTGCGTGAGCACCGTGGTCAGCTGCAGGCTGATCAGCGGCACGTCGTAGATGCTCGTGATGACCCACGGCCCGATCACGAGCGGAATCGCCAGCGCCACCGCCGCCGGGCACGCGCCGACGTTCGCCCACGTGCGCACCCGCAGCGCGAGAACGCGGCCGTTGGCGTCGAGCGCCAGCTCGGCGCGACTCACCGCATCGCGGCCGTGCACCGCGCTCGTGAACTCCTCCAGCCGCTCGGCCTGCCATTTCACCGGCCGCCCGGTGACGAGCGCGGCCCAGCCGACGACCACGTCCTCGGGGTAGATGCCGGTCTTCATGCCGAAGCCGCCGCCCACGTCGCCGACCAGCACGCGCACGTTCTCGGCCGTGCGGCCCGGCAGCGCCGCCGCCAGGCCGCCGCGCACCGCCGTGGGCATCTGGCTGGACAGGCGAACCGTGAGGCGGTCCCCATCCAGGTAGGCGAGCACGCTGCGCGGCTCCATCGGGCTCGGCGCGAGACGCTGGTTGTCGATCTCGACGCTGACGCGGCACGCCGCCTTCGCGAACGCCGCCTCGGTGGCCGCGGTATCGCCGTAGCGCGCCTCGGCCAGCACGTTGCCGGGCGCAGCCGGCCACACCTCGGGGGCACCCGGCGCGAGGGCGGCGTCCAGGCTCGCCACGGCCGGCAGATCCTCGTACTCGACCCACACGGCCGCGGCCGCCGCCCGCGCCGCCTCGCGCGAGTCGGCCACCACCGCGACCACCGGCTCGCCGACGAAACGCACGACGTCCCGCGCCAGGGGTTGCTTCGGCGGCGCGCTCGCGGCCTGGCCGTCGGGCCGCTTGAAGCCCGGCGGCAGGGCGATCGGCTGCACGCCCGCGGCATGCAGGTCCGCACCGGTGAAGACCTTCAGCACGCCCGGCAGGGCCGCAGCGGCGGCCGTGTCGATCGAGACGATGCGCGCATGCGCACGGTCGCTGCGCAGGAAGGCGAGCCAGGCCTGGCCGGGCAGGCTGACGTCGTCGGTGAACTGCCCGCTCCCTTGCACGAGGGCCGGGTCCTCCACGCGCCGCACGGCCCGGCCGCTGCCGAAGCGCGTCGCGTGGCCGGCGTCGAACGAACCGGGAACGGCGCTCATCGGGCCTGCCCTCCGGCCATCGTGGCCGCCGCCTTCTGCACCGCGGCGACGATGTTGACGTAGCCGGTGCAACGGCAAAGGTTGCCTTCGAGCGCGTCGACGATCTCGCCCTCGCTCGGATGCGGGTTCTGCCCGAGCAGCGCCACCGTGCTCATAACCATGCCGGGCGTGCAGTAGCCGCACTGCAGGCCATGGCACTCGACGAAGGCGTCCTGCACCGGGTGCAGGCGCCCGTCCCTGGCCAGCCCCTCGACCGTGGTCACGTCGCGACCAGCCGCCTGCACCGCCAGCTGGTTGCAGCTCTTCACGGCCAGGCCGTCGATGACCACGGTGCAGCAGCCGCACTGCGCCGTGTCGCAGCCGACGTGCGTGCCGGTCAGCCCGAGTTGCTGGCGCAGCAGGTCGACGAGCAGCGTCGAGTTCTCGACCTGCGCGCTGACCGGGCGGCCGTTGAGGGTGAGGGTCACGGTGGGCATGGGCAAGTCCATCCTCTTCGTTGATCGGGTGCGGGTGGATTCCGCGCGCCGCTGCGCCGGAGCATGCGCCGGTCGGGTGCCGGCCTCCGCACGGGCCGCTGGCCGCATTGTGGGTGCAGTCCGCGGCCGCCCGCGGCCGGCCAGCCTCATCCGGGCCGGCCCGACCTCGTCGCGAGCGCGGCCAGACCCGTGGCGCAGCCGGCAAGCGCGCCGCTGGCGTGCGCGGCGGGCGCCACCGCGATGTCCCAGGCCCGCGTCGTGGCCAGGGGCCCGGCCCATGGCGCCTCCAGCAGAACCTTGGCCAGCAGGCCGGCGCCGATGCCTGCACCCACCCACCGCGCCCGGCGTTCGCCGCCGGCCACGAGCCAGCACGCGGCCACCGCGACCGCCGCGTGCAGCACGCCCGAGGCGCCACCGTAGTGCGCCAGCGCCGGCACGGCCCACAGGCCTGCGTGCGCGAGCGGCCAGGCCACCGCCCACGCCACCGCCGCGCGCGCCGGCACCCGCGCCGCCACGCCGAGCGCGGCCACGACAGCCACCCCGGCCAGATTGCCTGCCAGGTGACCGGGGCTCCAGTGAACCCAGGCCGCGGTCACGAGCCGCCACGGCTCGGCCGCCGCCCGTGCCGGCTGCCAGTCCAGCCAGGTGGCCGGCGCCCACCACGCCAGGAGCGATCCCGCTCCCAGCAAGGCGCACAGCGCCAGCCAGGCCTTCGCCGCGGCTTGCGGCGCATCGCCGGCCGCCGTGACGCGCGACGGACCGGGACCGGGATGCGGTGTCGGCAAGGGCTGCTTCGGCAAATCGCTCAACCGAAGACCGCCCGCCACAACGCGAGCCCGGCTTCGCGCTGCGCGGACACCGCCTCGGGGTCGACGTGCGTGGGCTGCTCGTCCAGTCGCGCCCGGTGCTGCAGGCGGCGAAGCTCGCGGTAGGCGTCGGCGGCGGCCGTGCCCACGCCGCGCGGCAACAGGCCGGCCGCCTCGGCACGGTGCAGCAGCGCGATGTTGCCGGCGTTGTCCAGCAGCTCCGCATGGGCCCCGCCGTGCGCGAGCACGAGGTACTGCACCGCGAACTCGATGTCCATCATCGCCCCGGAGCTGTGCTTGACCTCGTAGCGGCCGGCCGGCACCGCGTGCGCGCCGCGCACGCGCTCGCGCATCGCCCGCACCTCCTCGCGCAGCTTGTCCTGGTCGCGTGCAGCCGTCAGCACGGCGCGGCGCGTGGCCTCGAAACGCGCCGCCACGGCCGGCGGCCCGGCGGCGAAGCGAGCGCGCGTCAGGGCCTGGTGCTCCCACGTCCACGCGGTGTTGCTGCCGCGCCCGACCTGGTAGCTCTCGTAGGCGTCGGCCGTCGTCACCAGCAGGCCCGAGCTGCCGTTGGGCCTGAGCGCCGTGTCGATGTCGAAGAGCTCGCCGGCGGCGGTGCGCAACGTCAGCCACGTGATCACCTTGCGCACGAACGCGCCGTAGACCTCCTGCGCCCGCTGCTTGTCCGGCTCGTCGGCATCGTCGTAGACGAAGACGACGTCGAGATCGCTGCCGTAGCCGAGCTCCTTGCCGCCGAGCTTGCCGTAGGCGATGACAGCCAGCGCGCCCGCCTCGCGGTGGCGCTTGGCGAAGCGCGCCCAGGCCCAGCGCAGCACCGTCCCGAGCACGGCGTCGGCCAGCGCCGAGAGGTCGTCGGCGACCTGCTCCACCGTGAGCCGCCCCTCGACGTCGCGCACGAGCGTGCGGAACACCTCCGCGTGGTGGGCATGGCGCAGCGTGTCGAGCAGCTTGTCCTCGTCGTCCTCGCCGCTGCGCTGCCACGCGGCGCGCCGGTCCTCGAGCTCGGCCTCGAACGCCGCGCGATCGAAGCGGTCCTGCAGCTGGCGCTCGTCGGCGAGCTCGTCGATGACGCCAGGGTGCCGCATCAGGTAGCGCATCGGCCAGCGCGCCAGGCCCAGCAGGCGCAGCAGCCGCCGCAGCACCGAGGGCCGCTCGGCGAGCAGCGCGAGGTAGCTCTCGCGGCGCAGCAGCGGCTCCACCCAGTCGAGGAAGTGCACCGCCGCCGCCTCGCTGCACCAGCCCTCGCGCACGGCCTCGCCGGCCCGCTGCACGAGGCGGCCCAGGCGTAGCCGGCTCTCGTCGCGCAGCGCGCGCACGCGCGGGTTAGCGGCGAACGCGGCGACGCGCTCGGCAAGCGCGCCCTCGCCGAGGGCCTGCAGCCGCTCTCCGAGCGCCGGGCTCTCGATGGTCAGCGCCGGGGCGCCGCAGGTCTTGCAGGGCCCGCCGGCGCCGGGGCGGTCGCCGGCACCCTCGCCGGCGTTGCGGGGCGACTGTCCGTCGCGCAGCAGCGCGTCGAATTCGGCGGCGACGAACTCGCGCACCTCGCCCAGGCGCGCCAGCAGCCCGCAGCTTTCGCGCCCGCCGGCACCGCCCGCCAGCCCCAGGCTGCGCGCGATCCAGGCCAGGTCGGCGTCGTCGGTGGGCAGCAGGTGCGTCTGCTGGTCGTCGAGATACTGGATGCGATGCTCCAGCAGGCGCAGGAACTCGTAGGCCTCGGCCAGCCGCCGCGCGGTGTCGGGCCGCATCAGGCTGCGCGCCACCACGCGCGTGAGGCCGCGCAGCGTGCGACGCGTGCGGATCTCGGGGAACTGGCCGCCGCGCACCACCAGCAGCAACTGCACGATGAACTCGATCTCGCGGATGCCGCCGCGCGAGAGCTTCACGTCGTTCGCACGCTCGGGGCGGCCGGCGGCGCGCCGCTGTGCCTCGTCGCGGATCTTCTGGTGCAGCTGGCGCAGGCCCTCGAAGACGCCGTAGTCGAGGTAGCGCCGGTAGACGAAGGGCGTGACGAGCGCGCGCAGCGCCTGCGGCCCGCCGGCCAGCACCGAGGCGCGCGGCGCCACGACGCGGCTCTTCAGCCACGCGAAGCGCTCCCACTCCCGCCCCTGCACCTGGAAGTATTCCTCCAGCATCGCCAGGCTCACCACCGGCGGCCCCGAGTTGCCGTTCGGCCGCAGCGCCAGGTCGACGCGAAAGACGAAGCCCTCGTCGGTGACGTCGCCCATCAGCGCGTAGAGCCGCTTGGCGACGAAGCTGAAGTACTCGTGGAACGACACCGGCTTCGGTCCGGCCGTCTGCCGGCCCTGCCCCTCGTCCTCGTAGACGTAGACGAGGTCGATGTCGGAGGAGACGTTGAGCTCGCGGGCGCCGAGCTTGCCCATGCCGACGATCCAGAAGTCGACGCGGCGGCCGCCGCCGTCCAGCGGCGGCCCGTGGCGCTCGTCGGCTTCCGCCCGCGCGGCGGCCAGCGAGAGCTCCAGCGTCACCTCCGCGAGGTCGGTCATCGCGCCGGTCACCTCGTCCAGCGTCGCGCGGCCGGTCACGTCCAGCGTCGCCAGCCGCTCGATGACGAGCTGGCGCGCTACGCGCAGCGCCGCGGCGAGCGGCCTGCCGCGCGCCTGCAGCGATGCCACCAGCGCCTGCATCGCCGGCGGACCGGGCAGCCCCGGCTCCAGGAGCGGTAGCTCCGCCCCGAAGCGCCGGCGCACGCGCTGCACGAAGCGGCTGTGGGCCGGGTCGGCCTCGAAGGGCCCGGCGCCGGCGGGCCCCGCCTGCGCCCCGGCCACGACCTCGTTCTGCACACCCACCTCGCCCCTGGCGGACAAGGCTCCGGCCGGCTGCAACGGCATCGACGTTCCTCCGCTCCCTGCATCCGGGGCTCGTTGGCGCCATGTCGAGGATGGCGGCCCCGTGGTCTGCGACGACGCTAGGCTAGCGCGCCCCGGTCGTCCCTGCCGGGCGCGAGGGTAGCGCATGTGCGCGCGGCGGGCGCGGCGCCTCGGCGGGACGGCGCGGCATCGCGCCGCGGAACCGCACAGAATGGCGCATGCCGATCAAGATCGCCGCGCTGCAGATGGTCTCCACGCCCGACGTGGCCCGCAACCTCGAGGCCGCCGCGGCCCTGATCGCCGAGGCGGCCCGCGGCGGCGCGGCGCTGGTCGCGCTGCCCGAGTACTTCTGCCTGCTCGGCCGGCGCGACACCGACAAGCTCGCCATCGCCGAAGCGCCGGGACAGGGGCCGGTCCAGGCGTTCCTGTCCGAGGCGGCACGCCGCCACGGCCTCTTCGTGCTCGGCGGCACGCTGCCGGTCGCGGCGCCTTCGGCGGCGGCCCCGGCGGCCGGCCCGCGGGTGCTGAACCGGGCGTGCCTCTACGGGCCGGACGGCCGCGAGCTCGTGCACTACGACAAGGTGCACCTGTTCGCCTTCGACAACGGCCGCGAGAGCTACGACGAAGGACGCACGCTGGCCGCCGGCGACCGCGCCGTGGCCGCCGACCTGGCGCTGCCGGCCTGGGGCGAGGCGCCATTGCGGCTCGGGCTGTCGATCTGCTACGACCTGCGCTTCCCCGAGCTCTACCGCGCCCTCATGCGGCCGCCCTGCGACGTGATCGCCGTGCCCTCGGCCTTCACGCACACGACCGGCCTCGCGCACTGGGAAGTGCTGCTGAGGGCGCGCGCCATCGAGAACCAGTGCTACGTGCTCGCCGCCGCCCAGGGCGGCACGCACGAGAACGGGCGCCGCACCTTCGGCCACAGCCTGATCGCGGACCCCTGGGGCGAGGTGCTCGCGTGCCGCGACGAAGGCGAGGGCGTGGTGATGGCCGAGATCGACGCGGCGCGCCTCGCGCAGGTGCGGCGGCAGCTGCCGGCCCTGCAGCACCGGCGCATGGACGGCCACGACGCGGGCTGAGCCCGGCGCCGGCCGCTCAGGGGCGCCGCCCCCCGAACATCATCTGCCGCGCCAGCGCGCCCTTCAGCGGCGGCAGGTGTTCGACCGCGGCCAGCCCGGCCGCCCGCAGCGCCGCCAGCCCGGGCATCGACCAGGTGAACGAGCGCGCCAGGAAGTCGGTGGCGGCGATCATCGCCCAGCGGTCCGGCGCCCGCGACCACTCGACACGGCGCAACGCCCGCTCCAGGTCGTCGGCATGGCGCAACGCGGCCACGAGCTCGTGCGCGTCGCGCAGGCCGAGGTTCAGCCCCTGGCCGGCCACCGGGTGCAGGGTCTGCGCGGCATTGCCGATGCGCACGATGCGGCCGTCGACCAGCGTGCGCTCGGCGTTCAGTCCGAGCGCGAAATCCTTCAGCGGCGACGCCGCGACGATGGTCCCCGCCTCGGCGGGGAACAGCGTGTTCAGCAGCGCGAGGCGCTGCGCCGCATCGAGCGTGCGCACGGGGTCGTCCGCGGCGCTGACGCACCACACCAGCGCCGCGCGGCGCCGGGAGCGCGCCCCGTCGTCCGCCGGCCCCGCGGCGGCGCCGGCACCCCGGTCCGGGTCGGGCAGTGGCAGCAGCGCAGCCGGCCCCTGGCGCGTGAAGCGCTCGTAGGCGCGGCCGCGCACGTCGACACCGGCCTGGCCGCCCTCGATCTCGAGCGTGCCCACCCAGGCCGTCTGGCGGTAGTCGTGGCGCACGGCCTTGCGCGCCTGCTCGGCGAAGACACCCCCCTCGGCCACCACCGCGAGGTCGTAGGCCTGCGTCGCCGCCTCGCCCTCGACGCGCACGGCCACCCCGCCGGCCGCCGCCTCCACGCGGGCCACGGGCAGGCCGAAGCGCATCGCCAGCCGTTGCGGCTCGGCGGCCACCGCCGCCTGCCAGGCCCGCTGCAGCGGTGCCACCAGGGCCCCGTAGCCGAGCACGGCGCCGAGCTGCCCGACGCCGAGCGCCGCGGCCTCGATCAGCACCTGCGGCGCGCCGGGCGAGGGCGGCGTCTGCGACACGTGCACCGAGCGGATCGGCGCCGCCTCCTGCGCCGGCCAGGCGCCGAGGCGACGCAGCAGCATCACGCTGCCCTCGGCCAGCGCGAGCGTGCGCGGGTCGCGCGAGACGTCGCGCTCGGCAGGCCGGGCGTCGTAGACGGTGAAGGAGGCGGCCGGCAGCAGGCGCGCGCCCTGCAGCGCCAGGGCCAGCCCGACGGGCCCGGCCCCGACCACGGCCACCCGCCATGCGGTGCGATTCACGCTTGCTCCGAGAACATGCCGCTTATTATTCGTCGCACCCTGCCGCTTCCCTCGCAGGGATCAAGGAGTGCTCGACATGGCGCTGATGGACTTCATCAAGAAGCAGTTCATCGACATCCTGGAGTGGACCGAGAGCGGCGACGGCACGCTCGCATGGCGCTTCCCGATGGCCGGCAACGAGATCCAGTACGGCGCCTCGCTCACCGTGCGCGAGAGCCAGATGGCGGTCTTCGTCAACGAGGGCAAGGTGGCCGACGTGTTCGGCCCCGGCATGTACAAGCTGACGACGCAGACGATCCCCGTCCTCACCTACCTGAAGAACTGGGACAAGCTCTTCCAGAGCCCCTTCAAGAGCGACCTGTACTTCTTCAGCACGCGCCAGCAGCTCGACCGCCGCTGGGGCACGGCGCAGCCCATCACCATCCGCGACAAGGACTTCGGCGCCGTGCGGCTGCGTGCGTTCGGCAACTACGCCTACCACATCACCGACCCGAAGGCCTTCCACACCGCCGTGAGCGGCACGCGCGACCGCTACACGGTCGAGGACCTCGACGGCCAGCTGCGCGGCCTGATGCTGCAGCACATCAGCGACGCGGTGGCGCAGAGCGGCATCCCGTTCCTCGACCTCGCCGCCAACCAGGTCGAGTTCGCCAGGCAGCTGCAGCAGGCGACGGCGCAGGAGTTCGGCGCGCTCGGACTGAGCCTGGACAAGGTGACGGTGCAGAACGTCAGCCTGCCCGAGGAGCTGCAGAAGATCCTCGACCAGAAGATCGGCATGGGCATGGTCGGCAACGACATGGGCAAGTTCATGCAGTACCAGACGGCGCAGTCGATTCCCGAGTTCGCCAAGGGCGCCGCGGGCGCCGGCGGCGGCGGAGGGGGGGTCGTCGGCGACGCGATGGGCCTCGGCGCCGGCGTCGCGCTCGGCCAGGTGATGGCGCAGCAGCTGAGCCAGGGCCTGCAGGGCGCGGGCACGGCGGCGGCGCAGGCCGCGCAGGCCGCCCAGGCCGCCTCCGCCGGCATCAAGCCCGAGGAGGTGATGGCCACGCTCGAGAAGCTCGGCGACCTGAAGGCCAAGGGCATCCTCACCGAGGAGGAGTTCAGCGCCAAGAAGGCGGAGCTGCTGAAGAAGCTCGTCTGACCCCCGCATAACAAGACCGCGCCCCAGCGTGGCAACCTCGCCGCAGCGCGCCTATCGCGCGGCGTGCCCGAACTGCGGCGCGCCGGTCGAGTTCGCATCGGCCGCGTCGGCCAGCGCCGTCTGCGGCTTCTGCCGCAGCACGCTGGTGCGCGACGGAGAGGCGCTGCTGCGCATCGGCACCAGCGCCGAGCTCTTCGACGATCACTCGCCGCTGCAGCTCGGTGCCAGCGGCACGCACCAGGGCGTGCCGTTCACGCTCGTCGGCCGCCTGCAGTACGGCTACGAGGGCGGTACCTGGAACGAGTGGCACGCGCTCTTCGAGAACGGCCGGAGCGGCTGGCTGAGCGAGGACAACGGCGCCTACGTCTTCGCGTTCGAGGCCCCTGCGCCGGGCGACCTGCCCTCGCTCGAGACGCTCGCCGCGGGCCAGCGCGTGCTGGCAGACAGGCGCCCGTGGGACGTGGCCTCGGTGGTCAAGGCCCACCTCGTCGCCGCCCAGGGCGAGCTGCCGCGGCCGCCGCAGCTGCACGGCGACTTCCTCGTCGCCGACCTGCGCAGCGGCGCCGACGAGGTGGCCACGATCGACGGCAGCGACCCCGGGCAAGTCGGCTGGTCGGTCGGCCGCCCCGTGCTGCTGGCCTCGCTGGCGATGAGCGGGCTAGCCGCCGAGGCGAAGGAGAAGACGCTCGGCTCGCGCGGGGTCGAGTGCCCGAACTGCGGAAGCGCGCTGGCGATCACGCTGGCCAGCACGAAGAGCGTCTCGTGCGGCCAGTGCAACGCGGTGGTCGACATCTCCGCCGGCGTCGGCGGCGAGCTGAAGCACTACACGCAGAACAACACCAGCGAGGGCGGCCTCGGGCCGGAGATCCCGCTCGGCCGCAGCGGCAACCTGGCCCTCGGCACCTCCGAGGCCAAGCCGTGGCAGGTCGTCGGCTACCAGGAGCGCTGCGACCTGCCGGCGCCTGGCAGCGACGACGAGCAGACCTTCTGGCGCGAGTACCTGCTCTACAACCGCGAGCTCGGGTTCGCCTTCCTCGTCGATGCCGAGGACGGCTGGAGCTGGGTGCGCCCGATCACCGGCGCGCCGCAGGTGAAGGGCGATCGCGCGCAGTACAAGGGCGCCAGCTTCCAGAAGAAGTACACCTACGACGCCAAGGTGACGTGGGTGCAGGGCGAGTTCTACTGGCGCGTGCTGCGCGGCGAGCGTGCCACCGTCACCGACTACGTCGGCACCGGCGGCGACAGCACGAAGCGCCTGTCGCGCGAGCAGACGCGCGGCGAGAGCGGCGGCACCGAGGTGGTCTGGTCGGCCGGTGCCGCGCTCGACGCCAGCGTCGTGGCCGGCGCCTTCGCCACGACGCCGGGCGAGCGGGCTGCACTGCAGCGCGACGTGGCGCCGTTCAAGGCGGCCAAGAGCCCCGGCGTCGGCACGACGATCGTCATCATCATCGTGGTCTTCCTGCTGATCGCGATGCTGGCGCGGTGCGAGGACAACGACCGCTGCGACGCGGTGCGGCAGGCCTTCGGGCCCAACAGCAACGAGTACCGGCAGTGCCTGGCGGACCGCGGCTCCGGCAGCAGCGGCCGCCGCAGCAGCGGCGGCTCCTGGGGTGGCGGCGGGCACAAGTGAGGGCGCGGCAACGCGCGCGATCGAGCGACATGTTCAGGGGCCCGCGGCGGCTCAGGAGGTGAAGGATGATGGGATTGGAATGGCTCAAGCCGAGCGCGTTCTTCGGCTCGCTGCTCTACGCGCTGATCGGCGTCCTGGTGTTCTGGCTCGCCTTCGTCATCATCGACAAGCTCACGCCCTACGACCTGTGGGGCGAGATCGTCGAGAAGAAGAACGTCGCGCTGGCCATCGTGGTGGGCGCGATGTGCATCGCCATCGGACTCATCATCTCGGCCGCGGTGCACGGCTGAGGGCCCGGCGATGAGCGCGGAGGCGGCCGGCGCCGCCACCGCCGGCGTGCCGGAACGGGCGCACGCACCGCCGCCGGCCGGGCCGGGTGGCGGCGCGGGCGCGGGCACCCGGCCGCGCCCGGCGCCGGGCGAAGTGGCGCTGCTGGCGAGTGTCTTCGTCGTCGCCGCCTGCGGCCTCGTCTACGAGCTCGCCGCGGGGGCGCTCGCCAGCTACCTGCTCGGCGACTCGGTGCTGCAGTTCAGCACCATCATCGGCACGTACCTGTTCGCGATGGGCCTCGGCTCCTGGCTCTCGCGCCTCGTGGAGCGGCAGCTGGTGGCGCAGTTCCTGCGCATCGAGCTGCTCGTGGGACTTCTCGGCGGGCTGATGCCCGCGGCGCTCTTCGTCGCCTACAACCTGCTGCCGCACGACTGGGGCGCCGGTGGCCTGACCTTCCGCCTGCTGCTCTACGGCGCGGTGCTGCTGGTGGGGATGCTGGTGGGCCTCGAGATCCCGCTGGTGATGCGCATCCTCAAGCGCCAGTTCGCCGAGCGGTATGCGCTGAAGGAGCTGGTCTCGGAGGTGCTCACGTTCGACTACCTCGGCGCGCTGGTGGTCGCGGTGGCCTTCCCGCTGCTGTTCGTGCCGCACCTGGGGCTCGTGCGCACCGGGCTCTTCTTCGGCCTGCTCAACGCCGGCGTGGCGGTGTGGGCGCTCGTGCTGTTCCGCGGCGAGCTGCGCCGCTTCCGCGCGCACGCGCTCGCCTGCGCTGCCGTGTTCGCGGTGCTGCTGGCGACGATGGCCGGCGCCTCGCGCCTGACCACCTGGGCGGAGGACCAGTTCTACGGCGACGGCATCATCCTGCGCGAGAGCAGTGAGTACCAGCGCGTCGTGGTCACGCGCAGCGGCGGCGCCGGCGGGGGCAGCATCCGCCTGTTCCTGAACGGCATCCTGCAGTTCCATTCCCGCGACGAGTACCGCTACCACGAGGCGCTGGTGCACCCGGCGCTGGCCGCGCACGGCGCGCCGCGTCGCGTGCTCGTGCTCGGCGGCGGCGACGGCCTCGCGGTGCGCGAGGTGCTGCGCCACCCCTCGGTGCGCGAGGTCACGCTGGTCGAGCTCGACCCGCACATCACGCGCCTGTTCTCGAGCCACGCGCCGCTCGTCGCGCTGAACGGGCACGCGCTTGCCGACCCGCGCGTGCGGGTCGTCAACGCCGACGCCTTCACGTGGCTCGAGGCGCACGCGCGCGCGATCGGCGCCGGCCGCGGCGAGCCGTTCGACATCGTCATCGCCGACTTTCCGGACCCCAGCAACTACTCGCTGGGCAAGCTCTACACGACGAGCTTCTACCAGCGCGCCGACCAGGTGCTCTCCGCCGGCGGCTGGATCGTCGTGCAGACGACTTCGCCGCTGATCGCCCGCCGCAGCTTCTGGACCGTGGTGGCGACGCTGGAGGAGGTGGGCTACGCCGCCTGGCCCTACCACGTGCACGTGCCGAGCTTCGGCGAATGGGGCTTCGTGCTCGCCGGCCGCCGGCCCTGGCCCGGCGTGAGGTCGCTGCCCGCGGGGTTGCGCTTCCTCACAGTGGAGGGCATGCCGGCGATGCTGCAGTTCCCGCCCGACATGGCACGCGTGCCGGCCGAGCCCAACCGCCTCTCGAACCAGGTGCTGGTCGGCATCTTCGAGGAGGAGTGGGGCCGGGTGCGATGAGCGCACGGCGCGGGCGGCGGTCTCCCGGGCGCGCCGGGCGGGCACGATGCGGCGCCGGTCGCTGATCGTCTCGGGCGCGGGCGCCGTCGCGTCGGTCGCCGCGGCGCTGCTGGGCGCGTGCGGCCGCGCCCCGGCGCCGCGCAACGGCCAGCGCGGGCCGATCGAGATGCGGTGGGTCGGCCTCGGCGCCGAGCGGGGGCACCGCCTGCGCGAAGCGGGCGCCGCCGCCGCGGCGTGGCCGGCGCCACCGCGGCGCGTCGGGGCGCTCGTGGTCGGCGGCGGCGTGGCTGGCCTGGCGGCCGCGCGCGCCCTCGTGCGCCGCGGCATCGACGACGTGCACGTGCTCGAGCTCGAGGACGCCGTCGGCGGCAACGCGCGTGCGCACGAGATGGCCGGCCTCGCCTGCCCGCTCGGCGCGCACTACCTGCCCCTGCCGGGGCCCCAGGCGCACGAGGTGAGCGAATGGCTGCACGAGATCGGCCTGCTCGCCACCGACGCCGCCGGCCGCGTGCGCGCGGACGAACGGCATCTGTGCCACAGCCCGCAGGAGCGCCTGTTCTTCGAGGGCCAGTGGGTCGAGGGCCTGCTGCCGCCGGCGCCGCCCCGCTCGCGGCGGCTGGCGCAGTACCAGCGCTTCGCGGCCCGGGTGGCGGCCCAGCAGCGCCTGGGCAGCGGCGGCCGGCCGGCCTTCTGCCTGCCGGCGCACCGTTCGGCGTGGACGCCTGCGCTGGCCGCGCTGGAGACGCTCACGTTCGCCGACTGGCTGGCCCGCGAGGGCATGGACGACGGCGCGCTGCTCGCATACCTCGACTACTGCTGCCGCGACGACTACGGCGCTGGCCTGTCGGACGTCTCGGCCTGGGCCGGCGTGCACTACTTCGCCAGCCGGCACGGCTTCTCGGCGCCCGGCGACGGTGACGCCATCGAGGGCCGGGATGGCCGCGAGCACGGGCGCGACGACAGCCGCGAAGCCGGCCGCGACGGGGGCCGCGAGAGCGCGCGCGAGGCGGTCTTCACCTGGCCCGAAGGCAACGGCTGGCTGACGCAGCGACTGGCCGCCGGCCTGGGCGAGGAACGCCTGCACCCGGGCCAGATTGCCCTGGCCGTGCGCGAGGGGAAGCACTCCGTCTCGGTGCTCGCGGCGCAAGCGCGCACGGCCCGGCTGCAGGCCTGGGAGGCCGGGCTCGTGGTCGTGGCGCTGCCGTCGTTCGTCGCCGCGCGCCTGGTGCAGCCGGCTTCGTCGACGCTGCGGTCGGCGCTCGCGGCCGCCGCGGGCGCGCTCACCTACGCGCCCTGGCTGGTGGCCAACATGCAACTCGACAAGCCATTGCTCGACCGCATCGTCGGCGCTGCGCCGGCCTGGGACAACGTCGTGCACGGCGGCCGCGGCCTCGGCTACGTCGACGCCTCGCACCAGCGGCTGACGCAGCCGGGCGGCGGGCCCGTGGTGCTCACCGCTTACCACGCGCTGCCGGCCGCCGAGCGCGCGAGCCTGCTGGAGGCCGACCCGCGGCCCTGGGGCGAACGCGTGCTGGCCGATCTGGAGCCGGCGCACCCGGACCTGCGCCAGCGCGTGCAGCGCATCGACCTCGTGCGCTACGGCCATGCGATGGCGGTGCCGCGCCCTGGCCTGCAGCGGCACCCGGCGCTGGCCGCCCTGCGCGGCGCGCGCGGCCGGCTGCGATTCGCGCACGCCGATCTGGCCGGCTACTCCGTGTTCGAGGAGGCCTTCACCGCGGGCCACGAGGCCGGTTCGTAGCGTTCCCGGCGCGGGGGCAGGGCCGGGTCCGCGCCTTGGTTTGCCGACGCTGCATGCCGACCTTGCGCACCCCTCCTGCGCAACGACGTCGCGGGTCGATCCCGCGCGCCGTACCCGCGCGCCCGTACCCGCGTGCGTGCCCGCGCAGGGCACCGCGCGGCGCCCTGCGCTACGCTAGGCACCTTCCACGGCCTCGGAACCCTCCCATGCAATACCGGCACCTCGGCCAGAGCGGCCTGCGCGTCTCGGCCCTGTCGCTCGGCTCCTGGGTCACGTATCACAACCAGGTCGACACGGCCCAGGCCGTGGAGATGCTCGCCACCGCGTACGACGCGGGCGTCAACTTCTTCAACAACGCCGAGGCATACGCGCTCGGCAAGAGCGAGGAGATCATGGGCGCGGCACTGAAGAAGCTCGGCTGGCCGCGCCTGAACTACATCGTCTCGACCAAGTTCTTCTGGGGCCTGGACCGCAGCGTGCCGGCCGAGCGCGCGATCAACCGCCGCGACACGCTGAACCGCAAGTACCTGATGCAGGCGATCGACGGCAGCCTGAGGCGCTTCGGCCTGGAGCACATCGATCTCGTCTACTGCCACCGCCCCGACCCGAGCACGCCCATCGAGGAGACCGTGCGGGCGATGAACGACATGATCGTCGCCGGCAAGGCGCTGTACTGGGGCACGAGCGAGTGGCCGGCGGAGGCCATCCAGGCCGCCTGGCAGGTGGCCGACCGCCACGGCTGGCACAAGCCGCTGATGGAGCAGCCGCAGTACCACCTCTTCCACCGCAAGCGCGTGGAGGAGGAGTACGCGATGCTCTACCGCGACATCGGCCTCGGCCTGACGACGTGGAGTCCGCTCGCCTCGGGCCTGCTGTCGGGCAAGTACCGCGCCGGCATCCCCGCCGGCAGCCGCGGCGCGATGGAGAACATGGCCTTCCTGCGCGAGGGCCTCACGCATCCGGCGCGCAACGCCGCCGTCGAGCTGCTGGCGCCGATCGCCGCCGAGCTCGGCGGCTCGCTGGCGCAGCTGGCCATCGCCTGGGCGGCGCGCAACCCCCACGTGAGCACGGTGATCACCGGAGCGTCGAACACGACGCAGCTGCAGGGCAACCTCGGCGCGCTCGAGCTGATCGGCAAGCTGACACCCGACGTGCTGGCACGCATCGACGCCGCCACGCTCGCCCTCGCGGACTGACGCCGCCGCCTCCCGAACGCCTCTTCCGGGGCTCTGCCCGCCGCCCGGCCGAAGCGCCGGCGTTCAGCGCTTGTGGTGCGTGCCGCCGCCACCCAGGCCGATCGGCGCCGGGGCGTTGTTGACGATGGTGTGGAACAGCTCGCGGTACTCGTCGTCGGGCTGGTGCCCGGTGAGCGGGTCGCGATTGGCCGCGAAGGCCGTGTCGAGCTCGGCCCAGTCCGCCGCCGTGAGCAGGCGCTGCGCCGCCGGCAGGATCTCGTGCTCCTCGACGGCCATGTGCTCCAGGTAGGCCGTGACGTAGCGGTCCACCGCCTGCTCGAACGCGGCACGGCGCGACTCGCCCATCACCTCGAAGGCGAGCAGCGCATGCTCGATTTCCCGCACCGCGGCCTCGCCGCGGTCGTGGTCCTTGTCCAGCCGGGCGAGCGTCGTGGCCAGCTCGGGCGCCCGCGCGCGCAGGCGCGGGAAGAGCAGCTCGCTCTCCTTCGTGTGGTGCAACCGCTCCGGGAACTCGTCGACGTAGAAGAGCATCGCGCGCAGCACCTCGAAGTCGGGCATGGCGTTCTCGCGCCGGGCCTGCGCCAGCAGCATCTTCAGCGAACGCAGCATGGCGGCGAGGGCCTGGTGCTCGTCACGGATCACGTCGAGGGCGGCGGTGCGCATGGGGAGGTCCCGGTCGTTCTTCGTCCAGGCGCGCAGCGTGGCAGGCGAGCCCGGCGGCGGCCTTGTCCCAGGTCAACGGCGGCTCAGGCCGCGGTGGCGGGCGCGCCGCGCGCACGCGATCAGCACGAATCAGCACGAGGTCGCCGGCGCCGGCCCGCCGGGCACGCCACGCTCGAGCCGCTGCCGATGCCGGCGCCGCGGCGCGAACGCCGCCTCCAGCGCGTCGACCACGCGCTCGGCCCGGCCGCTGTTGTCGGCGCTGACGTTGCAGACGTAGACGTCCAGCGTCACCGCGGCCAGCTCGGGCCAGGTGTGCACGGCCAAGTGCGACTCCGCCAGCAGCACCACGCCCGTGACGCCCCCTCCGCGCGGGAAGTGATGGAACAGCTCGCCGACCGGCGTCAACCCGGCCTCCTGCACGACGCGCCGGCACAGCGCGCGCAGGGCTTCGGGCTCGGCCAGCGGCGCACCGGCGGCGCACCCGTGCAGTTCGGCCGTGAGGTGGGTGCCGTGCATCGGGCCATCATACGAACGTGAGGCCGCCGCCGCACCGGCCGGTTGCCGGCAGTCAGGGCCGCGACGGGCGGGCCGCCTAGAATTTCCGGCCCGACCTGCCCGCGGTCCCGCCCCGGGGTCCTCGCTGCGCCGGCAGTGCCCGCGCCGGACCTTCCGGCGCGCCCCAGCCGCTTCACCGCCCTCCACTTCCCCTGCCCGCCATGGCCCTTGCCCGAGAACAAGCTTCGCACGCCCCTCGCTCCGACGTGCGCCTGATGGCCGACAGCATCCGCGCCCTGGCGATGGACGCGGTGCAGCAGGCCAACTCCGGCCACCCGGGTGCGCCGATGGGCATGGCCGAGATGGCCGTCGCGCTGTGGGGCCGCCACCTGAAGCACAACCCGGCCGACCCGCACTGGCCCGACCGCGACCGCTTCGTGCTCAGCAACGGGCACGGCTCGATGCTGCTGTATGCGCTGCTGCACCTCACGGGCTACGACCTCGCGATGAGCGAGCTGCGCAACTTCCGCCAGCTGCACAGCAAGACACCCGGCCACCCCGAGGTGGACGTGACCCCGGGCGTCGAGACGACCACCGGCCCGCTCGGCCAGGGCCTGGCCAACGCCGTGGGCATGGCGCTCGCGGAGAAGCTGCTCGCCGCCGAGTTCAACTGTGAAGGGCACGAGGTGGTGGACCACCACACCTGGGTCTTCATGGGCGACGGCTGCCTGATGGAAGGCGTCAGCCACGAGGCGGCGGCACTGGCCGGGGCGTGGAAGCTGAACAAGCTCGTCGCGCTCTACGACGACAACGGCATCAGCATCGACGGCCCGGTGGCGCCCTGGTACGTGGACGACGCGGCGCAACGCTTCGCGGCCTACGGCTGGCACGTCGTGGGCCCCGTCGACGGCCACGACGCCGAGGCGGTGGACGCGGCGCTGCGGCGCGCCCGCAACGAGCCGGTGCGGCCGAGCCTCGTGATCTGCAAGACGGCCATCGGCAAGGGCTCGCCCAACCGCGCCGGCTCGGCCAAGGCGCACGGCGAGCCGCTCGGCGCCGAAGAGGTGAAGCTGACGCGCGCGGCGCTCGGCTGGCCGCACGAGCCCTTCGTGCTGCCGGAAGCGGCGTACGAGGCCTGGGATGCGCGCGCCCGCGGCGCGCAGGCGCAGGCGCGCTGGGCCGAGCGCTTCGAGGCCTACCGGGCTGCGCACCCGAAGCAGGCCGCCGAGTTCGAGCGGCGCATGAAGGGCGAGCTGCCGGCCGACTTCGTTCAGGCCACGGTCGAGGCGATCCAGGCCCTGCAGGCCAAGGCCGAGGCCGTGGCCACGCGCAAGGCGAGCCAGAACGCCCTCGAGGTGCTCACGAAGCTGATGCCCGAGCTGCTCGGCGGCAGCGCCGACCTGACCGGCAGCAACCTCACGAACACGAGCTCGACGCCGGCGCTGCGCTTCGACCTCGCCGGCCGCGGCAACGGTGGCCGCCACGTCAACTACGGCGTGCGCGAGTTCGGCATGGCCGCGGTGATGAACGGCGTCGCGCTGCACGGCGGCTACATCCCCTACGGGGGCACCTTCCTGACCTTCAGCGACTACAGCCGCAACGCCATCCGCATGGCCGCGCTGATGAAGCGGCGCGTCGTCCACGTCTTCACGCACGACAGCATCGGCCTCGGCGAGGACGGGCCCACGCACCAGAGCGTGGAGCACGCCGCGAGCCTGCGGCTGATCCCGAACCTCGACGTCTGGCGCCCGGCCGACACGGTGGAGACGATGGTGGCGTGGACCGCTGCGCTCGGCCAGACGAGCCGGCCGAGCGCGCTGCTGCTCACGCGCCAGGCGGTGCCGCACCTGCCGAAGCCGTCGCTGCACGACATTGCCAAGGGCGCCTACGTGCTGGCCGAGCCCTCCGAGGTCGGCCTGAAGGCGAAGGCGCCCGACGCGGTCATCGTCGGCACCGGCAGCGAGGTGCAGCTCGCGCTGCACGCGCAGGCCGAGCTGGCGAAGCTCGGCATCGCCGTGCGTGTCGTGAGCATGCCGAGCACGACCACGTTCGACCGCCAGGCCGAGGCCTACAAGCGGCGCGTGCTGCCCGACGGCATACCGCGCGTCGCCGTCGAGGCCGGCGTCACCGACGGCTGGTGGAAGTACGGCTGCGCCGCCGTCGTGGGCATCGACCGCTACGGCGAGAGCGCGCCGGGCGGCACGCTGTTCAGGTTCTTCCACCTCACCGCGCAGAACGTCGCGGAGGTCGTGCGCAAGGTCCTCGACCGCTGAGTGCACCCGCGGCATCCTCGTCGGCTCCGAATTCATCCACCCCATCCACAGCAACGCCCTTCAAGGAGTGACCCCGCCATGACCATCAAAGTCGGCATCAACGGCTTCGGCCGCATCGGGCGCATGGTGTTCCGTGCCGCCGTGCAGAACTTCGCCAGCGACATCGAGATCGTCGGCATCAACGACCTGCTGGAGCCGG
>Ga0073934_10003318_pt1 | contig 30058 bp, 27 predicted proteins | sample LarsenN4metaG_FD_76834 | JGI IMG/M metagenome (GOLD analysis project Ga0073934, IMG submission 76834) | Hot spring sediment bacterial and archeal communities from British Columbia, Canada, to study Microbial Dark Matter (Phase II) - Larsen... ... | reverse complement strand
CCATGAGCCGCATCGCCGAGGAGGTCGAGCGCGATCCGACCTATCGCGCGGTAATCCAGGCGCAGCGGGCCGAGCCGGAAGCGACCGGTGCCGACGCGATCGCCGCCGCCGCCCGCCAGATCGCCGAGACGCTCGATCTGTCCGCCATCGTCTGCTGGACGAGCTCGGGATCGACCGGCCTGCGGGTGGCGCGCGAGCGCCCGCAGGTGCCGATCGTGGCGATCTCGCCGAACCTTTCGACCGGACGCAAGCTGTCGGTCGCCTGGGGCATTCACTGCATCGTCGCCGAAGACGCGCGCGATCAGGACGACATGGTGAACCGCGCCTGCCGGCTCGCCTTCAAGGACGGCTTCGCCAAGGCCGGACGCCGCGTGATCATCGTCGCCGGCGTGCCGCTCGGCACGCCGGGCGCGACCAACATGCTGCGGATTGCCTTCGTCGGCGCGGAGGCGGAGGGAGAGTAAGCGCTTTCGCTCAAATATCCCGGCCTTCGACCTTCTCGGTCAGGCCTTTGACGATATCGGGAATCTTCGGCATGTGCGGGTGGATCTCGAGCGCCCGCCGGAACGCCTGCAGCGCGCGCCTCTCGTCGCCGAACTCCTGCAGGATCATGCCGAGCCCGGAGATGGCACCGAAGTGACGCGGCTCGCGGATCAGCACCTGCTGAATGTCGCGCATCGCCTCGGCATAGTTCTTCTGCATGTAGTGCAGCGTGGCGCGCCGATTCCAGGCTTCGACGTAGTCCGGCTTGATCGCGATGATCGCGTCCAAGAGCTTGATCGCAAGCTCGTTGTCCTTGGCCTCGAGGGCGGTCTTGACCCGGGTCATCAGCAGGTTGGCCGTGTCGCTGCCGGAGGCAAGCCACAGCGCCCAGATGCGATTCTCCACCTGCTTGGCGGTCTCGGCGTCGGGGGCGGCCTTCAGCGCGCCGAACAGGAAGTCGAGATTGCGCACCCGGTCGCCGCGTTGCGGGCGCGGCAGGTCCTTGGGCGGCTGCATGGGTTCGATCGCCTCGCCCGGCCGGTTGGGCGGGTCCACGACCGACTGCGCCGGGGCGGGTGCGCCCCACGGCAGCAGCGCGGCTCCCGCCAGGGCCGCCAACATCGAGGCTTTCCAACGCGCGTGCATGCAAGCCAATCTAAACGCCCGAGGAACGGCGGCAAGATGGCAGGACCGCAGGAAATCGCGGCGCCCATCGGGGTGGCGGCAGGCGCGTCCCCCGACGGTCAGCCCTGACGCGCCTTGAAACGGCGCTGCACCTTGTTGATCACGTAAAGGCGCCCCTTGCGCCGCACGAGGCGGTTGGCGCGATGGCGCCCGCGTAGTGATTTCAACGAGTTACGGACTTTCATGACGATCTCGCCGATGCCGGATTGCGCCGGTTCATAAGGAGCCCGCGTGCGGCTGTCAAACCCGCCGGGCCGGGCGCCGCCTTGTGTCGTGCCGGACGCTCGGAAAGCCGCGCAGCCTTCCCACGGCGGCGCCCCGCAGATCCGATCGCGACGATCGGTCAGCGCCCGCTCAGCACTTGGCCGGGCAATTCGGCTGCGTGCAGGCCCTGGTCAGAAACGGCGTGTAGAGCCTGCCGTCGGACCCGCATGTGCGCAGTTCGCAGGCGTTGCCCTTGCAATTGGCGGCGCAGGTGGACACCAGCGCACAGCCCTTGGCCGCAGCCTGCTTCTTCTTCGCCGCCTCGGTCGGAACGGCCGCAACCGACAGTGCCGCCGTCGCCACCGCGGCCAGCAACAACACACGCTTGATCGAACGCATCGAATGCCCCCTACGCTGACAGTGGGCGAACTTGGCACGGCCGCCTCCGCGCGACAAGGCGCCTGCGCCGCGATGCATCGGTGGCCTGCCACGGATGCCTGTCCTAACCTTGCCGGCGGAGGACAAGCCCATGCAACGCAGCACCGACCGTTTTTTGACCACCCACACCGGCAGCCTGCCGCGGCCGGATGACCTGATCCGCTTCATGTACGCCAAGGAAGAAGGCGTGCCGATCGATCACGCCGCGCTTGCCGCGCGCGTGAAGACGGCGGTGGCCGAGGTGGTGAAAAAGCAGGTGGAAGCAGGCATCGATATCGTCAACGACGGCGAAATGTCGAAGCCGAGCTACGCCACTTACATCAAGGACCGCCTCAACGGTTTCGGCGGCAGCGGCAACACCTTCGTCTATCGCGATCTCGTCGACTTCCCGCGCCTTGCGCAGCGCGTGTTCGGCGATCCCGGCCGCTCGCGCCGCAAGACGCCGGCCTGCAACGCCGCCATCAGCGTGCGCGATCGCGCCGCCGCGCGCGCGGACGTGGCCAACCTGAAGGCAGCGCTGCAGGCAACGCCGGCGACCGAGGGCTTCCTCAGCGCCGCCTCTCCCGGCGTCGTATCGCTGTTCTTCCGCAACGATTACTACAAGGATCAGGAAAGCTACCTGGACGCCATCGCCGAGGCGATGCGCGACGAATACGAAACGGTGGCGCAGGCGGGCTTCGTGCTGCAGATCGATTGCCCCGATCTCGCCATGGGCCGCCACATCCAGTACGCCGATCTCGATCTCAAGGAGTTCCGCAAGCGCGCCCAGATGCATGTGGAGGCGCTCAACCACGCCACCCGCAACATCCCATCCGAGCAGCTTCGCATGCATCTGTGCTGGGGCAATTACGAAGGGCCGCATCATTACGACGTGGCGCTCGCCGACATCATCGACATCGTGTTCATGGCAAGGCCGCAGGCGATCTCCCTCGAGGCCGCGAATCCCCGGCACGCGCACGAGTTCACGCTGTTCGAGCGCATCAAACTGCCCGACGGCAAGTTCTTGATCCCCGGCGTGATCGAGTCGAAATCCAACTTCATCGAGCACCCCGAACTGATCGCGCAGCGCATCGCGCGCTATGCCGAGCGCGTCGGCCGCGAGAACGTGATGGCCGGCTCCGATTGCGGCTACGGCACCTGGGTCGGGCAGGCCGCGGTCGATCCCGACGTGGTCTGGGCCAAGCTTGCGGCGCTGGCGGAGGGCGCGCGCATCGCCAGCCGCCAGTTCTGGCGATGACGCGAGAGGCAGCCCGCGCACCGCCATCGGCGGCGTGCACATCGTTCGGTGTTCAGTGTCGACGTGCGCGCGCCCATTGGCGCGCGAGGAAGGCCAGCGCGGTCAGCGCGAGCGCAACGCCGCCGGCGGCATAGATCTGCCAGTCGAAGTGCATGAGCAGCACGAGGATCGCGACGAGCGCCACGAGCGGCAGCACCGGCATGCGGCCGATCGCCCCCGGCACGCGAAACGGCCGGGGCACATGCGGGTGCTTGTAGCGCAGCGCGATCAGAACCACGTTGACGGCAAGAAACGCCACCAGTGCGGCAAACGACGACATCTCGGCGAGGATCCGCACGCTGCCGATCGGCAGCAGCACCGCAGACGCAATGAAGCTGAGCAGCGCGGCAAGCCACGGCGTGTGCCGCCGCGGCAAGAGGCGCGCCAGCGCCTGGTGCAGTTCGCCGTCGCGCGCCATGGAATAGGCAAGCCGGGAAGCGGCGATGAGCGTGATCAGCACGGTGTTGGCGGTGGCGAACAGGGCGATGACGCTGAGCAGCGGACCGGCGTTCGGCCACACCGCATTGACGGCGGTGGCGAGGGGCGCCTCGCTCCCCGCAAGCTGCCCGGGCGCCACCAGGCGGACGACGGCAAGGGCCACGAGCAGGTACAGCACGGTGGTGACGGCAAGACTGAGCAGCAACGCCAGCGGAATGTCGCGCCCGGGCCGGCGCACCTCCTCGGCGAGATTGGCGACCTCCTCGAAGCCAAGATAGACGAAGAACAAGAGCGCAGCGGCGGCCATGACGGCGGACAGCCCTGCCGCCTGCGGCTCGGCCGGGGTCCCTTCGCGCGTGAAGCCCGCCGCAATCACCAGCACGAGTCCGCCGACCTCGATCGACGTGAACAGGATGTTCACCATGCTGGATTCGCGCAGCCCCCAGATGTTGAAGGCGCTGCAGGCGGCAATCAGGGCGAGCGCCGAGAGCGTCGGCGGCACGTCGACGAATTCGCGCAGATATCCGCCGAAGGCCACCGCGACGGTCGCGGCCGCGGCGGCCCCGCCGATCAGGATGACCACGCCGACGCCGAAGGCGAGCCAATCGGCCCGTGGCCAGGCCTTGCGGATGTAGACGTATTCGGCGCCCGCTTCGGGGAACGCGGTCGCCATCTCGGCATAGGATATGGCGGTGAGCAAGGCGACGCCGGCGCCGATGGCAAAGCTGAGCCAGAGTTGCTCCTGCGCCAGGCCCGCCGCGGTGCCGATGACCGAATAGACGCCGGCACCAACGATCACACCGACGCTGTAGAAGACGAGCTGGACGGGGCCGAGGACGGGCTTGAGCGGCATGCCGGAGCACGGGAGCGGGGACGGTTCGACGAAACGCGACTAGCATAGGCAGGCGGATCGATTCGGCGTTGATCCAGGTCAGGAGGATCGGGCGAGGAGCGGCAGACAGAGCCATGCGCGAAACCGTCGAGTCCGCCCGCGCGGCCGCCCCGCCGGCCGAGCGCCGCCGCCCCGCCTGGCTGGACAACCTGCTGCGGCCGATCCGCGCCATGCGGCTGCGCTACCTGCCGGTGGTGATGGTCTATTTCGCCTACGGCGCGCTCGGACTGATCGATGTCGGGCGCGACATGTGGGTGAAGGAAAGCCTCTCGCTCAGCCCGGCCGAGCTTGCCGGCATCGCGGTGTGGCTCAATCTGCCGTGGACGGTGAAGATGGTGTTCGGCGAGCTGGTCGATGCAGTGCCGATCTTCGGCTCGCAGCGCAAGGCCTACATCCTGATCGGCGCCTCGTTCACGGCAGGCGGCCTGCTCACGCTTGCCGGCGCCGCCGGCGGATGGCTCGCGTTCATGCAGCGGGATTCGCTCTATGTGCTTGGCGCCGTGCTCGTGGTGATCGGCACCGTCATCCAGGACGTGGTAGCCGACGCCATGTCGACGGAGGTGGTGGCGCGCCGCGACGCCGCCGGACAAGAACGACCGGATGACGTGGTGCGCGCCGAGCTTGGCATGGTGCAGGTGCTCGGCCGGCTCGCGCTGTCGGCGGGAATGCTGGCGGTCGCGGGCCTCTCCGGCTGGCTTGCCGCCATCGTCGATCGCCAGACCGTGTTCCTGGTGGCGCTGGTCGTGCCGGCGATCTCGGTGACCGGCATATTCCTGCACGGCGTGGAAACGAGTGAGCGGCGGCCGGTGGACTGGCGCATCCTCGGCGGCGGCCTTGTCTTCGGCGCGAGCGTGCTGCTGCTCGGGATCGGCGGCGTGCCCTATGCGCAGGAGATCGTCTTCGTCCTGTCGATGAGCGTGATCTGCACCATGCTGGTTCTGGTCACGCGCGAGCTTGCGCCGCAAACGCGGCGCGCAATCCTCTACAGCAGCATCATCATCTTCGCCTTCCGCGCCACACCCGCAGTCGGCGACGGCTATTTCTGGTGGACGCTCGACGTGCTCAAGTTCGACGAGGCGTTCTATGGAGCGCTGCGGCAGACCGGCGCCGTCATCGCCATCGCCGCGATGTGGGTGTTCTCCAAGCAGATCACCGAATACTCGGTCACCGCCGTGCTGTTCTGGATCACGGTCGCGGGCACGATCCTGTCGCTGCCCAACGTCGGGCTGGTCTACGGGCTGCACGAATGGACCGAGGCGACCTTCGGCTTCGGCGCGCGCACCATCGCCATCATCGATGCCGCCACCGCCTCCCCGTTCGCGCAGCTCAGCATGATCCCGCTGCTCACGTTGATCGCCTATTACGCGCCGGCCGGCCACCGCGCCACCTGGTTTGCGCTGATGGCCTCACTGATGAACATGGCGCTGGTGGCGGGACAGCTGCAAACCAAGTACCTGAACCAGGTCTTCGTGGTCGGACGCGGCGCCTATGCCGAGCTTGGGCCCCTGCTCATCACGGTCGTGGCACTGGGTTTTGCCATTCCCATTGCAGCCATTATCCTGTTCGGCCGGCGGGTGGCGAAGAAGCCCGCGTAGGTTCGCTCAGGTGAGGAGCGTGCGGTGGAGTTCGGTCTCAATTTCTTTCCCTGCGTCAGCCCGGAGCAGAAGCCGGCGGAGCAGTATTTCCGCGAGGCGATGCACCTGTGCAGCCTTACCGACGAACTGGGCTACACCCACATCCGCCAGGTCGAGCACTACTTCAAGCCCTACGGCGGCTACAGCCAGAGCCCGCTCCTGTTCCTCACCGCCGCCGCCATGCGCACCCGCAACACGCGGCTGATCACCGGCGCGGTGCTGCCCGCCTTCAACCATCCGCTCAAGCTCGCCGGCGAGATCGGCATGCTCGACGGCATCAGCAACGGCCGGCTCGAAGTCGGTTTCGCGCGCGCCTTCCTGCCGCACGAATTCGCGCAGTTCGAGGTGAGCCTCGACGAGAGCCGGCGGCGCTTCACGGAAGGGTTTGCCCAGGTGCGCCTGCTCCTGCGTGAGGAGAACGTCACCTCCAAGGGCGAATTCCACGGCTTTCACAACGTCACCTCGCTGCCGCGCCCGACGCAGAAGCCGCATCCGCCGTTCTGGATTGCCGCCACCAACACGCCGGAGACCTTCGCCTTTGCCGGCGCGCAGGGCTGCAAGGTGATGGCGATCCCGCTCGAGCCCACCAACATGCGCGAACTGATCGGCCGCTACCGGGAGGCCTGGCGCGCGGCCGGCCATCCCGGCCACGGACATGTGATGAACACGTTCTTCATGTGCTGCATGCCTTCGCGCGAAGAGGCGCTCGCATACGGGCTTGCCGCCAGCAACCAGCACCTGCAGGGACTTGCCGACGCCGCCAAGGAATGGCTCGCCGGTGCCAGCACCAAGGACTATCCCGGCTACGACAAGCTGATCGCGCATGTCTCCAACGACACCGCCGAACGGCAGGTGCGCGACGGTTCCGCCTTCATCGGCACGCCGGCCGACATCGTCGAGATGATCCGCGCCTACAACGACAAAGTCGGCGGCATCGACAGCGCGTCGCTGCATTTCGCGCCCGGCAACATGCCGCTGGAGGCGGCCGAGCGATCACTGCGGCTGTTCGCACGCGAGGTGATGCCGAAGGTGAAGGACCTCTGACCGGGCCCCCTACTTGCCCTCCTTCTCCTTCTGCTGTCGCGCGATCTCGTCCAGCACCGGCTGCCACATCTGCTGCTGCTTGTGGATGAAGGCGGTCGCTTCGGCGGCGCCCATCGGGTTCGGGTAGCTGCCGAGGGCCGCAAGCTTGGCGGCGAGTTCGGGGTCGGCGGTCACCTTGCGCAGGTCGTCGCTGACCTTGCCGATGATGGCCGCGGGCGTTCCGACCGGCGCAACGAGCACGGCCCAGCCGGTGGCCTGGAAACCGGGGATCGTTTCTGCAACGGTCGGCACGTCGGGGAATTCCTTCAGGCGCTTGGCCGAGGCCACCGCGATCAGCTTGATCGAGCCCGAGCGCGCCGCGCCGGCGATCCCGGAAAACCCTTCGATGATCATGTTGACGCGACCGGAGGCGACGTCGCTGAAGGCGTGCGCGGGTCCCCCGGTGTAGGGGACGAGCAGAAGCTTGATGCCGGCCTGGTGCTGCAGCAGTTCGCCGGTCAGATGGGTCAGGCGTCCGACGCCGGTCGTGGCATAGGTGATCTGGCCCGGGCGCTGCTTGGCAAGCTCGATCAGCTCCTTGAGACTGCCGACGCCGAGCGACGGCGAGACCGCCATGAACATCGGGTTCTCGGAGACGAAACCGATCGGCAGGAAGTCCCGCGGCACGCGCAGCGGCACGTTGGGGGCGGCCGGCCGCAGCGAGACGAAGGTCGACAGCACCGGCTGGTAGAGCGTGTATCCGTCGGGCGCGGCTTCCGCGGCCGCGCGCGCGGCGACGCTGCCGCCGGCCCCCGGACGGTTGACCACGATCACCTGCTGGCCCCATAGCTGGCTCAGCTTGTCGGTCACGAACCGAAGCGCCACATCCGGGGCACTGCCGGCCGAAGAGTCGGCGATAATCTGCACCGTCTTGCTTGGATAGCTGCCGGACTGCGCTTGAGCGGTCGCCGCGGTGGCGGCAACCGCAATGAGCAAGGCCAGCGCAAGCGCGTAGCGAACGGCTTTCATGATTGTCTCCCACGCTCTGGATCGACTCGATCCCGAAGAAGTCCTTGCGGCGCCGTCTCCCCGGCCGCGGCATCCGGCGGCTGCGCCCGCAACACCATAACGCAAAGCCCGGCCCCTGTCGGCGTCCGAACGGGATTGCGCCGCGCCGCCCGCCGGCGACGCAATGCAACGGCCTCAGCGCTCCGGCGGCCGCACGTAGCCCGCGCCCTCGCGCACGAGCCGGGCGAACCCCGGGAAGGGCAAATGCGCGCCCGCCACGCATAGTTGCTCGGCGGCAACCCAGTCGAGTACCTGCCGGCGCGTCTCTCGCGCGCGCTGCGGATCGACGTCGAAGACGAGCGTTGCATCCGGGTGGACGAGCTGCACCGCCGCAAGGTGGATGATGTCGCCCCAGATCAGCAGCCGCTCGCCGCCGGAGGCGATCAGCCAGTTGGTATGGCCGGGCGTGTGGCCGGGGCGCAGCATGGCCGTGATGCCGGGCAGAACCTCGCCGTCGGTGACGCGGCGGAGGCGGTCGCGGTAGGGCGCGGTGGCCGCGCGCTGGGCCTTGGTGTTGCGGGCAACCCGCTCGCTGTCGTCGGGCTGCGGCGTGCGGTCGAGCCAGAACTCGGCTTCGACCGCATGCACGACAAGCTCCGCGTTCGGAAACACCGCCCGCCCCGCCTCGTCCACGAGGCCGAGCGAATGGTCGGGATGCAGATGGGTCATAAGGAGGACGTCGATCGACTCCGGCGGAAACCCGGCCGCGCGCAGATTTTGCGGCAGCCGGCCGAGTGCCGGTCCCATGGCGTTACCCGCGCCGGCGTCGCTGAGGATGAGCCTGCCGCGGTGGCGGATGACGAAGCAGTTCACGTCGAGCGGGATCGGCGCGCCGCGGGGGGTGCCGATCAGACGCTCGCTCTCGGCCGGGTCGATGCCGAGCACCACGTCGTGGTGGGTGTTGAGCAGCCCGTCGGAGACGGCCACGACCTCGACGTCTCCGACCTGTCGCGACCGCGGCACGGTCATGGCCGCACTCCGACAAGGACGGGCCTGCCGCGGATGAGATCGGCGGCGCGTTCGGCCATCATCAGCACGCAGGCATTGATGTGGGCGGACACGAGATCCGGCATCGCCGAGGCGTCGACCACGCGCAGGCGCTCGGCCCCGCGCACGCGCAACTGCGGGTCGAGCACCGCCTCGGGCCCGCTGCCCATCGGGCAGGTGCAGGCGGGGTGATTGACCGTGTTGACGACGTTGCGGATCCAGGCGTCGATTTCGGCATCGCTCTTCACCGCAGGGCCGGGCGCCGTCTCCTCGCCGCGAAAGCGGGCGAGCGGCGGCTGATAGGCGGTCTCGCGCGCGATCTTGAAGCCGAGCCGCAGCGTGGGCAGGTCGTTCGGTGCGGTGAAGCAGTTCGGCACGATGCGCACGGGGTCGCGCGGATCGGCGGAGCGCAGCAGCACTTCGCCGCGGCTGTCCGGATGCAACAGCGCCGGACGGATGCCGTAGCCGTCCACATAGGGCGGCCGCCATCCGGGAAACCACAGTGCGGCATGCGGCGGCGCGCCGCGGAACATGAACTCGATATCGGGCACGGCGAGCTCCGGCCGGCTCTTGAGGAAGGCGTGCAAGCCGCCCGGCACGACGGTGGCCGGCCCGGTGCCGAAGAAATAGGCGCGCAGCATGTTGATCGCCATGCGGTCGAGCCGCATGTTGTCACGGAACGTGCTGCCGTCCCTGCGGCTGAACATGATCTGCACGGCAAGATGATCTTGCAGGTTCTTGCCGACCGGCAGATCGATCAACGGTTCGATCCCCACCTCGCGCAGATGTGCCGCCGGGCCGATGCCCGACAGCATGAGGAGTTGCGGCGAATTGAAGGCGCCGCCGCACAGGATCACCTCGCTCGTGGCATGCGCTTTGCGCAGCCGGCCGCGATGGAAGTATTCCACGCCGGTCGCCCGCGTTCCCAGCATGACCACGCGCGTGGCATGCGCGCGCACCTTGACGCTGAGATTGGGGCGCTTCATGGCCGGCCGCAGGAACGCCACCGCCGCCGAGCAGCGGCGCCCGTTCCTGATGGAGTATTGGCTGCGGCCGAAGCCGACCGCCTGCGGCCCGTTGTAGTCATCGGTGACCGGCAGGCCGCCCAGGCGCGCGGCTTCGATCCAGGCCGGATAGATCGGGTCCTGCGTCTTCGCCCATTGCACGCCGATCGGGCCCGAGCCTCCGCGATAGGCGCTTTCGCCCTCCTGCCAGCTCTCCAGCCGCTTGAAGTAGGGCAGCGTCTCGGCAAACGACCAGCCGTGCGCGCCCTTCTGTGCCCAGCGGTCGTAGTCGCCGGCGTCGCCGCGGGTGAACGCCATCACGTTGATCGAGGAGGAGCCGCCCAGCACCTTGCCGCGCATCTCCTCCAGCCGGCGGCCGTTGATGTTGGAATCGGGTTCGGCGGAAAAGCCCCAGTCGTGCATCTTGAATTCGTGCAGCTTGCCGAGGCCGATCGGCACGTGAATCAGCGGATTGAAATCGCGCCCGCCCGCCTCCAGCAGGAGCACGCGGCAAGCGGAGTCCTCGGAGAGACGGTTGGCGAGCACGCAACCCGCGGAGCCCGCGCCAACGATGATGTAGTCAAAGCTGTCGTGCGAACGCATGCGTATCCCCGGCCGCCTGAGCGGCCGAAGCTAGCACAGGCCGGCGCGGGATCGACAAATGCGCCCGCTGCAAGCGTCCCTGCGCGCGCCGGCAGTCAGCAGTCGGCTGAAGCGGTCGTCACGAGGAAGTTCGCGCGGAGGCAATGGTGGGTGCGACAGGGATCGAACCTGTGACCCCTACCATGTCAAGGTAGTGCTCTTCCGCTGAGCTACGCACCCGTTCCGGTCCCGTTCTTATCGGCTGCCGGCCAGCGAGGCAAGCGCAGGAGCGGGCCCGCGCGCGCCCGCAACCGGCGCCCTCGGCAGGCCTCGGTGACGCGCCTGCGCCATCTCGTGCGGCGTTGCTGCGGCGCCAGTCTTCCGGCTCAAGCAACCTTCTTGAAAGCGTTGCTGACGCCCTCGCGGATCGGCTCGACCGTCTCCTGGGTGACCTTCTGCGCCAGGGCGACGAGTTCCTTGATCTGCGCATTGAGGGCATCGAACTGCTTTCGCACGTGCGCCGATGACAGCTCGACCGCTTCAGCCATCGATTTGACGCCCAACAGCTGGCTCGCGAAGTCGAAGTTCGCGTTGGCATTCGTGCGCGCGGCTTCGATCAGCTTCTGGCCGTATTCGACGGCACCCTTGCTCGCGGTGGTGTAGCTGTCCTCGATGAGGTCGGTGGCCTCCTCGGTGGCAGTCTTCATCCTCTCCCAGTTGTCCTTGGCCTGATTGACGCCCTTCTCGGCCAGTTCGCGAATGACGGCCGGGATCTCAAGCTTGGGAATCTCAAACTTCGGCAGTTCGAAGCGCCGAGCATCGTCGCCCGGCACATCCTCGCTCGCGCCGTAGCCCGACGGCCGGGATCGAGGTCTGTTCGAAATGGTGGTGGCCTCGCTCATGGCACTGTCCTCTCCGGGCGATCAGCCGTCCGGTCAGCCGTCGCCCCGCCTGCATTCCGTATGGTTCGCGCCGCGGTGATGCCGGATCTCGCCGCCGCGGCATCTTCAGAATAGTGACGATATTGTGCATTGCAACATAAATATTGCAATGCACAAAATCGCCGCCTTTACGCCATTGCATTGCCGGAAAGAGCCCGATCAATGGCTGCGACGTCCCTCAGCGGAACCCGGTGCCGAGTGCTCCGTCAGCTCCCGCGCCTGTTCCGACAAGGTCGCAATCTGTTCCTTGAGGTACTCGGCGTAAAGCTGCACCGCTTCCTGCGCGGACTGTGCACGCAGCAGCCGCTGGGCCAGGGCAAACGACGCCGCCACATTGCGCTCGGCAAGGCGCGCAACCGTCTGCTGGAGCTGGCGGGCCGAATTCTGCGCGGCCGACGACTGATCCTCGAAGCTGGACACGGCCCGCCGGGTCGCACCCATGATGTCGTCAAACGTCCTTCTCGCCTGTTCGACGCTCTGCTCGGCAAGGTCGCGCAACTTGGAGGGAAGTTGGAAGTTGAACGTGGCTGGTTCGACCATGGTCGTCTCCTGCCCATCGCGCTCACGCGTTAAGCATGCGCTGCAAATCGCCCTCCAGCATGTCTTCGGTTAACGTTAGGGTCATTCGCCGGCGGCGCAAGACCTCCCCGGCGTGGACGCGCGTCGGTACGGGGATTATTAGGACTTCGATCAACTCGGTGGGACCGATCGGTCGCTTTGCGGGGGCGGGCGTGGATGCGTGAGTTCGAATCCCTCCTCGGCCATCTTGGCGATCCGCGCCTCGCGGCGCATGCGACGAGTGCTCGGCCTGCCTGGCTGTGGAGCGTGGACGCCACGCGCGTGCTGTGGGCCAATCCGGTCGGCGCCGCAATCTTCGGGGCGCCGTCGCCGGCCGCTCTCGCGCACGCCCCTATCGACCCGAAAGGCACCGCGGCGCGGCAGATCGCGCGCATCGCCGGCACACTGCCACACGGTGCCGCTCCACGGCTCGAGCGCCTGCGCGGCTTTGGCGGACCCTTGGGCGGCGCGCTGCTGTGCAGTTGTTCACGCATCGTGCTTTCGGACCAGACCGTGGCGATCCTGGTGGTGGCGACCGAGCCGGCGGGGCCCGCGTTGCCGTTGCACGAACAGGCCGCGCGGCTGCTTGCCGGCTGCACGCAGCCGATTGCGCTGTTCGCCGCCGATGGCTCGCTGCTGCACGCGACGCCCGCGGCATATGAGGAGCTTGGTCGCGCGATCACCTTGTCATCGCTTGGAATCGCGCCGCTCGCCAGCGAGGCCCTCAGCCGGGGGCGCGCCGCGGGCTCCAGTCCTGCCGGGCCGGTTGCGCTCGCGCGCATCGGTGCCGATGCCTCGCCCGTCCTGATCGCGACTTTTGCCGCACGCGCGCCCGAAGCCGCCCCGCCAGCAATACCTGTCGAGGTCCTCCCCCCGCGGCAGGCGGCGATTGCTCCGCACGGCGGCGACGAAACGGCGAGCACGGAAGCGGAAGCGCCGACCGAACCGAGGCACGAACCGCAGCCGGCGTCGGCGGCCGAAGCAGGCGAACCGACTGCGACCGTCGCCCCGACCGCACCGTCGGCGCCGGTCGCGCACGGCGCGCCGGGCGCGGCCGGACGACGCCAACCGCTCCGATTCGTCTGGCAGACGGATGCCGAGGACCGCTTTACCGTCGAGTCGCCGGAATTCCTGTCGCGCATCGGGCCGCGCACCGCTGCCGCGCTTGGCCAGCCGTGGAGCGAGCTCACCGCAAGTCTCGGCCTCGATCCCGCGGGCGAGATCGCGCGGGCGCTGAAAACGCGCGAGACCTTCAGCGGTCTGACCGTGTCCTTCCCGATCGAGGGCGAAGCGCGGCTTGCTGTCGAATTGTCCGGGCTCCCCGTGTTCGACCGCGATCGCAACTTCCGCGGCTACCGCGGCTTCGGCATCTGCCGCCAAGCGGAGCGTACAACGGCAACGGTGCGCCCGGCGGCGACCCAGGTCGAGCCGGGCCCGCCGGCTGCCCCGCCGGCGGCTCCGACGCCCACCCCCGCACCGGGGTCGGCGGAACGTCCCGAGCCGCCGGTGCTGCGGCAAGAGCCGCCACTTTCGCTCGTGCCGCCCTCGGTCAACGTGGTGCCGTTCCGTGCGGCCGGCCCCGCGGAGAAGGCGGCCGGGCTCACGCCGGTCGAGCGCAAGGCATTCAACGAACTGGCCAATCGCCTCACCGCGCGGCTGCGCAGCGCCGAAGCACCGACGCGCCACGAACCGCCAAGGTCCGAGGAGCAGCCGTCGCGGCCTGTGCCGTCCCCCACCGCGCCGGCGGCGGCGCCGGACACCGTGGCTGGGCCTCACGCCGCGCACAAGCAGGAGAGCGTCGAAGGCGGCGTCGACCAGCGGCCGATCCTCGATCGCTTGCCGATCGGCGTCCTGGTCTACCGGCTCGACAAGCTCATCTATGCCAACCGCGCCTTCCTCGACTGGACCGGCTATCGAGACCTGCACGAACTTGAACAGGCCGGCGGTCTCGACGCGCTATTCGTGGAGCCCGGCAGCAACATTCCGGGCACGGACAACGGCGCCAAGGCGCTGACGATTGCCACCAACCGCGGCGACCAGTTGCCGGTCGAGGCGAGGCTGTTCACCTCGCCCTGGGACGGTGAATCCGCGCTCGTGCTGATGCTGGCCTCCGCCGGCGGCGAGGAGCGGCGCAGATCGCTCGAGGCCGCACTGCGCAGCGCCAAAAGCGAAAGCGCCGAGCTGCGCGCCATTCTCGATACCGCGACCGACGGCGTCGTGCTGTTCGACCGCGAGGGCCGCATCCTTTCGGTCAACCGCAGCGCCGAAGCCCTGTTCGGCTGCGAGAGCCGCGATCTCGTCGGCCTGCCCTTTGCGGGCCTGTTTGCTCCCGACAGTCAGCGCGTCGCCCTCGACTACATCGGTCGCCTGCAGCAGGGCGGCGTGGCGGCCGTGCTCAACGACGGCCGCGAGGTCACCGGCCGCACCCGCAATGGCGGACTCGTGCCGCTGTTCATGACCATCGGGCGCGTCGCCGACGGCACCGACCGGCTGTGCGCGGTGTTCCGCGATATCACCCAGTGGAAGAAGGCGGAGGCCGAACTCGTCGCCGCCAAGCGGCAGGCAGAGCAGGCCTCGCAGGCCAAGTCCGATTTTCTCGCCAGAGTCAGTCATGAGATCCGGACACCGCTCAACGCCATCATCGGCTTCGCCGAAGTGATGATGCAGGAGCGCTTCGGCCCGATCGGCAATGAGCGTTACCGGCAATATCTGAAGGACATCCACGCGTCCGGCGGCTATCTCGTGTCGCTGCTCAACGATCTGCTCGATCTGTCCAAGATCGAGGCCGGCAGGCTCCAGCTCGAATTCGAAAACGTCGACCTCAACGTCGTGACCCAGCAGTGCGTCGGCCTGATGCAGCCGCAGGCCAGCCGCCAGCGCATCATCATCCGCACCGCGCTTGCATCCTCGCTGCCGCCGATCGTCGCTGATGCCCGTTCGGTGCGGCAAATCGTGCTCAATCTCCTCTCCAATTCCATCAAGTTCACCGGCCCGGGCGGCCAGGTCATCGTCTCGACCGCTCTCGGCGACGGCGGGGAGGTGATGCTGCGCGTGCGCGACACGGGCGTCGGCATGAGCGAACAGGACCTTGCGGCCGCGCTCGAGCCGTTTCGCCAGCTTGCGACCACGGCCGCGCGCGGGCCGGAGGGGAGCGGGCTCGGCCTGCCCTTGACCAAGGCCCTCGCCGAGGCCAACCGAGCCAGCTTTCGCATCAAGAGTGCGGTCAACGCGGGCACCCTGGTCGAGATTGCATTCTCGGGGGCGCGGGTCGCCGCCGAGTAGCCTCGGCACGGCCAGGTCTATTCGGCGCTGCCGGAGGCGCAGGCCCGAATCTCGTCATGATGGCACTGCCGGTTCCTCGCCTTGCCGGTTCCATCGGCAGGGCCTGGAACGCGCGCCGCATCGGACTATGATGACGCAACCCGACCGGCGCGGCCCGCGCTGCGCCAATCGGAGCAACGACGAAGTCAGCAGGAAACCCGGTCAGCGAGGAAACGCCATGCCGTTCGCACAGGTCCGTGGAGTGAACATCTACTATCAGGTCATCGGCGATCGTGGCCCGGCGGTGGCGCTGATCACTGGCGGACGGCGCGGACATGATGAATTCGTGCCGCTTGCCCAGAAGCTTGCCGGCGCCGGTTATCGCGTGGTGCTGCACGACCGCCGCAACACCGGCCGTTCCGATGTATTGATCGAGGGCGATGTTGCCGAGGAGGCGTTGTGGATCGATGATCTGCATGCGCTGTTGTCCCAGCTCGGCGCGCTTCCGGCCTTCGTCGGTGGCTCCTCGGCTGGCGCGCGCACCTCCATGCGCTTCTATCTCAAGCATCGCGCCGCAGTGCGCGGACTGCTGCTGATGCGCGTCACCGGAGGCGCCTTCGCCGCCGGACGGCTGCCGGAGAACTATTACGGGCAATTCATCCGTGCGGCGCAGGACGGCGGCATGGCAGCGGTCTGCGCCACCGAGCAGTACCAGGAACGGATCGCCGCCAATCCTGCCACCCGAGACCGGTTGATGGCCATGGATCCGCAACGCTACATCGCGGTGATGTCCAACTGGCAGGCGCAGTTCGTGGCCGGCGCCAACCTCCCGGTCATGGGGGTGACCGAGGAGGAGTTGCGCTCAATCGCCGTGCCGACGGTGGTGATCCCGGGCAACGATCAGACGCATTCGTCGCAGAGCGGGCTCATCGCCCATCGGCTCATCCCCGGCAGCCTGCTGCACCAGCTGCCGATCCAGGATCAAGATGTTCCCCTCATTCCCTATCCGGACTGGGCGCCCTATGAAGACGAGATTGCGCGCGTCTTCATCGACTTGATGCGCCGCGTCGAATCACAAAGGTCGAACCAGGCCGCCGCATCCTGAGTGGGCCGCGGCCCGGCCGAAAGGAGGCACCAATGTTCGCCATCATGCGCCTCCTGGTCGTTCTGGTCTTGCTTGGCACCGCGGTGGCGGCTCGTGCTGCGGAACGCGTCGATCTTCTGCTCGTGCTCGCCGCCGACGTCTCGCGCAGCGTCGATCACGCCAAGTTCCAATTGCAGCGCTCGGGCTATGCGGCCGCCATGGCCGATGCGCGCGTGCTCGAAGCGATCAGCTCGGGGCGCCATCGCCGGATCGCGGTTTGCTTCGTGGAATGGTCGGGCGCAACCGCCCAGCAGCTGGTGGTGGACTGGACCGTGATCGACGGCGCGGAGGCGGCGCGCCGGTTCGGCGATCAGCTTCTGGAGTTGCCGCGCTCCTTTGCCGAACGCACGTCGATCAGCGGCGGAATCGATTTTTCCATGGCACAGCTTGCGCGCGCGCCCTATGAGGCGGCGCGGCGAACCATCGACATTTCCGGCGACGGCACGAACAATTCCGGCCGCGACGTGACGTCCGCCCGCGACGACGCGGTGGCGCAGGGGGTCACCATCAACGCGCTGGCGATTCTCAGCGACCGCCCGCTCGCGTGGAACCCGCAACACACCAATCCGCCCGGCGGGCTTGCCAATTACTTCCGCGACAATGTGATCGGCGGCCCCGGCGCCTTCGTGATGGTGGCCGAGGATTTCAATTCGTTCGGTCAGGCGATCGTCAAGAAGCTGATCGCGGAGATCGCCGAGGCGCCCGGCGCCCGTGCCGCTGCCGTTGGCGCAGCGGCGCCGGGCCGCGCGCGCGGGCCCGGCGGATTTCGCCAGCGGGTTCAACGGACAACGCCGCTCCTTCGATCGATTCCAGGCGCGTCGCCGCTTGGAATTTCTCTAACATACTGATTTTTCAACAAAAAAATCTTGACCGGACGACGGCCCTGCGTCCATCTGAGCTGGATCAATGCCGGCACGGCAAATTGCGGCGACACGCACCGCACACGGAGCAATCGGATGGGCTACGCAACACAATGCACGAGGCTGGTTATCGCGGGCGCGCTTGCAGCGCTCGCTGCAACGACTGCCGCGGCCGGCGAGGTCAACATCTACACCTACCGCGAGTCCAAGCTCATCCAGCCGCTGTTCGATGCCTTCACCAAAGACACCGGCATCGCCGTCAACGTGGTCTCGGCCGGTTCGGGGCTCGAACAGCGCATCAAGGCCGAAGGGACCAACAGCCCGGCCGATGTCTTGCTGACCGTCGACATCAGCCGCCTGGAAGAAGCGGTGGCACTGGGCATCACGCAGCCGATCCGCTCCGACCTGCTCGACAAGACCGTGCCGGCTCCTTTTCGCGATCCGGAAGGGCACTGGTACGGCATGTCGATGCGCGCGCGCGTCGTCTATGCTTCCAAGGAGCGCGTGCCGCAGACCGGCCTGACCTACGAGGAACTGGCCGACCCCAAATGGAAGGGCAAGGTCTGCATTCGCTCCGGACAGCATCATTACAATATCGCGCTGTTTGCGGCGATGATCGCCAAGTACGGCGAGGCCAAGACCGAGGAATGGCTGCGCGGGCTGAAGGCCAATCTCGCGCAGAAGCCTTCGGGCGGGGATCGCGAGCAGGCGCGCGACGTGGTCGCAGGCAAGTGCGATCTCGGCATCGGCAATACCTACTACTGGGCGCTGATGCTCAACGCCAACGCGGCGCAGAAGCCCTGGGCCGAGGGCACGCGCGTGATCCTGCCGACCTTTCGGGGCGGCGGCACGCACGTGAACATTTCCGGCGTGGTGCTCACCAAACATGCGCCCAACAAGGTTAACGCAATCAAGTTCATCGAGTGGATGGTGGGCGAGAAGGCGCAACAGATGCACGCCGACCTCAACTATGAATATCCGGTGCGCACCGGCATTGCCATCAACAAGACCATCGCCGGCTATGGCGCGCTCAAGCCCGACCCCATGCCGCTGTCGCAGATCGCGGCCAACCGCAAGAGGGCCTCGGCGCTGGTCGACAAGGTCGGCTTCAACAACTGACGGCCGCCGCGGCCAACCCGGTCGCAGGGCGGCACGAGCGGCGCCGGCACGGCCCCGGCAGGCACGGTTTTGCGGTTTCAATCGTCGGCAATAGCGGCTACTGGATCGTTCGCCTTCGCGGACGATGACGGACGTCGCATGACCGCTGCCGAGATGCACCGTGGGCCGGCCCCTTCCGGTCGCAAGGGGCGGATGCGGCTCCGCCGCCTGCCGCACCCCTATGCCACCGCATTCCTCGTCGCCGTGGCGGCGCTTGTGCTCGTGCCGCTCGGCAGCCTGATCGCCTACGCCGTCCAGGGCGACCGCGAGCTGTGGCCGCATCTTTCCACCTATGTCCTGCCGCACGCCGCATTCAACACGGCGATGCTTCTCGCCGGCGTCGCATTGATCTGTGCCACGATCGGGGCCGGAACGGCCTGGCTGGTCACCGCCTATGACTTTCCCGGCCGCAACGCGCTGGTCTGGCTGCTGCCGCTGCCGCTGTCCTTCCCCACCTACATCGTGGCCTACGTCTACGTGGACCTGCTTGACGGATTTGGCCCGGTGCAGACCGCGCTGCGCGCGCTCTCCGGCTGGCAATCGGCCGGCGATTACTGGTTTCCCAACGTCCGCTCGCTGGGCGGCGCGATCATGCTGATGAGCGTCGTGCTCTATCCGTATGTCTTTCTCGCCACGCGTGCCATGTTCCAGACGCAGAGCCCATCGCTGATCGAAATGGCGCGCGGGCTCGGCGCCGGCAAATGGCGGCTTGTCTGGGACATCACCCTGCCGTTGGCGCGGCCGGCGATTGCCGCGGGGCTTGCGCTCGCCATGCTTGAGGCGCTCAACGACATCGGCGCGAGCGAGTACCTCGGCGTGCAGACTCTCACGCTGTCGATCTTCAACACCTGGCTCAACCGATCAAGTCTGCCGGGCGCCGCGCAGATCGCCTGCGTCATGCTGCTTGCAGTCGCCGGCCTGATCGCGCTTGAACGCTACGGCCGCCGCGGCCAGGGCTACGCCGGGCTCGACGCACGCCCCGGCGTCGAGCGGGTCGCGCTCGCCGGCGGCAGCGGATGGCTCGCGACGGCGGCGTGTTTCGTGCCGGTAACCCTCGGCTTCCTGGTTCCGCTCGCTTTCCTGATCTATCAGGTGGCCACACGCGGCCTGTTGGCCGGGTTCGATCCGACCCTCATTCGCCACACCCTCGGCACGATTCTGATCGCGACCGTGGCGATGCTGCTTATTCTTGCCCTCGGCTTCGGAGCCGCGCTCGCGCTGCGCTATGCCCGCCGATCGTTCACCGAGCTCTGCTTCCTCATCGCCGGGCTCGGCTATGCGGTGCCGGGGACGGTGCTGGCGCTCGGTCTGCTCTCGCCGATGGTCGCGGTCGACGAGGCCATCAACGCCGTGGTCCGACTGTTCGGTGGCAGCGGCGTCGGTCTTCTGCTGGCAGGTTCGAGTGCGGCCGTGGTGTGCGCCTACGTGATCCGGTTCCTTGCGATCGCCACCGGATTTGCGCAGGCCGGTCTTGCCCGCATCTCGACCGACATGGACGACGCCGCGCGTGCGGTCGGCACGCGGCCGGTGGGCATGGTCTGGTCGATCCATCTGCCCTTGATGCGGCCGGCCCTGTGGGGCGCGGCGCTTTTGATCTTCGTCGACTGCCTGAAGGAACTGCCGGCCACCCTGCTGCTGCGGCCGATGAACGTCGAGACGCTCGCCACCTATATCTACCAGTTCGCGACGCGCGGTGACTTCGAGGAAGGCGCGCTGGCCGCGCTCTTGATCGTGCTGGTCGGAATCGTGCCGGTGATCCGCATGGTGCGCCACGCCGACGAAGCGCTGATCGCCGGTCTTGGCCGCATGCGCTGAGCGCACTCACCCGCAGCAGGCCTGTGCCCGCGCACTGGCGCAACAGCCCGAGGCGGCACGTTCCGGTTCCTGCACGAGCCACCGGTCGCGCGGCTTGCAGCTTGCGGGCCGAGGTTCGAGCGCAACCCGCACCGCATCGGTTGCGATCTCGACGGCGCTTGCGCGCATGATGCGGATGGCGCTGGTGCCGTCGCTGACCTCGAATGTGAGCTTGGCGCCCGCGTCGTAGGGGATGCGCTCGGACACCTTGCGCATGATGGCGACGAACTTGCCGACCCGCATGACGTCCCGGCCCGGCTGCGGTGGAACGTCCCAGAGCTGGATGAAGGTCTCCTGCCAAGCCTCCGGATTGCCGCCGCAATCGAGTGCCTCGAAGCGCCCCGACTTGACCTCGGTGACGTGATAGCCGGGCCGCACGTCGCGCCCCGCGCAGCTGAAAACCAGCGCCTTGTCGGCATGGCCTGCGAGCGCCGCGAGCAGGCCGGCAGCGGAAATCTCGCGGTCTGCGGAGACCGGGGGCTTGGCAAGGGTCGGCATGGCGCGTAGTCTCTCGCTTCAATGATTCAATAATTCAAGGATTATTGAAACATGGAGGAGAGTCAAGCCCTGTTGGGCTTCGCGGCGCTGGCCGGGGAGACGCGCCTGCGGATCGTGCGGCGGCTGGTGCGTGCCGGACCCAAAGGCATGGCGGCGGGCGAGATCGCCGAACAGATGGGCGTGTCGCCGTCGAACATGTCGTTCCACCTCAAGGAGCTCGAGCGTGCCGGCATGGTCGTGTCGCGGCGCGAGGCGCGTTCGGTGATCTATGCTGCGGATTTTGCGACCCTGCGCGGGCTGATCGAATTCCTGATGAAGGACTGCTGCGCGGCGCGCCCGGAGATCGTTGCGCTTGCGCCGCGCGCCGTGGCCGGCCGGGCGCGCAAGCGCGGCAGCGCCTGACCGGAGCGCGCAGCCATGCGTCTCACCGGTCGAGCGCTCGTTGCCGCCATGTGCCTCGGGCAGGTCGGCAACCTGCTGCCGCACGTCGCCGTGCCGGCGGTGATGCCGCAGCACCTGATGCCGGCATGGAACCTGAGCGGGTCGGAAGCCGGGCTGATGGCGAGCGCCTTCTCGTTCGGCTACATGCTGGCCGTCCCGCTGCTGACGACGCTCACCGACCGCGTCGATGCGCGCGGCATCCTCCTCGTCGGGTCGGCCGTCTCGGCGCTGGCGACGCTGGCGTTCGGCACGCTGGCCGAAGGGCTGTGGTCGGCCACCGCCATCTGGTGCCTTGCCGGCGTCGGCTTTGCCGGTGCCTACATGCCCGGCCTCAAGGCACTGACCGACCGGCTGCCGACGGGCGACGTTTCACGCAGCGTCACCCTCTATACGTCGAGCTTCTCCTTCGGCGTCGGCATCTCATTCCTCGTCTCGCAGGTGGTGGCGGATGTTTGGGGTTGGCGCGCGGCGTTCCTGGTCACCGGGCTCGGGCCCGCGGCCATGGTGGCCGCCTGCCTCGCCATGGCTCCGGTCAGGCCGGTCCCCTCACAGCGCCGACTGCTCGACTTCGGGCCGGTGCTGCGAAACCGGCCGGCCATGGGCTATGTGCTCGGCTACGGCGCCCACTGCTTCGAACTCTACGGCATTCGCACCTGGGTGGTCGCGTTCTGGACCTTCGTGGTGGCCGAGAACGGCGGGGCGGCCGTGCTCGGGCCGGTGGCGGTGAGCGTGATTTGGGCCGTGCTCGCCATGCCCGCGAGCATTCTTGGCAATGAAGCGGCGCTGCGCTTTGGACGGCATCGCGCGCTCAGTGCGCTCATGCTCGCCTCGGCGGTGGTGGCCTTGGCGATCGGCCTTGGCGTCAAGGCATCGCCCATTTGGCTGCTCGCCTTGCTCATGCTCTATGGCCTCACGGTCCCGGCCGATTCGGGGGCGCTGACCTCGGGGATGGCGATGAGCGCGGACCCGGCGCACAAGGGCGCCACCATGGCGATGCATTCGACCGTGGGTTTCGGCCTCTCGGCGGCCGGCGCCTGGGGGACGGGCGTGGTGCTCGACCTGGCCGGCGGGCCCGCCAGCGCCTCGGGCTGGCTTGCGGTCTTTGCGCTGCTTGCGGCGGCGATCCTGCTCGGACCGTTGGCGCTGCTTTGGTCGCGCCGCCCTGCAACGTCTTAAGTCGTTCATGGACGCTTGATCGCGGTTCCGTCCCTCGGCTACAGAACGGGCCGCGACGGCCGCATGACGGCCCAAGGGACGCAACTCTCATGAACAAGGTTTATCCTGACGCCAAGGCGGCGCTCGCCGGACTGCTCAAGGACGGCATGACGATCATGGCCGGCGGGTTCGGCCTTTGCGGCATTCCGGAGACGCTGATTCTGGCGATCCGCGATTCCGGAGTGAAGAACCTGACCATCGTCTCCAACAACGCCGGCGTCGACGGCGCAGGCCTTGGCCTGCTGCTCGAGACGCGGCAGGTCAAGAAGATGATCTCGTCCTACGTGGGCGAAAACAAGCTGTTTGCCGAGCAGTATCTCGCCGGCGTGCTGGAGATCGAATTCAACCCGCAGGGCACTCTCGCCGAGCGCATTCGCGCGGGCGGCGCCGGCATCCCCGCCTTCTATACCAAGACCGGTGTCGGGACGATCATTGCCGAAGGAAAAGAAGAGCGCATATTCGACGGCGAACGCTATATCATGGAGCGCGGCCTCGTCGCCGACCTGTCGATCGTGCATGCTTGGATGGGCGACACCGAAGGCAATCTCGTCTATCGCAAGACCGCGCGCAACTTCAATCCGATGATGGCGACCGCCGGCAAAGTCACCGTCGCCGAAGTCGAGCACCTCGTGCAACCGGGCGACATCAACCCCGATCACATCGTCACGCCGGGCGTCTATGTAAAGCGCATGATCCACGTGCCGAACGCAGTGAAGCACATCGAGCAGCGCACCGTGCGCAAACGCGATCGCGCCGCCGCTCCCGCCGGCACCGGAGAGGAAGTCTAGCGGAATCGACCGCAAGCGGCAGTCCGCCGCGTTCGTGCTTCGGACGCCGCGCAATTCGAAGGCGAATGGCCACACAGCAAGGGAGCGCTACCATGCCCTGGACCCGCGAACAGATGGCCGAGCGCGCGGCGCAGGAGCTGCGCGACGGCTTCTACGTCAATCTCGGCATCGGCATTCCGACGCTGGTGTCGAACTATATTCCCAAGGGAATGAGCGTGCAGCTGCAGAGCGAGAACGGCATGCTTGGTTTCGGCCCGTTCCCCTACGAGGGCGAGGAGGATCCCGACCTCATCAATGCCGGCAAGCAGACCGTTACCGAGATTCCGACGACCAGTTATTTCTCCAGCGCCGACAGCTTCGCCATGATCCGCGGCGGTCACATTGATCTTTCGATTCTCGGGGCGATGCAGGTCGCCGAGAACGGCGACCTCGCCAACTGGATGATCCCGGGCAAGATGGTCAAGGGCATGGGCGGCGCCATGGACCTCGTGGCCGGCGTCAAGAAGGTCGTGGTCGTGATGGAGCACTCGGCCAAGAACGAGCCCAAGCTGCTCAAGCGCTGCACGCTGCCGCTGACCGGGGCGGGCGTCGTGGACATGGTGATTACCGACCTCGGCGTCTTCACCATTGACAAGAAGGGCGGCGGCGGCATGACGCTGATCGAGCTTGCGCCGGGCACGACCCTCGACGAGATCAAGGCCAAGACGCAAGCAAGCTTCAAGGTCGCCCTCAAGCCGCACTGATGCACCGCACCGGGGCGAAGGCGCCGGCCACGAAAGCGACACAGAGGCCGCGCAAGTTGCACGCCTGCGCCTGCCCGCTATAGAGTCCCGCCGGGCACTGCGCCGACCGACTGGAACGATCCGTGACCGCGGCCACCGGCTTCAAACGCCTGGGAATCGTCATCGGCGCCGTCGTGCTGCTGAGCTTCGCGGCACTCGGGGCGATGGCGCTGCTGGTCCCGGTCGAGGGCGTGCGCGACGCGGCCAAGGCCGAAATCCGCAATGCCACGGGTCTCGACCTGGTCCTGCGCGGCGCGGTGGCGGTTTCCCTGTTCCCGACCGGATCGGTCGCTTTCGAGAATGTGGCGCTCGGCAACGACGCCGATCCCGCCCTCTCGGCCGACCGGCTGACGGCGCGGCTGCGCTTCTTTCCGCTGTTCATGGGCCGGGTGGAAATCGCCGATATTGCGCTGGTCCGCCCCCACATCAACGTCGTGTTCGGCCCCGACGGTCGCTCCAACTGGGCGGGCCTCGTCGACACGCTGGCGCGCGCGCTTGGCCCGAAGGTGGACCGCCTCGCCGGCGCCGCCTCGTTCTCGGAAATCCGACTCGACGACGGCACCATCTCGGTAAAGGACGCCAGACACCGCGTCTCCGAAGTCTTCCGCAACGTGGACATGGCGCTCGCCTGGCCCTCGATCTCCAGGAGCTTTGCAGCCACTGGGCGCATCGTCTGGCACGGCGAACCGCTCGACACCACGCTTGCGCTCACCGACTTTGCCTCGGCGCTCGCGGGAAACCGCTCGGGTCTGAAGCTGCGCCTCAATGGCGCTCCGCTCAAGCTTGTGTTCGAGGGCAATTTGAGCACACAGCCGTCGCTGAAGATCGACGGTACGCTCGCCGCCGATTCCGCCTCGCTGCGCAACACGCTGCTGTGGGCCGGCCTCAAGCCGCTCGGCAGCGGCGGCTTCGGCCGCTTCGCGCTCAAGGCAAAGACCAGCGTGGTCGGCGGCAACATCGCGCTCTCGGCCGTCAACGTCGAACTCGACGGCAACACCGCCGAGGGCGTGTTCACCTTCGCGACCGACGGCCGGCAGACCGTGCAGGGCACACTTGCGGCCGAAGAACTCGACCTGTCCCCCTATCTTTCCACCGTGCGGCTGCTCACCTCCAACGAGCGCGATTGGAATCGCATGCCGATCTCCCTCGACGGTCTCACCGGGTTCGACCTCGACCTCCGGCTGTCGGCTGCCAGGATCACGGTGGCGCGCGCCAAGTTCGGTCGCACCGCGATCGCCGCCAATCTGCGCAGCGGCAAGCTCAGCGTAACCATCGGCGAGTCGCAGGCCTATGGTGGCATCCTCAAGGGATCGGTCGCGCTGGCCGCCACCGCCGGCGGCGCGGACTTCAGATCGCAGCTCCAGTTCACCGACGTCGATCTGGAAAACTGCCTCTACGACATGTTCCAGTTTCGCCGTCTGGAAGGCCGCGGAAACCTGAGCATCGCGGTCGAGGCGACCGGGTCGAGCGTGTTCGCGCTGACGCGAACCCTGGATGGAACCGCCAACCTGGTCGGTCGCCAGGGAGCGCTTGTCGGCGTCAATGTGGAGCAATTGCTGCGGCGCCTGGAGCGGCGACCGCTGTCGGGCACGGGCGATTTCCGCACCGGCCGCACACCGTATGAGAAGCTGACGGTCGCCCTGCGCATCGCGCAGGGCACTGCCCAGATCGAGAGCGTGAGCCTCGAGGGCGCCAAGGTGCGGCTCGACATGACGGGCTCGGCCTCGATTCCCGCTCGCGACTTCGATCTGCGTGGCGTTGCCGCGCTCGCTTCGGCCGCCGATGGCCCCCCCTCGTTCGAACTGCCGTTCGTGGTGCAGGGGCCGTGGGACGACCCGATCATGCTGCCGGACACCCAGAGCCTGATCCTGCGCTCGCCGGTGGCAAGCCCCCTGCTCGACGCGGTGAAAAACCGCAGCAGCCGCGACACCATACGCTCGGCGATCGAACGGCTGACCGGCGGCGCCTCCCGCCCCGCGGCCCCGACCACGGCGAGCCAGCCGCCGGCGCGCTGACCGGCTCCTGCGCCGTCCCGGGTCGCGACGGCACGGGCGGGCTCATGCCGACTCATTTATGATCGCGCGCGCGAATCAGCCCGCCCAAAAGGCGCTGGCGGCGAGACCCGGATGCTGCATCCCCTGCTCCGCACCATGATCAAGATCGCGCTTGCCTCGTTGATTGTCGGCACGATCCTGGCGCATTTCGGTATCACCGCCGAACAACTGGTCAGGGAGTTCGGGCTGTCGTTCGATCGGATCGAGGAGCTTGCGCGCCGCGCCTTGGCATGGGCGCTGCCCAACGTTCTGCTCGGCGCCATGGTGATCCTGCCGGTCTGGTTCCTGCTCTATCTGTTCCGGCCGCCGGGCAGCAGCAGCGAGCCGCGCGAATAGCCGGCCTCGGCCGCAACGGCTCACGCGGCAGATCCAACGGACTTGCGACGCACGGTTGCGGCGAGGGCGCGTCAAGCGTTGTTGCCCTTGAATCCGCGCTCATGCCCCGCGCGCGACCTGCCGTGCCGGAGCAAGCTCGCTTCGCTTGGCGAGCAGGGCCGCAACGACAACGATGAGCGCCACCAACGCGATCATGATGGTGCAGATGGCGTTGATCTGCGGTTTCACGCCCAGCCGCACCTCGGAATAGATGCGGATCGGCAGCGTGCTGGCGCCTGGACCGGTGGTGAAGCTTGCGATCACCAGGTCATCGAGCGAGAGCGTGAACGCAAGCAGCCAGCCGGCGGCGATTGCCGGAAAGATCAACGGCAGCGTGATCACGAAAAACGTCTTGAGCGGCGGACAGCCGAGGTCCATGGCGGCCTCTTCCAGCGACCGATCGAAGCTGAGAAGCCGCGCCTGCACCACGACGGTGACGAAGCACAGCGTCAGCGTGGTGTGGGCGATGGTGACGGTCCAGAAACCGCGGTCGAGGTCGACGGCGACGAACAGGAGCAAGAGCGACAGCCCCGTGATCACCTCCGGCATCACCAGCGGCGCATAGACCATGGCGGAAAACACCGCCCGCCCGCGGAAACGACCGGCGCGCACGAGTGCCACAGCCGCCAGCGTTCCGAGCACGGTGGCGACAGTGGCCGAAAGCGCGGCAATGCGCAGGCTGATCCAGGCGGCCTCCAGCATCGCCGTGTCGTTCCACAGCGCCACGTACCAGCGCACCGACCAGCCGCCCCAGACCGTGACCAGACGCGAGGCATTGAACGAATAGATGACGAGAATGACGATCGGCAGGTAAAGGAAGGCAAGCCCGAGCGCGACGGCGGTAACATTGAAGACGGACGGCCCCCGGCGCATCAACCACCCCCGAGCGTGCGCGACTGCAGGTGCTGGTGGATCACGATCGGCGCGAGCAGGATGGCAAGCAGCGCTACGGCCAACGCCGATGCCACTGGCCAGTCCTTGTTGGAGAAGAACTCCACCCACAGCGTCTGGCCGATCATCATCGCGCCGGAGCCGCCGAGCAGATCGGGCACGACGAATTCGCCGACGATCGGAATGAAGCACAGCAGCGCGCCCGCCGTGACCCCCGGCATCGACAAGGGCACGGTGACGAGCCAGAACGCCTTCCAGGCCGGGCAACCGAGATCGGCCGCCGCCTCAAGCAGGCTGTCGTCCATGCGCTCCAGGCTGGCGTAGAGCGGCAGAACCATGAACGGCAGGTAGGAATAGACCAGTCCGATCACGATTGCCGCGTCGGTCGAAAGCAAGGCGAGCGGCTCGCGCACAAGCCCGAGTGCAAGCAGCACCTCGTTGAGCAGGCCCTCGCGCTGAAGGATGTTGACCCAGGCGTAGATGCGGATGAGGAAGGCGGTGAGGAACGGCAGGAACACCGCGATCACCAGCACGGGCTGGATGCGGCGCGGCGAGCGGGCGATGCCGTAGGCGATGGGATAGCCGATCAGCAGCAGCAGCAGTGTCGAACCGGCCGCCATGGCGAGACTGCGCAGGTAGGAGGTCACGTAGAGGGCGTCGGTAACCAGCAGCGCATAGTTGTCGAGCGACAGCCCCGCAACGAATTCGCGCAGCGCCGGCAGCCCGCCGGCCGGATCAAGCACCGGCGCATAGGGCGGTTGCGCGATCACCGTCTGCGACAGGCTGATCTTGAGCACGATCAGGAACGGGGCGACAAAGAACAGCGCAAGCCAGAGCGCCGGGATCAGCACGAGGAGGCGCATGCCGAAGGCGCGGCGCGGCGCCGGCGCGGGTTGCGGCCCAGATTGCGGCCCAGGTTGCGGCGCAGGCGGCGGCGCGCTCATTGGGTCAGCACCACGCCCGCCTCGGGCGCCCAGCTCAGCCAGACCCGGTCGCCGATGCCGATCGGCCGTTCGATCAGGCGGGTGCGGTTGGCGACCGCGGCCTTGATCTCGAACCCGCTGTCTAGTCGCACCCGCAGGATGGAGACGTCGCCGAGATAGCCGATGTCATGCACTTGGCCGATCAGGCGGTTGGCGTCGAAGGCGGCCGGTTCGCGCGCCGCGATCTCGATCTTCTCCGGCCGCAGCGCGAGCCACACGGTCGCCCCGACCGGAGCGTCGACGTTCTGGGCCACGCGCAGACGGCCGCCGGCGCGGCTGTCGATCACCGCCTCGCCGAGTCCTGCCGATACCACGCGACCCTCGATCAGGTTGACGTCGCCGATGAAGTCGGCGACCCAGCGCGAATTGGGCTGCTCGTAGATTTCCGCCGGCGTCGCCACCTGCGCCAGGGTGCCCGCATTCATCACGCCGATGCGGTCGGCCAGCATCATCGCCTCCTCCTGGTCGTGGGTGACGACGATGAAGGTGAGACCGAGCTTGTCCTGCAACTCCATCAGCTCGAAGCCGGTATCCTCGCGCAGCTTGCGGTCGAGCGCCGACAGCGGTTCGTCGAGCAGCAGCACCCGCGGGCGCTTGGCGAGCGCGCGTGCGAGCGCGACCCGCTGCCGCTGCCCGCCGGAAAGCTGGTGCGGGCGCCGGGCGCCGAACCCCTCCAGCCTGACAAGCGCCAGCATGTCGGCGACGCGGGCGGCAATCTCGGCTTTCGGCAGCCGGTCCTGGCGCAACCCGAAAGCGATATTGCCCTCGACCGTCAGGTGCGGAAACAGCGCGTAGTTCTGGAACATCATGTTGACCGGGCGCCGATGGGGAGGAACACCGGCAAGGTCGTTGCCGTCGAGCAGGATGCGGCCGGCGCTCGGCTGGTCGAAGCCCGCGAGCATGCGCAACAGCGTGGTCTTGCCGCAGCCGGACGGTCCGAGCAAAGCGAAGAACTCGCGCTCGTAGATGTCGAGCGACAATTGACTGACCGCCTCCGCCTCGCCGAAGCGCTTGGTCACCGCCTCGATGCGCAGCAGCGGACGGACAGCCGGGTCCTTCCAGGGAGCAAAGATGCGCGCGGCGCCGCCGGTCCGCTGCTCGAAGTTGCCGTTCGCCATGCCGGCTACGCTAATCGCGCGCGGCGAATGGCTCAACACGCAATGTCCGCTGTGGTTATGCCGCCGTGGTCAGTTCAGGAAGACGATGTCACGGCGCCGCACGTCGGTGCGGTCCGCGGTGGGCTCGGACGCAGGCGTGCGGCCGGCGGTGGCGGACGACGACGATGCCGCCGGGACAGGTGCGGCCGCAGCGGCGCGGCCCGCCGAGGCGGCGCCTGCCCGCTCGTCGCCGAGCACCACGAGCCGACGCGGCGCCGGCCCATAATAGCCGTCGAGCCGCACGCTCGGGCGCGGGTTGTTGAGGATCGCGATGATCCGGTCGTGCAGCGCCTTGGTCGAGACCGGCTTGAGCAGGTATTCATGGGCGCCGAGACGGGCGGCTTCGAGCACGCGCCAGCGGTCGCCGTGCCCGGTGAGCATGATG
>Ga0073934_10003317_pt1 | contig 30068 bp, 27 predicted proteins | sample LarsenN4metaG_FD_76834 | JGI IMG/M metagenome (GOLD analysis project Ga0073934, IMG submission 76834) | Hot spring sediment bacterial and archeal communities from British Columbia, Canada, to study Microbial Dark Matter (Phase II) - Larsen... ... | reverse complement strand
GGCGCATGCGGCAAGGTCGCAAACCAGACGCTTGAAATGAAGGTGTCCACGCCGGGAATGACAGCCTTGCACAAAGCGGGCCTTGCCGGCCTCTGGATGACGCTCGATAAGTTCAACCGGGATGGCATTCGCTTTCCGGGCGGCTCATGGCAGTTGAGTGATCGCAGCGTGACGCTTGAGTGGAGCGGAAAAGCAGAGCCATTCTTCAAATCGCTATTCAGAGCGTCCTTCAAACTCGATGGCAACAAGCTGGTTTGGTTTCCGGCACTCGGCGAGCCGATCGAGAGTGTGCAGCACGCCGTGGTGCTCCAAGATGCGCTCTTAGGAACGTTCCTCCAGCATGGCAAGACGCGAAAAGCGGATCCGTCTGCCCAACCGACCGGGTCGTTGTCTGTGGAAGTTGGCAACGACATCATTGCGGTGCGCTATCGCAAGATCAGAAATTACGCGCACCAAGAGGCATTTAAGGATTTGGTTGCTCGCAGTGGCGGGCTGCAGGTAGCTGCTTTGGCCGGCTGGCACTATCCGGGTGGGGTAGTGCGGCATACTGGTTTCGGGAACGCCACGGCGTTGGAGGAACCGGCTGAGCGGTTGCTCCCACTCATCTTCTCGCCCGTTGGAGTGATTTACTTCCGGATTCGCCGGCGCGGCGAGGGAGTACGGCCGCAGTATGCGATAGCCATACCCGAGATCGACAACCTTCGTCTCCATGCGCGTGCGCGTGCAAGCTTCCTGAGACACGGTATAGCAGACCTCACGGTGAGTGGCACTGCGGAGGCGGGCTGGCGTGTTTTGGCAACACTTGAGGCGAGCAAGCTTCTTGGCCAGCTCGGTGCCCCAGCGTGTCGGGTTATTTCGTTCGGTATTGTCCCCTGGTCCAAGCAGCAGAAAACGCGGGTCGAGTTATTTAGCGTTCGTGCTGACGATGCGGGGGCGCTACGTACTTTTCGTATTTGCCAGCAAGCTTTCGAGGCGAAGGTGATTCGGCCGGCCAATGGCGAGCCGTTTCTTGTTACTCCCCAGACACCCGGACTCATAGCGCGGAATCTGGCTGACCGGCGAGCATGGTATTGCGGATTTGCTGACTTTGTCATGACTGACTCCGGGCACAAGGCACGGGACGGACAAAGACTGTTGATGTGGCACGTGATTACTCGGAACGAGCGAGGAGGGTTGTCCAAAATGGTCGATCACGCAATCAATGATGAAAGCGCGCAGATATTCGTGCACGCTTGTCACGAAGCATGGCGAAGAAGGCTGGGCCAGCTTGGCGAGCGGGCTAGACGTGAGGGAACGTCATTCGTTGACTTGGTGCGCCGGGAGTTCGAGCGGCAGCGTGTGGAATTCAGTCGCTGCAAGAACGCAGCGGCGTTGCGGGAAACGATCACCGATTTCTGGGCACGTGCAGGAGGAGCAGTGCCGGCATTGGCAGGTGGCTGGACGAAGATATTGCCGTTCCTGGGCGAAGGGGGGTGGCGGACGGCCAGGGACCTTGCGCTGCTGGCACTGGCAAGTTACCAGCCTGCCACTCGCGAAGAAGGCGAGGCGATGGTTTCCGGTGTGACGATTTCTGAGGAAGGAGGCGAACAATGAGTAAACATTTATTCGGTCTGGTAGTGACCCCGCATGGCACGGCCGCAAACAACCGGGGGGAGAACGAGGGCAATATCACAACGCTTCAGAAAATTCTCTGGAATGGCGAAGTTCATACGACCGTGTCGGCCGAGGCCATACGCTGGGCGTATCGCTATTTTTGGCAGCGAACGGGCCGGGAAGTGAACCGTGTCTGGGACGACGAAGCCAATGACTACAAATGGCAAGACGCGCGCTGGCTACCGTGGACGGACCCAGACGGAAAAGGCAAGGGCAAGAAGACGTATATTGACGATGACGTCCTAGGTTTCATGCTGGCCGAGGCAGGCAAGGCAGAAGGCAACGATGCGGAAGCGAAGCCAGCGAAAGGAGAGAGACGGCCGCGGATCAAGGGAACGTGTGACAAGCGTCGCGGTGCGCTTGAGGTGACCCGTGCCGTTTCGCTTACACCCTTTACAGGGGACATCACGTTCAACGCCAAGAGCGGTGAGAAGGAAAGAACAAGCCTTTACGGCACCGAAGTTCACGCCACTCGCTATCAGTACGGGTTCGCGCTCACACCAGACTGGTTACGGGACAGATCGCGCGCAAGTGATGTGGTGGATGCCGTCACCTCGTTATCCGAGGTCGCCGGGAACCATAGCCGCTTTCTCTACGATTTCTCGCCCGATACGGTCGTCTTTCGCTGGACAGACGATTTTGCGCCGCGCTTCCTCTACGGGTTCGAAATGAATGGCGGCGGTGTGGTTCTCCGTGACGACGTATGGCGCCGAATCAAAGCGGGCGACATCGACCCGAAGGAGCTTGTCATCGGCGGCAGCTTGTCTGCCTCCCCGCAAGGCGCGGAATTGAGAACGATGGGCGCACACGTAACCGAGGGAGTCAAAGCGGCGGCAGAAGAAATCAAGCGGCGCATGCGCTGAAGCGAGGTGCGGCAATGGATTGTGCTGCGCTTTACGTATCCGTACCGGTCGCATCGTTCCGGGCGCCGTACGCGCGCGAGTATTTCGAGACGCTTCCTTGCCCACCGCCTTCCACGGTTTACGGCATGCTCCTCTCGCTCGTGGGCGAGCCGGATCGGCTACGACATATTGGTGCCGAGATCGCCATCGGGCTCCTCTCTGCGCCTGAGACTTCCGTTGTTCTGAGAACACTTTGGCGGGTCAAGAGTAAAGAGGATCCTCCAGGGACAGGCGAGAACAAACGTCCCGATTTCCAAGAGCTACTTACAAATGTTCGCTTGGCTGTCTGGGTGCGCCCCGGTCGTAGTGAACGGCGGCCAACGCTCCACCAGCGGGTGATGCGTGCAGTGAAGGACCCAGTTGCGGTTGCTCGTTTTGGCGGGCTCTCGCTTGGTGAAAGTACTCACCTCGTGGATGAAATTCGCCCGCTTCTCAGCAGCGACACCGCTGCGGTGCGCTTGTTGTTGGCCCGGGACGACGGCGACATTTCTCTTTCCGTATGGGCAGACCACGTTGGATCGGCTGGCACGAAGTGGAAACAGTTCAAGATCGGCGAGAAGGCGCCGCTTGGAGGACCGCCGCCGGATAACGAATGGGTGGCTATCGAGCGACTAAACACCGCGCCCGCCGAATAGCCCGTCTCATCGCGCACCTTGAGCCGTTTCACCGCCCGCGCCAGAGTAGTACTTCGACCAGTTCGGGACCCGGGAAGCGCTTCGGGTCAGCAGTGGCGAGTCGGCAGCACGCGACCACGCCGCATCCAGGCAAAGAGTAGTCATTCGGCTGCCTTCCGAGCTCCTTCAGCTTTCTGCGCTTACGTTTTCGGCTGTCTTAGGGACGCGACAGCATGGCGGACAATCTTATCCGGGTGATGGCCCTCCACGCGCTCGCTTATTGCGAGCGGCTGTTTTATCTGGAGGAAGTCGAGGAAATCCGCGTCGCGGATCACCGGGTCTATGCCGGCAGAACGGTTCACGAATCGGAGGTGCCGGCCCAGGCGCAGCGGGAGTCTCTAACCTTGGAAAGCGACACATGGGGGATAAAGGGCAAGGTCGATTACTTCCGGTACCGCGACGGCGGCCTGGTTGTCTACGAGCACAAGCGCGGCCGTTCGAGGGGTGACGAGGCCTGGACGTCAGACCGCTTGCAGGTCATCGCTTATGCAGCGCTTCTTGCGGAGCATTCGGGCAAACCAGTCAAGGAAGGCCGCGTCCACTACCACGCGAACAACAAGACAGTTCGCGTTCCAATTGACGGCAAGGCCCTCGAAGACCTGGGAGCCGCGATAGCTCGAGCGCGGGAGCTATCGCAATCGGTACAACGGCCGCCCGTCACGGCCAACGAGAAGCTCTGCGCGAAATGCTCGCTTGCTCCGGTATGCCTTCCGGAGGAAGAGCGACTGCTCCGTGCGGCAGAAACGGACGAAGAGAAACACGCGGTCACTCGTCTGTTCCCTGAGGACGACGAGCGCCGGGTCGTTCATGTCACCGAGGAGGGCAGCCGGGTGGCAAAAAGCGGCGAGCAGTTCGTGATAACGTCGCCCGAGGGGGAGCCGCGGAGAATCCCGGGCCGCGACGTGGCGGCTATCGTAATGCATGGCCCGGTGCAGATCAGCAGCCAAGCCATTCACTACGCCGTCGCACATGACGTATCGGTTCACTGGTTAACCGCGGGCGGCCAATACGTAGCCGGGATCGCCCCAGCGGGCGGAGTGCAGCGGCGACTGCGGCAATTCGAGGGAATGCGCGACGCTGAGCTGGCGCTACGACTGGCGAAGCGCCTCGTTACGGCAAAACTTTTGAATCAGCTTCGCTTCCTGATGCGCGCCCGGCGCGGCAAAATATTGCCTGACCGGTTTGCGGAGGCGATAGGAGCCATCCGTGCGGAGTTGCGCGCCGTGCGCGCCGCCGAAGATCCGGAATCGCTGCGTGGCCATGAAGGAATGGCAAGCAGGCTCTACTTTTCCCTATTACCGTGCTTGCTGGATCCGAAGCACGAATTAATGAGCTTTTCCGGACGGAATCGCCGCCCACCGCAAGACCCGTTCAATGCATCCCTCAGCTTCGGGTACAGTCTGCTTTACAGGGATGTCATGACCGCAATCATTAGCGTCGGTCTCGATCCGGCGTTTGGGTTCTTCCATCGGCCCCGGAGCGCCGCCTACCCTCTCGCTCTCGACATCATGGAGTTGTTCCGGACAGTAGCATGGGACATGCCGCTGGTCGCATCGGTGAATCGGGGCCAATGGCGTGAGGAGCACTTCATGCGCACACGCAATCAAGTATGGCTGTCCTCGGAGGGCCGCAAGCTCGCTATCGAACTTTTTGAGAAACGCAAAGAGGAGCAGGCGAGCCACCCCGTGCTGGGATATTCCCTGAGCTATGCGCGAGCAATGGAACTCGAAGTGCGTCTGCTCGAGAAGGAGTGGAGCGGCCGGCCCGGACTGTTTGGGAACCTGAGGATCCGTTGATGAGCGAGAAATGCTGGTATCTGGTCAGCTACGATATTCGCGACAGCAAGCGCTGGAGACGCGCATATCAGCAGTTGCAGGGAAGAGGCGAGCGCATACATTACTCCCTGTTTCGTTGCCGGCTTGATCGGACCGAGTTGGAAAGATTGCGCTGGGAACTAGAAGCGGTACTGGGGCAACAAGACGACTTGATGTTTATTCGCCTTTGTCCCCGATGTGCCGGAACTATCCGTGAAAGGGGGAAGGTGAATGACTGGAGTCCACCGACAAATCGTTTTGAGGTTTTCTAAGCGGCTTGGCAAGGACCTGTCGCTGGAGTGAGAGTTCTCGTGAATTTTCATGAACAACGCATTGCCGTAAAAAGGTTTTCTGCAGTTGTCGCTAACGAACCAGTACCTGACGGAGAGATCTGCTTGATTTGTAAGCACAAGTAATGTTTGACGTGACTTCGCGTGCAGGCTGGGGAACGAAAACGTGACGAGTACGTGCAAGGGCTGGGTAAATGTATATGCGAAACGCGGAGTTGAACGCGGGCGGTGATTCGATCTTCGATGCCGAAAGGCGTTGAGCACATGGCGATCCGTCAGAGATCGTATCGGTCGGCACAAGTGATTCGATCTTCGATGCCGAAAGGCGTTGAGCACTGTCGCTCTCCGAGCTGTACCTCGGCTGCAAGTTCGGGTGATTCGATCTTCGATGCCGAAAGGCGTTGAGCACAACAGAGTGGCAAACGTGTTCGAGCCGGCATACCGTGATTCGATCTTCGATGCCGAAAGGCGTTGAGCACAAACACGCTCGCCCGGAGCGTTCCGTGCGCGACTGGTGATTCGATCTTCGATGCCGAAAGGCGTTGAGCACACCTGCGCCCTCACGCCGCCCTCGCCAAGTCCTCGAGTGATTCGATCTTCGATGCCGAAAGGCGTTGAGCACGCGAACGAGCCTGCAGTGATGGTGCGCGGCGAGAAAGTGATTCGATCTTCGATGCCGAAAGGCGTTGAGCACAAAATTGCGTGCAAGATTGTCAACGGCGTCGCCTGGTGTGATTCGATCTTCGATGCCGAAAGGCGTTGAGCACTTCGGCATGGGCACATGAGCGCCGCGCTGGAAGGCGCGTGATTCGATCTTCGATGCCGAAAGGCGTTGAGCACATCCCCTTCACCGTAGGCCCCTCGGGCTGGGCGGGGTGATTCGATCTTCGATGCCGAAAGGCGTTGAGCACTCGTCCGCCACCCAGCACGAGATCCTGTCAAAGCGTGATTCGATCTTCGATGCCGAAAGGCGTTGAGCACATGAGCCACAGGTCCTCGCGCACGAGCTTGCGGCCCCAGTGATTCGATCTTCGATGCCGAAAGGCGTTGAGCACAATCCGCCTGCGTTTCCTGCGGTGATCTGGATGTTGGTGATTCGATCTTCGATGCCGAAAGGCGTTGAGCACTCGGAGGACGGCGGCGAGCGCGTCTGGAAGGACATTGTGATTCGATCTTCGATGCCGAAAGGCGTTGAGCACTACTCCACGCACGCTTTGGCGAAAGCGTCGTAGTACGTGATTCGATCTTCGATGCCGAAAGGCGTTGAGCACAGGAGGAGGGAGGAACACAGCGGCGGCGTGCGCGCGGGTGATTCGATCTTCGATGCCGAAAGGCGTTGAGCACAGCTTGTCTGGCGCCGCGCCCGGATGGCCGGCGATGGGTGATTCGATCTTCGATGCCGAAAGGCGTTGAGCACCCGGGGCGGCACGGGTAGTCGCGCACCAGCATCGCGAGTGATTCGATCTTCGATGCCGAAAGGCGTTGAGCACATGATCCTCCAAGCGTACTCCCCGGTCAGACACCACCTTGTGATTCGATCTTCGATGCCGAAAGGCGTTGAGCACTCTTCGATCCAATCGATGTTAAGCAATTCGCTCTCATCATGTGATTCGATCTTCGATGCCGAAAGGCGTTGAGCACCCGAGCTCGTTGCGGTACACCGCGCGCACGAGGCGTGATTCGATCTTCGATGCCGAAAGGCGTTGAGCACTAACAGCCGCGAAACGCCATGCGGCTGCGCATGGGTGATTCGATCTTCGATGCCGAAAGGCGTTGAGCACTTGCGCGGCGAGAAATACGCGACCGGCGTCGTCTGGTGATTCGATCTTCGATGCCGAAAGGCGTTGAGCACAGATCCACGGAATTGACCTTGGTGATCGCCTGCGCGTGATTCGATCTTCGATGCCGAAAGGCGTTGAGCACATCCTTCCCTCGTCGCCGACTCTCGGGCACGGAAGGGTGATTCGATCTTCGATGCCGAAAGGCGTTGAGCACACGGCAGCGGCAACTCTGGCGCGCCCCACTGCGGAGTGATTCGATCTTCGATGCCGAAAGGCGTTGAGCACGTGGATTCGCGTTTAAGCGTCGCAAGTAGCACAATGTGATTCGATCTTCGATGCCGAAAGGCGTTGAGCACTCGTGCGCGCCGGAGATCGATTCGAGCGTCGGCTGGTGATTCGATCTTCGATGCCGAAAGGCGTTGAGCACTGCTTGAAGCGCACCTTCTGGACGTGGATCTGCACGTGATTCGATCTTCGATGCCGAAAGGCGTTGAGCACATCACCCGAACATAGAACTGTCCTCCGCTATAAACGTGATTCGATCTTCGATGCCGAAAGGCGTTGAGCACCGCGCGAGCAGCTCGGCGTGCGTCATGCCAAGCTCGCGGTGATTCGATCTTCGATGCCGAAAGGCGTTGAGCACGCCTCGGTAACGAAGCGTTCGTGCCCTGACGTTCGTGATTCGCTCTTCGATGCCGAAAGGCGTTGAGCACTAATAGCGCGTCGCCTCGGTGCGCGAAGCAACGGGTGATTCGATCTTCGATGCCGAAAGGCGTTGAGCACTCGTTGTGCTGCCGCAGGGTGGCGGCGGCGACAAGTGATTCGATCTTCGATGCCGAAAGGCGTTGAGCACAACCGCATGCCGCCGCACAAGATCGGTCTGCTCGAGTGATTCGATCTTCGATGCCGAAAGGCGTTGAGCACATCATCTGGCGCGCGTGGTTCGAGTCGCATCTGCGTGATTCGATCTTCGATGCCGAAAGGCGTTGAGCACATCGAACCGGCGCGCATCCTTTCCGAGCTCGTCCGAGTGATTCGATCTTCGATGCCGAAAGGCGTTGAGCACACGTGCAGCAGCGCGCGGCGCAGGTTGGCCTGGGCGGTGATTCGATCTTCGATGCCGAAAGGCGTTGAGCACGGACGGATCCAAAAGGCCAAAGAGGAACTTGCCGCGTGATTCGATCTTCGATGCCGAAAGGCGTTGAGCACGTGTAGGCGAGCGACACGAAGGCGTCGAACTCGTGTGTGATTCGATCTTCGATGCCGAAAGGCGTTGAGCACAACAGGGCGACGAATCGTCAGATCGTGTTGCCCAGTGATTCGCTCTTCGATGCCGACATGCGTATTTCGGTGAACATGTTCGCCTGGTTCGGCGATCGTGATCGCGGAAACGAGCGACGCTTGCGCGCGACTTAGGTCCTATCGGCAGCGATCACGTTCGTCGTCGGTATCGCCTGCCGAGCGCTCTACACGGCCGCGCGCGACGAGCGCCTCCGACGCACGTCCGCGCGCGGGGCACGGGCGGTCGTCATGCGCGCATGGATTCGCCCCTAAGCGTGCGTCCCGGCACACGGCCTTTTCACCGCTCGGTCTCGCGATCCCGCGTTCGCCGCGCCATGCGCTAGCATTTCGCTAGTATTCCACTTCCCTCGGAGACAACCCGGTGCCCGGACTCGTCATCAAGAATCTGCCGCGCGAGCTGCACCGCAAACTCAAGGCGCAGGCGGCGCGGCACCGCCGCAGCATGACGAAGGAGGTGCTCGTCGTGCTCGAGCGGGGGCTTGGCGCGGACGGTCCGACAGTCCCCGAGCCGCCGCCCTTCAAGGGCCGCATCCGGCTTACCGACAAGCTCCTTGCGCGTGCAAAGCGCGAAGGCCGCGCGTGATCGTCGTCGACGTGAACGTCGTCGCCTACTACTTCATCGAGGGCGACAAAACGTCACTCGCACGGCGTCTCATGCAGCGCGACGCGGATTGGCGGCTGCCCGCGCTGTGGCGCCACGAGTACCTGAATGTGCTCGCGAGCTACGCGCGCCGGGGCGGTGCCGCGCTCGCCGAAGCGCGCTTGCTCTGGAGACGTGCGCTGGGGCTTCTCGGCCGGAGAGAGGAACCGACGGATTCGGAACAGGCGCTGGCGCTGGCAATCAACAATCATGCCGTCAGCGCCTACGATGCGCAGTATGTGGCACTCGCGCGGCGGCTGGGATGCCCGCTGGTCACCGACGACCAGCGGCTTCTCAGAACGTTCCCTGAAACTGCGCGCAACCTCCGGGCGATCCTGTCCGAATGAAAGCGCGAGCTGCCTGCGCCGGCCGCCACCCGCGAAGCGGCGAACGCATGACCCGTCACCGCCGCCTCGCGGCATCGGAGGAGTGATCTGACGACCACCGAGATGACCTGGTACCGCCTGCGGCGGGCGCTCGATGAGCAGCGCGCCGACATGCTGCGCTTCGTCGGCAAGGCGTACGGCATGGGCGCGATCGAGGAAGCGTGGCGCGAGTTCCTGCTTGACGAGGGCGCGCAGTTCGACCCGGAGAGCCCGCACGTGGACGTGTTCATGCCGTGGTTCTATCACTTCTGGTCGCCGCGTCCGCCCGACACCGGGGTGCGCGACAAGGCGTTGCATGAGGTGATCCCCACTGCCGAGTATCTGCGCCGCAAGAAAAGCCTGCCGCCGCTTTTGCGCGAGTACCTGCAGTCGTGTCTGGAGGCACCGTTCAGCGTCTTCGAGGTGCTGAAAGCCGAAGCCGGCGAGAGCCTTCTGCTGAGCGACCTCTTCACCCGCGAAGAGCATCGCGTGGTCGAGCGCTCCGCCTCGGTCGCGATGGACGAGGGCGATCTCGTCTTCGGCCAGGTGGCGCGCGCGGGCGGCGTGGCGTTGCTCGAAGCCTGCCAGGCATTCGTCATCCCGCCGATCTGGAAGGTGGAGGTGGTGAAGTTCCGCGACAGCAAGTTCGCGAACGCGCTCAGAGTACCGCCGGCCGAGCTGCGCGGGCGCGACATCGAGCTGCTCGCGCTCTACCGCGACATCCACCGGGGGCTCTTCGAGCGCAAGCTCCCCCGGATGCAGAACACCGACGGCGAGCCGCTTTCGCTGCGCCGCGTGACCTTCGACATCGCCTCGGCGCAGGAAGCGTTTGACGCCTTGAAGCACCTCGCGCTGGATGAAACCGGCAAGGATCTGCTTCGCGACGCCGGACGTGACGCCTCGGGCGGGCTCGCCAGAGTGCGTTTTTCGTGGCTCAGGCGCGGCAACGCGCAGAATCCGGCATGGGACAACACCGTGCTCGGCACGATCGAGATTGACGGTACGCGCCTTTACGTGGACGTCAACTCGGAGAAGCGCGAAGAGGCGATCCGCGCGATCGTCGCCGAAGCGCTCGGCGAACGGGCGCGCTACCGCGCAACCGAAATCCAGTCGCTGGAGAAGCTCCTGGCGGAGCCGCCCGGTCAACCGCGAACGTCCGAAGAGACCGCGGCGCTTCTCGAACGCCCCGAAGTGAAGGCGAAGATCGCCGAGGTGATGGCCAAGCATTACGAGCGCTGGGTGGACGAGAAAATCCCCGCCCTCGGCGGCAGGACGCCGCGCGAGGCTGCGCGCGACCCGAGCGGGCGCGAGGCGGTCGAGGCGCTCCTGCGCCAGATCGAACGCGACGGCGAGCGCATGCGCCCGCCGCTCGATGCGGCGATCGTGCGCCGGCTGCGCGAGCGCCTCGGTTTGACCTGAGCTCGCCGCCTGATCCGCGTCCGCCACGGACGCGCGAAACGGCACTGGCGCCTGCGCGCAAGTGCCGCATCGAGCAGGCGATCGTCGTAGACGCCTGCGGCTCGGCGAGCGCGAGACGGACGGACACCGCGCGGCGAAAGGCCGCGATCTCAGCGAGAAGCGACGTATGCAGGCGGGATCGCCGCGCGCTACCGCTTTAGGCCACCGAGCAGCGCCGGCACCTGTCGCTCGCGGCGCCGGGACTGCGGCGCCGCGGCTGACGCCGGCGCGGCGCCCGGCGCAAGGCCCGGTTCGTAGGGCTTGGAGAAGATGGGATCCTGGGACTTCGGCGCGGCGGTTTCGGCGGCACCGCGCACCGGCGCGATGCGCGCGGGCTTTTCGCGTCGTTCGTCGCGCCGTTCTTCGCGCCCCTCGGCGCGCGGCGCCTCCCGGCCCCGGCGGCCGTGGCCGCGATCGCCGTCTCGCCTCTGCGCGCCGCCCATCATCGCCGCCACCGCGCCGGCATTGGGCTCGAAGCCGGGCACGAGCACGCGCTCGATCCGGCGCCCGATCAGCTTCTCGATCGCCTCCAGCGCCTCCTGGTCCTCCGGGGCGACGAGCGAGATCGCCTCGCCGGGCAGGCCCGCGCGGCCGGTGCGGCCGATGCGGTGCACGTAGTCCTCCGGCGAGCGCGGGATGTCGAAGTTGATGACCTGCGGCAGGCCCTCGATGTCGAGCCCCCGCGAGGCGACGTCGGTGGCCACCAGCACATTGATCTTGCCAGCCTTGAACGCCTCCAGCGCCGCCTCGCGCTCGGCCTGGCTCTTGTCGCCGTGGATCGCGTCGGCCTGGATGTGGTCGCGCCGGAGCTGGTGCGCGAGGCGGTTGGCGCCGATGCGCGTGCCGCAGAAGACGAGCACCTGCCGCAGCTGCCGGGTCTGGATGAGATAGGTGAGCAGCTCGCGCTTTTTCTCGCGCGCCACGGGGTGCACCACGTGCGTGACCAGTTCCGCCGGGGCGTTCCGCGGCGCCACCTGCACCTCGGCCGGGTTCCTGAGGATGGTCTTGGCGAGATTGCGGATCTCGTCGGGGAACGTCGCCGAGAACATCAGGTTCTGCCGCGCCGGCGGCAGCAGCGCGATGATGCGCTTGATGTCGGGCAGGAAGCCCATGTCGAGCATGCGGTCGGCCTCGTCGAGCACGAGGATCGAGACCTGGTTCAGCATCACGGTGCGGTTGTGCACGTGATCGAGCAGCCGCCCCGGCGTGGCGACCAGGATCTCGACGCCGCGGCGCAACTGCGCGATCTGCGCGTCCATGTCGGCGCCGCCGTACACCACGGCGCTCCGGAGCGGCAGATGCCGGCCGTAGGCGCGAAAGCTCGCCTCGACCTGGATCGCCAGCTCCCTCGTCGGCGCGATCACCAGCGCCCGCACCGGATGGCGGGCGGGCGAGGCGGAGGTGTTGGCGAGCGGCGCGAGGCGCTGCAGGATCGGCAGCGCAAAGGCCGCGGTCTTGCCGGTGCCGGTCTGGGCGCCGGCCATGACGTCGCGCCCGGCCAGGATGAGCGGGATCGCCTGCTGCTGGACCGGCGTGGGCTGCTCGTAGCCTTCCTCGCGCACCGCCTGCAGCAGCGGCGCGATGAGGCCGAGCGATTCGAAACCTGAACTGATGACGTTATCCGCGGTTTACCGAGGGGCGGCGCATTATACGCTACGCGGCGATCACGAGCTGCGTCTGCGTCACCAGCGCGACGAGCTTGCCCGCCTCCGTATGCACGCGCGTCTGGCAGACGACGGTCGTTCTCCCCTTGTGCACCGGAACCGATTCGCCGAGGATGCGCGTGCCGGCCGGCGCGGCGCCGACGAAGTTGGTCTTCGATTCGATCGTCGTGGTGCGCGCGCCCTCCGGCATGTTGAGAATCGCGGCGACTGCCCCGAGGGTGTCGGCGAATGCCATGATCGCGCCGCCGTGCAGCACGCCGCCCAGGGTGCACAGATCGGCGCGGACCGTCATGCGCGCCTGCACCTTCTCCGGCGTCACATCGGTGAATTCGACGCCGAGAACATCGGGCAGCAGCCCTTTCCAGCGCGCCTGGATCGAGGCGGCGAGGCTCATCAGTTGATCGTGCGGCGCGAGCGCTCGGGCGCCTCGCGCGCCTCCGTCCCCGGCAGGCGCAGCTCCATGTCCCAGTCGCTCTTGCTGACCGCCGCCTGCAGCAGGCGGCAGAGCGAATGCACCAGCACCGAATCGAGCGTGAGCGTCACGCCCTGCCCGTTCGCCGGGTGCATCGCCAGCACCGGCTGGCCGTTGCGGTCGTGTCCGGTCTCGATGCGCGCGAGCAGCAGCGGCGCCTCCCCGAGCGGCATCGAGCGCGGCACCTGCTCGAACGGCCGGGAGAAGTCCGCGCGCGAGATCGCCTGCTCGTGCTCCAGGCCGAGGAGCGCGCGCCGCGCCTCCGGGCTCGCCTGGGTGCGGATGCGCGGACTCACCTCCTCGGCGAGCCCGACGAGCAGCGGCCACAGGAGCTTCACGAACCGGCGCGTCATCCACAGCCGCACCTCGACCGCCTCGCTCGCGGCGATCAGCATGAGGATCCGGTCCTGCTCGGCGACGTAATCCACCTTCAACTGGTGCAACCGCATGCGGCATAGTATAGGCGTGAACCGGATTCGGCTCGACATCGCGCCGGCGGCGTCCCCGGCCGACCTCGACGAGGCGCGGGTGCTTCTCCGCGAGTACGTCGCGGAAGTCGGCGATTGCCGCTGCTTCGCCGGATTCGAGGCGGAGCTCGCGGCCTTGCCGGGGGAGTACGCGCCCCCCGGCGGTGCGCTGCTCGTCGCCCGCGCGGCGGGCCGTCCGGCGGGATGCGTGGCGCTGCGGCCGATTGCGCCGGGTGCGTGCGAGATGAAGCGGCTCTACGTGCGGCCGGAGTTTCGCGGCACCGGCCTTGGCAGGGCGCTCGCGGCCGAGGTGATCGCGGCGGCGCGCCGCGCCGGATACGGCACGTTGCTGCTCGATACGCTGCCCGCGATGACCGAGGCGATCGCGCTCTATCGCAGCCTCGGCTTCCGCAGCCGCGGACCGTATTCGCCTTCGCCCACGCCGGGGGCGATCTTCTTCGAGCTCAGCCTCTCCTGATCCGCTCGAGGAGCGCCGTGGTCGAGCGCTCGTGCTCGAACGGGATGGACACGACGCGCCCGCCGCGCGCGCGCACTTCGTCGGCGCCGGCGATCCTGTCCACCGGCCAGTCGCCGCCCTTCGCGAGGACGTCGGGACGCACGAGCGCGATCAGCGCCTCCGGGGTGTCCTCGTCGAACCAGGTGACCGCGTCCACCGACTCCAGCGCGGCGACGAGCGCCATGCGGTCTTCGAGGCCGTTGACCGGGCGGCCGGCGCCCTTGCCCAGACGCCGCGCCGAATCGTCGCTGTTCAGCGCCACGACGAGCGCCGCGCCGAGCGCGCGCGCCCGCGCGAGATACGTCACGTGCCCGCGATGGAGGATGTCGAAAACGCCGTTGGTGAACACCAGCGGCCGCGGCAGCTCCGCCGCCCAGCGTGCCGCGCCGCCCGGCGCGCGGATCTTGCGCTCGAACGCGGGCGGCTCGCTCAGTTTCCGGCCTTGGGCTTGGATGCGCCGTTCGCCGACGGACGCGGCCGGCAGATCTCGTCGGTGGGCTTGCAGTACTCGAACACCTTGACCACCTTGGCGACGCCGCCGGTGGTGCGCGCGATCTCGACCGCGGCGTTCGCTTCGGCCTCGGTGACGATGCCCATCAGGTACACCACCGCCGCCTCGGTCACCACCTTCACGTGCAGCGGATTGACCTGCTTCGAGTCGAGCATCCGCGCCTTCACCTTGCCGGTGATCACGGTGTCGTTCGCCCGCGCCTGAAGCGAGGACAGGCCCGCGACGCGCAGCTCGTTGACGATCGAGCGCGGCGGCGAGGGCAGCTCGCGCACGATGCGCTCGACTGCCTCGCGCGTCTTGGCGTCCGGCACCTCGCCGGTGAGCAGCACGAGGCGGTTGAACGAGGTGACGTTGACGTGCACCTTGTCGCCGAAGCGCTCCTGGATCCGGTTCGAGGCGCGCAGCTCGATCGCCTCGTCCTCGACCTGCGCGCCGGTGCTGCGCCGGTCCTCGGCCGACACGATCGCGGCGCCGACGCCGATCGCGGCCATCTCGACGCAGCCGGCGAGCAGCGCCGCCGCGCCGAGCGCCCACCAAAGCCTCGTTGCCTGGATGCTCCTCATCCCGTCTCCCCGAAAAGTTCCCGGTCGATTCCGTCGCACAGGCAGTGCAGCGCAAGGAGGTGCACCTCCTGGATGCGCGCGGTCTGCGCGTGCGGAACGCACACGTGCACGTCGTTCGCACCGAGCAGCTCCGGCATCGTCCCGCCGCCGCGGCCCGAGAGCGCGACGATCGCCAGCCCCAGCGCTTTCGCGGCGCGCATCGCCGCGAGCACGCTCGCGGACCTGCCGCTCGTCGAGATCGCGAGCAGCACGTCGCCGCGGCGCCCGAGCGCGCGCACCTGCTTCTCGAACACCTGCTCGTAGGCGTAGTCGTTGGCGATCGAGGTGAGCGTCGAGGAGTCGGTGGTGAGCGCCAGCGCGGCGAGCGGCGCGCGCTCGCGCTCGAAGCGGTTGACCAGCTCCGCCGCGAAGTGCTGCGCGTCGGCCGCCGAGCCGCCGTTGCCGCAGGCGAGGATCTTGCCGCCGGCGGCGAGCGCGCGCGCCATCAGGCGCGCGGCCTGCGCGAGCGGCCCGGCCAGCTCCGCCGCCGCCGCGAGCTTGAGGCTCGCGCTTTCGCGAAAATGCGACGCGATCCGCTCTTCGAGCGCGCCTCGCGCGGCTGGAGCCGCGGCGCCGGCCGCGTTCTTCACCGCTTCCTGCATCCGGCCGATTCTACACCGTCAATCGAGCAGCACCTCGAACTCCAGCCGGCGCGCCGGGTTCGGGTGCTCGCGCATGCGCGCGATCCTCGCCCTCAGCGGCACGGCGCGGTCGAGCGCCCAGGCGAGCGCGGCGTTCTCGCGCCGCGGCACGTAGCCGAGCTTGTGGCCGCGCCACTCGACGCGCACCGCGTTGGCGTCGTGCGGGTTCTCCGGCTCGCGCACGAGTTCGAGCGCGTCGCCCTCGCGCATCAGCGGCCACAGCGCCGCCGCGGCGCCGTAGCGATAGCCGGCGAGCGGCGAGCTTTGCACCAGCAGGCGCACGCCCGCGCCGTCGGCGAGCGCCGGGGCAGCGGCGAGCGCCAGCGCCAGGCCCGCAAGGCCCGCCGCTTCAGCCTTCGAACGCATCGCGGATCCACCGGATGCGATCGCCGGCCGCGGATTCGACCAGCAGCACGTCGAAACGGCAGGGCGCCTCCGGCCGCCCGGCGAGCCAGGCGCGCGCGGCGGCGGCGACGCGGGCGCGCTTGGCGGCCGTGATGCTTTCACCCGCGCCGCCGAACATGGCGCCGCTGCGATAGCGCACCTCGACGAAGACCACCGTGCCGCGCTCCTCGGCGATCAGGTCGATCTCGCCGAAGCGGCAGCGCCAGTTGCGCGCGAGCACCCTGAGCCCGGCGCGCGCGAGCAGCCGCTCGCACAGTTCTTCGGCTCGCGCGCCGGCCGGGTTCATGGCAGGCTTAACGGCGGATGCGCACCCCCGGTTGACCCGTGCCCGGCACCCTCTACGTCGTCGCCACCCCGATCGGCAACCTCGCCGACGCCAGCCCGCGCGCGCTCGAAATTCTCGCCGGCGCCGATCTCATCGCCTGCGAGGACACGCGCACCTCGCGCACGCTGCTCGCGGCGCACGGCATCGCCGCGCGCACCATCGCGCTGCACGCGCACAACGAGCGCACGGCCACCGCCCGGCTGATCGCCGCGCTGCGCGAGGGCAGGAATGTGGCGCTCGTCTCCGACGCGGGGACGCCGGCGGTGTCGGACCCGGGGGCGCTCGTCGTCGCCGCGGCGCACCGCGAGGGCATCCGCGTGGTGCCGGTGCCGGGCCCGAGCGCGGCGATCGCCGCGTACTCGGCGGCCGGATTCACCGGCGGCCGGTTCCTGTTCGCCGGATTCCTGCCCGCTCGGTCCGCGAAAGCGCTCGATCAGCTCGACGTCCCCTGCCCCGTCATCCTCTACGAGGCGCCGCACCGCATCGCGGCGACGGTGCGCGCGCTGCTCGAGCGTTTCGGTCCGGCGCGCGAAATCGTGATCGCGCGCGAAATGACGAAGAAGTTCGAGGAAGTGGCGCGCATGAGGCTCGGCGATGCGCCGGCGTGGCTGGAGGCCGGCCCGCACCGGCAGCAGGGCGAATTCGTGCTCGTGCTGGGGCCGGGCGAGCCGAAGGCCGCGGCGCCGGCGCCGGATCCCGAGCGCGTGCTCGATGTGCTGCTCGAAGCACTTCCGGCGAGCGAGGCGGCGAGGCTCGCCGCGCGCATCACCGGCGCGCCGAAGAACGCGCTTTACCGCGCCGCCCTCGCGCGCAAGCGGAAAACGTAGAATCGCCGCCGTGGACCGAATCACGCTGCGCCGCCCCGACGACTGGCATCTGCACCTGCGCGACGGGCCGGCGATGCGCTCGGTGCTCGCCGACACCGCACGGCGCTTCGCCCGCGCGATCGTGATGCCCAACCTCAAGCCGCCGGTGACCAGGGTCGAGCAGGCGCTCGCCTACCGCGAACGCATCCTCGCGGCGCTGCCCCCGGGCATGTCGTTCGAGCCGCTGATGACGCTGTACCTGACCGACGACACTTCGCCCGAGGAGATCTCGCGCGCGAAGCTCTCGGGCCGCGTGCACGGGGTCAAGCTCTATCCGGCCGGGGCGACGACGCACTCGGAGGCGGGCGTGACGCGCATCTCGCGCTGCTTTCACGCGCTCGAGCGCATGGAGGAGGTCGGCCTGCCGCTCCTTGTGCACGGCGAGGTGACCGATCCGGCGGTGGACGTGTTCGACCGCGAAAAGGCGTTCATCGAGGAAGTGCTCGGGCCGCTCGTCGAGCGCTTCCACGGGCTCAAGGTGGTGCTCGAGCACATCACCACGCGCGAGGCGGTGCAGTACGTCGAGGTGACCGGCGCGAACATCGCCGCCACCATCACGGCGCACCATCTGCTCATGAACCGCAACGCGCTCTTCATGGGGGGGATACGGCCGCACCACTACTGCCTGCCGGTGCTCAAGCGCGAGGCGCACCGCGAGGCGCTGGTCGAGGCCGCGACCTCGGGCAATCCGAAGTTCTTCCTCGGCACCGACAGCGCGCCGCACGAGCGCGCGGCGAAGGAGGCGGCCTGCGGCTGCGCCGGGATCTACACCGCGCACGCGGCGCTCGAACTCTACGCCGTCGCCTTCGAGGAGGCGGGCGCGCTCGACAAGCTGGAGGATTTCGCCAGCCGTTTCGGCGCCGCGTTCTACGGCCTGCCGCAGAACGAAGGCACGGTGACGCTCGCGCGCGAGAAGTGGACCGTGCCCGAGACGCTGCCCTTCGGCGAAGGCACGCTCGTGCCGCTGCGGGCGGGGGAGGAAATCCCCTGGAAGCTGATCTAGCGCATCCGGCGTACGACGCGGTAAGGCCGTGGTTCGCGCGCCTTGCGGCGCCGACGCTTGCCGCGCTCAATGCGCTCGCCGAGGAGCGCGGCCTCGTCACCGAGAGCGGCCGCGCGGTGCGGTTCGTGCCGCCCCGGCCCGCCGATCCGTATTACGAGATCCACCTGTTCGAAACCGGCGAGGTGCAGACGCGGCCGGGAAACCGGCACGATCTGTTCAACGCGCTCGCGTGGCTTGCGTTTCCGAAGACGAAGGCGCGCATCAACGCGCTGCACGCGGCCGAGATCCCGCACGAACGCGGCCGGCGCGGGCGGCTGCGCGACCTGCTCACGCTCTTTGACGAGGGCGGCGCGATCGTCGCCTGCGGCGACGGGCGGCTGGAGGCGATGGTGCGCGAGCATCGCTGGAAGGAGCTTTTCTGGGAGAACCGCGCCCAGGTTCTCGCGCACGTGCGTCTCCACGTGCTCGGCCATGCGACGCTCGACATGGCGGGCGCGCCGTGGCCCGGCATCACGTGCAAGACGATCTTCATTGCCGCGGGCGCGGACCCGGATGCGAGCGCCTGCGCCTGGCTCGGTCCGGCGCGCCGGCCGGAGGAACTCGCCGTGCTGCCGATCTTCGGCTATCCGGGCTGGTTCCCCGGCAACGACGCCGAGGCGTTCTACGACGACGCGCGCTACTTCCGCCCGCTGCGGCGCGCTTCTGGCGCGTGAGGCGACGCCGTCGGGCGCCGGCACCCTTGCCGAGCGCCGCGAAGAAAAAACAGGGTCAGACCCTGTTTTTCGGGTTCGCCGTTAGGGTCGGACCACGTCCGACCCTGCTCCGCGCCGCTCAGGGGAACGCGGGAAAGCGCGATTCCTGCCCGCCGGATACGGCCTCGGGATGGCGGCTGAGGACGAGCTCGCGCACCTTCTCCACCATCTGGTAGGGCACGTCCACCATGAGCAGGACCTTGCCCTTCTCGATCTCCTCGTGGAACTGCTTGAGCCGCGAATTGGGCACCGCGGCGGCCGCCATGCTCGCCATCCAAGCGCCGAGCAGCGCTCCGACCACCGCCGCAATCAGCACGGTGACCAGCTGCGGGTTGCCCGCCGGCGGATACGCGACGATCACCGCCCCGAGCACCATGCCGCCGAGGCCACCGATCGCAAGGCCGATGCCGGCCCCGTGCAGGATGTCGGTCTTTTGCAGGTAGGTCGCCTCGCGAAGCTCGCCCAAGTCGGTTCCCCGTTTGGCGAGGAAGTGCATGTGCCGGTCTTCTATGCGCGCAAGGAGCAGGTCGTTCGCGGTCCTGCGGGCGCTTTCGAGGTCGGGAAGCAGGAAGTACAGGCGTCGGCGCATTTTCGACCTCCTTCCTTCTGCGAAGCCGCTGCTATTGAGACCTTCTACGCCTCGTTGAAGTGCCGCGCAACGCTGCACTGCGGTAAAATCATGCGCGGGAGCCGGCCAGGCAGCCGCTGCATCGTTTCGGTGCAGAGGAAAGTCCGGGCTCCGCAGAGCAGGATGCGGGGTAACACCCCGGCGCGGCAACGCGACGAACAGGGCCACAGAGACGAGTCCCGCCGGACTTGGCGCGACGCGCAAGCGGCGCGCCAAAGTCTCGCAAACCGAACGGGATGCGGGGCGGCGCGACGCGCAAGCGGCGCGCCAAAGTCTCGCAAACCGAACGGGATGCGGGGCGGCGCGACGCGCAAGCGGCGCGCCAAAGTCTCGCAAACCGACCGGGATGCGGGGCGGCGCGACGCTCAGGCGGCGCGCCAAAGTCTCGCAAACCGACCGGGATGCGGGGCGGCGCGACGCGCAAGCGGCGCGCCGGATCTGGCGGGGGTGAAACGCGGCAACCTCCATCCGGAGCAACACCAAGTAGGCAGGCGTTTGAGGCCGGCTCGGCCAAGCCTGCGGGTAGGTGGCTGGAGCCGGGGGGCGACCCCCGGCCAAGAGGAATGGCTGCCGCGGGCCGCGCTTTCGGGCGCGGCCCGGCACAGAACCCGGCTTATCGGCCGGCTCCCCGCTTTCGTCGGCAGGGGCGACGCGCGGATAAACCGCTTGCCGGATTGCCGGCGGCGGACTGATAATCCCTCCGCGCCCCCCTCGCACCTGCCTCCCTTGCAGAACCGACTCAGCCAGAACGACGTCAGCAACCGCGTCAACGTCGAGAGCCCGGCGGCGGTGCGCGATGCGATCGTGTCGCTTTACGCGGCGCGCTATCCGGGCGCGGACCTCGCACCGCTCGCGCGCGCGTTCGCCGACATCGAGGCGCTGTTCGCCGGCGACTATCCCGGCTTTCTCGCCTGCGATACGCTCTATCACGACCTGCGCCACACGCTGGACATGACGCTCGCCACCGCGCGGCTGATCGAGGCGCATGACCGCGTGCACGGCGAATCCGAACGGCTCGGGGCGAGGCGCGCCGTGCTCGGGGTGATCATCGCGCTGCTGCACGACTCCGGCTACATGAAGCGCACCAGCGAAGCGCACATCGAGAACGGTGCGGTGTTCACCAAGATCCACGTCACGCGCAGCGGCGAGTTCCTGCGCCAGTACCTGCCGACCGTCGGCTTCGGCGCCGAGGCCGAGCTCGCGGCCGAGCTGGTGCACTTCACCGGCTACGAGCGCGACCTCGACGACATCCGGGTGGACAACGGCCCGGACCGCCTGCTCGGCTGCATCGTCGGCACGGCGGACCTGATCGGCCAGATGTCCGACCGCATGTACCTGGAGAAATGCCGCGAGTTCCTGTACGAGGAGTTCGTCTGGGGCGCGGTGGCGCGCGAGCGGCTGCCCGACGGGCGGGAGATCGTGCGCTACGCCTCGCCCGATGACCTGATCTTCAAGACCCCGGGCTTCTACGAGTACGTGGCGCGCGAGCGCATCCTGAAGAAGCTCGGCGCCCCGGACCGCTACGCCGAGGCCCATTTCGGCGGCCGCAATCTCTATCAGGAGGAGATTGACCGCAACATGCGGTACCTGCGCGAAACCCTGGAGAGCGCCGACCTCAGCCGGCTGCGCCGGCTCTGCTACTCGCTGTCGCAGCGCCAGCGCAAGGCCGCCTGAATCCGTGGCGTTTTTCACGTTTCGCTGAAAAAAGCCCTCGGCCCCGGGGCCGACCCGCTTGCCAGCCGGCCCCCTCGCATGGCAAAAGCGGGCCATGACGAACTCTGACAACGGCGCGCACCGGCGCAACGAGCCGGCGCCGGCGCTCTTTCGCCTGCTCGCCGACAGCGCGCTCAGCCGCGCCGCACTCGATGCCTGCGGCTTTCCGGTCGCGCTGGCCGATGCGCGCGCCAAGGGTCATCCGCTCACCTACGCCAACGCCGCATTCGAGGCCGCGTTCGGCTATCGCCGCGACGAGCTCGCCGGCCGGCCGGCGATCACGCTGCTCTTTCCCGAGGACGAGTCGGCGGCAGGCATGTTCCGGCAGGCGCCGGCTCGCGTCGAGATGCGCATCCGGCGCAAGGACGGCAGCGCGGTGCTCGTCGAGCTCTCGATCGGCATGGTGAACGACGCCGACGGGCGCCTCACCCACTGGGTGCTCGCCTTCGCCGACCGCTCGGAGCTTGCGCGGCTGCGCGAGGAGCTGCGCCTGCTGCGCGCGCTCGCGGCGGCGCCTTAGGACTTCGAAACCTTTTCCACCAGCCAGCGCGCGGTGCGCAGCAGCCGCGCGTCGAATCCCCGCCGGCCGACGAGCTGGATGCCGATCGGCAGTCCGTTCGCGCCGCGCGCAAGCGGCAGCGTCACCGCCGGCAAGCCGGTGTACGTCCAGAGGGTGCAGAAGGCGGGATCTCCGGTCGAATCAAGGCCCTTGGGGGCGGGGCCGGGCGCCGCGGGCGTGAGGATGGCGTCGTAGCGCTGCATGAAGAGTTCGTCGAAGCTCTCCACCACCGGCCGGATCATCGCCAGCGCCCGCTGGTAATCCACCGCCCGCACCTCGCGCCCGCGCTCAAGGAGCGCGCGCAGCTTGTCCGAGAGCCGGTCTCGACCGGTGCGCCACTCGCGCTCGAGGTTGTGCGCCATCTCGGCCTCCATGATCGTGCGGTGCCAGTCCCACGCCTGGGCCGCGGAAGGAAAAAGCTCCACCTCCTCGCACTGCGCGCCGAGCGCCGCCACCAGCTCGGCAAAGGCTTCGCGCGTGTCGGGCTCGGTGCGCTCCCAGAGCGGCGTTTTCACGAAGGCGAACATCGGCGCAAGCGGCGGCTCCTCGGCGAGCACCGCGCCGAAGGGCACGCGCGCGCGCGGGCGCGTGTCCGGATCGCCCTCGTCCCAGCCGACGAGCTCCTCGGCGACGAGCGCGAGGTCTTCCAACGTGCGCGCGAAGACGCCGACGTGATCGAGCGTGCGCGACAGCGCCAGGATGCCGGTGCGCGGAATGAGGCCGTGGCTGGGCTTGAACCCGTACACGCCGCAAAAGGCCGCCGGCCGGATCACCGAGCCGTTGGTCTGCGTGCCGAGCGCAAGCGGCACCATCGTCGCCGCGACCGCGGCCGCCGAGCCCGAAGACGACCCGCCCGGGGTGTGATCGGGGTTGTGCGGGTTGCGCGTCTTGCCCGGGTGGAAGTACGCGCACTCGGTGGTGACGGTCTTGCCCATGATCACCGCGCCGGCGGCGCGCAGCCGCGCCACGACCGCCGCGTCGCGCCGGGGCGTGCGGCCGGCGTGCAGGACGGTGCCGTTCTCGGTCGGCATGTCGGAGGTGTCAATGATGTCCTTGATACCGACCGGGATGCCGTTCAGCGCTCCGACCGGTTCGCCCGAGCGCCGGCGCTCGTCGGCCGCACGCGCCTGGGCAAGCGCGTGCGCTTCGTCGAGGAACTGCCAGGCCTGCACTCGCGGTTCGAGCTCCCGCACGCGCTCGAGGCACGCGCCGACCAGCTCCTCGGCGGTGAGCAGTCCCTCGCGCATGCGGCGCGCGGCCTCGACCGCCGCTAGCGCGCTCGGATGGGCGTTCATCTCAGCGCCCGTAGAGCACGCTCGGCAGCCACAGACCGAGCTGGGGCCAGGCGTAGAGCACGAACATCGCAACGATCTGCAGCCCCATGAACGGCATCATGCCGGCGAAGATGGCGTTCAGCGACACGTGCGGCGGCGAGACGCCCTTCAGATAGAACGCCGCCATCGCCACCGGCGGCGACAGGAACGCCGTCTGCAGGTTCAACGCGACCAGCAGGCCGAAGAAAAGCGGGTCAATGTTGAAGTGCGGCAGCAGCGGAATGAAGATCGGCATGAAGATGATGATGATCTCGGTCCACTCCAGCGGCCAGCCGAGGAGGAAGATGATCACCTGCGCGAGGATCAGGAACTGCACCGGGGTGAGATCGAGCGACAGCACCCAGCGCTCGACCAGCTCCTGGCCCCCGAGCAGCGCGAACGCGGCGGAGAAAATCCCCGAGCCGACGAACAGCCAGCACACCATGGCGCTTGTGCGCGCGGTGAGGAAGGACGATTCCTTGAGGATCGAGCCGAGCTCGCGGAGCGTCCGGAGGATCACCGCACCGGAGAGGCGGCTGCCGGCCGGCGCCTGGCGCCAGTGCGCGATCAAGCGGTAGACGATGACCAGCACGAAGCCGCCGAAGGCGCCGACCGCTGCGGCCTCCGCGGGCGTGGCCAGACCGAACACGATCGAGCCGAGCACCGCCAGGATGAGCAGCGACAGCGGAAAGAACGAGGTAAGCAGGAGCTTGAACACCTCCAGCCGCTCCCAGTTCCAGAGCCAGTAGATGAGCGCGAGCGCCGCCAGCCCGAGCGCGAGCGCCACCCAGAACCACGTCGGGGCGGGCCGTCGCTCGGCCGTGGCCGGCTCGGCCGTGGCCGGCGCCGGTTCGGCGGGCGCCGCCTGCTCCTGCGCCGCCTCCGCTCCCTGGGCCGGTGCCTCGGGCGCGGCGGATTCTTCCTCCTCCACAGGCGGTTCCTGCACGCCCGCCGCCTGCTCTTCGCCCGGCTCCGCGAGGCCGACAGGTTCGGCCTCCTGCGTTTCCTCTTCCGCGGTGGTGGCCGCGAGCCCGGTCGCCTGCGCTCCGGCGGCCGCGGTTTCGATCACCGGCGCGGTGCCGGCACGGTACATCGCGAAAAGCAGCGCGGCGACGGCGAGCGCCGGAAGCAACGAGATCACGAGATGGGCGTACACGGTCCGCTTCGGCACCTCGCCGGCGCCGGCGAGCGCGCGCCAGAGTCCGACGAGCGCGTGGCGGCTGCCCCGCGCGAGCGCTTCGAGCGACGCCGGCAGCGGCACGCGCCGCTCGCTCTCCGGCAGCGGCGGCATCAGCTCGGGCTTGAGTTTGGCGAGCACGACGACGTAGGCGACGTACAGCCCCGCCAGCATGAATCCGGGAAAGAACGCTCCGGCGTACAGTTGCACCACCGATACGCCGGCGGTCGCGCCGTAGACGATCAGCAGCACCGACGGCGGAATCAGGATGCCGAGGCAGCCGCCGGCGGTCACCGCGCCGGCGGCGACCTTGACGTTGTAGCCGGCCTTGAGCATCGCCGGAAACGCAAGCAGGCCCATCAGCGTCACCACCGCGCCGACGATGCCGGTGGCGGTCGCGAAGATCGCGCACGTGACGATGGTCGCCACGGCGAGCGAGCCGGGTACGCGCGCGGTGGCGAGGTGCAGACTGCGGAACAGCCGGTCTATGAGCTGCGCGCGCTCCACCAGGTAGCCCATGAACAGAAACAGCGGGATCGCGATCAGCACGTCGTTCGACATCACCCCGTAGGTGCGCTGCACGAACGCGTCGAACACCTGCTGCACGGCCCGGTCCGGATCCACGCTGCGGTAGGCGAGCCAGGCGAAGAACACGCCCATTCCCATCAGCGTGAACGCCGTCGGGAAACCGAGCATGATCGCCACCACGATGAGCGCGAGCATGAGCAGACCGAGGGTCCCCAGGTCCTCCTTGCCGAGGTGGCCGTCCATCAGGTTGCCCCAGGGCGTCATCACGGCGACGGCGACGAGGATCAGCGCCATCAGCGCGAACCCGAACCACAGCTCGCGGCGCAGCTTCACTTCGCGGACCCCCCGCGCACGACGTACTCGTCGAGCTTCTGGATGTCCTCGTCCTTGACGTGCAGCTCTTCCTTCAGCTTCTCGACGTCCACCTCCTCGACGTCTTCCTCGCGCGAGGGCCAGGCGCCCTGCTTCAGGCAGATGATGCAGCGGATGATCTCGACGACGCCCTGCATCAGCACGAAGGCGCCCGCCACCGGGATCACCGTCTTGAAAGGATAGATCGGCGGGCCTTCGGCGGTGATGTTCGAGCGCTCGCCGATCGCCCACGATTCGGCGGCGTAGAAATAGCCCGCCCAGGTGAGCGCGATCACGCCGGGCAGAAAGAACACGAAGTAGAGCACGAGGTCAATCGCCGCCTGGGTGCGCGGGCTGAAGAAGCCGTACAGGATGTCGCCGCGCACATGCCCGTTTTTCGCCAGCGTGTAGGCCCCGGCCATCATGAACAGCGTGCCGTACATCATGATCATGCCGTCGAAGGCCCAGGCGCGTGGCGAATCCAGCACGTAGCGGCGGAACACCTCCCAGGTGACATGCAGCATGAGCGCCACGATGAGGAAAGAAAACGCGTGGCCGACCCACGTGCTGATCTTGTCAACGAAAAGCAGGACTTTCTGCATCGCAAACCCCTGCGTCCGCGCGGGCGCACATTGTGCCACCGCGTGCGCCCGCCCGCGAAAAAAAACACCATCCGGGGCGCTACCCGGATGGTGTCTAAAGCGTCAGGCTCGCGTCAGGTTTTCTTCGCGGCGGGCTTGGCGGCGGGCTTGGCGCCCCGGCGCGCGAAGTAGTGGTTGTACGCCATCTCCCGCCGGACGTTCGTGTCCAGGTCCCACTTCACCGCGCGCTCGGCAAAGGCGCGCTGCGAGGCGGCCACTTCCTTGAACAGCGGGTTTTCGGCGGACTTCTTCGCCTCGACCTGGTCGAATATCGCCAGCTGCCTCTGCAGGATCGAGGCGGGCGTCTTGTATACGCGCACCTTGTCCTTGGTCTGCAGCTCGATGTAGTCCTTGGAGTAGCGGTCCACCGCCTTCCACGACATGTCGGCCGAGGCCGCTTCCACCGCGTTCTCGATGATCGCCTTGATCTTCGCCGGCAGCGCGTCGAACTTCGCCTTGTTGAACATGATCTCGAACTGCTCGGCGTTCTGGTGGTAGCTCTGCAGCATGTACACCTTGGAGACGTCCGGGAAGCCGAGGATGCGATCGGAGGTGGCGTTGTTGAACTCGGCGGCGTCAATCAGGCCGCGGTCCATCGCCGGCACGATCTCGCCGCCGGGCAGCGCGTTCACCGCGCAGCCCAGGCCGGTAAAGAGGTCAATCGAGATGCCCACGGTGCGGAACTTCAGCCCCTTCAGGTCCTCCGGCTTGGTGACCGGCTTCTTGAACCAGCCGAGCGGCTGGGTCGGCATCGGGCCATAGGGGAACGAGACGACATTGGCACCGATCGAGGCGTAGATCTTGTTCAGCAGCTCCTTGCCGCCGCCGTACTTGTGCCAGGCGAGCAGCATGTTCGCGTCCATGCCGTAGGCGGGGCTGGAGCCCCAGAGCGCGAGCGCGTTCTGCTTGCCGTAGTGGTACACCAGCACCCCGTGGCCGCCGTCGAGGGTGCCCTTCGACACCGCATCGAGCAAGCCGAACGCGGGCACCACCGCGCCCGCCGGCAGCACCTCGATCCTGAGCTCGCCGCCGGTCATGTCGTTCACCTTCTTGGCGAAGTCGAGCGCGTACTCGTGGAAGATGTCCTTCGCCGGCCAGGTGCTCTGCCAGCGGAAGCTGATCGGCCCCTGGGCCTTGACGATGGCCGGGAAGCCGAGCGTGGCCGCGCCGGTCGCCGCCGCGGCCGCGCCGGTCAGGAACCTGCGACGCGAAGCTGTGTTCGTCTGCGTGCTCATGCGTTTCTCCTCCTTGAAATGAATGCCGGCGCGGGGCCGGGCCCCAGTCGAGAATGACGCAGGGATTCTACTCCCCGCGTTCCGACGCCCGCAAGGCGACTTCGCATCGTGAAACGGCGCATTCCCGGGCCACCGGCGGCGCGTCCGCGAGCGCATGGCCGCGCTTGTCGGTGGGGTGCCAGCCGACCACCGCGAGCATCACGAAAAAGCCGACCACGTAGGCGAGGGTGACGTGCCAGCCGGCGGCGAGCCAGCGTCCGACCGACCTTGCCTCCGGATACATGTTCGAGATCGCCACGCCGGCGGAGGATCCGAACCAGATCATCGAGCCCCCGAACCCCACGGCGAACGCCAGCATTCCCCAGTCGTAGCCGCCCTGCTTGAGCGCGAGCGCGGTGAGCGGGATGTTGTCGAACACCGAGGAGATGAACCCGAGGCTGAGCGTCGTCTGCCAGCTCGCCGGCGGCAGCTTCTCCACCGGCATCAGCGAGGCGCAGGTGACGAGCGAGAGGAGAAAGATCGAGCCCTTGAACGATTCGGGCAGCAGCGACCATTCGGGCCTGCGCCAGAGCGCAGTGAGGAGCAACGCCACCCACACCGCGGCGCCGATGACCGGAAACCGGTCGAGCAACGCCGGGAACTTCAGGTTCGCGACCACGTTGGCCGCGATGGCGGCAACCAGAATGATCGCCACGATCGCCACGCGCGCCCAGTCCACCGGATGCTCGGCCTGCGCGTCCCGGACGATCGGGGAAAACCGGTGCTGCTGCAACGACGCCGGGATGCCGCAGACCAGGAGCGCCACGCCCGCCGCCACGTAAGCGTCGAACACGACAATCGGGTTGACGCCGTCAATCCACATCATGGTGGTGGTGGTGTCGCCGACCACGCTGCCGGAACCCCCGGCGTTCGAGGCCGCGACGATCGCCGCGAGATAGCCGATATGCACCTTTTCGCGGAACACCGCGCGCGCCATCGTGCCGCCGATCAGCGCCGCGGCGATGTTGTCGAGGAACGAGGAGAGCACGAACACGATCGCAAGCAGCGCAAAGGCCCCCTTCCAGTCGCCGGGGAGAAAACGCGGCAGCACCTCGGGCACCCGGCTGCGCTCGAAGTGGTTGGAAAGGAGCGCGAAGCCGAGCAGCAGCCCGAGCAGATTGGCGAGGATCACCCACTCGTGCGCCATGTGCCGCGCGAGCCCTTCGAGGCCCGCTCCGGTCTTGAATCCGGTGAAGGCGAGCTTGTAGAGCACGATCACGGCGAGGCCGGTGAGCGCGACCTGCAGCGTGTGATGGTGAAAGAGCGCGACGCCCGCGAGCGTGAGCGCGAACAGCACGAAGTCCACCGGCGCGCCGAGCGAGCCGGCGACGATCGCGGCGATCAGCGCGCCGAGAAAGAGCCCGCGCTCGCGCGAGAGGATGCGCAGCAGCAGGCTCCGCACCGGCGCGCGATCCTCAGTGCAGCGCCTTGACGATGTCCTCGACGACCTTCTTTGCGTCGCCGAACACCATCATGGTGCGGTCCATGTAGAACAGCGGGTTGTCGAGCCCCGCGTAGCCCGCGGCCATGCTGCGCTTGTTGACGATCACGGTGCGCGCCTTGTGCACGTCTATGATCGGCATGCCGTAGATCGGGCTGCCCTTTTCGTAGGCGAGCGGGTTGACGACGTCGTTCGCGCCGAGCACGAGGGCGACGTCCACGGTGCCCATCTCGCCGTTGATCTCCTCCATCTCGAAGACGAGGTCGTAGGGGACCTCGGCTTCGGCAAGGAGCACGTTCATGTGCCCGGGCATGCGCCCGGCCACCGGGTGGATGGCGAAGCGCACCTGCACGCCCTTCTCGATGAGCAGGTCCACCATCTCCTTCACGGCGTGCTGCGCGCGCGCGACCGCAAGGCCGTAGCCGGGCACGATCACCACCGACTGCGCGTTCTCCAGCAGGAACGCGGCGTCCTCGGCCGAACCGGACTTCACCGTCCTCTGCCCCGCGTCGGCGGCCCTCGCGCCCTCCTCGGCGCCGAAGCCGCCGAGGATCACGGAGACGAAGGAGCGGTTCATCGCCCGGCACATGATGTACGAGAGGATGGCGCCGGAGGAGCCGACGAGCGACCCTGCGATGATCAGCATCGCGTTGCCGAGCGAAAAACCGATGCCGGCGGCGGCCCAGCCGGAGTAGCTGTTCAGCATCGAGATCACCACCGGCATGTCGGCGCCGCCGATCGGGATGATGATCAACACCCCGAGCATGAAGGCGAGCCCGGTCATCACGATGAACGCCGTCCAGTTGGGTTCCTCCGACAGGAAGAACGCGACGCCGAAGCCGATCATCACCAGCCCGATCGCGAGATTGAGCCAGTGCTGCCCCGGAAAGACGATCGGCGCCGAGGAAAACAGGCGAAAGCGCCGGCCCAGCCCGGCCAGCTTGCCGAAGGCGATCACCGAACCGGAGAACGTGATCGCGCCGACGAAGGTGCCGATGAACAGTTCCAGCTTGTTGCCCGCCGGCAGGGGATCGGGCACGCCGAAGGAGGACGGGTTGTTCACCGCGGCGACGGCGATCAGCACGGCCGCCATGCCGACCAGCGAATGCATCGCCGCGACGAGCTCCGGCATCTGCGTCATCTGCACGCGCCGCGCGACGAACGCCCCGACCGCGCCGCCGGCGATCATCGCCAGCACGATCAGGTCCACCCGGCCGCGCGCGACCACCGCGAGGGTGACCAGCACGGCGATCGCCATGCCGATCATGCCGTAGAGGTTGCCGCGCCGCGCCGTCGTCGGCGAGGACAGCCCTTTCAGCGCGAGGATGAACAGCACGCT
>Ga0073934_10003315_pt1 | contig 30074 bp, 26 predicted proteins | sample LarsenN4metaG_FD_76834 | JGI IMG/M metagenome (GOLD analysis project Ga0073934, IMG submission 76834) | Hot spring sediment bacterial and archeal communities from British Columbia, Canada, to study Microbial Dark Matter (Phase II) - Larsen... ... | reverse complement strand
GACGGCGTCCGTGCGGGAAGGCACGGTGCGGTCCTGGATCACAGGTGGCTTTGGCCTTCGAACCAAAGGAATCGGTTCGAGCAGCGCATGCCCGGGCTCTTCGCGCAGCAAGACGAGGTTGTCGAACACATCGGCCAGGTAGATCCCCCACAGCGCGTCCGGCCGGGGTTTGCAGGCGACCAGGAAGTATTTGTCGCTGAGCGGCCACGGATGCAGGAACTTCGGCCAGCTGTGCTCGGTAAGTTTGTCTTCGATCTTCGGCTCAACCGCTGGACCGGCCTTCGGGATTCTCTGCACGACCCCGTTCGTCTCGTGCCGGCCCTTCGCCGGGTCAAAAATGAACAACTCGCCGACACGCCCCTCGTGGTGACCGGTGACGATGCCAACGATCCTGGTGGCGTGGTTCGGAATTGGCCGGGCGAAGAAGATCGCGTTCGGCCAGTACGAATTGGCGCCATAAAATTCCATCTGGCCCGTGCCGTCCGGATTCATGGACATTAACAGCCGGTTCCAGATGTGCGGAGTATCCGTGTAGTCCCAGCGGAGAAACAAGACGCGGCCATTATTCAGTACTGCGGGCGTGTAGTCGTGGTCCTGTTCAAAGGTCAGTTGCTGAATGCGGTCTCCGTCCGGGCTCATCTTGTACGTCATCCCCACGATGACGCTGGCATTGCAGGGCACCCCTTGCAGCGGCGCCGTGGACAGGAAAAGGATCTCCCCGCTCGGCAAATACAGGCCGTCGTAGTTGTGGACGTCGGGATGCCGCGAAGGCGTGAGCTGCCGGAAACCTGTGCCGTCCGTGCGAACCTCGCAGACCTGCCAATTCCGGTTCTTGTCGGGCATCGAGAACAGCAGCTTCGAAGCGTCCCAATCCAGGTCCAGGTCGGCAACCAGCATGCTGGATTCCGGACGGAACAGCGTCCGCAGTGGCGCGGACGGTTCCCCAGGCGACAGCGTCGCGATCTCGTTGGTCCACTGATCCACGTTCGGCATGGTGGCGTTGTTCCAGGAGCTCTGCCGTGGCAGGCCCAGGTATTCACCCAGCCCGTAGCCTTCCCACTCAGCGCGACGCGGGTCCCCGATGGGTCTCCTTTTCAGGACCAGCAGGCGCTCGAACCTCAGCAGGGGATTGGCAAGCAGCGCCTGGCACTTGAGCGCTTCGAGCCTTGACTCAAGGGCAGCCACACGTTCCAAGGCAGCCAATCCCAATGGTGTTTGTGAAAGGGCGTTCTGAAGCTCGGCCTCGAGCCGTTCGACCTCGGCACGGTTCGTCCCCGGCAGGCCAAACGTTTCCTCCAGGTCCTGAAGCGCCGCCTTTAGCCCTGCGTAGTTGAATTCTGCGGCGCGCTGCCGGGCCGCGTTCAATTCGCGTGAGCGGCAGTACAAACGCCGGACTCTCTCCACGTCCGCCTGGGTGCGAACGGATTCGCTGAGATGCCTGGCCTCCGTTTCGAGTTCGGTCACTCGTGCGGCCGCGCCGGCGTACCGGTTGGCCAGGGCGCGCCAGTCATCCGGCTTCCAGGAGAACTCGAAAATGCGGTCTTCACGTTCCCATTCGATTTCGCGCCGTGCCGCGGCATCCTCAAAGTCCCGTGTGACAAGTTCAAAGAGTCGCTTGCCCGCTGCCGTGAAAGACCCCACCACACTGAACCGCACCGTTCCGTTCGTCCCCGCCCAATCATCCACCCCAATGAACGCCTCGAATCTGTCGAACTTTCCCTCCAGCGGCACGAGGATCACGCTGTGCGCCTGGACATTGATGCCATTCGTGTACCGAGTCCCGGCGATGCGCAGCATGTCGTAAAGCCCTGCGCGCAGGGTCATGTTCAACTCCGAGCGGCCACGCAGCACCCGGAACCGGTTCGTCGACAGCAACTCGACGGTGCTGTCCTTCGCTACCAGCCTCGGTTCCGCCCAGTCCCCGATCGGCCAACGCATGTCCGGGCAACCGGTGACGAACAAATACATTTCACGAGCGCCGGAGATGTCGATGCTGATCTTTCTGGCTGGCTCGCCGCCCCGCATCGTGGGGCTTTCGAACGGCACGAACTCGTCTTTCAGTCCGGTGCGCGAAAGCTCACGCAGGGAGGACAGCACCGTTTGGTGCCAGGTTGTCTCCTTGCGATAATACAACGGTGCATCCGCAGCCGGAAGTGCAGGGCATGAGATCCCGATGCTCAGGAGCAAAAATGACAGGCGAGACAATGCTGCACTCATAACGTGGTCGGGTCCGTCGTTCGCCTCAAGACAAGGAACTCGCTTCGCGAATCCCCGCTTTGAGGCTCGCCGCCGAACGGCCCTAACCTTGCTCGTTCCAGAACGGGTTGTCGAGACCCTCCCTTTCCATCTCCCTGTGTGCTGCCCGCAACGGGAGGCGGATCGGAACCCGGGAAGGGGGCAATTAGTGGTCCGATAGTTTCCTGAAGCGCGCCGGCGCAGTGCCGCCCTGGTTCATGCCTGGCCTGTTGTGGACTACTTTGTACCGGTGCCATTCCCAGGCCTTGTTCGGGGTTGGCCGGCCGGCGTCACGATCACGTGCGCGAACGGGGAAGTGTCTGGATCGTTCTGGCCGACGAAGATCTCCATGAACAACACCCGGTACCCGACGCCGTTGATGCTCACTTCGGCGGGGCGGTTGCGAAGCAAGGAAAGTTGGGAGACGACTTTTCGTTCCAGGTCTTCGATCCGCAAAGAAATCGTCTCGTCCGAGCCTTCGATGAGCGTGATTTCGCCCCGTCGCTTTTCGTCGCCGGGGAACTGAAGCCAGGCAGTGCCGCCCAGCGACATCCGGGTGTAGAGGGCCCAGCCGTCGGGGTTAAAGTGCGAGGGCTTGTCAAAGAGCGCCCAAGAGGTTTGATTCTCAAGCCCGCGCACAGGCGCAAAGCGCTCGCGCTTGCTGCCGGCGTGTCCGGAGAGGCGTTCCGAATCGCTTGCCTCACGAATCAGTTTGTAGCGGATCCTTACGGCACCGGGGTTTCCGGCAATTTCGAGAATCTGGACAATTCCCTTGGCGCCATCTCCGGTTCTGAACCAGTAAGGGTCCACCGTCGTCGCGTATTCCCAACTTAGCCTGCGCTTGCCGGCCACCCTCAATTTGAGATCGATGTCGCTCGCCGACAGGGAATCGAATGCGGCTCCGAACTCCGCGACGAAGACGCAACCTCCCAGCCTGCCGGCTAATCTGGGCGGCTCGTTTGGGACCAGGTTGGCGAGGGCGTCCGCACCGGTCTGCTTCATCCAACCTTCCAACTCTTGTTCGGTCCGATTCGTTCCGGAGTCCAATACCCTGCCGCTCTGAAAATCTATGAAACTGGTATTGTCGTCGCTCAGTGGCAAAAGCCGTTCGACTACCGGACCAAACACGTAGAGCCGGGCATCAGAGTCGGAATCCGTGACCACCGTGGGCCGTTTTGGCGGCCGGCTCATAAGAAGGATCACCCCGAACAGCAAGGCAATAATCCCGGCGAGAACGGCAAAAAGCGCCAGCGCGCCGCGGCGTTTTCCCAGGTTTATGGCCCAGCCGATCCTGGGAGCCCGCGGCCCGGGTTTGCCCTCCTGTGCAATTGTCTCCAAATCCGTCTTGAGCACGCTTGCCTGTTGATAGCGGCGTTGGGGATCCCTCTCCAGGGCACGGAGCACAACTTCATCCAGGCGCACATCGATATGGACCTTCTTTGAGGGTGGTTCGAGCTTCTTGCCGGGGAGTTCGCCGGTCAGCATCTGGTAAAACACCACGCCCAATGCGTAGATATCTGCCCGATGATCCACAGCCCCCGGGGCCTGTGTCTGCTCGGGCGACATGTATTGCGGCGTGCCCACGATTTTGCTGGCCTCGGTGAGCACCGGCGCCTGCTTTGCGCCCTGCTCGGCTTCGCTGCCGGGTGGGGTTGTTCCTGGGGCCTTGCCAGGACTGGCGAGGTTATCCCCCACGATCCTGGCCACACCAAAGTCCGCCACCTTCACGCGCCCTCGGCGATCGACGAGAATATTCTCCGGCTTGATGTCCCGATGAATGATGCCCTGGTCGTGGGCGTATTGGAGCGCGTCGCAGATCTGCGGCACAATCGCCAGGGCCTCCCGCGGGGCGATCAGGCCCGCGTTCATCAGCCTGCGCAGGCTCACGCCATCCACGAACTCCATCAGGAGGTAATACAGGCGCGCCGTTTCCTGCCCCGCCTGCCCGAACTCATACAAGATGACCGTGTTCGGGTGGTTGAGTTGGGCGAGCGCCCGCGCTTCCCTTTCAAATCGGGCAGCAAAGGCGGGATCCTTCTCCCGTTCCGGCGCCAGGATCTTCAAGGCCACAAAACGGTTTAGCCTGGGTTGACGCGCTTTGTAGACGACCCCCATCCCTCCACGGCCAAGGCACTCAAGGATTTCGAGCTGCGGGAAATGCTTCGCGATTTCCTCCGCCGCCGGCGCGCGCAGGGGCGGCGAGATCAACTGCGTGTCCTGAGATCCGGCTGGCCCGGAAATCTCCGTCGCCGTTGCCATATTCATCGCCATCAGGCATTTCGGACACAGCCCGCCCGGAGCTTGGGGCGACAGGGAAACCCCGCACTGCGGACAATTTCTGTTTGATGTCGTGCTCACACACGATCCTTACCGGTTCGCCGGCGTTTGTTACACGCGCAGGTGAAAACTCAGGGCCTGGCCAGGCTCGTTGCGAGGTGACGCAGTTCGTCCTCCAAATCCGCGCCCGGGGGCAACGTTTCCGCGACTTCCTCCCGGTATGCCACGCGGAACCTTTTCCGCAACCGGTGCACCGCCACCCGGGCGGCTCCTGCCTCGCACCCTAACGCGGCAGCCACCGCCGCGTAATCGAGCGCCTGGCGGGTGGCAACCAGGAAATCCTTCAGGGCGGAAAACTCCGCTGACTTTCCCGCGGCCGCATACTCCGTTTCCAGCCTGCGCAAGCTGCGATCCAGCAGCGTGAGCGCCCATTGCCGATCGAAGACAGCGTCCGCGTCCAGCGCGGGAGTCGGGTCCGCCGAATAGCGGCTGTCGGCGAACCGGGTGTCGATCGGCACGCGCGCCTGGTCGCCCCCGCGTTTTTGAGCCGAAGCCCGCCGCCATTCCTTCGCCAGAAAATGCTTCATGGCCGTGATCAGAAAGGCGCGCAGCCGTCCCTTCGCCGGGTCCACGTCTTCAATCCAGCGCCGTTCGAGCAGTTGCCGGAAAAACTCCTGCGTCAAATCCTCCGCGTCTTCTTTCACTCGCACGCGATGCCGCACATAAGCGTATAGAGGGAACCAATACGTCCGGCAGAGTTCTTCCAGCGCCTGGCGGGAGCGAAGGGTCTGGCCGCTGCCCGCGGCCAGCACAACTGACCAGTGTGTCGTGACAAACACGTCCTGCCTGGCTCTGTCAAGGGTCCGCGATGCCGCAGTTGTGTTCGCCATCGCGTTCTTCTTAACACTACCAGCAGAGGGAGGAAAGCGCGGAGCACTGGAGCACTCTTGGGTCATTTGTCCATTTGCCTCCGTTTGCGCGTTTGCCTGGGCATCATGGGCATCATCCAGCGGCTTGACGCAACCGCGCTGAAATCCTACGTTAATCACCCGTTCCGGTGGTCGTACCTCAGCCTGGTTAGAGCCCCAGATCCGCCCACTCTCAGCCCGCCAAACCGCGAAAAGGCCCGCCATTCTCGGACAGGTTTCGCGGTGTTTATTCTCGCATACGTTTTGGCTGATTGGCACCCGGCCGGCAACCCGTGGCCGCCGCGCTCGTGCTGAGGATTGCGGCGAAGAGGTGTCCAACTTCCTTTTCCAGCCCCGGATTCGCTGACGTGAAGAGTCTCCCCTTCCACTCCATGATGCACTTTTCGGCAGAAGGAATCCCCGAACTGACCGAGGCTCCTGCGCCGAGGAAAAGCCTGTGCGGTGTGTCCCGGTTGATCGAAATCGAACGCACAAACGCGTCCAATGGAATGCAGAACTCGGCGTTCATTTTGCTTGCTGGTCATTTCTCATCTAACGGTGCTGCCAAACAAATCAGGCTCGCGTTCCTCAGGAAGGTGTACGCGCGCCCCGTGGGTAATCGGATACGACAGAGTGTGCTTTATCACTTCCTCAAAAACTCCAGCCCGCGTGATTCGGCCTGAAAGCCAGCGCTTGCGCCAAAACTCTGCCAGCATCTCCGTGTGCTGTCTCGCCCGCTTCGCCGACAGGAAGTACTTCGGGCGAACGTCCAGTCCGAGCAGCACTTCCCGGAAGTTCTCCGCAATCGGCACGCCGTAAACGACGCGCTTGTTGCCGTGCAGCAGCAGCTCGTCCGCCGGCAACGCGACTTCCGCCAGCCCATCGCGCAGCTTCCGCATGAGCGGATTCACGCCCTCGCCGAAGATGCTGTTGACCTTGCGGCTGTCGTCACCGCGCGGAATCAGTGTCTCCAGGTAGTTCAGCGAGGCCGTGCTGAAGTGATAGGAACCAAAGCCCCGGCTCATCCCCAATTCGGTGTATTCCAGCATCTGCCCCGCTTTCCCGCCGACTGCTTCGAGCGGCACGCGGACGCGGTTGTATTGACTAGAGCCGACACCATACAGGCTGGTCGTGGCCAGCAACACGAGGTTCGGAGGCCGCACCACCGCCGCGCCCTTCATGGAGGATGCAATGATGCTCGATTGCGTCCCGTAGCGGGCGCGATAGAACTGGACGACCTCCGGGCTGGTGAGCATCAGGCACACGAGTTTCCCCCCAAGCAACACGTTGTAGGGTGCCACGGCCCCACAAATGATGATGTCCATCATGTCCACGCCCACGTGTTCCGCTTTCACCAGCCGCACCAACTGTCGAAGCGCATGTTTCGCCTTTGCATTCTCCAAGGCTTTGCGCAGTGCCGCCGCGGATTTGTCCTTCAGCCCGGCCTCCTGAAGGTTCCGCCGGATGCCCAGCAACATCGCGATGGTCTTGGCCCGCTTCCCGCGAAAAAACTGCGTCTGCGCCTGTTTCTCCCAATCCGGCTCGCCCGTCCCGTTGCCGTTCGTGTTGCTCTTGTGATCCGCCGCCGCTGGATAGAGCCGATGCGCCTCCGCCGCTCGCGCCGCTTCTTTGACCAAGCGGGCGATGGCATCCTCGCTTGGCTTGCGCAGTTCCCGGCGCTCAATCAGCCCTTCGGCAAGCAGGTCTTTCTGGTAAAGCCCCTTCAACAGCCGCTCAATCGAATCATGCACCCACCGGCACCACCTTGCCGTTGGCTTCTCCGCCAGCTTCTTGATGAAGGCATCCGAGTCCCAGCCAATCCACTCATCACGCAATGTCTGTTGCGCCATCGAACTGCCCAGTGCTGCAATGCCAATCACGGGATGAAACGGCGCGGCGGCATCGCGGACGAGCAGCATCATGGAGCGGCCCGGCAGGGATTTGTAGGTGCTGACCCATGTGTGGCGGAAGTAGCGCCAGATGTCGATGAGCTTCAGTCCGGTCAGCGGACACACGGCCTCCGCGTCCACGGCCTGAACGTAGGGCGCGATTACGGACCGAAGCATCTCCGCGCGCTTCTCGTCGGAGCACTCCTTCGCGATGACCGTCAGCTTCTTCGCCAAGTCGCGTCCGTCGCGCATCACTGAGAAGATGGACACCCACCCCGACGGACCAAGGCGTCGTTGCTCCATGCCCTTGATGAACTCGGCCACCGCCGGCTCGCGCAACTGGGCATCGCGTTCCAACAGGTGTCCCGCCCGAACGCGCCGCTTGATTTCGTCTGGCGTCTCGCCCTCGTTTGCCGGAGTCTCAATCTGGATTTTCTTCCTGCCGGGTTTGAGTTTCCATCCTTGCGCCACCACGTCCACCACCACACTGCAAGCGAATTGGAGGGCCAGTTCAGGCTTGGCCGCAACGCTGGGCGCCAACGCCTGGACCTCCTCGCGCGTCTGGTGGATCGAAAGGATGCCGCGCATGTGCGGAAGCTCGACACCGCCTATTCTGGCCGGGCGAGTGGCGAACAAAGCAGAGGGGCAAGGTAAGGCTCGCGGGCTTCCGGCGGCAGGCCAGAAGTGCGGAGCAACAGCAAGGATTGCGAAAGTGTCAGATAGCGGTAGCCGACTCCCATCGGATACCCCCATTCCAACGCGCGGCCATACACCTTGAAAGGAACCTCCTTGGCGAACTCGGTCAGGTTGTCCATAAGGAAAAGCGCGCGGACGCCGTGCTGGGCGTCCCAGAATTTGTCGAACGCCGTCTTTTCAGGCGGGTCAATCGTCGAAGCGCGGAACGCTGTCCAGATTCTCTCTCGCTCGGTCAACCGCTCGTCGGCGTCAGCCGTCGGCTTGTAGCCGGTTATGAACTGGCTGCCGCGAAAAGAGGCCAGGAGCCGGAGGTTCTTGTCTGAGTGGATGAAGACCGGTGCGCCCAAGGGCAGCACGGGAGGCGAGTCGTAAAGCAGAAAAGCCAGCGGCTCGCGCCGGGCCTGCCAGTTCTTCCAGAAATAGTCGGCAAAGACTCCGTCGCATTTCGTCCACAGCCCAAACGGCGCATCAAGCACCGGCGACTCGCCAGCCAAGATGCGAGCGAGAGCGGCGTCCAAGGTTCGCTGGTCCTCAGCCGACAGGAAGCGAATAGTCTGGAGCGCTTGGCCGATGTGTGCGCCGAACTTCACCGGCTTCCCCGTCTCGAATTGGAGAGCGCGGAGCATGCCGTCGCACGGGAATCGCTTTGCCAAGTCGTGGCTCGCACCCCGGTCCGCCTCGACGGCATACTCACCGAAGGACTTGCCGGCAACGCTGTCCGGAGGGTTACGCCGTTGGCTCGCAACCTGGAGCAGGCAAACGAAGTAGTGCTGGCCGTCATCCGGGCACCGCGAAACCAGCCACAGCTTCTCTCCACGCCCGATTTTGTGGAGGCGGTCCTGCCGGGAGTTGAAGCACAACGGCTCCGCTGCGAAGAAGCCCTTGCCATCAAGCCCTTGCTTATAGCTTTCCCACAGCATGTATGCGATTGCGTCCGCCATACGATTTGGATTCTCCCGCGTTTCAGTTTGCTGCTCCAGCCAATTCAATTCAGGCCGGCGCTGCCTCGGCCGCTTCCAACTCTTCCCCGAATCCCCGCTCGTGAAGCCGAAGGGCGAGGTCCAACTGGCTGGACCATTCCAGCCTCTCACCGCGGAGCGTTGCCTCAGCATGTTCAGGGGCGTGGAGTTCCGAGTCTGCTAGAACGCAGAGCATTAACTCCAATGCTGTCCGAGCCTTCGAGTTTGGTTCCGTTGCCTGGTAAACCTCGCTGAAGAACCGGTGTCGCGTGTTTATCCAGATTCGTTTTTGCGGCCCGAACCATTCCGGCCTAAAGAACGGCGCCCCTTCGAGCGACTCGAAGAGAATCACGTAGCACTTGGCCTGCGCCTCTTCCAACAGCTTCTTCTCGACCTCCTCCTTGGGCTTCTCGGTTTCCTCAGCTTCTTTCTCGGCTTCCTCTTCGACCTTCTTCCGCGCCTGCTCCTTCTTGCTGTCCGGCAGTGGCGTGCGCTCCTTGGCGAACTTCTCGGCTTCCGCCATAACCTGTTCGGATTGCTTGGGCAACTCGGAATCGGTCTTCGCCTTCTCCTCGTCTTTGGCTTTCTTGAACGACTTCCGCAGGGCGTTCTTGATGATGCTTGGCAGGCCATTGTCCATGAGCGCTTGCCAGGTGCGCTCGCTCAGGCTCACCTGCTGCTTGTTCACGGTGATGCCGAACTCCTCATCCAATTCCGGATCGAAATCGAGTTCCACTGCCCAGTTGCAGTCAGTTTTGCCATGCCTTAATTCTCTTTCCCTAACCAGATACAGTGGATGCAATACGCTTTTCCGCATTTGCCTCATTTGCCTGCCCGGATTTGCGTTTTGTGATGCTCCTGTTACGATGTCATGACAGTTCCATGGCGAAGCGCAAGGGCATCCCGGACTGTCTGGTTCAAACCTCAACCGGGTGGATGTATGGTGCCGGATTTTATCGACCAGATTAACGCAGGGGCCACGCCTCAGCCCGAGGTGGCGGTTGCGCTTAGCGTGAAATCGCCGGGCCCGCATTGCTCGCTCGGTGCGACTGACTTGCCGCCACCTTCGGCCAGCGGCGAAAACGGACCGAAGCGGCCCTGCCGCCAGGCTACACCGGACTCCCGGAGCACGAATCCCGCCGTCCTTGATGTCCCGGGCTGGTTTTCGACGGCGCTTCTGCACCGCTGGCAAACGTATCGGGAGGCGCTGAAGCGATGCCGCAAGGAAGTGTCGGTGGAAGAGGTGCACGAACTGCGGGTGGCCGCGCGCCGGCTGATTGCCCAGTTCGTTTTGCTGGACCGCTTGGTTCCGGGCGGCAAATCAGCCAAAGCCCAGCGACTGCTTCGTTGCCAGCTCAAGTCACTCGGTCCGTTGCGTGACATTCACGTTCAGCGAATGGCGATCGAACAGCAAGCCGATCGATTCCCCGTGCTTTCCGAATTGTGGAGGCAGTTGGAGAAGCGTGAACCTCGTGCCGCCAAAGCGGCGGCTCGAGAGGTCCGGGAGTTTCGCACCGGGAAGCTGGAGAAATGGATTACCCAACTGGTTGCGGAATTGAACGAACAGGCGAGGAGCAGTCGCAAGAGACAGAAATTGGAGGCAGCGGCGTTGCGCTGCGCCACCGATGCATTTGAGGAAGCCGTGCGGCGGCGGCGGTTGATTGACTTTTCTGACCTGGAAACGGTTCATCGCACTCGGGTTGCCTTCAAGAAGTTCCGCTACATTGTGGAGTCTCTCCCACCTGAGATGACTGGGATGGGCAAACGCCAATTGCGCGCGTTGGCCTTGTACCAGCGCAAAATGGGCAACGTGCAGGACGTGCACGTGTTGAGTGCGTGCCTCAGCGAATTCCTCGAGCGCAACGGGGACGCCTGGTGCCGGCTGAAGCCGTTCTCCGCCTATTTGCGGCGTCGCCGCGCGCGGGCGCTCAGGACTTTCCGTCAGTCGGCCGACAGTCTGTTCGGGTTTTGGCCTCCCCCCGCGGTAGTTGCCCGGCAAAACGCGCGTACACCGGCCGGCTCTGTCTCGTAGAAGGTCCTTGCGCTCCACGGTCAACCGAACCACAGGTAAGAGATGAAACGCGAAACACTCGAACAGCAAGTTGCCGCAGCGCGTGAGCAGGTGCGGATTCTCGAGGCCAAGGCCCAGCAGCTTGCGACGGCTGCCCGGACAGCCAAGGAAAAGGCCAAAAAGGCCAAGGGCAGACTCAAGCTTGCCAGGCGAAACGCCAAACAAATGCGCCGCGCCGCCAAAGAGGCCAAACGGGCCTATGCCGAAGCGCTTGACGCATCGGAGGCGGCCGCACGAGACCTTGCCTCGCTTGAAAGCAGAATCAAGAAGGCCCGCCAGCCCGCGCCGCAACCCGCTCGCAAGCAAGACACCGAGAAGCCTGAACGGTCCCTGGCCCGCAAGCTGGCCGTCCCCAAACCGCCTCCACAGCTGGATCACCCGGCGGCCAAACCTTTGACCCGGCGCGCAGCGCCAGCGGCAGCCATGCCCCCAGCCTCCCGTGGGACAAAGCGGCGGCAGCCGGTTGCCCCGCTGACGGAACCGGGCATTCATGTCCCACGCGACTTCGAGGTGACCCCAAGTACTGGCGGGCCGGTTGTTGACCCGGAGACCGCCGAATCCACACCCCCGCCAGGCAACCCTGTCAACGAGCCGGCTGCATAATCTGCATCATGGCGGAGCAACCGCCCGTGCTCCCGCGAGGTGACCGTGTTTTGCGCACGCGGCCCTTTCGGCGCAAAGTCCCCATCCCTTAGAGCGTGTTTGGAAAATGCGTTTGTGGTGTCCAGCCTTCAGGCTGCCACGCTCTGTTTCACAGCTTGGAATTCTGGGCTGCTACCGTGGGGGATAGTCCTGGTCTGCTTGGCCAATGGCTATCTGCTCCTGGCGATTCTGTTCCCGGCTTGCTGGCTGAAGTTGTTCGGCTGGAATCCAGGTTAGGTTGCTGCAGAGACGCTGGGCGGCACGCCGGCATCCCTATCTTCGGCTTCGGCGCCGCGAAAGCGGGTGCCCGCAGGCGCTTGCTTCAGCCCCATCAACCGCGTTGAGAGGGCAGCCCCTTGCAGTGGGGAGCCGTCATCACCTCTCGCGTTCTGCCAGCAACCGCCCGTCGTGTCCGACAAGCTGGACGTGAAAGCCCATCTGTCCGACTGCGTGAGTGGCGCACGAGAGGCAGGGATCGTAGGCCCGAATCGCCACTTCGATGTGGTTGAGAAGCCCTTCGCTAATCTCAGGCTTTCCCGAGAGGTAATCCCGCGCGACCTTGGTGACCGCTCGATTCATGGGCTCGTTGTTGTTCGTCGTCGAAACGATGAGGTTGCACAGAGTGACCTCATCGTTCCGGTTGACGCAGTAGTGGTGGAAGAGCGTTCCGCGCGGCGCCTCCACCAACCCGACCGCCTCCCCGCGGCGGGGGCCGCGAGTAACCAGATCGTTGCCCTGCAAATCCGGGTCCTGTAACAAATCGCGGACCACTTCGACGCTGTGCAAGAGCTCGATGTTGCGGGCCCAGTGATAGCACATCGTGACGTTGTTCGGCCGGCCATGGGTTAGCGCGAGGAATTCCTTCCGCGCAGCCTCAGCCTCAGGGGTGGGAATGAACGAGCACGTGTTCAGCCGCGCCAGCGCTCCCACCCGATACCAGCCCCGCTCGGGTCCAAGCGACTTGAGGAAGGGGAATTTCATGTAGGACCAGGGCCGAACCTCTTCGCCGACCACCTCCAAATAGCGCTGGTAATCGACATCGTTGACCAGCCGCTTTCCATCTTTGTCCACCGCGCGCAGCACACCGTGATACAAATCCAGCGCACCGTCTTCCTGGCGCACCAACGAGAGGTGATTCGAATCGAACGAGCCGAAAGGCAGCAACTCGACCAGGTGGCTCATGGTGAAGTCGCGCGCGATCTTCACCGCGTCGCGCGCCCATTTCAGCATTTGCGGCACATCTTTTAGCAGGGCGTCTCGCTCGGCCACCGACACGTTCTTGTTCACCCCGCCCGGGATCGCTCCGGTGCCATGGATCTTCTTCCCGGCGGTGATCTTAATGATCTCCTGCCCGAACTTGCGCAGCATCACACCTTGAACCGCCAGTTCAGGATACTTGGCGGCTACGGCAATAACGTTGCGCTGGGCAACGGGAGCCCCAAACGCGCTGGTCGCGGACCCATCAGTGCCGAACAGGAGGTCCGGACTGGCCAGAAGGAAAAAATGCAAGGCATGGCTCTGCAGGATCTGGCCGTAGTGCATGAGCCGGCGAACCTTCTCCGCCGTGGGGGTGAGCTGCTCTCCGCCGACAATCCGGTCCATCGCTTTTGCCGCGGCCAAATGATGGCTGACAGGACAGATCCCGCACAAACGCTGGACGATGACCGGAACCTCCCAATACGGCCGGCCGAGAATGAACCGCTCGAAACCGCGGAACTCCACAATGTGCAGGCGGGCCTCGGTGACTTCGTTGTCCGCATCCAGGTGAATCGTCACCTTGCCGTGCCCTTCAATCCGGGTTACCGGCGAAATGGTGATCTTGCGGGCCGGGCCGGGCGAGGTCGTTGCCGTCGTTGTCATGGCCAAGGGTCAGCTAATCGTACTTCAACCGTTCGTATGCCAAGGTCACCGGTTGCCGGGTCAAAAGGGCGAATACCGTGTCCCAAATGGCATCGGCGGGGGGCGGGCAGCCGGGGACGAAATAGTCGATCTTCACCACTTCGTGGCACGGATAGACGCGGTTGAGCAGCAGCGGCAGTTCCGGGTCGTTGGGCACGCTGCCTCCCGGGTTCCAGATGCCGGGCGATTTCACAAACGCTTGTTCCAGGCATTCGCTGAGCGGGATGTGGTTGCGCATGGCCGGGATGCCGCCGCTGATCGAGCAATCCCCCAAGGAGATCAGCACGTCACAGTGTTTGCGGAAATCCTCCAGCACGTGCACGTTCTCCTCGTTGCAGCAGCCTCCCTCGATGATCCCAACCGCGCATCGTCCATTAAACTGCTTGTAGTCGTTGATCGGCGACCGCGCGAACTCCACCAGTTCGGCCAACTTAAGAATCCGCTCATCAATGTCGAGCAGCGACATGTGGCAGCCGAAACAGCCGCACAGGCTCACGGTGGCGACTCGGGGTTTGATCGGGTTGCTCATTCAGGCAGTGGTTTCGTGGCCGACCTCAGCGCCAATGGGTGCCCAGTCGTAGGGCCGTTTCCCGATGGGTACGGCATAGCCCACGCGCTTCTTCATCAAGGCGCCACAGGGGCAGGAAGCAGTCACTTCGTCGGTCACCTCCAGGCTGGTGGCCGCCAGAGCTTCTCCGTTCACCTGCAGCCGCTTCCGAAAACCGCGGCCGACGAACTGGAAGACGTTCTTGTGGTCCAGTTCCTGAGAGACGCGCACGCAGCGACCACACAAGACACAGCGATTGTGGTCGAGATACACATCCGGGTGCGACAAATCGATAGCACGGTCCGGGTTCAGCAGCGGGAACTGCGGCGCCTTGATGCCAAAGCGGTAAGCCAGGGCCTGCAATTCGCACAGCCCGCTCTTCTCGCAGAACATGCAGTAGTGGTTCCCCTCGACAAAGAGCATATCCACGATGGCCTTCCGGAACTCGCAGATCTCCGCCGTGTCATTCTCAACCACCATTCCATCGGAGATCGTCTGCACACAGGCCGCCTGGATGCGCCCGTTAACACGCACAGAACAGATCCGGCAACTGCCGCCCGGGACGAGGTTTCGATACGCGCACAGTCGAGGGATGTAAATTCCCGCCGCCTCAGCGGCCTTAAGGATGGTCTGGCCGGCCTTGCCGGTTACCAGCCTCCCGTCGATCGTGAATTTGACTTCACTCGTCATGAGCGCTCCCGGTTAAACATACGCCGACATGCGGCCAGCCCGGAGTTCCGCGTCCACCACCGCTTTGGAAAGGTCAAACGTGGAGAGCAACCCGGATTTTCTCTCGCCCACCATATCCGCGTAAGCGTGGAAGTTCTGGAGCGCGCCCAGCACCGGATTGGGCGCGGCCTGACCCAGGCCGCAGCGGCTGGTCTGCACAATCACGTTGGCCAGCCGGCGCATATAATCGAGATCCGCGGGCTCTCCGGCGCCGCTGACGACCTTGTGGACAGCTCTCTTGAGCAGCACCAATCCCACCCGGCACGGTGTGCAGTGTCCGCAGCTCTCCTCGATGAAGAAATCCAGGTAATGCTCCGCGATTTCCAGCTTGTCGCGCGCCCGATTGAAAATAAGAATCGCGCCTCCCGTGGCCAGGTCGTCGTAGCAGATTTGCCCCCCGAATCGTTCCGGCCCGATCATCTGCCGGCAAGGACCGCCAATCAGCATCGCGCCAGGGTTGTCTGCCTCAGCCAGTTCCAGTAACTCGCGCGCGGTGATTCCGAAAGGGACCTCGTAAACGCCAGGCTTGCGGCAGTCCCCGCAGATCGAGAGCAACTTGGTGCCGGTCGTGCGTTCCGAGCCCATGCTGGCGAACCACTCCGCGCCCCGTTGCATGATCCGCGAGACGGCGCTGAACGTCTCCACGTTGTTGATGATCGTCGGGCATCCCCGGTAACCCTTCTGCGCCGGGAACGGCGGACGATTCTTGGGGTCCCCGCGATAGCCCTCGCAGGAACTAATCAGCGCCGTCTCTTCGCCGCAAACGTATGCTCCCGCACCCAACTGGATCCGAATGTCGAAATCGAAACCGGTCTTGCCGAGGATCGCCTTGCCGAGCAAACCTCTCTGGCGCCGGCTTTCCAGCACATCCTCCAGGAAAGCCCGCAGGTAAGCGTATTCCCCGCGCAGGTAAACGATCCCTGAGTCGCTGCCCAGCGCGTAACCGGCTATGGTCATGCCCTCGAACACCTGGTCCGGGCGTTCAGTAAGCAGCACCCGATCCTTAAACGTTCCCGGTTCGCCTTCGTCCGCGTTGCACAGGACGTATCTCTTTTCTCCAGGAGCACTACGGGCAAACTCCCACTTCTGACCCGTGGCAAACCCGGCGCCGCCACGCCCCCGCAACCGGGATGCCCTGATTTCAGCAATCACTGCCTCGGGGGTCAGTTGCACGGTCTTCTCCAGCGCGCTGCCGGATTCGAAGCCGTCGAAATGCACCGGCCCGCGCCGCCGGATATTGTTGCGCACCATCGCGTGGACCAGCGGATGCGCATTGTTGCCGTCTCCCACCATCGTGATGAGCTGGGGCGGGTCGAGATGGCGTCGCAAGTCCCGCACCACCTGGCGCGCGCGCTCCGGAGTAAGGTTGGGAATGACGACATTGTTGACCAGCGCCGCTGGCGCCTGGTCGCTCATCCCGATGCAGGGCGTGTGCGTCAGCGTGATGGCCCCGTCCGCGGTGGTTTCGCCCATGGTCACCCCCAGCTCCTTCGCCATCGCTTCGGCGACTGCCTCGTAACCCTTCATCCAGTCCACAATGTCGTTGCAGAGCCGGATGATCACCTTCCCTTGGGGTTTGACCGAGAGAAACGCGTAGAAGGTCACCACGCTTTCGACTTCCACGCGGTGAGAGTTGACTTCCCGCGCGATCACCTCCATGGCCTCAGTGGAAACGCAGCCCAACCGCTGCTGCACCGCCAAAACGATATCCAACATCCGGGTCCGATCGGAACCGTGGCGCCGACAGATGTCTTCGACGACGCTGGCCAGGGCCTGCTTCATCAATCCGCTTATACCGGCGGGGCAACAATAAGGCAACATCAAAAATGACTAAAATATACTTAGATAAACTGATTGCTTTTATCAGCGAAACTCGACCCCTTGTCCCATTCAAACTCCTTCACTTCATGGAGTGGCCGGACTCTTTGGCGGCCCCACGCTTTGCCGGTCCTCAGGAAGACAGGATCCGTCAAAAGAGCCCGGCCGGAGCAAGTATCTTGAAAAACGGGGGCGCAACGACGTCTGACCTCGCCCGCGCCTCCCGCGCCTGATTTGCTGCTTTTATCCGCACTTCTTTCTGCTATAATCGCTCTCGATGCTGCCGACCCAAAATCTGCATGTTAACGCTGTCATACGGCTTCAGACGCCCCGCGCGCTGAAAGCCGAACTGCCGGTCAGTGAGAACGCCAACCGCACCGTCGTTGCGGGCCGGCAGAATGTTACGCGCATCCTCACCCGGCAGGACCCGCGTTTCCTGGTGGTCGTCGGTCCCTGCTCCATTCACGACGCCGAGGTCGCGCTGGAATACGGAAAGCGCTTGAGCGCGCTCCGGCGGGAACTGGCGGGGCAGATGGAAATTGTGATGCGGGTCTACTTTGAGAAGCCGCGAACCACGATTGGCTGGAAGGGCTTGATCAACGACCCGCATCTGGATGGGTCGTATGACATCGAGACGGGGCTGCGCACCGCGCGCGCCCTGCTCCTCCGGTTGGCCGAAATGGGTTTGCCCGCCGCCACGGAGTTCCTCGACCCGATCATCCCGCAGTACATTGACGATCTTGTTTCCTGGGCGGCCATTGGCGCTCGCACCACCGAGTCGCAGACCCACCGGGAGATGGCTAGCGGCCTGTCCATGCCGGTAGGTTTCAAGAACGGCACCGATGGCGGCCTGCAGATCGCCGTGGACGCGATGGTATCGGCCCGGTCGCCGCACAGTTTTCTCGGAATCGATCAGGACGGAATCACCAGCATCATCCGCACAAGCGGGAATCCCGTTGGACACCTTGTTCTGCGCGGGGGGCGCACCCAGCCAAATTACGACCCCGGCAGCATCAGCGAAGCGGAGTCCCGGCTGGCGCTCGCCGGCTTGCCGCCCGTGGTGATGGTCGATTGCAGCCACGCCAACTCCGGGAAGCAGCATGCCCGCCAGGAGGAGGTGTGGCACTCGATCCTTGAGCAGCGGCTCGGCGGGACCACGTCTTTGATTGGGGCCATGATCGAGAGCAACCTTTTCGAAGGCAACCAGCCCTTTCCCAAAAACCGCGCCCATCTGCGCTACGGCGTGTCGATCACGGACGCTTGTGTGTCCTGGGAAACTACCGAGCGCATGCTCCGGCGCGGTGCGGAGTTGCTGGCCGACCCGGTCGAGGTTGTCGCGGGAATACCATGAGCACGGGACGGGTTTGACCCGTCCCCACTCGTTCAAACACCCGCCGTGGCTTGAGAACGGCGGACTACGAACCTGCCGCGCGTTTGGGCTTCTCGAGTTTGTGCGGGTATTTGCGGCGGAAACGGTTGCAGGACGCTATGTCCGCTTTGCCTTCATCATTCTCCCACACCTCATCATAGACCGCCTTGCGCGGTTCAGACCGCAGCGGTCGCTCCGTCAGCATGTCCCCCTTCTCGTTCGCGTCGATTTCGAAATACCGCAGTTTCTGGTTGCGGTCCCAGCGGTTGGAAAGGATGACCAGAACCTTGCGAATCTTGGTTTCTTTTTTCACAGCAACTTCTTCAATCCGGCAAAGGAGCGACGAGTGGCCTCCATCGGGGACAGGCCGTCGGGGTAGAGTTCCTGCTCCAGGGTGACCCACTCCGTTCCGCCATGCTGCACGCAAGCCTCGTAAACGGCCGCCCAGTTGACCGAGTCCTGGCCCAGAATGGGCTTCTTGGACTTGTCATCACCGAGGACTGCCGGTTTGAAATGCGTCACCCGGGTGCGGCCGGGGTATTTTTTAATCAGTTCCACAGGGTCATAGCCGGCGGCGGCGCTCCAGCCACAGTCCTGCTGCAGAACAACATCGTTATTCGTTCGCTCGGCGAAGAGGTCCCAGTATGTCTTGCCCTGATCCTTTTTGAACTCGGCCGTGTGGTTATGATAGCCGCAAAACATTCCCAGCGGTTTCAGCTTGGCGCTGGTCTCGTTGAACGTCTCCGCCAATGCTTTGCTCTTTTCCGGGTGCGTAAAATCACCGTCACCAGGGACGATCAGGTACTTGCACCCGAGCTCCTGGTGGAAGTCGATCGTTTTCTGCAAGGCTTCGCCCCGGAAACTGCCCGTCCCGATGTGGGTGGCGGCCGCTTTCAAGCCGAGGTCATCCAGGCGCTTGCGCAGTTCCTTGCCCTTGTTTGCATAGCCGTAATACCCGGCGAATTCGACCCCGGCGAAGCCCATTTTTGCCACCTCCGCCAGAGCGGCATCGAAGTCTTTGGCGCAGTCTCCGCGGACAGAGTAGAGCTGCAGCGAAAGCGACGGCTTTTTCCCTTCGGCACGAGCCCAGGGAGCGACGCTCAGCGCGACAGCGGCCAAACCAGTTCTTTGGATAAAGTGACGGCGAGATAAAGATGTCATGGTATTCAAGTCAGGTTGCATCGGACCCCTGACGTCTAACAGAACACGCGCGGTCTTGTCCATCGAACTTTTCACTGGCGTTTGCGGCCTAAGCTGTTACTTACTCAAGCCATGCAATCCTTCCTTTTTGCCGCCGCCATCCCCGGGCTCTTGCTGCTGCTGGCTCTGACAGGCGCCGATGCGCGGGCGCAGGAACGCCGCGGCGGACCCGGCGGAGGCGCCCGTGAACCGCGCATGTTCGCGGTCTCCACCCTGCCGAAGGACGAAACGGAAAAGAAGATCCTGGCGGTGCTTGACGACATGGGCCGAACCCAGCGAGCCGGGAACATGACCGTGCCGGAACAGGATGGGCGCATCCTGCGCCTGTTTACGGAAGCTGTGAACGCCAAACACGTGGTCGAGATCGGCACTTCGATTGGCTATTCGGGAACCTGGTTCTGCCTGGCGCTCCAAAAGACGGGCGGCAAGTTGACCACCTTCGAAATCGACGCGAACCGGGCGGCCAAGGCCCGCGAGAACTTCAAGCGCGCCGGAGTCGACCAGATGGTAACGCTGGTCGAGGGCGATGCGCACCAGGAAGTCTCCAGGATCAAGGATGAAATCGATGTGCTGTTCCTGGACGCGGACAAGGAGGGCTATATCGACTATCTGAACAAGCTCTTGCCAAAGGTCCGCCCGGGAGGGTTGGTCATTGCGCACAACATCGATGAACGGATGGCGCACCCGCCATTCATCAAGGCGATTTCATCCAACCCGGAGCTTGAAACCGTCTATCTGAACCTCCAGACCTCCGGCATTAGTGTCAGCTTGAAGAAACGGTAAACGGCTCCCATGGACGCCTCCCATCCTTGTGTCAATCCCCTCCGGTTGTTCGCGCTTATGAAGGAAGTGGGGAGGCATGGCCCTGCCTGAGCAAACCCCCGCCCGGGCGCCCAAGCCGGAGTTGACCCTGTTCGACTCCACCAGCCTCATCGTCGGGATCATCATTGGGGCCGGGATTTACCAGATGGCTCCGGATATCGCGAAAGGGGTGGGGGGCCCCTGGGGTGTAATCGGGATCTGGGTCCTTGGCGGCCTGCTCTCTGTTTGCGGGGCGTTGAGCTACGCCGAACTGGCCACAACCTATCCCTTCGAGGGGGGAGATTACGTCTACCTTAACCGGGCCTATGGATCCTGGGCCGGGTTCCTTTTTGCCTGGGCTCAGTTTACCGTCGTCCGGCCGGGAGACATCGCGGTAATGGCCTTTGCTTTCGGCACGTATGCGAAGGAAGTCTGGAACCCGTTTCAGTCGCCCGTGCTGGCGCAACAAGTCTACGCCGTGGCGGCAGCCTCGGTCCTCACCCTGATTAACGTCCTGGGTGTGCGTGAAGGCAAATGGACGCAAAACCTGTTGACGACCGCCAAGGCCGGGGGCTTGCTGCTCGTGGTGGTGGCGGCGTTCTCGGGCGGCGGGGCGGAGGCGAGCGCCGCCGGAAACCAGGGGGGCGGGTTGCCCGCGAGTCTCGCCCTGATTTTTGTGCTCTTTACTTACGGCGGCTGGAACGAGATGGCTTACGTCGCCGCTGAGGTGAAGGACCCGCGGCGTAACATTGGACGCGCCCTCATCCTGGGAACTGCGGCCGTAACCGTGCTGTATTTGCTGGCGAACCTGGCTTTCCTGCACGCGCTTGGCTACACCGGCCTGGCCGGCTCATCCGCGGTGGCAACCGAAACAGTCGCCCGCGTGATGCCGAAGTCGGCAGCGATCCTGGTCAGCGTGCTCGTCTGCGTCTCGGCGTTGGGTGCCGTCAACGGCCTGGTGTTTACTGGTGCGCGCATTTCCTACGCTGTGGGGAAGGATTACCGGATGTTCGCCGCCCTGGGACGCTGGCACCCAAAATTCGGGACCCCGGCGTTTGCCCTCCTGCTGCAGGGCGCGATTGTTGTGGCCCTGATTGTCATTCTGGGCACTTTCGTCAACGCCGTGCTGTATACGGCGGCCACCGTATATTCCTTTTACCTCGCCTCCTCGGCAGCCGTGCTGGTCCTGCGTCGAAAGGAACCAAACACTCCGCGCCCATTTCAGGTCCCCGTCTTTCCAGCTCCCACACTGCTCTTTTGCGCGGTGTGCGTCTTCCTGATTCATAGCGCGGTAGTGTACAAACCGGTGATCGCGCTGGTCTCGCTGGGTCTTCTCGTGCTGGGCGGCCTTGTTTGGCGCATTACCAGGGAAGGGGACCGGCCCCCGGTCTGATCAATGGACGGGCGACTCAACCGCTCCAGCCTGGCCTCTCGCCTGACTGGGCTGGCTGGAAACGGTTACGATGGGATCGATTTGGTGACGACGCCGTCCACAGGCCAGTTTCCTGACGGCCCGCACCGAGCTACTTCAACTTGAACGTGCGGCGCTGGTCTTTCCACTCCACTGTCACGTTGGAGCGGCCGATTTCGATAACTCGCGCCCCCAGAATCAACTCGTTTACGTGGACCATCTTGCCGTTAATAATCGCGGCCGGCTTATTGGCGGTCATGAAGACTCCTTGGAGCTTCAGTTCCGGGAAAACAGGCTCTTTTGGAGGCTCGGGCACCGCCATTGGAGGCGTTGCGGCCACGGGCTGGGTTCCCGCGTCTGGCACGCTGTTGGAAGGCTGCTGCGCTACCGCAGGAGGCAACTTGGCGGGTTCCGGGGTGGAAGCAACGGGCGCCGGGGCCGGTGCTTTGGCGGGAGCTGGCGCGACCTCCACGGGCTTCGTGGTTGTCACTGGGGTTAAGGGCCGGGCCTGGACCTCAATCGGACGACTACTCTGTTTGTCGGCTTTTGGCGGACTAACCGTTGTTGTGGCAGAGTCTTCTGAGAACTTCAGCACGAGGCCTCCGATGACCATTACCGCGGCGAGTGCCGCCCCAACATAGAGCCAGGAACGACCCCCTGCGCCGACGGGCTCGAGTTCCTGATCATCCGAAGGAACCTCATCCCTGTAACTCTCGGCCGAAGCTGGCACGTCAGACGTGGCTCCCCCAGCGGGAGCGTTCGCGGCGGCAGCCGGTTCACTTGCCGGGGCTGGGACGGGTGCCGGAACCGCCTTCGGTGTTCGGACCTCTGGCATGGTGAAATCCTGCGTCTTGACGGCCTGACGCCAGGAGGCCAGGCAGTCAAGTACCCCAACCTCTTCGAGATACGTTTCGTCCAGTACCGGGACCGGAGTGTCCTGTTTTCCACCCATCTCGTATTCCAGCACGTTGGCAACGTGCACGGCGGTAAGGGCGGAGAACTCCCTGTGTTTGCTGTGAGACGGATAGTGGTGCAGCGCCGCCGCTTCCAGCAGTTCCAGCGGCATTCCCCACAGGCCGAGGAGGTAAGCGCCCACTTCACCGTGAGTTGCGCCGAATATTTCCTTCTCGATATCCCACAGCGGCATGTTCTTCTTCAGGGCGAGTGACTGCACCCCCCGATACTGCTCGTCGAAATTGGCTGCCAGCACGACCTTGCCCATGTCGTGCATCAAGCCGGCGGTGAAGGCTGTCTCCGCCATAACCCGCCCACCCGTGTGCATCATGACGATCTGTTTGGCGTGTCGCGCCACTTCCGTGCTGTGTCTCCACAGTTGGTCGATGGAGAAATGGGCCGTCTTCAGCTTGTCATAGTGGGCCAGCATTTTAATGGCGACCACCATGGACTTGAGCGTGTCGAACCCGAGAATCCCGACGGCTTGCGCCGGGTCGGTAATCTTGTTCGGCAACCCGAAGTAGGCCGAATTGAGCACCTGCAGGAGTTTGGTGGTGATCGCCATGTCTTTGGTGATGATGGCGCCTACTTCTTCCGTGGTGGTGTTGGGCGAGCGAAGCGCGGCCAGCAACTCAATGTAAATCGTGGGGGCCGTCGGGAAGGAGCGAACCTTGGCGACCAGGGAGCGCATGCTTTCGCTGGCAATCCAGTTGTCGAGATCGAGGGCGCGCTCGATCGTCTTCTTCAGGTTGGCGCGATCCAGCGGTTTGGTGAGAAACTGGTGGGCGCCCAGCACTTCCTTCATGACGCGGGCCCGGTCGTCTTCGCTGGCGAGCACGAACCGCACGATATCCGGATAACGCTTGCGGGCCTGGTTGAGCAGTTCGGAGCCGCTCATCTCCCCCAAATCGAGGCCGGCGGCAATGACGTCGCAGGGCCGGTCTTTGAGCGCGGCTATGGCGCTGGGGCCGTCGCTTGCCGTCGTGACCTGCCACTGTTCGCCAAGAGCCTGGCTGAATTCCTGTGTTACTCGCGGGTCCGCGTCCGCGACCAATATGCGCTTCTCACCCATAATCAAAGTTCCCCGGCGTTCCACCCAAGTTAATGCCGCAGTGCACGGATGCCGTGTCGGGGCGTAGACGGAAACCGGGCGCTGCTAATTAGGGGAAGCGCAGCAGCCTATGTGCCAGTAACCTGAGGCAAAGAAGCCGGGGTGGTACGTGGATTGTCAGCCCAACAGCCGATGAAACAGGGGCCGCTTCATTGTGGGGCCGGCCAGGATGCGGAAGTCTCTGTTCAACAGCTTGTTGGCTCTCCGGAGGTAATAAGCGCAGAGCACCAGGTGAGCGATTCCCCACAGTCCAACGATAATCTCCACGTCGGGAAAACGCATCGGTCGCACGGTTCTCCGGAGCCAATCAAGGCAAAAGAGTCCACCAAAAAAGAACAGCCAGGGCAGTGCCCCCAGCTTCCAGGCGAGCGTCAATGTCGCGCGCAGGGAGTTGCCCGAGACCAATCCCTGGCAAAGGCCAACCCGCGCCATCGCATACGACTGAACGACCATGACGATGGCGCCCACAGCGGCCAGCCAGTTCAGGTCCTTGTCGATCCGGTTGACCCGCGCCTGGTATTGCAGCACTCCGAGGGCTGATAGTGCGAGGAGCAGCAGGAACGGCGGCCCGAACCTCCTCAGGAGGGCTTGCATATTGCCCGCCACGACGACCCGGCTGGGCAACGGCGTGCACAGCAGGAGTTCCAGGGCGCCCGAATGCTTGTCGTCGGCCAGCCGCCTCGGGGCGTCGATGGCTACCCAGAGGCAGAAAATGTAGTGAGCGAACATCGGCCAAAGGATGACCAGGTCGTTATTCGGCCAGGCACGGGGACTGCGGAGATTTTCGAATAGCCAATAGAGTGTGGCCACTCCGAGGGCCAGCCAGAGCAGCCGGCCTTGCAGGACCTGACGGGATTCGAGCCAGCACACGGGGTTCGTTTCCAGGTGGCGCCGGTGCTGGTTGCGCCGATAACTCGACCGCGTGCTGAACCGCTGGACCGCGCGACGCCAGGCGCGCACAACCGCCGTCTCGGGCAGGTCGCGCCAGGCACGCGCCGCGCACGCGCAAGCGATGCCCACGAGCGTCCAGCCCAGCGCATGCGTCGCCGACATATTGACCCAGAATCTCCAGCCGGCAGCCCCCGTTCCCAGGACCAATTCCATGGTGTAGAGCGGGCATACTGCGAGTAGAAATGGCGCCAGGGCGTGCCCGGGCCCAAGGTTGAACATCGCTTCCAGGAACCACGGCACCAGGAGCGTCAGAATTCCAAGGAATGTCAGCGTCAGGCCCAGTGCGGCGCGGCCGCTTTGGCAGAATGCGGATGCACAGATCCCCGCAGCGAGTGAGAGGAACGCCAGGTTGAAGGCGGCGCATCCCGCGCTTCCCAGGGTGGCGAGGGAGACTCCTCCAAGCAGCATCGGGACGGCCGCGATGGGCAGCACCGCCGCCAGCCCGAGCAATAAATCGAGAGAGGCGGCAGCCATTTTCCCGAGGACAATGTCGTAGCCCCGCAGCCGGGTCAGGTAAAGCAAGCCAAGGGTGCCTTCGCGGCGTTCGCTGCTCAGCGCATCCACTGTGGTTAGCGGCCCGGCGAGCAGTCCATAAATCATAGTCGCGCCCGCCAGCCCGGCAAAGATGTCGCGACCAAGTGAACTTGGAGGCTGATACGCCGAGGCCACGACCATGACAAACCCGAGGATTAGCATCGCGAACGCGGCGACGAGCAAACGCCGCCACCAGCAGCGCGGCTGGCGCGCGAGGGTTCGCATCTCGCGTTCGACAACGGGCAGAAAGATCACGTCCCTGTTTAATCGTTCTTCCTGATACAGGCAGTCTTTTTTTCAATTCACCCCGTCCCGCGCGCGTGATCTATTCTGAGAGCCATGAGAATTGCCCAGGTGACTCGCCGTGTGCTCCCCGGGATGGCCGGCGCGCTTTGCGTGGCGGCTCTGTTCCTGCCGCCGCACGCCTCGCCAGCCCCGGAGAAGTCCGAGTGCGTGGTGCTGTTGCATGGGCTCAGCCGCTCGCGTTGGTCGATGAAATACGTGGAATGGCGCCTGCGGAGGGAAGGCTACTCGGTGGTCAATGTCTCGTATCCGAGCCGGAGAAACACCGTGGAGGACCTGGGACGATGCTGGTTGCCGAAGTTGATCGCCGCCCGGGTTCCGGCAGGATCCGCCATTCACTTTGTCACGCATTCCATGGGGGGAATTGTGGTCCGCAAATACCTGGAGGAAACGCCTGCGGTTCGGGTCGGGCGAGTTGTCATGTTTGCGCCGCCGAATTCGGGATGTGAAATTATCGACCGCCTGCGCCGCCTCCGAGTCCCGTCAAAGCTGCTCGGGCCGGCGGCCGCGCAGTTGGGCACGGACGCCGCTTCCGTTCCCAGGCAGTTGGGTCCGCCTGGGTTCGAGTTGGGCATACTTGCCGGGAACCGTTCCTGGAATCCGCTCTTTTCAGCCTGGCTCCCAGGCCCGGACGACGGAAAAGTATCGGTCGCCAGCACCCGGCTCCAAGGCATGAAAGCCCACCGGGTGATGAGTTGCAGTCATGCCTGGCTGATGTGGAGGAAGGGACCGGTGGACGAAGTGCTCCGGTTTCTCAAGGAAGGCTCCTTTTCTCCCGAGCCGAACGGCCGAAGTGGCACCCGCCAGCCGCGCCCCGACTCGATGGCCCCTTAGCTCGCGGACCGCGGCTTCGAGCCGCCAGACGCAGGTCAAAACCAGGCGGTAGGACAACGAGCCATGCCCGAATTTCATTTCGGCTTCGCCGCCGCCTTTGCTTTCTCGGCCTCGAGCCGCGCGTCGACCTCGGCCGCGTCGGTTGGATGGATCTTGTGGAAGTAGGAGTTGGGTTTCGCCAACGCCCGCTTGTCCAGGAGCAGACCGCCAAAGCGATCCGGCGTGCTCAACTCGAATTCCACATCCATCTTAATCGCATCGAATGGGCAAACCTCGACGCATATTTGGCAGCTCATGCAGACAGACAGGTCGATCTCAAATGACTTGGGTTGGAACTGCAGCTTGCCGGTGTAGTCCGGCTTCTTCGCGGTGTCTTTGACGATGTAAATGCACTGCGGCGGACATTCCTTCTCGCAAATGAGGCACGCGACACAACGCAGGCCTTGTTCCCAGTCCGGCCCGTCGTAGACCAGGAAAGGAAAGCTTCGCGCCGCTTCCTGTTGCGGCAGTCGTTCTTCCGGGTATTGAACGGTCGTCAACCGCTCCTCCCGCACATAGCTGCCGACGAAATTGCGGGCGGTCTCGGCCAGGCCTTTGGCTATTCCTTTTCCTAACATCGTCTCTAACGGTCCACCTCACCGAGCACAATGTCCACACTCCCCAGGATAATGACCACATCTGCCACGTGGTGTCCGAGACACAGGTCCTCCAGGACGGTGAGGTTCACAAAGCTGGGCGGACGCACACGGTAGCGGTATGGGTTGGGGGAGCCGTCGCTGATCACGTAGAAACCGAGCTCGCCCTTGGGCGCTTCAATGCGGCCGTACGATTCCCCGGCGCGCGGCCGGAAGCCGCGCAGTTTCGCTTTGGGATCGATAATTGGTCCGGCCGGGATCTCCTGAAGGGCCTGGCGCAGTATCTTAACGGATTCTCTCATCTCGAGCACCCGGACCATGTAACGATCGTAAACATCGCCGTGCGCCCCGAGGGGAACGCGGAAGGAAAAACGGTCATAGATCCCGTACCTGTCAACTTTGCGGATATCGTAGTTGACGCCGCTGGCGCGCAACATGGGACCGGTGATCCCGGCGTTCACGGCGAGCGTTGGCGGCAGCACGCCGACCCCCTGGGTTCGCGACAGGAGGATTTCATTCCCGCTCAGCAGGGCTTCGAACTCGTCCAGAAACCGGGGAAAATCGTCAACAACCTTGCGGGCCCGCTCGAGCCAGCCGCCGGGCAGATCGCAGCGGCAGCCGCCGAACCGCATGTAGTTGCACATCATGCGCGCCCCCGTGAGGGACTCGAACAGGTCGAGGATTTTCTCACGTTCCCGGAACGCATACATCAGGGGTGTTCCGGAGGCGCCCATATCCTGCAAAAGGAACCCGGCGAGCGAGGCGTGGTTTTGCAGGCGCGTCAGTTCCGCCGTGATCACGCGAATGTACTCTGCCCGGAGTGGCACTTGCAGGCCGGCCAGTTTCTCCACGGTCAGCGCGTAGGCCCAATTGTTCGTCAACGAGCAGAAGTAATCCAGCCGATCGGTGTAAGGCATCGAACCCAGGTAGCTGGTGTTCTCCCCGATCTTTTCATGATTGCGGTGCAGATAACCAAAAACGGGTTTGAGTTTCACGACTCGCTCGCCCTCGAGCACGACGTCCATCCGAAAGACACCGTGAGTGGAGGGATGCTGCGGGCCCATCGAGACCTCCAGCAGCCCATCCGTGGATGCCGCTCCGGACCTCGATTCCATGCCGGGAAGCACCCGCCAATTCGCGGAGTTGGGCGGAGCCGCGGCCGTTTGGCCAGGGGGCATCGCTGGCGGGGGAGGGTTCATTCCGGTTTGCGGTAGTGCGGGCGAGCTCGCTCAAGCACTTCCCCGTGCGGCGTTGGCTCGTATTCGAAATCGTCCGGCTCAACGTAATCCTTTCGCATGGGATAATCCCGAAACTCGTCCCACATGAGGATCCGGCGCAGATCCGGGTGGCCGTCAAAGATCACTCCGTAAAGGTCGTATACCTCGCGTTCCTGGAACTCCGCCCCCCGCCACACCGGAGTGAGGGACGGCAAGTGAACCCCTTCGGCACGATCGCGCGTGCGCATCCGGAGAATCAGCGGACCGTGCTTCAGTTGCATCGAGTAGAGATGGTACACGACCTCCAGGCAGCCCGGGATCGTGCGCTCCGTGGCGCGTTCAATTTCGCGTTCGACGCCATCGATCACTTGCTTTTCACGGTGCTTCTCAACCACCGTGCGCGCCGGCCAATCGATCCCGGTCACGTTCGAAGCATAATCAAATCGCAGGTCCGGCTGGTCGCGCAACCAGGCGGCGATTTCCCGGGCGCGCGCCGGATCCGACAACAGCAGCGAATCCTGCCCCGGTGCCCCCGGATTTTTCACCACTTCGAGGCGGGCGGACGGAAACGCCGCCTCTATCCGGCTCTTGAGCTGTTCGAGGTTCAGCACGCGCGCAAAAGACCGTGGACGGTTGAATCAACCCCTTGCCAGGACCGGAGGCTGCCACAAGGTGCCGTTCTTCGGCGGCTCCAGGTCGTGTTCCCCATATTCGGGAACAGGAAACTCGCTGGGCGCCTCCGCCTGGAGATGCCTGGGCCGCTCCGGTCCCAACAATGACTGCGAATCGATTTTGCGCTGGAGCGTCATGAAGGCATGCAGCAGCGCTTCCGGCCGCGGCGGACAGCCGGGGATGTGGATATCGACGGGAATGTACCGGTCAATCCCCTTGAGCACGTTGTAGCCCTGTTTGAATGGCCCGCCGGAGATGGCGCAAGCGCCCATGGCGATGACATACTTGGGTTCGGGCATCTGGTTGTATAGCCGGACCACCTGGGGAGCCATTTTCTTCGTGACCGTGCCGGCGACGATCATCAGGTCGGCCTGTCTCGGAGAGGGGCGAAACACTTCGGCGCCGAAACGGGCAAGATCCCACCGCGACATGGAAGCCGCGATCATCTCGATGGCACAGCAGGCCAGCCCAAACCCCAGGGGCCAGACCGAGTTCTTGCGCCCCCAGTTATAGAGGTCCTCCAGCGTTGTCGTGAGTATTCCGTGTCGTTTCAGTTCGTTCCGCAGCGCCTCGTCCATTATTATCTCCAGTCCAATATGCCCTTGGCCCAGGCCCATGCCAACCCCTCGACGAGCAGCAGAACAAAAATCAGCATCGCAATAATGGCACCGGTCGGAAGTCCGCTGAAAGCCACGGCAAACGGCAGGAGAAAGACGATCTCCACGTCAAAAACGAGGAAGAGGATTCCGTAGAGGTAGTATTCGGCGCGAAAGGGTATCCATGCGTCGCCCTTCGACTCGAGTCCGCATTCATAGATGGCGTTCTTTTGCGGACCGGGTTTTCCCGGGGAAAAGAGCCGACCCCACAGAAGCGCCAATCCAAGCGGCAGAAGGGCAAAAGCCAGGGCGCACAGGAAGAGAACAACAATAAAGGAATACGGGCTGTAGTCCGCCGCCATGGCTCAGGAGATTCAATTCGTTTCAGGCCGGTGCAAACCTACCGAATGGGCGATCTCATCAAACTCTTCGCGGCTGACTTCCTCGAGTTCCTTGCCCTTCGCCGAAAGCTTCTCATTAATCTTGATCGCCTTCTCGGTCATGACCTCATGGGTCTGCTCAGAGCCGCCAACCAGGACAAAATTCTTGCCGGTGGTAACGCGCTTGTGGCCATCGGAGTCCAGACCCAGGCCGACCATCAGGGCTTTCCCTCGAGGGGTTTTCTTGCTGTCTTTCGCCATCGATGCACACCGTAGAGGCAAAACTCGTGCCAGTCAATCAAACATGCCCCAAAACAGCGGTTTCGTAAGGGCATCCGGATTCCGCGGCGACGCGGGAACTTGGTTTTTCTCAGGCCAGCAGTCCCGCGCGCTGGTGGTCTGAGTCTCCCGGTGCGAAGCGACAGCTAACCTTTCG